>Ga0078894_10002687_pt1 | contig 13454 bp, 8 predicted proteins | sample LauGreSu1BDMLBSD_2_FD_67506 | JGI IMG/M metagenome (GOLD analysis project Ga0078894, IMG submission 67506) | Freshwater lake microbial communities from Lake Michigan, USA - Su13.BD.MLB.SD (version 4) (version 4) | ecosystem: Environmental > Aquatic > Freshwater > Lake | place: Lake Michigan, USA...
CTGTCTTCTTAGTTGCTGTCTTCATTTCTTTCTTCTCCTGTCTTGAGCGTGAATTTCACGCTTACGACGTAAGTATTTCAAAAATTCCCAAGAAACACCAGCCCAAAACGTGTGAATCACATCACATCTTTCCTGAATGATTCCTGAGAATTACTACCCCTGAATCTAGTTGAACTTTCAATAGTTGAACTTTCAACTACTTTCTCATTCTTGAATCCTGATTTATTTCTGAATGAATCCTGAGAATGAAAGGGGGCTAACCGAATCCCGAGAGGGAGGAGGGGGAGAGTCTGCCCCCTACTTTATCCACAACAGTTATCCACAACTGTTAATTATTCTGTGGATATCTATTTATAACGAGGGAAGAGTTATCCACAAGGGCATAAATGCCCTGACATCCTGAGAAGATTCTGAGAGGGGGATTGATTCCCCCCTATCTTTCCCGCCTTAAGGCGTAAACGTATGAGGGCAGAGTGATTAAACTACGAGACGGGGGGCGCATATAGTCTCTGCCATAAATTTTCTGTTATATGCACCCCCCTATATATAGCCTCTGACCTGCGGTTTTAACCGCATTACCCTTATGTGACTTACGTCACAAAAATATATTACAGGAAAACGTTCGGTTTTCCGATTTGAACAGGTTATCTTATATATATAGATATTATATATATCTATTAGGAGCGTCGCTCCGCCTCTGCGGGCTACGCGACGTATATATATAAATATATAATTTATTATATATAATATATATGGGGGAGTTATGTCGTTTTATTGGGGCGTTTAATCTATGTTTTAAGGGGCTATAATGGGACGTAAACCTGGGGTCCAAAACATCCCCAAAGAGGCAGCAAAGAAGCAAGTCATTGAACTGCTGAGCCAAGGCTCAACCATTGTGGACGCTATGAAGGCTGTGGGGCGTAACGAGGTTACCTTCCGCCAGTGGGTGATGCAATCCCCTGAATTCAAAGAAGAGTCCGACAAGGCTCGCCTTGCGGGCAAAGGGGTCAAGGCTGACCTGAAGAACCTCAAGGATATTACCTTTGAGGAGTTCTCAACCCAGTTCTTAGAATCTAAACTCTTTGAGCATCAACTTTCCTGGATTGACCTGATTGAGGGACGCGAGCCCCGCTGGCTCCACCCTAATATGATTTACGAGCCTGGGGCTGCCAACCGTGTATTGCTGAACGTGCCACCTGAGCACGCCAAGTCAACCACCATCACGATTAACTATGTGACCTATGCCCTATCGGTCAACCCGAATATCCGTATCATCATTGTCTCTAAGACTCAGGGTATGGCTAGAAAATTTTTAAGTGCGATTAAGACCCGCCTGGACCACCCATCTTGGATTAAGTTACAGATGGCTTTTGGACCCAATGGCGGTTACAAGGCTGATTCACCTACCTGGTCAGCCGATATGATTTATCTAGGAGCGGGACGCGATTCTGGCGAGAAGGACCCTACGGTTCAAGCCCTTGGATTTGGTTCCCAGATTTACGGCGCACGCGCCGACCTGATTATCCTAGATGACGTTGTGATGAACTCAAATGCCCACGAGTGGGAGAAGCAAATTGAATGGCTTCAAAAGGAAGTTATCACACGTCTGGGACGGCACGGAAAATTACTTATAGTAGGAACCCGTGTCGCTCCCGTAGATTTGTACAAACAGATTCGTGATGGCGCTAACTGGACTGGTGGCAAAAGCCCCTTTACCTATTGTGCAATGCCAGCGGTTCTGGAGTTTGACGAGAAACCTTTTAACTGGAGAACCCTTTGGGCAAAGACTGATAGACCCGAAGGAGATGTGGACGAGGCAGATGATAACGGACTTTATCCGAAATGGGATGGACCCGCTTTATTTACGCGACGCTCTGAAGTTGCACCATCTGTCTGGGCTATGGTCTACCAACAAGAAGATGTCACAGAAGATGCCATCTTCGCCCCTTCAGCAATTGCAGGTTCCGTCAACGGAATGCGAAAGCGTGGACCGCTAAAGGCTGGAACCCCAGGACACCCTAAGCACGTTGAAGGATTTACAGTAATCGGTATTGACCCTGCTATGACAGGTGCTACCGCAGCAGTTGCTGCAACTTACAACAAGGCAGATGGCAAGATTTATATTTTAGATGTTGCCAATATGACAGAACCTACACCTGCCAAGATTCGTAATCTTATTGAAGAGTGGGTAATAAAGTTTCGCCCACAGGAGTTGCGTATTGAAATCAACGCACACCAGAAGGCTTACGCGCTAGATGAAGATTTGCGTCAATGGTTGTCAGCCTATGGCTGTACCCTGAACCCGCACTTTACTGGCAAGAATAAGTGGGACACATCTTTCGGTGTTGCATCTATGGCAACGCTCTTTGGTTCGTTGCGTGATGGAAGATTCCAAGACAACAACCTTATTGAACTACCAAGCAATGAAGGCTCTGAAGGCTTAAAGGCTTTAGTGCAGCAGTTGATTACTTGGAAGCCAGATACTAGAAATGCAACAGACTGTGTAATGGCTCTATGGTTTGCAGTTATTCGCATACGCGAGTTAATGCAAAAAAGTTCCAATATGACACGCTATGCGAACAATCGCTGGACTACCAGGGTACAACGCCAGGGTAGAGGAAGCATTAACTTAGACGAAGCCTTTGCAGAGCAATGGCAAGAAACATACGGATAGGAAATTATGGCACTATCAATTGAACAGGTAACGGCGCGAGTTGAATCGCTCCGCTATCGCTCTGTAGACAGAGACCAGCGTAACCTTGACGTACTTGCAGTTCGTAAAGGACAGATTGCATCTGTATACCCTGACTTCTTTCCAGACGGAGTAGACGCAAACGTTGTAGCCAACTTTGTTGATATCGTCGCACGCGACTTGTCAGAAGTTATGGCTCCGCTTCCTGCAGTTAACTGCTCTGCTGCTAACGCTGTCAAAGACCGTGCCCGTGCCTTTGCTGATAAGCGCACACGAATTGCCTCTAACTATTTTTCACACTCAGACCTTTCTGTACAAATGTACCAAGGTGCTGACTGGTATCTCACATACGGTTTCCTCCCATTCATTATTGAATTGGATGAGGAAGCGAAGTTGCCACGCATCCGCCTAGAAAACCCAATAGGTGCTTACCCAGATTTTGACCGCTACGGACGCTGTGTTGCTTTCGCAAAAAGATATTCAATGACACTTGGCGAATTAGTCGCTCTATTTCCTGATTACGAGTACCAACTGCTTGGTGGCTTACGCTACGAGCAGGACCTTACTCAGCAGGTTGAGATGATTCGCTACTATGACAAAGACCAGTCCATCATTTATCTTCCTTCAAAGGAGAACTTAGTTCTTTCTCGTGCAGAGAATCCACTAGGTAAGATGATGATTGTTGTCGCAAAGAAGCCATCTGTTGATGGTGAAATGCGTGGTCAGTTTGATGACATCATTGGTATCCAGTTGCTTCGTAACCGTTTTGCTTTACTTGCAATGGAAGCAGCAGAGAAATCTGTACAGGCTCCTATTGTTCTCCCAGCAGATGTGAACGAACTGCAACTTGGTGGAGACGCAATCATCCGCACAGCAAATCCTGCTGGCGTTCGTCGCGTTGAACTTAATATTCCTGCTGGTGCATTTACTGAGCAGACATTACTTAACCAAGAAATGCGTGTAGGTGCTCGTTATCCTGAAGGACGTACAGGAAACATTGACGCATCAATCGTCACAGGTCAAGGTGTACAGGCTCTTATGGGTGCCTTTGATACACAGGTTAAGTCAGCACAAGCAATCTTTGCTTCTGCTCTTCGTGACGTAATTCAACTTTGCTTCCAAGTAGATGAATCAATCTTCCCGCTTGAGAAGACTATCCGTGGTGTTGATTCAGGTTCTCCTTATGAGATTACTTACAACCCACGCAAGGACATCAAGGGTGACTACTCTGCAGATGTTCGCTACGGAATGCTTGCAGGTCTTAACCCTGCACAAGGACTTATCTTTATGCTTCAGGCATTAGGCGGAGGTCTTATCTCAACTGACCTTGCAATGCGTGAACTTCCATTTACAGTTGATGTGACTAAGGAACTTGAAAAGATTGAAGTTGAGAAAATGCGTGGTTCATTGCTACAAGGACTACAAGCAATGTCTCAAGCAATCCCACAAATGGCTGCTGCTGGTGAAGACCCAACAGACACCATTCAAAAGATTTCTGCAGTAATCAAGGCACGCCAAAAGGGACAGGCACTTGAGGATGCGATTGCGGATGTATTCGCACCTGCAGAACCAGTCCCTCCTGCTGGAGTTGCCCCTGAAATGGTTGAGCAAACGTCCCCTGCTCCCATAGGCGCTCCAGTAGGAGGCTCTCCTATGGAAATGGGTGCTGGTGGTCCACCAGATGTAATGACACTTCTATCAGGTTTAACTGGTGGAGGAGAAGCAACAGCAAGCGTACGAAGCGCACGACAAATTTAATCTAAGGAGGGGACAATGACCACATTAATTGCAGTGCAAGGAAAAGGCTGGGCTGCTATTGGTTGTGACTCACGTTCTTCAGATGAAGATGGTCGTCCAATGGTTATGGCTACACATAAAATCATTGAGAATAACGGCGTATTGATTGCTGGCTCTGGTGCAGGACGTGGCTCAAACATCTTGCAGTTTGGTTGGAAAGCCCCAAAGCCAACAGCAGTAGATGCACAAGACCTTGATGGCTTTGTGACTAAAAAGTTTATACCTGAAATGCGTAAAGTATTTATTGATTCAGGTTACGATATGAAAGAGGACGGGGATGCTGCAGCGCACGATTCAGAATTTCTTATTATTTTGCGCGGAGTTATCTATCCTATCTTTGAAGATTATAGTTGGGACCGTGATGCTCGTGGCATCTATTATTCTGGCAGTGGTAGCACTATTGCCCTTGGTGCTTTACAGATTTTATTGGATGGAGTCAAGACCCTTACTCCAGATATTGCAACAGATGCGATTGAAAAATCAATCAAAATAGCATCTGACTGGGACATCTATACCGCACCACCCGTACTAACGAAAGTGCAGTATGCCAAATGAATAAAGAGTTTCGTACAAAAGTAGAAGAAGCATTGCGTATGTTGGTTGACAACGACGCAGATGGAACAAACTATTTGTGCTCTAACTGGGTTCTTATCTCAGAGTGGGCAGATTTTGAAGGAAGTCGTTACTTACATACAGAGGTAAGTGAGGCTATGACACCGTGGAACGCAGTCGGAATGATGCGTCTGGCGGAAGAATTCAACAGTGAATTAGTAATTGACAACACACAAGAGGAGGATGAAGATGCCTAGAGGCGGAATGCGTCCAACTGCACCACAAAATAATCCTGCGAATGTATCTGCTACAGGTGGCAATGGACAATCTGGTACACAGGCTGCCCGCTACTACTCAGGTGGTACATACGGACAGGGACAGGAAATGATGGCGCAGCAAGAAGGAGCACCTCTTGCAGGTCAACCAGCAACACCTAAGTTTAAGCCGAGCAATCCAGTTCGCAACCTTCCAGAAGCAACTCCTATCAATGCACCGTCTGCACGTCCAGATGAGCCAGTAACAACGGGAGTTCCTATAGGACCAGGAGCGGGACCTGAAGCACTTGCGCTTCCAAGCAGTCAAGATAATGGCGAGGACAAGCAACGTCTTCTTTCTTATCTTCCAGCATTGGAAGTGGCTGCTCAAAGCCCTAACTCCTCACAAGCGTTTCGTAATTATGTGCGGGTGTTAAGGGCTAATCTTCTATGAGTGAACGCGAAGCGGCACAGAGGGCTCTAGCAGCCAAGAATAAAGCGGGCAATCCATCTGCCTTTGATGTGATGGGAGCATTCAACAGTTACTACAATCCAACTGCTGACCCTGCTAAGTCTGATTCAGTACCTTTGGGGTTTGGTGTATCTCTTCAACCTAAGACTCGTGCAGAAGCAGTTGCATCTTTTAATGCAAAAGAAGCAGCAAAGAAACAAACAGCAGGTTCAATGCAACCCGCTGCACAGCAGTCAGGTTTCTGGAGCAAAGTATTTGCTGGTATGGAGAAGGCATATAACTTCTCATCTCAGATTGTTTCTTTTGGCTTAACACTTGGAGAAGAAAACAATCCTTTGTATCAGGGTGGATTTGACTTTAACAATGTCAAGAAGTCTTGGGATGCTGCTCGTGAGATTTCTCCAGGACGTGCATTTGTTCGCACATTTGCTGGCAATACTATTGATGATATTGAGGGACTATTCTCTGGTGTAGTAAAGACTGTCAGTGGGGGTAAACTATCTGGCGCAGATAAGTTCTTACAAGACCATATGCTTTTTGCAGCAAATGATTTTAATATTTATAATGAGGCTCAACGTGAACAGGCTTTCCGTGAACAGAATATTGGACGTTTTAGTTCTCTAGCAACTGACACAATTGCTCGTTTTACAATTGACCCAACAATTTTTGCTGGTAAGTTGTATACGGGATACAGGGCTGCAGGTATTGCAGTTAAGTCTGCTGAAGAACTCAAGGGCATTATGGCTGGTACCGTTACTGGTCGTCGTGCTACACGTGTTCGTGCCACTATGAATGACTTCCTTGAGAAGACAGATGGTATGAATCAGTCTGATTTGTTCCGCGTCAAGGCTATTCGTGAGTCTGCTAACCCAGCAACATTTGCTGATGTGATTGCAGATGCCAACAAGATTGATGATAAGTTTACTCGTCACCAAGCAAAGATGGATATTATCCATTGGGCTATGGGAGATGCAGCAGCAGCCAACCGTCTAGTGGAAACACAGAGCGCAATTGCTGCAAAGATTGGACAATTACAGGACGAAGTTGTTAACGCTAAATATTTTGGCGCAGGATACAACCAGAAAACTGGACAGTTTACATTTGACCTAACAAACAATGGTCCTGATTATGAAAACGTTGTAGAACTTGCAAAGCAATATGAGGGCGAACTTGCTGCTATCAGTAAGAAGTTAGCAACAGAAGCAATCATTGACCCAACCAAGGCTCTAAGGTTTGACACTTTGTCCCTTGCTCGTACAGCAGCATCACGTAGTCAAGAGTTTATTGACGTTCGTGCGGGTGCTGCAGGTGGTGTGTTCCGTGTTCTTACTGGTTTTGCATACAAGACACCTAAAGGTTGGATTGATTTCACAGACAACCAGTCAGTTCAGACTCTTGACAATATGCTCAACCGAGTTCGTGGCTTCTCAGACAAGCAGCGTCAGGTTTATGTAACCAAGATTGCTGAAGCACAGAACAAACTTAAGGCTGGAGTTGCAGACCCAGAGACTAAGAAAGAACTTATTGAGCAAGTCAAGTCTCTCAAGGCTGATATGAAGCAAGCAGCATTTACTGTACAACGTCGTGATGAACTATTTGCAAAGTATACACAGGCTATTGACCCAAATGACCGCTCTGTTGTTTACCAGCAGATTGAAGAGGAACTGTTTAACACGGTTGCTCGTCAGTTTGGATTCCAAGAAACAGATGTTCGTAAGGCTTGGGCTACATTCTCATCAGGTCGTGCTAAGGCTCACAACATTATCCGTGAGCGTGCATACACAGGTGCTATTGACCCTGCAACTGGAGCACCAGTAGGTGCAAAGGTTCAACCAATTGTAGGAGATGAAGCAACATATGTCATCCCACTACCTTTGAACGAGACTCAATTAGTCAAGCAGTTGCCAACTCTGGATATTGACCAGATGTACAACGTGCTTACACGATATACACGAGCAAATCGTCTTGATAAGGGTGGTAAGGTCTATAATAAACTTAGCCCAATTAAAGATGCGGGTGAAGAGTTTCTTGATGGTCTTGATTCACTACTTAAGTTTGAAGTTCTAGCCCGTGTTGGATACCCAGTCCGTAACGTGACTGAGGGACATATGCGTATCCTCACCACAGCAGGACCTATGGTTATCCTTAACAAGATTAAGACTGGCTCACGTAACATTATTTCTAATGGATTCAAGGGTGCATCACTAGATGACATTTACAACTGGAGCGATAGCGTCAAGTTAAACACCAAGCGTACTGAATTGGTCTCAATGCTAGACAATGCAGATGACCCAATCCAGATTCAGCGTGAGATTGATGAAATTGACAAGATGCTTGATGGCACAACCAAGATAAAAGACCGCTATGGTTTAGGCTTGCGTGAAGTTGATGGTATTAAGTATGAGGATGCTTTGGGTGCTACACCTGAAAGAGCAAGATATATTCAAGAAAAGTTTATTGCTAATGCAGCCAAGATTGTTGATAACCATTTCAGCGAATCTTCAAAGAAGTTAAAGAATCTTTTTGAGACCAATGGTGACTTCGTAGTTATCAAGGGCTCAGATGCTATGTGGGAAGACGCTTACTACCGTGTGGTAAATCGTCAAGTACGTAATAGCAAGTTGACTTCTATTATGTTACAGGCTAAGCCAAGAGAACAACTCATTGATGAAGCAGAGATGTTCCTATTGAAGGACCCAGAGGGTCGTAAGATTCTTAAGAACCTTGCAATGGGTCGTGATGCTCGTGCGATTGCTGAAGCCAATATGCTTAACGTAGAAAGCCTATTTCCATCTTGGGTTAATCCTAAGTTAAAGGCTATTGCTTCTAAGCGTGCTGTTACTCTTGAGGATATCAAGAAGTATTTTGGTACAGATACCACACGTCGTCCTGATGTAAACGCAGCACAGATAGGTGCAGCCAACGGAACTGGTGTTGCTTCCCGTATGTGGGGAGATTTCCTAGAAGGTTTCTACAAAGTAATGGGAGAAATCCCAGAATCTGAATTAGTACGTAATCCGCTCTTCGTTGACCTATATCGCAAGCGTATGGCAGCATCTGTACAGAATGCTATTGAAACATACCCAGGCAAGGATATTCCACAGGCTTACTTGCGTAAACTAGAGAACTCATCCCGTCAATGGGCTAGAGCGGAACTACGTCGTACTCTTTACGATACATCAGAGCGTGTATCTTCTGCGAAAAGCCTTAAGTATGTGTTCCCCTTCTTCGGAGCATTTGCTGACGTTGCTGAAAAGTGGGGACGTATTGTTCTTAATGACCCATCAGTTATCCGTAAACTGCAAACAGTCTACGATTCACCTGACCGTTCAGGTATGGTTGAAGAACGTGATGGCATTACATACATTAATCTTCCTGGTGAATGGACTAAGCGTCTTACATTAGGTAAAGTAGATGGACGACCTCTTGCAATTCCTAAGCCATCACTCAATCTCATCTTCCAAGGTGGTGCGTGGTGGAACCCAGGAGCAGGTTGGTTCGTACAGTTCCCTGCATCTGCAATTGTTAAGGCTATTCCTGACCTAGAGCGCAATGCTTTGGTTAAGGAAATCCTGCCTTACGGCGCAGATGGTACTGGGTGGAAAGACTTAGTTGTTCAATCTGCAGGTGCTCGTAAGATTATGGCTATCTTTGACGAGAATGACCCTATGCGTAAGAACCTAACAGTCCTTATTGCAGCAGAAGAAAACCAAAAGTATGACGCAGGTCTTCGTGCAACATCTCCTACTGCTAAGGAAATTAACAATAGAGTTAAAGGCATCCTTAGTATGGAAGCAGCAGCACGTTTAGTACTTCCATTTGCTACCAGTACTCGTTCTCCTTATCAATACTACATTGATGAGTACCACCGTTTGCGTGAAGAGAACCCAATAACTGCTGCAGATAAGTTCTATGATACATATGGTGAGGATTTCTACCTCTTCACAACTAGCCTATCTAAGAACAACACAGGTATTGGTGCCACTATTGAGGCAGATAAGCGAAGCAAAGAACTATCAGACCTCATTGCAAAGAACCCTGAGTTCGGTTGGTTCCTTGTAGGAGATGCTAATGCTGGTCAGTTCTCACCTACTGTCTATCAGAAGCAGCGTGAGATGGCTGTTGCCCCAGGTAGCACAACAAAGTTCCGTGAATCACAGGACCCTTATGAGGCTATCAAGGAGACTAATGCTGAAAAGGGTTGGATTGAGTACAACAAGATTAATGATTTGATTGAAGCACAGCGTATTGCTCGTGGTCTTAAGTCATTAAACTCAAAGGGTGCAGAAGACCTTAAGCAAATTAAGCAAGAGTTTATTGATGACCTATCTATGGAGAATCCAGACTGGGCAACTGTCCGAGGAAAGATTGATACCAATAAGGTTAACAACTTCCTGAAGTTTGCTAACACAGCAATCAAAGACCCACGTCTTGCTAATCGTTCTGATATGAAGAGCGTGAAGGAATATCTAGAAGTCCGTGAGTTAGTTGTTAATTCTCTGGCTCAGCGCAAGTCAAAGTCAATTGACAATGAAGGCAACGCTGATATCAAGGCAATCTGGGATGAGTTCATTGGTGACTTGATTGACCAAGATGTTACCTTCAACAAAATCTATACACGCATACTTGAAAATGATGACCTTCGGAAGGGCTTATAATGAGTGCAGCAGATAAGGCAAGACAAAAACTGGGCGGTGGAGTTGATTCCGCTGGTACTGGCTACGCTCCTGGAACTGTTTACCTAGGTTCTCAAGCCTACCCTGCTTCAACAACTATGAGTCCAACTGGTGTTACATATAATATCAAAGCGGGTAAGTCCGACAGAACTGTTCCACTTAATGATGCCAAGAAGTTATACGTAACAGACCCAGCAGTTAAAGCAAAGTGGAACGCAGCACTTAAGAAGTATGGATTTGATACTGACCCAATTAAGGGACGTATGTTGTGGGAGATGTCAGTAGATGGTGCTGCAGATTGGTACCAAACATCTGAAGGTCAGCAAAAGATTACACCTGAGATGTACCTACAATGGTATGCAAAGGAGACTGCGCCAAAGAAGAAAGAGAATCTTCCTAGTCGTCAGGTCTATATGTATGACAAGGCTACAGTCCAAGGACTTATTAGCGACACAATCTCAAAGACTTTAGGTCGCAAGCCTACCGATAGCGAGAGCAAAGATTTCTACACAGCAATCCAGAAGATGATTGAAGAAGGAACTGTTACTACTAACAAGACTCGCATCAATCCTAAGACTGGTCTTAAGGAATCTTACTCAGTAACTACACCAGGCTATACCCAAGAAAAAGCAGAGGCTTTTATTCAAAGCAAGATTACTGGAACAGAAGACTATGAAGAAAAGAAAAGTCTTGACTTTATTGACTTCATCCGAGGAATCAGGTAGGAAGTATAGTGGCTGACACAAAAGAACAGATTGCATACGACCAAGAACTTGCTGCTATCAGAAATATTAAAGACACTATGCAGCGCACCCGCGCTAGAGAATTCTTTGATGAGAAGTATCCAAAGGGTCGTCCTGGAACACCTACTGCAACTGACGCAACTGATGTTGTTGCAAATGAAATAAAGCCAGGCGCTAAGGCTGCAAGTATGAAGGGTTTAACTCAGGCTCTCATTGATAGCAGACCAGAAGACACTAATCTTAAACTTGCTTGGGAAGCATTTCTTGCTGACAACATAACTGATGCAGAACGCTACTGGCGTGCAAGCAAGTACTTCACAGAAGTATCTGATATCTCTCAGACACGCAATGAAATGAAATTGGGGCGCAATGCTGTCTATCTACAAGACCTTAATAAATATCGCGCTAATCAAAGGGTACGCCTTGCTCAATCTGGCATTAAGTTACCTGAAGAAGTATTTAATACGGTAACTGAAGATGCTTACCTAGGTGGTCTATCAGACCAGGAACTAGATGTAAAGGCGCTTGGAGCATTCCAAGGCAAGATTGGTGGCAACACCTTATCTCAGGTTAATACGCTTAAGTCATATGCCAATTCATTTGGTATCTCTTACAACCAGAATACATATGACAGTTACTCAAAGGATATCTTTGCTGGTCTAACAACTATTGCTGATGTTCAAGAGAAGATTCGTATGGACGCTGCCAGCACCTATCCAGTTTATAAAGACCAGATTGATAAGGGCATTAGCCTAGATGCTTTGGCTTCAGCATACAAGTCAACAATGGCAAACATTCTTGAGGTTGACCCAGACTCAATTGGTTACGAAGACCCTACTTTGCGTAAGGCTTTACAGAACATAGGACCTGATGGTAAGCCAACAGTTAAGCCAATATGGCAGTTTGAAAAAGAACTACGTTCAGATGCACGTTGGGAATACACAAACAATGCTAGGGATGTAATGGATAGTTTATCTCTAAAGGTACTTCGTGATTGGGGGATTGCATAATGGCAATGACAAGAAGTCAGTGGAACAGATTTCAACAGCAACTTCCAGAAGAAGATAGAATGTCATATGAAGAGTACCTTGCAGCAACTGGTGAGACACCTGCAGCAACAGCAACTACTTCTACAGCAACAACATCTACCTCTACAGCAACGGTAACAGTAGAAACTAAAGCCGTTGCAGACAATCTTGCTGCCGTTGCAGATGCAGCAGCAAATGCTGTGACTGCTACAACTTCAGCAGCAGAGACTGCACGCCTTAAGGCGATTGAAGATGCAGCCAACGCGGAATATAAGCGCACTATGGATGCAGCCAAGGCTGCTGACTTAGAAGCAAGTGGTTCATCTGTTAATACAGATATCACAAAAGGCAAACTTATGGGTCCATCTCAATTTAGTAAAGATGGAAAACCTTTAGAGTTCCAACCTATGACAGAGGGTGCTCGTTTAGCAATCTTTGGTTTGAATCCTGCAACTGGTAAGGCTTATACAGATGCTGAGTCAGCAGCAGTTAGTGGTGGATATATTCCTGAAGGTTATAAGAATCTTAAGGGTTATCGTTTTGACCCTACTACTGGTGCATTAGAAGTTCTTGGTGGGAATGGTACTACTTCTGGCTTAGGAACTGGCTACAGAATGAATGCCAAAGGAAATATTATACCTGACCAAAGTAGATTACCAAAAGGTGTAGGCGTTGATGAAAATGGTAAGTACTATGAGCCTGGTGAACGTATGCCTGGTGAAACTACAGCACAGTTTATTGGTCGCTTGTCACAATTAGGTCAAGGTGTATTTTTTGAAAACGGAAAAGCAATTCAGTATGATGCTGCTGGACGTTTTTATACTGAGGGACAACCAATGCCACAAGGCTTTGGAACAACTCCAGTAAATGCTGCTAGTAATATGACAACTGGTACAACTTCAGTTGTATATAACTCAAGTGGCAATCAAATTAATGTAAACAATGCAAAGATTCCAACAGGCACAACAGTAACAACAACATATGTTGACCAGAGAACTGGCGATACAGTTGGTGTCTTAAGTAATGGTGGAACAGTAGTTCTATCTCAAGGCACAACTCTTCAGAATCAACGTCAGTCAACTATTGCAGTTCTTACTGACCGATTCAACAAGTATGGTTTAGGTTCATTGGCTCAAAAGATTCGTGACCTTGCTATTGAAGGCGCATCTGAGGCTACAGTTACATTGCAGTTACAGGAGACACCAGAGTATCAGGTGCGATTTGCTGGTAATGCTGAGCG
>Ga0078894_10002691_pt1 | contig 13447 bp, 14 predicted proteins | sample LauGreSu1BDMLBSD_2_FD_67506 | JGI IMG/M metagenome (GOLD analysis project Ga0078894, IMG submission 67506) | Freshwater lake microbial communities from Lake Michigan, USA - Su13.BD.MLB.SD (version 4) (version 4) | ecosystem: Environmental > Aquatic > Freshwater > Lake | place: Lake Michigan...
ACCCCACATCACTTGTAAGAACGGAATACATACTTCTTAATCTTTTTTGTCAATATTGATTCGCTTCGTAGTAGGTCTTTCTGGATGCGAGGGCTTATGATCGCTTTCTGTGTAGGAAGCTCTTTGATCAGATAGACGTTTGGCATTCGAAGGAGGGGGTTAAACATCTTTGGAGATAGGTTTGAGATAGAAGGTCTATCGCTAATCGATTCTTTGGCTCTAACTGCTTTTGCCTCAGAGTGACATGGCTTCATCTTTTAGAGGTCTAAATCTAAGTAGTCCAAAACGTCCTCAAGGACTTCTCGTTTCTTTCCCGCAAGATCAAACTTCTGACTCACTTAGTGAAGAGGAGCATGTGCTTGGAAGAAGGAACCATAACTCATGTTTCGTATCGTTTCAAACATCTCTCTTCTGTTGTAAGGCCTTGCTGATTCGTTACCGCGTGGAGATGAGACAGAAGTACTCACGAAATGAGCTCTTCCTTACTTATTTACTTCTTATCTACTTGGTTGTTCTGTTGTAGGGCCTAAGAGGTTGAGACTTTCACTCTCTAGCAAGCCTGATTATATAACATCCATTTAGCTCTTATGTCTCTCCCTCTCTTCCAAAGGGATCAGCTTCACTTTTCCTCTTCTTCCATCTGGTTATGACTAGAAGGCAGAATCTATATAGCTTTCAATCGTACTCTTATTAAAGATTGGGTTCTTTTAAGGTTCCTCCTTATTGACTCGTTTGATCTCAGAGAACCTCTCACGGTAGTTCCATTACAATCCGTTCTTTTTACCGGCTTCTTCCTCTTTTCTCATAATCTCAAGTTAGAATTAATTTCTTCTTTAGAGCGCTCTTAGTTCTCTGTTCCTTATCTCTTCAATCTTTTTGACATCGAAGGTGTACTTTTAGACCGGCTCCAAGCTGTTTTGCAGCTTCATAAATTCATGAGAGTTGCCCTTGATGGTACCATCGGCCTTCTGCTTTTTTAGGTGCTCGAATATCGCCTCCCGAAAGCTAGCAGGAGAGTTGTCGGACATAACTTGTGATATATAATTAAAATTTAATAGTTTAAAAATGTATAAAAGTTATGAAAGGTAACTGAGAATATAAATGTGGTTAATATAGATAGCCTCATTCAGGGCTCATAAGAAGTGCAACACCGGCAAGTATCCATTTGTTTGCATCAAACTCTTCACTCTCCATCTTAAGGTGAGCGGTGAACACGTAGGTTGGGCCTCTCATCGTAGTAACGTAGACAGGGCACTCGTAGTTGCCCTTAGCTGCTCTGCGCTCTTGGAGACGAATGGAGGTCACATGCATCACGGGGACTTCTGGGTGAAGCTCCTTCAAGATCATGTCGGTTAGGTAGCCCTGCTCTCCTCCACGGCCCAGCTCCCAGCCTGCGCCCTCAAGGAAGAATCCGTGCACGTATGCACCGGTTTCTGCGGGTCCAGGCAATTCTTCCCAATTCTTGAAATTGGTAACATCGGTCTTGAGAGTCATGTCATCTAGAGGAAGCTTGAACTATCTTGCAGTCACTTGCATAATAGCTGTCAAGAATGACATGGGATTGAAGAGACCTGAGATCCAGAGAGACTTTGGAGTTTCCATTTCAGTGGACCAGATTGTTATCTGATTGATTCTAAGGAGCATGTCTCCGAACCACTCAATTAAGCTCTTCTTTGAGAAGTAAGCATACTTTTCCCACTCTGCTGGAACCTTGTTTAGAGACAAGGATGTTCCCAAAGCTTCCATTGCATCTGTAATGTTAAGCTGACCCTTAAGTCCAGCATCAAGTTCAAAGAGTGAGAACCTAATGGTTGATAGGAGAGTGTTCATTCTCTCGCACTCTTAGATGCATACGACAATGTACGGGGTCTTCTCTTTAGCTCTGGTATTAATGTCAATCATTGAGAAGTTGGGAGGAAGTGTCTCAGTGAACTTCTTAATGAGGTCCTTAATGATGTCGTCCTTCTTCTTTCCACCGCCGCCGCTTGAGCCACCACCTTGAACCGAGAGGATGTACTCGAATAGGGTCTCTCCAGTGGTTGTCAAGTAGCCGATTTCAGCGTTAGGGTGGAGTCCAAACATCTGAGGAGCCTCTGCTGGCAGCTTCTCCTCAATGTACTTGCGATAGGCTTCTCTATCGAACTTCTGTGGGTCAGGAGACTTGAATCCTTGAGCGCAGGTTAGCTGCATGCCGTTCAGAATCTCTGGGCGGATAAGGACCTTCAGGTAGGTGTTGTTTGTGCGTCTATCCCATCCGTCTGTGATGTGACCACCGTACATAATCTCACCATAGATGTATCGTAGATCATCATAAGGCACCTTCTCGTATTTAGTCAGGTAGTTGTGAAGGACGTCACCGCAGATCTTAAGATCACCATCGTTGAAGTTATAGTTTCTAGACCAGCCCTGGCAACCGAACTTCTTTCTGCCGAGAATAAGTGAGTGGAACATGCAAAGTCCGAAGAGGAGGGACTTAAATTCGTTGACCTTGTGGGTCAGAGCCTTCTCGAAGTGTGACTCATCGAACTAACTGAAAGCTCTACGAATGTTGGCCTTGAGGTCCTGCGGTGCCTCATTGGCAACCTTGATTGAGTTCTGCAGGATAGACTCGGGCACGATTTCCATATCGGGTAGTGGGGGAGGTTCAGAGGAAATAAAGCAGCGGAACTTGGGATGAATTCCTTCCTGGATGATTTCGAGATTGCGCTCGAAAACTTTGAGCCAGGTCTGCATAAGATGGACATTCTGAACCATAATCCAATGGCCTTGTTTTGCGCAGTTGTGAAGAGCCTTAATAGCGATGTCTTCCTGACCCTGACCCATAGAAATATTGATCAGTGATCCATCTGCGATGGTTACATTGTTGGCCTTTCCGACACGCTCAACATCGGGGGTGGGATCAACACCAGGGAAGAGTACGAAGAAGACTGGTGTCGCTGGAGTCATCTCAGCGTAGGTTGTGAAGACATTGAAGGGTGTCTACTCCACGAAGGGCTCACCAAGATTCTCGATCACGAACTGAGTCAAAGCGCCCGAAAGACGATCTGGACGCATAGCGCGCAAGATAAGAAGGCGATGGAAGAGTGACACATCCTTGAACTGACGAGGAAGCTCTGCGATCTCAGCCTTCTCCTCAGCGTACCACTTACGCCACTGGAGGGCCTCGCTCTCCATTGAAGAGATCAGGTTAGCGAAAATCTTGATGCTTTCAAGACCCTTGACTGCTGGCCAAACAGCTTCTGGAAGGAACTTAAGATTGTCTGATTGGTTAGGTACGTCAATTGCTACCTCCTTCTTGACTAGCGACATAACTTCGCTCTCCTCAATCTTCTTCTTGCGAATAAGAATGCGGAGGCAGAGCATTGTAGCAACTAGCAACTTGTGGCGCTCAAGTAGACCACGTCTTGTGTAGTTGAAGCCCTCGAATGTAATGCTATCGATCAGGGCCTCGACTCGCTTGTTAAGGCTGCGAGGAGTAAGAGGCTCATCTTCCTGCTTTTCTTCCTCTGCGGGAGCCTCTTCACCTTCAACTGGCTCCTTAGCCTCCTTCTTCGGGTTCATTCGCTCAGCCACAATATCGATGGCTCTGTTAACGACGATGACGAATGAATCGAGAGAGAACTTGTAGAAGGAGTGGACTTTGTACAGTTCAATCATTAAGAAGAAGACCAGGGCACCACGACTAGCAGCGGGGCGGTAGGCCTCTGAAGCGTCGTTGATCATGACCTCAGTCACCTTTGCAATCTCGACCTTCTCCTTAATCTCAGTTGAGATCTTCTTGGAGTACTCAAGGTTCTCAATGAGCTCGATGTTCTCCAGGATATCGCCCTCGGCGTTTGCAAGTCTGAAAAGAAGGTTGTCCTCAAGCTGCTTCAGCTTGATCTTGAACTCATTAGACTGCTGGATAAGCTCTTCTTTCTGCTGAGCCAAGTCGGGACGCTCCTTCTTCACGACCAGAGCGAGTAGCTGATCCTCAAGACCAGCCTCTGTGACAGTGAAGTTGATGAGGGCACACTCAGCCTGGATCTCAGGTGGGTAGTGGGGGTTAGAGAGCTTAGTGTGCATAAGAAGCTTGAAGTTAGCGTGTAGAGTGAGCTCTTTATCACCAAGACGGATGTACCTGGTCTTACCCTTCTTAATGATGGCTCTGCTATATACAGGCTGGATCACGGCATCAATTGAATTCTCCATATTCTCAATCAAGACGGACTGGCCAGCTTCAAGTGCGAACTCCATAGTCTTGACCATCTTGGGGTTGGAGAGACGAGTTACCTGCAAGTCGTTATTCTTCTCCTTCTCTCTCAGCCAGGTAATACCCTGAAGCTGTGGGTCAATGATTAGTGAGTAGCGCTCTGAGCTAGTCAGGATAGCACCATTCTCAGTTGACACTCTGTCCGCCGGCAGCTTCTGGTTGTTCCAACCGGCAATAGTCGCCTCGTCAGTAAGGATTGACAGAGGGTTAGTGTCAGGGCTCATGGGTATCTTGAATTTCTTGAAGAACTCAAGGAAGCGGCCGTTGGTGATCATGTCTCTGAACTTCTTGTTGAAGGGACCAACGTAAGAGACGAAGGCGCTGGCAAGCAGTACGTCACCAGTCACGACAATAAGTTTATCTCCCAAATCGATAATGGCCTGATTCCATCTTTCTGACTCTGAACCAAGAGCGCCAACAAGGCGTTGGGCAGAGTCAAGGCGGCGAGCGCAGCGGGCAGCTTCAGCCTCGGCAGCGTTCTTTTCGTCCATAGCCTGTTGGAATTGGGCTTGAAGGACAGCGAGGGCAGCATTGAGGTTTGCAACTAAGGTGTCCATCTCCTCTTTCTTGGCGTTAGCCTCAGCAAGGCGCTGCTGAGCAGCACGCACTGCAGCTTTCTTGGGCTCCACAGTGACTACGACATCGTAGTACATAGTAATGTTGATGACCCAATCGCAGAGACCACCAGCGCAAGAAGACTTGTTGCGAATGATTGCTGGGGTGAAGTTAGGATCAGCAAGCTGTGGGCGAATGGCTTTGAAGTTGTTGGGGGAGACAAGATCCTAATCGATCTTCTCCTTGAAGCCCTCGAGGGTGGAAAGCAAGTAGGCGGGGTTAGCCATGACACTGAGGGATGTCTTCCAATTGTTCTCTGTCTTCAGCTTTCCATTCTTGTCGACAGGCACAGATGGCTCGTTGCCAGAAAGCAAGTGCAACACGCAGGTGAAGACGTTTTCGATATCCTTTGGTGGAGACTTTAGGGCCTTCAAGGTCTGGAAGTCCTTAACATTCAAGCCACGGAGGGCTTCCTTGGCCTTTTCGACAAGGGGAAGAGCGGCATCCAAATCGCGCTGCACGGATTCAGATTCAGCTTCGACCTCAACCTTGATCTTGTTGCATTTCTCGGATTCAACAGAGGCAATGTTAGACTGAGCCTCGACTTTCTCTTTTTCGACTCCTACAATAGCAGCCTGTTCATCAGCACTCTTTTTCTTGGCCTCTACCTCAACTGAGAAGACTTTGAGCTCCTCCTCAAGCTTAGCGACAATTTCTCCAGTCTCATTAAGCTTGAGCACACCAACTTCGTACTTGGACTTAGCTGTCTCAAGTTCGTCTTTCTTCTTGCCAAGCATGGTTTTGAAGAGCTTAATTAGCTCCAGGAATGACTTGGGGGTAGTATAAACGTAGCGTCTTTCCTGTTCAAAGATCATGGCTGAGAACTCGTTGACAGTCTTGAAAGAGTAGGGCATGAAGCGGGTGATTGAGTCACGAACCTCAGGGCTCTGCATCTCGACCTCTGCAAGGAACTTGGAGGCGACAGAGAGAAGAGCATCTTCGGGCCAGGGATGGAACCAGTCGATAACTGTGCAATTGACAAGTGCGGGGAACTTTCTTGCCTTGTTTCTGAAGCCATCCCCTACAGGTGAGAAGCAGAGGCACATGTGCAAGTTCTTGCGAACGCGACCAATGTAATAGTTCCAGCAGTTGTCCCTTGTGTCAAGGATACCGGCACTCTTAACGGCAGGGCGGATACCATTGACAATACCGTCCTTGTCTTCTGTAGCGAAGAGATCAGCGATCTCACCAGAAGAAAGCAAATCGTTAATGAAGACGAGGAATCGCTCGTTTGTAATCTGGCCTTCTGTAAGGAGGAACATGATACCCTCGTCTTTCAGTCCAGACTTGTTGTACATGACTTGCAAGTCAGTCTTAAGATCGTTCATGCCGTAGGTTGATGAGATCATGATTGTGGTGGTTGTCATCATGCAAATAAATGATGATAGACGGGACAGCGACTGCTTACCTGAACCACCCACACCTACAAGAAGTGCGTGTCCTGCATCGGCAGCAATGATACGGGTGATGCGACACACGTGCTTCATAGCATCCTCAAAGAGCACCAAGTCCATCACGGCGTTGGTGTCATTGTACTCACGGAGGGCCTCTGCCAAGCGCTCAGATAGCTGCTCCAGCGACTGGAATTAGTCGTATTTCTTTTCTTCAAGCCCCTCGACGAACTGTGCGAAGACTAATGGCTCTGGGTTCTAGCCTTGGAAGTATTTGGATAGGTTGTACTTGGCAAAAGATTTCTTAACCAAGTCAGCCACGAGAGCCTTGTAGGTAATCATGTTCTCGGATGATGATAAACGATCACCGTATATGCGCTCAGATTCGTGTACCCACATCTTGATTAGATTGTCGGGTTCCTTAATGGTCTCTGGCTTGGCAACGAGAAGACCCTGGAAGATATTAGTCAGGTGGCGAACGTTAAACTCGTAGTGGAAATTGGCGGCAGTCTTTCTGAAGTTTCTCTCAATCTCGCCATGGAGGGTAAGTGCAGTCTTAATGATGGGGACTACCTGCTCCTGGATAGTTCCCTTGAACTTAGAGAAGTGCTTTGACAGGAAGGTGTTGTAGATAGTGAAGAGCGAAGTTTGTTCAGGGAAGGGGATGGCCAGGGTCCAGAAGTGCCTCTGAAGGCGGGGGTTAATCTGGAATGAACCAGCAGTTGGGTTCATGCACGCAGTGTACAGAGTGTTTTTGATGTCCTTAAGAGACAACTTGGTTCGATCGTACCAATGCTCGTAGTCCTTGTGCTGACGCAGAAGAGAGATTGAGGTCTGGGTGTTGTAGGGATCAAGGGCTGGCATGTTAAGATCGTCGATGAAGTAGATCAGCTTGAACTTGCCAACAGGAGCATAGGTTCTACCAGCTTTCTTCTCAAGCTGTTGCTCGAGCACGTTCTACAGGAGCATTGAGTCAGTGTAGAAGTTGAAATTCACGACCTGCATTATGTACTAGTCAGTTTTGGAAGTGAGGTCATTGAGAAGACCCATGGTGATCTGGGTCTTACCGCAGCCAGCGTTACCAATAAGCATGGGTGAGTGCTCGACTGAGATGAACTATTTCATCAGATAGTTAGCTGAGATAGTATCAACAGTAGGAACTGTGTAGGATGAGATGGAGCGGGAAGTGTCAGGATCAATCTCCTTAGTTTGCATCTTGTTCCACTCCTCAAGCTTAGAGCCCTCGATATCTACGAAGTAGTCGAAGACAGTACCCTTGGATGGGAACTTGACTTGCTTCCACTTTTCCTTCCACCAGTTTGAGAATTCCTTCCTGAAGTCTTTGCCGTCCTTCTCAGCAAATCCTCCTCCGATGCACCAAATGCATGCGAATACGAATAGGTACTCAACGGCCTTGACCTCCTGCTTGTCCATGATAGACTCAAGAAGGCGGCAGATGGAGATGACCATGGACATTTCCATGGTAGGGATCAAGTATTTGAAGTTCTTCTTCACATGGATGAAGGTCTCTGGAATATACTTGTCGAAGAACTGAGTAAGCATTTGGATCTTCTCAGCGTCATAGTTCTTCTTCTTTGCGATCCAAGACTTCACATAAGATCTCCACTGAGAGCCAAAAGAATCGGAGATGAACAGGATACCAGCACGAGAAACTGTAGCGGGGGTTGCGAATCTAAGATCACGGATCTCGAAGATCATTCTCATGTGGGGCTTGAGAACGATACGCTCATTTGATGCAAGGGTAAGGATCTTGTTGTCGTCCATGACGGAGTTCATGGACTCAATCCAGTTTGCATCAAGATCACCGTCGAGTATGATCCACTTAGGGTTTGTGCCAGGAGCTTGAGATAAGTCACGCATTGTCTTTGAAAGAAGACCGTCTTTCCACTCACGGGTTGCCAAAAGCACTACACCGTAGAGTTCGTTGGTCGACACGACCTTAGGATCTAGGTCAACAACAACTGTCTTCTTGTTGTCCTTATCCTGAGCTTTGGCAAGAGTCTTCCAGGTTGAGGACTTGCCAGCACCGGGGTTACCCATGGTGAAGACACAATGTCTAATTTCGAGTAGCTCACCAAGCTAAACGACCTTAAGGATGAACTCTGGGTCACAGAAGAGGCCAAGCTCCTTGGCAGCATCATTGATAATGCCTTCGAAACGCATGTCTCTCTTACGAGGTACATCAACTCCTGGGAACAGATCACCAAGAAGACCAAAGAAGATGTCCAAATCATCAGCAACGATCTTGGGGATATTAAAGTCACGAAGAGCTCTCATTAGAAGACCATCCTCTGGCAGTGTAGGCTCAGCACGCTTGAAAGTACCGGCGACGACAAGCACGGATTTAATAGCTCTCAGACCCCAATCGTAGTGAGCTGCCTTAGAAAGCAAGTCACGGCAGAGGAAGTAGAGTACTGTGAACTTAGTGGCAAGAGACTTAGCTCCGATGAAACCCTCAGCCATGAGCATGTTTTCGCAAATTAGTTACAGATCTGGCACGACCACAGTAATGGGACGGAAAAGGGCCTTGAGACCCTCAGGGAGTTCAGAACGACCAAGATAGCCAGGATTCATGGTAATGAAAGCACCGCAAGTGGGGTCCAGGCCAATCTCATCATCCTGGAGGAGGAATCTCTGCTTTTTCTCCTTGATAGCGTCAAGAACAGCCTTGAATTGGACGGCGCACACAGAAAGCACCTCAGGCACGAGTCTGTTGAACTCATCGAAGCAGCCCCATGATCCGGAGGCGGCTAAACCCTTGAAGATACCTCCAAGACCCTTGTAGTCCATCTAGTCAGAGCAGTTGAAGACGTAGCAAGCCTTGGCAACAGCGTTGGCTAGATCCTTTGTTGTCTCCGTCTTGCCTGTACCGGCAGGTCCAGCGGGAGCGCATCCCATCTTCAAGTGAAGGGCTTGAGTGGCTGTGACATAAATTCTATCTGTCAGTGGTGTGACGACCAGGCGAGGACCGTTGCCAAGGTACTCATAGCCGTACCAAACCATGGCATCTGCGATCCTGAAGTAAAAATCTGATGCTTTTGTGTCGAAATAGGCCTTTAACTGGGCTTGCCACTGGAAATCATCTGAAGATGTGCATTTTTCTTGAATTAGCTTGTCGATGATATCACGAGAGTGGGCATCAATGGTGATCAAGCACATAATCTTTTGACGGAGAGGTCTGTCCAAGTCACCTTGAACCATCTTAATAAGCTCGGAAAGTCCATCGATCTAGCTTGTCAATGCCTTTTCCATGCCCTTTGGATCTGCCTTGAGACTGTTAAAGGCACCTTCAACGTTACGGGACCAGTTGCTCATGTTAATTAGAAGAGAAACTTGAGAAGGGTCTAACTTGAGCCATTCTGCCTTGCTCATTTAGTCCTGTGCAACGATTGACTTGGCAGCAATAATGTTAAGAGACTTCTTCATGCAATCGATTACATCAAGCAAGTAGTTCTCAACCTTGCCCACGAGCTTAAGGGGCTTAGGGAACTGGACAACTTCTTTACCAACACAGGTTTCCATGGCAGTTGCAATAGGGCGCTCACCATCTTCCTTAAGGTATAGAGTCTCGATAGCCTGGAAAATCTTAGGCATGTGACACATGACCTTAGCAGGAGCATTACCGTTTGACAGAATATCAAGCAAATCGGCAGGTGAGACGAAATAGAATCGGGGGAAAGCTCGGCGCTTGGAATCCATGAAGTCGTTGAGGGCTTTCTCGCAAAGAGTAAGCTACTTTTATACTTCTTCAAGGCGCTGGAAGACGTTGCCCTAGTTACAGAACACGATGGCAATCTTCTTTGCCTCACCATCCTTGAGAATTACTTTAACTTCTTTGTCGATTCCTATGAACTTCTCGGACTCCTTTGGAAGCTCTTTTTTCACTTCCTCAGAGCCTATGAACAGGTTTTCGAGGAAGGACCATGAGCGTTGAACTTCAGCAAGAAGTTAGACAACCTCAGCAATTGCTGCGAGTGACTTTTGCCAGTAAACGCACTTGTCTTCAAAAGTAGCTAGATAGCGGGAAGAGAACATGCTTGTTACGGCAACTTGATTTTCTTCGAGCATCTCGAAATTTTCCTCAGACATCCGGATCAGCTTAAGATCAGTGCTCTTGTGCTGAGTGAACTCGAAAGCAACGTCCTTCCAAGTCTCTTCGAGCTTATTAAGCGTCTTCTCCATTTTGGCCTCCTAGCGAGCTTGATCTGTGATCTCCTCGACGTCCTCAAGATACTTGTTTAGGTTCAAGTTGTATACGTCGCGCAGTATAAGCTTGTCGTCAACAGTGAAGTCCTTCTGGACCTTAACCTTGAGAGAATTCCAGTGGCGATCACGCATGCTAGGGTCACGGAGGTCCGAAATCAGGGGAAGGAATACAAGCCACTTCTTGATATCTTCTTGGATGCCAATGTAGGCGTTGCACTTCTTATCGCACTTCATCTCTTTGAGAAGCTTGAATCTGTTTTTGACCTCATCTTCCATCTCCATTGGGTTTGAGGTCACCCACTTGGAGTTCATGTAGCTCTCAAAGCTTTCTTGCTGCTTTTCTATAAAGTCCCAAAGGGCAATCATGTTCTGAACCTCACTGCGGATGGTTTCGACTGCCTTTATCGAATTTGTTATCATATCAGGGTTGCCAAACTTTCCGGCATTGTAGCCATAGTCAGTGATTTTGTCGTCAAAGACTTTAAGCTCATCGCCTACAAGACCAAGGCGATTCTTGGACTCAGTTACACCAGTCTTGTATTAGTAGAAGTCACGCTTCTTCATCTCAGTAGTGTAGACTTTGAGGTCCTCCTCAAGCTTCTTGATAAGGTTAGTGGCCTTCTCGTTCTCTCCGTTGACCAGAGGAGTGATCTCCTTCTTAATGTCCTTTGCAAGCTTCTTGAGGGTCGTAAATTCATCGAAGAGTTTCTTGATCTACTTGACCTGAGAGTCCTTGGCGATCCCATGCTCCTGGAACATCTTTAAGGATTCCTCTAAGCAGTCAAGCTTAAGGACGATCTCGTCATTAAGGTTGAAGACACTCTCAACATTGTCCTTTACGCTAATCAGCACCTTAACGTCATGGATGTTCTTGTCCTTCGTCTGAGCGCCCTTTGTAGTGTCAACAATGAAAGAGTGGATCTCTTCAAGACCTGACTGGATGTATTTACCCATAGCGGGCCCAGTTAGGTTGTTTGAGGTGGCTGGGGCCTTAGCAGAAAAGTTCGCCTTGTAGGGGCTACCTCTGACAGCGACCATTTTGCCCTTGTCATCCTCGAAGAGGATATCAATCTTCACATCGGTCTCATCCTCAACCTGGTACTTGACAACGTACTGGCCATTGTCCTTATCTTAAACCTGGTTGGGGATTTCGTGGCCATCTGAAACCTTAGTGATTTTGACTTGGAAGTTGTCTCGACCGGACTTTCGGTTCTCACCAAGGTCGTTTCTGGCTTGAATAATGAACTCAATCGGAGTTCCGACGGCACAGTCATGGAGAAGACCAGGGCCGTAAGCAAGTGACTTGTAGGCACGGGTATTCATGAAGTAGGTGAATGGTGCCCAGGTTGTGGTCAAATCACCTCCTTGCAGGGAGAGCTGAACGATGGCATCCTTGGGTCCAAACTACTCATAGCTTGGAGTGATGCAAGACACCTCAGTCTCAGAGATGAAAGTTCCTGGTACCTCAATAGAGAGCTTTGAGGGAGCGTCTACAGGAGTCTTTCCACAGGTGAAGATGATCTTGATATTGGCATCTTTGAATCCTACACCCTTGATAATGACTGGGACATTGCCAGACAGTTGACCGAGGTTAGGGATTATCTCAGTCAGAGCGTAAGGAGGTCCTGTGATTTTGCCAACGTTCAGGGAGTGGAGATCGTTGAGCCATCCGTTGCTCCAGCCACCGAAGACTAGCAAAGAGGAGCTCTTCTGGTCGTAGGCCATGGCAGAGTACTCTCTGGCGGCAGGCTGAAGAGGCTTTCCGTCCTGGGAAGTGTCGTCCAGGAAGATAGTGCTCCAGCGCATTGTCTCGATGTCAAGGAAACAAGCGGTGTTGGTGAAGGAGCCAAAGTTACGGGGGCCGCCTTCTGGGAAATCGCCGGTTTCACCTCCGAAAATGAAATATTTCCATGATGGGATGGCCTCAACCATAATCCCGCAGTGGTTCCAGCGAGGCGATTCGTTATAGATATCGGGATCGTACCACTCCTTCGTAACGAGATCGAAGGTAATGGTGTTCGTGAACTGGCTCTCAGAGTTCCAGCCACCATAGACGTACAGTTTGGTGCCAATAGAGAACATGGTATGTCCACCTCGGCCCTCGGGAGGATTGTTGGCGGGCTCGATTCTCTCCCATTGATGAGTCTCCAAGTCGAAGGAGTAGAGATCGTTGAATGCAATGCGTTGGTAGTTGAGACCACCATGACCTCCGAAGATGTAGATCTTATTGTCTAGGAGGGTGGCTCCAGTATTGGCTCTCGGTGCGGGGGCTCCTGTGAGGGAGTCCTGATTCTTAGGAGTGGCGGGATGCTCTCCTTCGGCGCGCTTCCAAGTAAGGCCATTGACCGTTAGCAGCCAAGTGTCGTTTAGGCGGACTTGAGGGGACGAGTGGCCACCGAAGACAAAGATCTAGTCGCCTTTGGTATTGAGAATGGCAACATGCTGCGCCCTAGCGGGTGGCAACTAGTCACCATTGAATTTCTCCTTGTACCAAGTGACCTCACCTAAAAAGCCAGTTAGGCGCCATGAATTCAAATATAGGAGGGAAGCTTACTTGATCCGATCTTCATGGCGTAGACGTCGTTGTTGGGGATGATCTTGCCGCCAACCTTTTTAGAGTTGTCAATACCTCCATAAAGTAGGTAGTTGACTCCACCGACGTGCGTGAAGGAGTGGCCCGATCTGGGGGATGGGACATCTCCATTGCACTTCAGCTTTTTCCATTTGAGTTCCTCTGGCTATAAAATTCATATTAGAGGTCATGTTGTCAAAGAAGAGAGATAGACTAAGCCTAGGGGACCTGGCCTTAGAGTCTTACCATGTTTGCAGAAGTGTAGCTTGTTATGAAAGTACTTCTCTTTTTAGAAAAGAATTATATTTTAAATAAAAGTTAAAGGCTATATGATAGGAGAATAAGAATTTAAATCGTTACGGGCTCTCTATATCTTATTTAAAAGGCTCA
>Ga0078894_10002692_pt1 | contig 13446 bp, 12 predicted proteins | sample LauGreSu1BDMLBSD_2_FD_67506 | JGI IMG/M metagenome (GOLD analysis project Ga0078894, IMG submission 67506) | Freshwater lake microbial communities from Lake Michigan, USA - Su13.BD.MLB.SD (version 4) (version 4) | ecosystem: Environmental > Aquatic > Freshwater > Lake | place: Lake Michigan...
TCAAAAATCCAGGTCAGCCTTGGGGCGGAAGCTTCCTGACCTTGTCGCAGCCTATCAACTTTGCCGTATCTCGGACCTTTAAGATGAAGGTATTTTCTCCTCGTGCCGGAGCCAGGGTATTGTTGAAAGTGGAAAATTCGTCGAACCCCGGCGAAAATTTTGAGAGAGAGGTTGCCACTACGGTAGCCGGTGCCTGGCAAGAGCTCACTTTTGATTATAGCGCTATCAATACGGCCAATGTATATGATCGTGTCGTGATCATCTTTGACCTTGGAACCCCCGGAGACGGATCAGCTAATTATACGTTCCTCTTCGACGATCTCAGACTTCATTAATCCTCTAAATAACTGATATATGCGTACCATTAATAAATTACTGACAGCCGTCGTCGTTCTATTTACGTTGTCGGCTTGCGAAAAGGATTCCTATTCTTTCGGTGATCTTAAGGCGCCGACCGATCTGTCGCTGACAACCGTGGTGGCTGGAGTCGATGCCGCCAATCCCAATGGGAATGGAACAGGTAATGTGCAGATAACCGTAAGTGCAAAGGGCGCGCTTACCTATGTGATCGATTTTGGCGACGGACAACAACGAGTTGTTCCCAGCGGTTCACTCACGTATAAGTATACTAATCCCGGCACTTCGGATTATACCATCACTATCAATGCCGTTGGAACCGGTGGAAGTCTTTCCACCATCAGTAAACGTATCAGGGTGTTTGTGGCATTTCAGATTCCTTCAAATATTTTGAATGCTTTGACCGGTACTTCGTCTCGTGTATGGATTACCGATAGGGATGCCCCTGGACATTTTGGGGTAGGACCCAGTGATGCCTTTTCTCCCATCTGGTATGCTGCTGGCCCTAATACCAGAGAAGCCTGTGCATACGACGATGAAATTACATTTAGCCGTGATGCAGCCAATCGTGTATCCATGAACGTCGATAATAAAGGAGCTTCCTTCTCAATCGGTGCTTCTAGTGCGTTTTATGGTTTCAGTGGCGGGGATAATTGTTTCACCATTAGCCCCGGCGGTAATAAGTTGCTTGCTTTTCAGGATGCCACTTCGGCCTCAACACCTGCGCAGTCTACCCGTATTCAATTTACTGTTCCGGGTAATGGTATCATTAACTTTGGTACTGGTGGACGAGTCTATGAGATCCTTGAAATTACGCCTACGACCATGCATATTCGCAATATTGGCACAGACGGAAATTCCTGGTATCAGAAGTTAAAAGTGAAGCCATAGGTTTATATGCGTGTTGTAATAGGGGTCCTGTTTGTTGCTTTGCTGTTGGGGGCTTGTGGTGATAAAGAGACGCCCCCCAACAACACTCCGCCTTCTAATCTGACTGTTTCTGCGCAGGTGAGTGCCGATAATAGTGGGACTGTGAGCTTTACCGCTACGGCCACTAATGCAGTCAGCTATGATTACGATTTTGGCAATGGTATTTTTTCAACTTCCGTGTCTGGCTCCGTAAGTTATCGCTATCCCGCATCGGGTACTTATGTGGTTAATGTGATTGCCAAAAGCGCCGCGGGTCTTACTATTTCCAAATCGGTTACCATTACGGTAGTCGTAGCACAATCTCTCATTTGGTCAGATGAATTCAACACCCCCGGAGCACCCGATCCGGCGAAATGGGGCTATGACCTTGGCGCAGGGGGCTGGGGGAATAACGAATTGCAGTATTATACCAATCGACTTGATAATGCCGTTGTGTCGGGAGGCACCTTAAAGATCGTAGCAAAGCGAGAGAACTTTAGCGGTAGTGCTTTTACCTCGGCTCGTTTGTTGTCTCGAAATAAATTTTCATTCAAATACGGTAAGGTCGAAATAGGGGCCAAACTACCTGTTGGTATAGGAACCTGGCCAGCGACCTGGATGCTGGGTGATAATTTTTTAACGGCCGGATGGCCCGCTTGTGGCGAGATCGATATTATGGAGCACCGTGGAAACGATCCCAATCGGATCCATGGAACTATTCATTATCCGGGAAACTCCGGTGGCAATGGGATCGGTGCTACCACTTTGATACAAAATGCCAGTACCGAATTTCATAAGTATTCTTGCGAGTGGACAGCACAGTCCATCCGTTTTATGGTCGATGACAGGGTCTATTTTACGACAGCCAATAATGCGAATCTTCCCTTCAATCAATCTTTCTTTTTGCTGCTCAATGTAGCGATGGGAGGCAATTTTGGGGGGGCGGTCGATCCTGCCTTTGTATCGGGGATCATGGAAATCGATTATGTGCGCGTATACCAGTAAACTACTTTTATGCGATTTGTAGGTTCTTATGTAATATATACGGCCTTTTTATTTTTCGTAGGCAACTCTGTGCCGGTATTGGCGCAATCTTCGCGCTACACAAAATTGGTATGGACCGATGAGTTCAACTATACAGGACTACCCGATTCCGCCAAGTGGGGTTATGATAAAGCCCATGGTTGCCCTGCATTATGTGGCTGGGGTAATAATGAATGGCAGTATTACACCTGGAATCGTAAAGAGAATGCGCGTGTAGAAAATGGGCATCTGATCATCGAAGCGCGAAAGGAAGCCTATGAAAATGCTCGGTTTACATCGGCCCGCCTTGTCACTCGTAATAAGGGTGATTGGAAGTATGGACGTATCGAAGTACGTGCGCAGCTACCCGAGGGGTTGGGCTTATGGCCCGCAATTTGGATGCTACCTACCGAAAAGAAATATGGGGATTGGCCTAAAAGTGGAGAGATCGATATTGCCGAGACCGTAGGGTATTCACCCGATTCAGTATATCAAACCATCCATACGAATTCCTACAATGGTATGATCGGCACACAAAAGGTCTCGCTGATCCCGGTAAAAGACCTGTATCGATCTTTTCATACCTATGCCATTGAATGGACTCCCGAATACATCGTCTATTTTATTGATGGGGTACGGCAACAGCAGTTCGATAATGCACATGAGGGTACAGATAAGTGGCCCTTTGACCAAGATTTTCATATAGTGCTTAACGTAGCCGTTGGGGGTAATTTTGGTGGAAAGATGGGCGTCGATGAATCGGCCTTTCCTCGTCAGCTAAAAGTAGATTACGTCAGGGTATACCAATAACGATCTTTTAATTTTTTTACATGTTCTCTCTTCAACGCGTCAGCCTATTTCTTGTTTGTTCTTTCCTTTCGCTGTCATCGATGTTTGCACAGTCATTACCGGCCGATTCTATTGAAAGGGCCATCGATAGGTTAATGGCCAAAATGACGCTCGAGGAAAAGATCGGACAGATGAATCAATACAATGGTTTTTGGGATGTGACCGGTCCGGCCCCCAAGGCCGGTGCCGATAAGTTCAAATACGATCATTTTAAACAAGGATTGGTCGGCTCAGTATTGAATGTAAGAGGAGTAAACCAAGTAAGGGCCCTACAAGAATTGGTAGTAAAGGAGTCCAGACTAGGTATTCCACTTTTATTTGGATTTGATGCGGTGCATGGATACAACACCGTACTGCCCATTCCATTAGCTGAGGCCGCTAGCTGGGATCTGCCTGCTATTGAGCGTTCAGCACGCGTTACGGCTACAGAAGCTGCTGCTTCTGGTATTAACTGGACCTTTGCTCCCATGGTCGATATTTCACGTGATGCACGTTGGGGTCGGGTAATGGAAGGAGCAGGAGAAGACCCCTATTTGGGGTCACAAATTGCAATGGCACGTGTAAAAGGATTTCAGGGGAATGACTTTCGATCTCCCTTCAATATTTTAGCTACTGCTAAGCATTTTGCCGGATATGGTTTTGCAGAGGGTGGGCGCGACTATAATACTGTCGATGTGAGCGCGCTTACTCTCCATAATATTATTTTACCTCCCTTTAAGGCCTCCGTACAGCAAGGGGTTGCCTCGGTAATGAATTCCTTTAATATTATCAATGGTGTTCCGGCTACCGCCAACAGTTATTTGGTTCAGGATATTCTGAAGCGCGACTGGAAGTTTAAAGGGGTGGTCGTTTCCGATTGGGGTTCTGGGGTAGAGATGATCGATCATGGATATGCCGAGAATCTATCACAGGTAGCCGCTCTCTCGGCCAACGCCGGTTCCGATGTGGATATGGAGAGTTACGCGTACGTCAATCACTTAAAGAATCAGGTTACGAAAGGAAATGTGTCCGTCACTGTTATCGATCAGTCGGTTCGTCGAGTATTGCGATTAAAGTTTCTGCTAGGGTTGTTCAATGATCCCTATAAATATTGTGATAGCACCCGTGAGCAAGTGTATGCTATGCATCCAGAGCATGCATCAGTAGCGCGGGATATGGCAAGGCGTACGATGGTCTTATTAAAGAACGACCAAGAGCTCTTGCCATTGAAGCCAGCGGGTAAGAAAATCGCTGTGATCGGCTCCTTAGCCGCCGATAAGAATAGTCCGCTTGGCAATTGGCGATTGGCTGCCAAGGACAGTAGCGCCGTGTCTCTGGTAGAGGCTCTCGATGCAGCCGGGGTATCGTATACCTATGCTCCCGGTGTTCAGCTGGTTGCTGGTGGCCCCGTTCACTTTGTGCAGGAGTTGCCGATCAATGAGAATGATACGACCGGGATGGCGCAGGCTATTTCAGTAGCAAAGGATGCCGATATAGTCATCATGATGTTAGGTGAGCACGGCTTACAATCCGGAGAGGGTAGAAGTCGGGCGCAATTGAATTTACCAGGCTTACAGCAGTCTTTATTGGAAGCCGTCTATAAAGTAAACCCTCGTATTGTATTAGTGTTGATGAGCGGTCGCCCCCTGGCTATTTCCTGGGCAGCAACACATGTGCCCGGCATCTTGTTAGCGTGGCAACCCGGTTCTCAGAGTGGTCATGCCATTGTAGATGTTCTTTTGGGCAAGTATAATCCTGCTGGAAAACTCCCCATGACCTTCCCTCGCAGTGACAGACAATTACCGATCTACTATAATCAATTTTCTACGGGCCGTCCAGGCCCCAAAAAAGAAGTGTTCTGGTCTCATTACATAGACGAAGCGCATACCCCCTTATATGAGTTTGGCTATGGGAAAAGCTATACCCAGTTTTCGTACAGCGACCTTCAAATTACACCTAGTAATGACAGTGTTTTTATTACCGTAACACTTAGTAATACAGGATCTTTAAAAGGAGAAGAGGTTGCACAACTCTATATACACGACCGAGTATCCTCAGTGGTTCGGCCGGTCCGGGAATTAAAAGGATTTAAAAAGCTGCTCCTGGAAGCGGGCGCTCGTACTACGATTCGTTTTGATCTACCCCGATCTGCTTTTGGGTATTTTGATGCACAAGGCAAGTGGTTCCTTGAGCCTGGCTGGTTCGATATCTATGTAGGCGGCAGTTCCTTCGCTACACTTTCGGGTACTGTGCAGTTGTAGGTAGGTCAATTAACCAATTACATCATAAGTTAAGCCAGTACGTGGCTTTTAAAACAACCGCACTTCCTTTTGACCGGAATAGGTCTGCATAATAGTTATCGGTGTATACGATAAACAGATCAGAAGCTGGCGCGAATCTCCATTGAAAGCGGACATTCATATTGATATTATCGATCTGATTATTATATTGAATAAGGGTCGATAAAAACAGGGACCTTGTAAAGGTCAAGTCAATTTTTGGCCCAAACAATATCAAATCCTTACTGGTATAGGGTGCTGGAAATCGTAGTTTGTTGTAAGAAAATACAGTGGAAATGATCCCATAGGGTTGAATTCGGTAGTTAACTTCAGCGTCCAGATTGACCCTGGACCCATTGAAGTATTGCCCTATTCGGGAATTCAGTCGTGCTGAAATTTTTTTTCGCTGATCGGTTACAAAGGTGCAGATAAGTGATGTATAGTTATAGGAGCTATTCTCTTTTAATTTCACGCCCCCGGCATTTGTCGGGTCAAAATCACTGGTTAGTTTAGTAAAGTCATTTCGAAGCCGCATGAAAAGGGTAGCATAATTTTTATATTGAATGTTAAAGATGATATTCACGTCATAATCCGTGACGCCCCTGCCCGGGAATAGCGTCAGGTCATAATCGAACATAGGGCCCCATCTATTGATGCGTCCCCTTTTGGGATAGTACTTTGGCTGAAGGTAGCCGGCCATTCTATAGAGTCCTTTTCTTCGAAGAAATCCTACTTCAGGATTAAAGTTCTCACCAATATAATAGGCTGTCTGTTTTGCTTCAAAAAACCGTTTGTTATAGAACATAGTCGCCCCTAAGACGGAATTATCGTTGGTTTTAAGGGGATCGAAGGATTTCATGTAAAAGAACTTACCGTTCCAGGTATTATCCTTTGAGGCCAGGTTATAGTCCACCCCCGCTACTCGATTAAAATCTCTTACGCCGATCCCGTCTTTATTGGTCAAGATGAAACTCAGATTCGATCTTCCGAAAATTCGCTGTTGCAAACTGAGAACGGAGTAGTTATATGCAGGTTCGTTTATCTCAGGGATGGCCGCTGATTTCATTTCTAATAACCCTATTCTTAGGTTATTATTTAGTTTTCCGCTCAGTCTAAAACCCGCATCAATCTTATTTTGAATATTCTGTCCAGTACTTTGATCTCTGGTTACACCAATTCTTCTCGAGAAAAAGGGCCGTAGACCATCCATGCCAAAATTGGCAAAGAGATCTGCGTTCTCTAAAAAGAATTGTCGTTTTTCGGGAAATAATATCTCAAATCTATCGAGGTTGGTTACCTGGTTATCTACTTCCACCTGTGAAAAATCGGGATTTACTGTAAGGTCAAGATTTAACGAAGAACCTATACCAATTTTAGCATCGCCTCCGAGCATGAGAGTAGAAGAGGTATAGAACGAATTGCTTCCAGGCTGTGCTTTTTTAATGCTTCCGGGAGAAACATAGGGGATAAGGGACATGTTCAACCCTTTTTTTTCGATTGGTGTTTCGAAAGTAAGTGGCTTTGAGTAAGCAAGCGAGATGGGTGAAAATTGATTTGGTATTCTTGACCAGCTTGATCTTTCTGCGTTATAGCTGTCTAATTTATAAAAATTGATCAGCCATCTGTCGCTTTTGTTTTTGTATCGGATCGTATTTAATGGGATGGCCATCTCAGTGGTCCAATAGTCCTCTTCGATCTTTGCTTCACTAAACCATTTGTTATCCCAGGATAGACTGAGGTCTTCTCCCACCAGTCCACCATTTACAACTAATCCCTCTCGCTGTACACCAAACGGATTGATCCCGAACGAGAATCCATTCATGCGGTCCATGAACGGGTCGATGCTAACAACAAATGCATCAAAGGCCTCTCCTCGGAAATCCCTTTTTAAGGATGGCGTTGTAAAGGGTTGATCTTTTACGCTCTTGAGGATCTTTGCCGCGATATACAGAAACTTCTCGTCATACGCTAACATAATTTCTTGGCTTGTCTTACTAGTAAGGGTATCGGTAGGAAAATTCTGAATAAAGTAGATGGTCTTTTGTGCCTCTTTCCAGCTTCGCTCACTAATTAGCCCGTCAATCTTTATGGGATCGTTTATCTTTTTCGCGTGATAAATTGTATCTAATTTGCTTAGAATCGATGTATAGGAAATTTGCTGTGCTTTTGCAGCGAAGCCAGTTATAGAGCTGAAAACAAAAAGAAAAATGGCTCGATTCATGCAGCAGTAGAGATCTAAATAGGCAAGGGTACCGGTAACGCTAACGAAGGTAGGGTAGATTTGGTAGCAGCTTCAGCGTAGTTTCGAAAACAAAAGCCCATTCATTTAAAAATTGCAAATGAATGGCGCCACAATGAATATCAGTTAACAAATCTGACCTGCCCCAAAAAATTAAGATTTGTCGTTAGATTTTTGGATAGAGTAAAGTGGCAGTCCAATGATCCCCAGACATTCAATAATTCGAATGAAATTGGTGAAACTAGAGCCCATATCCGAACTACCACGCCCTCTGAACGATAGGCTCAGATTATCAGCCTCCATCAATATGGATAGTTTTGCCTCGTACTCTGAAGGGTGGATCAATGTTGAGAACAAGTCGCCAAAATCGACTTTTGGGGGCCACATGCTTGAATCTGTTATCATGGATTCAACTGCTGTAGTAAGAAAAATCGATGATTGCATTCCGAAAATTAGATAGATGGTGATACAACTAAATATAAAGCTGAAAAGGTACTTATATGTTTGGTTGTTTCCTGCAAGGAGTCCTGCAGGTATGATCAACAAAAGGGATAAAAAATACCAAGCGACCACATTCAGGTAAATAATCGGATTTAGGTCCGTGAGATAAACATAAACGAAAGAAAGGATTAGCAGAAAGCACAGCGAAAGTATGCCATATATAAATTTTATTGCCCAATCTGTCTGACCGGTCAGTTCATTGTTAAGTTCAATTGGAGTTTCCAGAGCAAGGTCGTCATAAACCAGGTCTGCATCATCAACAGATATATCTTGCATTTCCTCTGCATCAATCTCTCCAGTTGCTTTGCAGAACGCACAAGGACCGGGCGACCAGTCATTTTCTCGCTTCAAACGAATGATATCCGCTTCATCTACATGCGCTTTACCCAGGCATCTCGGGCAAATAAGTTTACTCATAGTATGCGTTTGAGGTGTAAGGTTACAGGGTATTATCAATTCGCACAAAAAGGAAGATTATCCTCCATCTTCATTACCAGAAATTCTTTTCCTAAATATTTTAAAGGGGGAAGTTAGGAAATTATTGTAAGCGTGGCTCTTGTATCGTAGCCTGCGCGATCCTAGCAAAGTGCCCTTATTTTAAGTTGATTGATGACGGCATTGCGATCACTTTAAGTATCTGTAAATCAGCATCTTAAAGTCAGATGGTTTACTTGTTTTTCCTTGAGGGCTGTAGGCGTAGCCCAAACGGGTAAGTTTACTCCTTGCATACAGTGTTTTTTTCATTTAATTAAATTCTTATCTTGGCCTTGCAACCCATCGTGCCAGAGAATATAAAGTAAATACCAATGAGAAATAGCATTCTACCATCGTTATTAGTACCGGTTCTTTTATTTATGCTTGTCGCTTGCGGAGAAAGGAAAAAAAGCGAACGCTCCAGTTCGGAAAGGGGCGATGAAGAACAAGAAAATGTATCCTCACCCAGTAGGCAGCAGATGATCGATGATCTGAAATCGGTGTATCGATCGATCGAGTCAGGTAATATGCAAAGAGCCTCTTACTATCTGCAAATTCCACCGGATGCGTCGGAAAGTCAAATCGAGGAGGAGTTGAATGGTTTGCTCGAGAAAAATGAGCTCTCTCCTGAAGGAATCTCCATTTTGTCAAAGCGGGGCGAATTCGGAAAATTGAAGGAAATTTTTCCCGAAAAGGCAGAACGCTGGCTGGATCGGGCCAACATCAGTTCTGCCAGGAATTGCTATGCATTTGGTTACCTCAATGCTGAGGTGGCGGGCAGATGGGTCGATGACCATTTTGTTTTTTTTCGACTGGATGATGTTGGAAAGCTAGCGTCAAGCGAAGAAGATTATTGAGCGAAGTGGCATGTCAATGAACATGGCCGAACTCGTTCCAAAAAATCCCCAGATTCTTATTTTACTCCGTTCTCATATGCTATTTTTAAGAGGCATACCGCTTTAAAGCATAAGGTTGATGCTAGCGAATAGCCTTTTTGGGAATAAGGTAGTTTTGAAGAAAGAAGTAGCCTAATACGTTAAAGCCGCTAATAGTAATTTTTTAAACTAATTAGCTTTCCTGAACAGATTTTACTCTTTTATAGAGTTTTTTATATGAAAAAATAGAGATTCATCAATTTTCGGAAACAAATTATATTTATTAGTTAATGCGTTTTCATATGATTCTTGAAATGACGATTGTAAGTAGTAATAAATTATGAGCTGGCAAAAATTATCATTTTGTGCAGTAAGCATTTCAATATATTCTTGTTTTTGCACCTTACTTAAAAATTTCTGTTTGTCAATATAGTTGATAAACGAGAAGTATTGCTTCAAAAAAGCTCCCAACTTACTGCCGTGCCCTACAAAATAAGTGGTTTGTTCCTCGCAGTGAGGCGCTAACTTTAAGTTTGAGACATAGGAGGATTTACTTTTCTCAGTTAGGTCTAGTTTGTCAAAGTGCAGGTATAGTCTAGCAGTATCTAATTTAGAGATTCCATAAAAGAAAGTGGCAAATGACAAGTCAATTTTTTTATTTGTCGGCAACTTGCTTAAAGTACTATCTGCATCAATAATGCTGTATGCTTTTTTTAGTTGGGAGTAAAATGAAACCCAAACTGCACCTCCACTTATTTCCTCGCATGATTTTGGGCTTTTAATACTGATCTGAAGGTTATTATCTCTATTATAGTCAAGTTGTTTAAAAAATAAGTTCTCAAAGTTTTGAATATTATTTATTTTATTTTGGTCAATTATCGTGGCATAAATGATTAATAGGCTAGATAATGCAAAAATTGGCCCTGTTAGGCCGTTGATAAAGTCACCAAAAGTTGAAGCTCGCTCGGGTGTTGTTTTTGTTTTCTTTTGAAAAAAAAGCTTACTGAAAAAGGAGAAATACAAATACAATGAAAAGCCCAGCACTACAAGAAATAGCGATGACCAAATTAAAAAATCACTTAATACCATTTTTAGGAATTGTGTTTTGTTATTTTGTGTGGAGTGTTATTAAAATTCCCTTTTAAAAATCTATCGTAACTGAGTAAGAGTTCATATTTTTTTCCAATTTCTAGATTGGGAATTTTAATCTTTTGGGAGCGAAACATATGTTTTACTACAAGGATTGGTTGAGCTTTTGGTGTATTAAATTCAATACTAAATCCATGCTTTAAGGAACCTGTTCCAACTAATTTATCATCAGCGTATAATTTGACGTTTACATCGAATATCATCCAGACGCCCTCAAAGTTGACAGTTAATTCAATTTTTGTAAAATCTGAATTTTCGTTTTCCGATTTGTTAAAATTTACCCCGCACCACTCACATTGTAAATTGCTTGAATTATTTGGATTTTTACATTTGGGGCATGTCATGGCTAAAGTCGGCTAATTAGTTGGAGTAAAGGAAAGAAAAAATAATGGATTTGATGCTTGCTATCTCCCATTTTTGATTCACAACAATTTTTCTTTTTAAGTTAAAGACTTATGAACAAAACGTTTTTCTAGTTTATTTTTTATTTTATTCACGTTATAGAGAAAAGTTATAATTGCTAACTATAAGCTCAAATTTATTTTTGAATCTTTTACTTATTGCGCATAGTATAACTTATAAAAATCAAAACACACTCAAAACAAAGGGCAGTTATAAAAATTAAAATAGAATAGTTGTCTTGAAATTTGTTATTAGACGATACTGCACATATATAACGTATTAAGCCAGTTAGTCCTAAAAATAGGGTGAGTCCTATTTTGAATCCAGCAGCTGTTTCTAATCGATACAGCAAGTATAGCAATCCTGTTGTAAGCAGGATGCTTAAGTCAGCGAAGATCATTTTATGCGTTGCATAATCTGGAGCGATGAAGCTCGCTACAGTATTGATCAATGCCATTATGATCCCAATCAAAAGAATTGTGTTTCTCACGTTTGAATGTTTAAATTATTTGATGACCACACCATTCGCATGATCGAATGCGCTTTGAATTTGGATTCTTGCAATGAGGACAAGTATCAGGTATTTTTGATAATTCAACGGATTGTATATCGGTGTTATCACAATTTTCTTTTACGTGGTTTGCGATTTCCTTTGCTAATGGCGAAATTGTTGTGAAGGGAATTAAGAATAAAAGCCCAATTATTGTTAGGCCCGTCAAAATTGCAAGCAGAGGGGAAACCCATGGATAAACATAAACTTTCTTACCACTTAGCTGAACTGTAAACTTTCCCTGGATGCCTGTGTCTACAAGTAAGTAGGCTGCTTTCCAAGAAGTTAAATAATTAGGAAAGCCTTTTTTTATAATTTGTTCTAGTTCCTCTCTTGAAATCTGTTTATCTAAAATTACACTTGCCATTATATTTAAATTATTTTCATCAATAACTCCTTCTTCTTTTCGTTAAACTCTTCTTCGGTCAGGACACCAAGTGCCTTAAGCTCTCCTAGTTTTTTTAAATCCTCAAATACTTTATCATTGTTATTATTGACTTTTATGTTTGGCGAATTTGGCATACTATTCTGCATTATATTGCCCATTTGATTGGCAAGCGGGTTTACCATCCCCATACTTACCATTGTGCCTATCAAATTTCCACCATCTCCGCCTAACCCACCCCCGATATTTTCCGCGGCTGCCTCGGCTGTATCGAAACTCCTTTCTATTCTATATACTTCGAGATTTTCGGCTCTTCTTTTTAGCCTCATTCGTTCTTGAGCGTCTTCCGACATTAATTTTTGATACTGTGCAACAATGTCTTTAACTCGTTGGTCTTCATCTACTATTGGAATGGCCTCAATGTTGAATAACTTTAGTTCAAGACCATAGTCACCAATTGTACTTCCCATAAACCCGCGTACAGCAACACCTACTTCATATACTATTGACTCCAGTTCGAGTGGGCTTAATTTTTGTTCTCTTGCTATTTTTGTAATCGCATTTTTTACGTTTTCGATAATTACCCCTCTGAAATATTGAGACAGCGTTCTTGTCTCAAAGTCTGGTACCGTTCCGGCAATTTTATTTAAAAAGGCTCTGGTATCAGCAACTCTTACGGCAAAACTTCCCCTGCTTGTTACTGGAATGGGGACTTTAAAATTTGGCTCCAGCATGTTAAATGGCGTGAGCCCAAATTTAGCGTCCATTGATACAGACTTGTTAATAAAGTATACTTCTGCCTTAAATGGGCTGTCTCCGCCAAAAGCTAATCCGATTATACTTGAAAGGATGGGTAAGTTTTTGGAGGATAACGTATGTGTTCCGGGTCCGAAAATATCTAGCAATTGGCCGCCTTTTATAAAGCACGCTTCTTGCGATTGATTTACTACCAACTGAGTTCCATAACGCAATTCCTCTTCGCGACTTGGATTACCTGCACTTCGCCATTTCCAAACTAACACATTGTTAGGGCCGTCATACTTTAAAACATCAATTATAGCCATATCGGGTTTGTATTATTGTCTTAGGTGTTTTATGTAATGTAAAGCGGTGGTTTGAGGTTTTAAAGTTCGGGGTTTTTGCATTAATCGCATTGTCTAAATGGTACATGTACTTTGAAATCTTCAGTTTAATCCTTTTTTTCTAAAATCTTGATTTTTAGGAGTTTGTTTGGCTACGAATTTGGGATTGCAAATGCCCGATTTTAAGGTATAAACGCTCTGAATGATTGGGAGAAAATCAAATCGCCTTGCTATCAATGACTTCAGGAAAAAATAAAAAAGGCAAGCCGGATGCAGATTGCCTTTTGGAAGTCATGTAGTCCCGACAGGAATCGAACCTGTATCAAAAGTTTAGGAAACTTCTATTCTATCCATTGAACTACGGGACCGGGCGTCAATAACATTTTGGTTGCA
>Ga0078894_10002693_pt1 | contig 13445 bp, 15 predicted proteins | sample LauGreSu1BDMLBSD_2_FD_67506 | JGI IMG/M metagenome (GOLD analysis project Ga0078894, IMG submission 67506) | Freshwater lake microbial communities from Lake Michigan, USA - Su13.BD.MLB.SD (version 4) (version 4) | ecosystem: Environmental > Aquatic > Freshwater > Lake | place: Lake Michigan...
CCTTGAGATCCTTGAGACCCTTGAGATCCTTGTGATCCTTGTGATCCTGCTGGACCTTGTGATCCTTGTGATCCTGCTGGACCTTGTGAACCTTGAGACCCACCACCTCCACCATTTGCACTGTTCATAGATGTCCCATCAGAAAAATAAATAGTATTAACATTTAACAAAGAATTATTACTCATGTCTAAATGACTTTGACTTATTTGTTTGCTATTTGGTGATCCAGTCACTTCTGGTATTAGAAAATTATTTGATACACCATAATTATTTCGAACTATATTATTTGTTCCAGAAGTATTTAAACCACCATATTTTTTAAAAGAATTAAAATTCATTTATACTATTTAATCATATAAATTATTATTTATATTATAAAAATACTTATTTGATATTTTTATAATTATATCTTAATGATGTCGTTTTCGCGTGTTTTTACGTTTTTTCATAGTACGCCGTCTTTTATTTTTCATTTTCTTATGTCTGCTTTTTTTCCCTAATTTAGTAATATTTAACCTCTGTGGTTTTTCGACTATCATAATAATTTTTGTATCAGGTTGTTCAATTTGAGACGGAAATGAAAAAAACCCACGATCATCTTCTAATAATTTGTTTTTCAAAAAATCTTCTTCTAAGCGAGTATCTAAAGGGTTATCAACTGAATTCATATTCAATAAATTAACTAAATCTTGGTTATCTAATTTATATGTTAAATGTTTCGCTTTTTTTTTATTATTCTTTATTTTCACGTCGATGTCTGCTTCATGTCCATCATAATCGATATCCCATTTAATAGTTTCTTCATCCTTTTTCCTACCATCTTCTTTAATAACAAATTTAGTAACACCATTATTTTTCATAATTGTTGTCATTTATATTTCTCTTATAATTATTCTATATTTTAATTTTCAAACTCGTCATTTTCATCATATTTTTTTATAATCATTCTATATTAATGAACTTTAATCAATCGACTAATCAAACACAAAATGCTAATCTGACACAAAATGATAATCTGACACAAAATGATAATGTAATGTATTATGCAAATGAAAATATGGACGGATATAATGTTCCTTATGTAAACCCATTTAATCCATACATTCCACAACCAAATCATTTCTATGGAGGAATGAATTATGCCAATACACAATTTCCAAACGCACCTCAGATCGACTATGAAGGTATTTTAAATGCTCTAAATGTGAAATTCGAAGAAGGTGGATTAAGACGTAATGATGATGTAACTTCGACACAGCAATATTTTAATCCAAGTTATTATAATCAAGGAAAGACAAATAATGTCAAACCATTTCAAAGTCCAGCACCTACTAAGACTGTTCAGTTGAATAATGGTGAGAAATCGGGGTCATTAAAAAATGATTCATTCTACAAATATTTTAAGAACCATAATTTGGGGTCATATAGACCTGGAATGGAGGGAGTGAATGATGAAGAAAATGAAGAGCAATTGCTTCAACAAATGTCTCCAGAAGAATATGCTAAATTAAGATTTGATAAATTTGTTGAAAATGAGAGAAAAAGACGTGAAATTAATGAGGCAAAATCGCGTAAATTGAAATTTTATTCTAATGGTGAAGCAAACCAATTGCCAGAACATATTGGTAATAAACCTGTTAAGGCACAAGCACACCCACAAGCACCTGCCCCAGTAAATTTTAACAGATTATTTAGTTTTCCGCACCGTAGATAAATCTTTTACACCGCAGATAATAAATCTTTTACACCGTAGATAAATCTTTTACACCGCAGATAATAAATCTTTTTTCTTATCTATAAACGTCTCATTAGATATATTGCGGATGACTTTATTATAATATACAACTTCATTATCATTTACTTTTTTCCCCATTGTTTCTAACACCATTTGCATATATAAGTCGTTATTTTTGGAATCATGCTCCTTACAATCTGGATGTGCTTCCTTCCAATACCAAATTCGGTCTATTCCTTTATTTGCAATCTTTTTAATAGCATCTCGTATATATCTTTTATCAGTATCATCCTTTTCCCATGCATCTTTAATTTTCAAATACAGCACTTCTCTCTTTAAATCACTACAATGAACAGGTCTTTTATTGATATCTAATTGTCTTAATCCATTGAGAAAAATACGCGTAATACCACTGACAAACCCATTTTCTCCAAATTCTTCCAAATCTTCAAATGAAATATTGAGTGAATTAATGAAATCTTCAAGGTTCATCGCATCTTTACATGTCTCATTCAAGAAAAAATTCAGATTAAAATTGTTATTATTCGTATTATTCGTATTATTCGTATTATTAGTATTATTCGTTGTATTGACATTGTTACTATTATTTACATTGTTATGAGAATTGACAGTACCTTCATTTTTCAATATATGTGAAATCAATATAGAGTTTTGTTGTACGAGTGTTTCTATAACAGATTGTGGTATTTGCTCAACATTGCCAGAAAAAGAAATATTATCAATTTCATCATTATAATTATCAGTATCATTTTCAAACTCAGTACATTTTTTCTTATGACGCCAAAGTCCAGACCGATCATTATATGTCTTATCACATTTGTTACACTTATATGTACATAATTTAATTGTATCAGTGTTATTTTGGTGTTTTTTCGTCTCCAAATGTTTTTTATAATCCTTTTTATATAAACAATTAAAATTACAAAGTTCACACGAGAAAAGGTTTGGGGGTTTTTTAGGGTTTTTTAGGGTTTTGTTGCCGTTCTCCGCAATTGTGTTGCTTATGTGGGGTATCATGTCATAATTATTCTCGAGTTCATTATTATTAGAGCATACAAAGTCACAATATTCGCCTGGGTAAAAATTTAGGTTTTTTTGGGTGTTTTTGTTGCCGTTCTCCGCAGAGGCGTTGCTTAAGTGTTTTTTCGTCTCAATATGTCTTTTAAAATCTTTTTTATTAGAGCATACAAAGTCACAATATTCGCATGGGTAAAAAATTAGGTTTTTTTGGGTTTTTTTGTTGCTAAATGTTGCCATATTCTAGTGACAGAAAAAAACGCCGGTTTTTGAACGAAAATTTTATGGTAACAAAAATGTTCGAATATTTTTCCCAATGAGACCATAATTTTTCATTTCAGTCACAAAAAAGTTTTTTCAAGGAAATCAATGGCCTTTTCATTTTTGGACATTTTTCTGGACAAAAAAAATGTCCATTTTTAAAAACCGATTCACTTTTTGGAATCAAGATTCGAAGAATCTAATATATATTATTCTTAATCCTACTTAAAGAAAAAAGACGCATATTTCTGCCACGCCTAAAACTTAAATTATGGGTTTATTTATATAACGCATGTTTTTGCCACAATTACATTTATAACTCACAGTAATTAACGATTTTTCTAATGCGTTTTGGATATCTAGTTTCAAACAACGATTTTTCTCTCTTTTTCATACTATATTTATTTAAATCTTCGACATTTTTATTATAATATTCATATTCTTCATCATATTTGTTGATTATTATTCTTCTAGAAATATTTTTAACTTTATTTTTTAAGTCTTCATCTTCTTCAAATATTAATTTTTTACTATGTATAACATCTTCACGCAAATCCTGAATAAATTTAATTTGACCTATCATATAAATTATCTCCATAGTCAAAACATAAGATAAAATCACGCACACTGATAAGAAACTATACAAAAACATATCTTCCACTGTAATCCCAGATTTATCTATTATTTCGAAAAATTGTGTAACCATATTAAATACAGTATACAACACAATAGACAATAAAATAATAAATAAATTACAAAGGACTTCAAATGCTTTAAAAAATTCATTAAACATTGTGTTATAACCATCGATAATATGATCATAACTAAGTAGAATGAAATCAAAAACAAGATCATTATTTTCTAATATAGACATTTGTATAATAGTATAATATCAGTCATATAACCTATAATTATCTTCAATTTTTTTATTATTTAGCAATTAATAATTTTCATTTTCTCATCGATTTTGACCCTACAAATAGGACAATTATCGCACATTTTATCACAAATATTACAAACACATAAATGTTTACACGGTAAGAATAATATATTTCTTTGCGCCTGCATACAAACAACACATTCTTTAACTTGTCCTTCTTCAATTGGAGTTTCCTCTTGCAGTTCTTCGGAAACAACATTTTCAACTTTATTATCAATATCAATATCGTTATCAATTTTTACAACAGGCAATGAAGCATAAAAATCTTTAACTTTCTTGTTTATTTTTATTTTGGTTGCTTCAAAAGACTTCAAAAATAATCCTTCAATTGTCTTAACACGCGAAAGAGCAACATACGTTTGTCCACATTCAAAAATACCACAACCAACATCAATTTCAGCAGCATCTAATGTTGAACCCTGAGATTTATGAATAGTTATTGCCCACGCCAAAACCAGAGGTATCTGTTTTATTCCAATACCAGGTATTTTATCACTTTGTTGTGTGTGCCAAGGTATTCTCATTTTATTTCCATTGTTAAATAAAACTATTGGTAAATTAAAGTTTTCATCGAAATCATGTACTATTCCTTGACTACCATTACAAATAATAATATTATCTTTATCATCTAAAATATTTATTACACACATTACTTGTGAACCCTTTTTCAATGTTAAAAATTGTTCCATATTTGAGTTGCTAATTAGATAATTAAGTTCTTGTTCAATGTTTTCTGGACTAAAAGTCTGTCGTAATTGTTTTTCTTTTTTAGTTAAAATAGGTAAATCATATAAACGACATGTTTTGTATTCTATACCTTTTGAACGAATTTTTTCCATTTCATAATTATTTATATTTTCAACAGATGCTCTCAATGGAAATATTTTTGTCGGTTTTATAATGAAATTTTCTGGAATTTCTTTTCCTACTAACGAAAGTAATAATTCATTACTAGATTTTTTTATTCGTCCTTCTCTAATTTGATTTAATATATTACTATATGTAGTATCACTTTGACGGAAAATATTCTTAAGTTGAATATGGTTTTCTAATTTAAATATTTTATTCCAATTTTCACTTTCGAAACAAAATTTATACGTGTCTTCATCTTCCTTATTTCCAACCGGTGGTAACTGATAAAAATCGCCAGAACATATTAATTGAATACCGCCAAACATTTGTCTATCATTACATACAACAGAAGCAATATTACACAATATATCAAATAATTTTTTAGACATCATACTTACTTCATCAATAATCAAAATTTCAGTTTGCATCCAATTCGCCTTTTTTTTCCTATTAAGACAAATACGTTTAATAATATTTTCAACAGGTTTATCAGCAAGACCAATACCTGCCCATGAATGAAGTGTAGATGCGTTACAATTTAAAAGAATGGCAGCGCAACCAGTGAGTGCAGTAACTTTAATGTTTTTACCAATAGAAGAAGCGTGTTTGTAAATTGATTTGATAAGTTCTGATTTACCTGTTCCACCAGGTCCTGTAATAAATATATTTTCTCCATCGAGATATTTTTTATATGCGAGTTTTTGTTCTGGTGAAAAATTTATTTTATTTTTGTTATTAACAACATTTATATTAACATTATTATTTGTATCTATAGTTTCACTATCGGTTTGGTACATTTATTATTAATAACAATATTTTTAAATAATAACAAATCAATTTTAAATTTAACTAATAATAATATTATATGTAACAATATTTAGGATATGACAAATGTAAAACATAATTTAGTTTATATTGATATGTAATATTATCAATATATAATATATGAATTTTGATTTGAATTTAAAGAATTATTCTACAGATGAATTGGAAAAAATGCTTCAATTACCAGATACATATGATATCAAAATGATAGAATCAAAACATAAAGATTTAACTGACACAATCACAAAAAATCGCGATCTCAACCAAGAGGATAAAGACAGAATTAAAAAATTTCTAGATGACGCAAAAACAATGATTGTAAGTGTAAAGAAAAAGGATGAACCTGAAATACCTGCTTATATAAAACGTATTTATAAAATAGATCCGCAGTTGGGCGAAACAAAAGTAGAAGTTGAAGGCGGATCAAATATGATACAACAACGAAATCCATATCCATGGCAAAATGTAAATGTAAGAGCATTTGTACCTGGGTTGATTAACCAAGTTGCAAGAGCAGTTAACCGTCAATTTCTTAATATAGACACTCGTTTCAGACCGAATTATTACGCTAGTCAATCGACAAATTTCAATATGACACTTCCTATAAGAATAAAGGGTGTTCTTTCAATGCAACTTACTGCTTTCGAAATGCCAGTGACTTTTTATAATATATCAAAACAAAACGGAAGCAACTTTTTCGAAATATCGATAGACGACACAAGCGAAACTGCAATTATAACAGTAGCAACAGGTAATTATACTATAGACACACTTTTAACATACATAAACACACAATTGCAAAATTTAGGTGGAAGTTTTGCCAAACTCGTTTTCACAACTAATTTAGTTTCATCCACAAGTGGTTCAGCACAAGTTATTGTTGGTATTTTGTCGCCTAATACACCATTTAATTTTACTCTCAATTTTCAAACAGATATAAATGGTTTCAATGATTACAATACACCATTAATGCTTAAACTTGGTTGGTTGATGGGGTTTAGAGCAGGAAAATACATTAATAATAGTGCGTATGTTACTGAAGGTGTTCCTGCTCTAACTGGTCCAAGGTATATTTTCTTAGTAATAGATGATCACAATAATAACTTCACAAATGGGTTTTATGATGCTTTCACATTATCTTTTAATAGTAGCAATATATTGGCGCGTTTATCAGTTCAGAGTTCATCTTATCAATTGATGTCACAAAACAACTTATTCTCGATTACACAACCTCGTGTTTATTTGGGTCCAGTTGATATAGAAAAAGTAAATGTCCAATTGTTGGATGAATATGGTAGAATTTTAGATTTGAATAATATGGATTATAGTTTTAACTTGACATTTGAAACTGTATATGATTTATAAAATTGGTGAAAAAAAATAAAACATATATTTATATTTATATTTATATTTATATTTATAAATCCATCAAACTCTAAACAATAATATTTTCATCGTTAATTGTTATTTTATTACACCAGTTCGAATACGTATTTTTAGTACCGCCATCATATTTAACAACATAACCATTTTCTAACAACCAATCATTAATATTAGTACCATCTTCGGTATAAAGTTCGGCTAACACACGACCATATTTTTCTAATTGAACATTTTTTAGAATAATATTTTTATTTAAAATACGAGCAGATAATTCTTGTTGAACCTTTTTTGCTGCGCAGCGTTCATCATCATCTTTTGATTTCATTTCTGGTGCATCAATCCCATTTAATCTTACTGAAAATCTATATAATGGTGAACCGATATATGGTAATCTAGAAGCAACAGTAATAGTATCACCATCGTAAACTTTAATGACAACCCCACTTTCAATAGGAGGAATAAACGGAATAGTATCTTCCCATTTAATATCATGATAATCAGTTAGATTTTGTTGAATTAGGTGATTTGTTTCATTGTTATTGTCATTTTCAGGATTATTAGAGTTTTTGATTTCAAGATTGATGTCATCGTTTTTTTTGGTTTCTGCACTGGGGTGATAATATGGATTAAGTAAATTTAAGCATCGTTTAAATAATTTCATGAATTTCATCTGTATTTAGTATTTATAACATCATTTAATAAAATAAGTGTGTGTCAATTTTTTATTATATTGTTTTATTCAATAATATAATATAATAATCTATCAGTATAGTATATATAATAAATATGAACAACTCAAAATATCAAAATATACCTGGTAAACCAGCGTTCCAGAGAGTTGTATCTGGAATTTCTGGAAGTGATTTTATAAAGGCTAAAGCAGTAAAAACTAAATTTTGTAATTATTTTAATTGTAATAATAGTCCAAACGCAAATTATAATAGATATGCTAACCAGAATGATTATATTGTTATGAAAAATAATTTTACAACAAATACATTGTGTTGTGGAACAAGTTATATAGATAAACTTGCAGTAAACATTAATCTAATAACAACAGAAAATTTGAGAGGTGTTAATGTGGTGAGATTAAATAAAGCACCATACTCAACAAATATTGATACAACAAAGACATTTTTATATAATTACACAATAGACCCAAGTGGACAATTATTTGGTAATACATTGTGTGGTGAAAATAATTGGAAAGGTCGTATTCAATATAACTGTGTGTAGAATATTTATGCGTCAAATGAGTCGTTGCTTAAAATTTGAGTGATAACAAATAAAATACCAGAAACACAAATGGAACTAATTATTTTTCCAATGACATTTTTTGAGTTTTCACTTGGAACATAATTTTCTCTCAAAATACTGTTACCAATTTGATTTACATTGACATTTTCTTTATTTGATTGTTGTTGATTATAGTTTTTAGATGATGAAGATGATTTTTTCCATCCGTATTTGTTTTTATATATGATTTGTCTTTGAATGAGATCTTCTAGTAAATCGTCGTAAGTTTCATTTTTATTAATTTCAATATCTAATGGAATGTAAAAATCCCAATCATCGCAATTATTTGTTTCAATATCCATTCTGTAAGTGATGATAACTGATATATTAATATAAATATAATATTTTAAAATACTTAAACGTTAAAATATTATATATCTGTCAATTTTTATTTTTATTCAAAATATGTGCTAACGCTTTAATGGTCGGCACTTCGTGCCTTTAACAGTCGCTTACGCTTTAACAGTCGGCACTTCGTGCCTTTAACGCTTTGCATGCATCTTATTAAGAATTCTAACTGCCTTCTTTGAAATATTTCTACGATGTTGTTGACGTGCTCTAATATATGCCGAATAAACACCCTGTTTAGAAATTTTGCAAGTATTTTTCTTACAAATTGGGTATGATTTATTAGGACCCAAGAAACACTTTTTACCACAACGTTTCATCATAACAGTTCTTTGGTGATAACCAGGTTTTTGTGTTTTCCATCCACGTGTAGCAATTCCATATCCACTTCTTCTATGTTTACGAGTATGTGCCATTTTACAAATATATATATTGTCTATATAATAAAACTAATTTAGATAAAACAATGAAATAAAAATGTTTATTAAAATAAATCAAAATGAATGATTTTTCTTTGGATAATAGAGAGAAAACTAACACAACAAATAGTATACTATCTGATATTAGCAACAGTGTAAATATTATTGTTAAAAGTGATATACAGAAATCAAATGTTACATCAATTGAAACATTGCGTAGTTTTTTCGGAATATTAAAAAACAATTCTAAATCTGTTAAGAGAGAAAAAATGACTAGTGAAGACGTATATAACATGTATAAAGACAATGAAATTAACTATTATTCAGAAAGTAATAGCGAAAATAGTGATAGCGATGATGAAGACAAACATTCAGAAATAAATAATATGAATTTTATAAAACCAGAATTAACAATAATAGATAATGACACTACTGGTTTGGGATTATGCGAAAGCAGTTCTGTAAATGGTGGAAATAAGTTGTCTTCGTCAAATAAACCAAAATATGTCAAACTTACATATTCCGATGTTGAGAGAAAAATCGACAGATATTATTATGATATTCATCATACATATTCAGCAGCACTCGATATTCTGGCAAGTTATTTAAAAGGTCATAAAATCATTTATATGGAAGCAAAACATTTTTCTGAGACACGTCTAAATGCACTTATGCTACCATCAATTATGTTATCAGCAGCAGGAACAATATTAGCATCTATTGTGAGAAGTTATAGTTGGGGGTTCATCTTATTATCGTCAATCAATGGTCTGACTGCTTTTTTATTGGCGTTAGTAAATTTATTTAAATTAGACGCAGCATCAGAAGCACATAAAACGTCATCTCATCAATATGATAAACTTCAAAGTTCAACGGAATTTCTTTCTGGATCAGTATTATTGTTTAGAAAAGAAATAGAAATAGATAATGAAACTTTAAAAAAGGAGTTGAGAGAAAAATTATTGGACAATAAGGCAGAAATAACAGATGAAGAATTAAAAGTATATAAGAGAGAAAAGAAGTATAATTCAAATAAGAGATTAAAAGAAGATATGATACTTATATTGGAAGATATTAAAAAGAAAATATCAGAAATAAAAGAGACAAACCAATTTATTATTCCGAGAGAAATCCGATTACGATATCCAGTTATTTATAATACAAATATTTTTTCGATTATTAAAAAGATAGATGATTACAGGAAAAAATCAATAACCAATTTGAAAAATGTGAAAAATGAAATAAGATTTATAAATACTCTCCAAAAGAAGTGCGACGAAACAAATAAATTAACACATTCTCAAATTAAAAGATTAATACATTTATCCAATTTGAAAACTCGTTTGGTGAGAGAAATATTACTTCTCAAATCTGGTTTTTCAGTTATAGACCAAATGTTTCATCAAGAAATAGAAAATGCTGAAAATATGAAGAAAACATGGTTATACAGAATATTTGGTATTAATGACTATTCATGTTTAAAAAATCCGTTGCGTCTTAATCCATTTATAATAAAATTAATGGATCCATTTAATTCAGAGAATAGTATTGTACATGATGACGAATTTATATTGAATTTGGAAACTTTAGACATCGATGAATAGTAATAATCCTAATAATAATAATAATAAGTATTTCAATAACGAAAATATTTATTATTAAAAATCCTGCTTGCTGGAATTGAACCAGCGACCCGTTGATAACCACATATTAATATAGTCAACAACCATAAATAACCACTACAGTCAACTGCTCTACCACTGAGCTAAAGCAGGTATATACCCCAATATATAGTAATATTATTTCTTTAAATACTTTTTAAATTAAATATATTATTTAATTTCTCTCAAATGTGAAAACAGAAGAATGAAAATATCTTTAAATTTATAAAAAAATTGAATAACAAATATACTATTACAAGAGTATCATTATACACTATAAAATAATAATTATTGTAATTTTAAATACGTAACCTAATGATTAATGAAGTTAAAAACGAAATAAATTTCGACAATTATGAAATCAATTACCCGAGTATATTTATACCAAAAATAAATATAAATACAACTAAAAAACATGTGAGTGACGTTTTCAATAACTTACAATTAGGAGAAATTAAAAATGTCAATTTCATTAAAAACAAAGATACAATGCGCTGTTGTGTCCATTTTGTAAGATGGTTTGACACTCCAAATGCTGTTAAAGCGCGAAAAACACTTATTTCTGATAAAGACATAAAGGTATTATATGATGGTTTATGGTTTTGGAAAGGGTATGCTAATAGGTCAGTAAAAAATGCTACCCCATACAACTCAAATAAATCCAAAAATAATAATAATAATGTTGAAATAAATGAAAAATTAACGATTAATGAGAATTTATAACAAATATTGAGAATAAGAATAAGAACAAATAAAAATGAATATAAAAAAAAGAAACATTATAATATATTAATTAATTTCCAATAAAATGAATATTGTAAAAAATGGTCCATATGTTCATACTATTTTTTTTAATGGAATAGAAAACGAAACGAATAAAATATTTATAGATAGTCTATTAGATGCTAATATATTGTACTGTTCAAAAACAAATGACAGACGAGAGTTTATACAATTCAACGCTGAAAAAGTAGAATATTTCGTTGATTTCTTGAACGCAAAATCTGATAATGAGAGAAAATTATCTTACAAAGACACATTAAAATTATTGTGGTGCCTATCTCAACAAATTTTCTATTTAGAAAAGCAGGAATACACTTTCTATAAAATTGATATTAATAAAATTATTTTAATAGATAATGAACGAATTTTCTACTCTGGTTTCGAAGATATTATGAGAATAAAGAGAGAAAAAAATGTGGAAAACTCATATATTGAATTTAAGAAACCATTTAAACGAAACGGATTTCTCTCACCAGAGATTTTAGAAACAAGTACTTTGCCCAAAAAAATATCTTATAAAACTGTTTATTTCAGTTTTGGGACATTTATTTTTTATTGTTTATTCAACATCAATTTGGATGAATTAGAGAGAAACAATGGAGGAGAACCTATCAAAATTGATAAAAAATACGGAGTAAATGAAAAAATTATTGATCTACTTGCACATATAAAATACACGAAATTATATTGGTTTCTACTTAGAAATTTAAGCGTAGATGCAAAATTAAGAAATATATTTTTCATTTGAAGATTTAGTTGTAGTTTAATTATCTCTCGCTATTTTATAGTATTATTATGTCACTTGCTACATTTAAAAAAAAATCTATAAATAAATGGTCTTCAGCAACTAAAAGATCTGGAAAACCACCAGGTGGTTATTGGGTCACACAAGGTCCATTCGGAGGTGTAAGCGAAAATGATAGTTATTTAATTGGGTCATCTGGACCAGTCGGATTTTCGATTAATGGAGGTCACAGAAATGTGGGATACGTAGGAAAAAGTTATGCCATGTCAAAACAAGGTACACCATTTAGAGGAGTACATCCAATGGGAGCAGGTGGATGTTGCGGAACATACAAACAAACCGGACCTGTACTAAATAGTCGTGAAGTTGACACTTTAGGAACACAATATGAATATATCAAACCAAGTGTTTTATCTACACGTGGAATGTTGGAAAAGAAGTATCGTTGGGCTTACACTGGTCAATATCCAAACTATTGGGTTCAACCACTTTATACTGGAGATCAAACACAAACAGCAAGTCAAGGAAATTATATTCAAAGTATTGCTGCTGCTAATACTTGTGTTGTTGATGTAAACAATTTCAAGAAATATGAAGGTTATAGAAAAACTTGTGGTCCAACAGATTGTTATCAAACAACTGCCTTATTTAGATACAATACAATGGCTGCAAACGCACCATATACAAAATACTTGCGCAATTCACAAGATAGTAGCACATACACCCTTCAAATACAAAGAAGATGTGCTAACCCCTTGGGATCACAAAAACCATTTCCATTTGCTGTTAATAGAGGTTCAGGTATTGGTTATAGAGGTGGTCTCAAAGTTAGCGCTGGAAACAGTGGTGCTTGTACATTGGGTGCAGGTCCTATTTATTTAACTCCTCCAGATTGGTATATAAAGTCTAGTAGTGATTTTGTTGAAACTTAGACAGTCACAAATTACAATATAATACAATACAATATACAAAATTATATATATTATATTATATACACAATGTTTGCACCTTACTGGACATGGCCAATATATGCTGTTGGTATTTTTTTAGCATATAAAATGACAATAGGACCTGAAGATGAAGAAACGTATGGCGGTAAAATAATAAGAAAACAAAAAAGACTAGAAAAAATAAAAAAACGACTTAAACATAATTAATA
>Ga0078894_10002694_pt1 | contig 13442 bp, 4 predicted proteins | sample LauGreSu1BDMLBSD_2_FD_67506 | JGI IMG/M metagenome (GOLD analysis project Ga0078894, IMG submission 67506) | Freshwater lake microbial communities from Lake Michigan, USA - Su13.BD.MLB.SD (version 4) (version 4) | ecosystem: Environmental > Aquatic > Freshwater > Lake | place: Lake Michigan, USA...
TTGACTCACCAAACAACTATGTCTCAACTAATTTATTTGCTTCTGATCTATATCCTTTAAATGAATATGGACCTGAAGGTGGTTTTGGATCTCCTATTGGTGTAAACTTAACTCCTGTATTAGATCCTAATCAAGGTCCTTATTATCCTTTAACATCTTCAGAGATGGAAGGATTGGTTGTTGTTAACGAATTTTATATTGAATCCGCTTATGTTACAAACAAATGGGGACCGTCAGGTGGATATAAAGATTTAGTTATTGTTACAGATACTTTCTTAAAAGACCCAATCTATCAACCTTTTTGGAACCCTGGTTATTACAACTACTCATCATACTCGACATTTAATATTGTATTCCAAGATGACCCTATAGGATCGAATGGACCATTATCGTCGGATAGTTACTTGGCAAAAATTGGTGCAACTCAATTAAAATTTGCATTTGAGGAAAGAATTGCTCAAGAACTCAATCAGGCGACGGTTGGTGCTATTAACTTAGATACAGTTACGGATCCATTTACTGCAAGTCTTTTGGCTTCAGGTCAACAACCTTTCTTTATTAGAGATTGGAAAATTACAGTTCCTGAAAATCCATTGGTAAATGCCGTAAATTTAGCAAATAGAATTACGGGAACATACTTCCCTGTTTCATTTATACCTGGTGATTACTTTAATGAAAATACTCCATATACAAATCCACAACAACAAAATGGTGCCTTAAACACCATTAATAATTTAACAGGTGGGTTATTAGCACCAATATTAAATAAGAGTAGAAACCCTTCTGAGATATTTGTTGCAAATACAGGTAATGGTACTAGATCAACATTGTTTGCTGCTTTAAACTATAACTTATATCGACCATCTTATAATATTGGTTTGGTACAAGGTTTATCAGCATTAGCAAACGCTTTTGTTGATCAAGATAGTCCTGCAACAGGAACTTACTATGTGGGTAGTCCTAACGCAGAACCAAGTTTAATTGATTCACCACCAAACCAAGTACCTGTAAATCAGTTTGGGGAACAACAGGCAACCATAGTTTATGGTCCACAAGAGTTAGGTATTCTTTATGAAGGTAATGAAAATCAAATAAAATTTGGTTTAGCCGGTAGATCTTACACTGATGGTGGTGGTACCGCAGGACAATTAGTATGGACATCACCTAAATACAAAGGTAATGCCGGATTTAGAGCAACACAAGGTGGAGGGGCTGGAAGTCTAGACGACGACTTTAACCAAATTTCTGCTGATTATTTACAATATCAGTCAGTAGATATCCCATTCAAACCGGGATCAATTCTTTACAACACACAAAAATTAATTGATTCTGCCGACTTAGTACAAGGTCAGGCAAGACTAAAACATGTAGGAACGGCAATTAACCAAGTTTCCAAAGTGTTTAATGATGGTTATAAAGAGATGACCAAAGGTTCTATGGTACTTTCTTATGTAAATCAGGCCGATGGTACACAAGCAGGGTTAGAGTACTGTAGAGTCTTCCAAAAGGACACACCTTATTATACTTATGCTGACTTACAGAAGTCTGATGGTATTACTGAAACAGGTCGTCAATTTGATTATTCGGTTTTAGATAGAACTTATAACTTGAACATCGCACCATTGAGAGGTGTTGACTCTACAAACATTCGTGATGGTAAAGTTAAAAAATACATGTTCTCGTTAGAAAACTTGGCATGGAGAACTTCAGATAGACCTGGATTCACTTACGATGATTTACCTGTTTGTGAAAGAGGACCTAACGGTGGTAGAATAATGTGGTTCCCACCTTATAACTTAACATTCTCTGACGACTCAAGACCTGAGTTTAATCCAACAACATTCTTAGGTAGACCAGAACCAATATATACTTATAAGAACACTAGTAGAAGTGGACAGCTATCTTGGACAATCATTGTAGATAATCCTGCAATGATGAATACCATTATTGAACAACAACTTAAAGGTGTTGGAAAAGAAAGAGTCCAAAGTATTGTCGATTCATTCTATGCGGGTTGTACAAAATACGATCTATATGACTTAGCTGCGAAGTTTAATTCAATACCGCCAAGTCAATTATATACTTATCAACAAATATTAAATAACCCAAGATTAACCTCTGAAGAACAAATACAAGTTTTAGAAAGTTTACCTGTTAATGGAACCATCTCAAACACACAAAAAGCTTCGGGTGGTGACAACACAGGTAATTCAACAGGAACCGGAAATCAACAGAAAAAAGATCCTGTGTTTGAAACTGTAGACCTAACTTCAAAATACGAAGGGTACGGATTTTATTTTCATAATGACATTCCAAAAGGGAACCCATCTCTTGTGGCTGCTAGTCCATTTGACACTTATTACAATGAATACTTAGGACTACAAGCTAACCCATACGGTACACAAGCACCGAAAGCAGTTAAATCAGGTAATGATATTTTTTCAGGATCAGGAGTACAGAACTTTTTCAATGAAGTAGTGATTGGTAACTTCAATTTTATTAAAAATGAATTGTTAAAACAGATTGAAGATATTTTGGTAAAACAAAACGGTACTTTCGAAATGGAAATGATTGGTTCTGCATCGGCAATTGCAACACCGACTTATAACCAAAAATTATCAGAGAGAAGAAATAATTCAGTTCTTAAGTGGTTTTTACAACAACCACTTTCAGGTGGGACAACCATTCAAAAATATTATGATGAGAAAAAATTCAACATTAAGTTAAATCCTAATGGTGAAGAAATAGTAATTGCAAAAACAAGAGAAGAAGCAACTGGAACTACAACACCAACCGATGTTAGTGTTAATAATGCTCAAGGTGGGAATATTCTTACTGCAAGTGTTAACTGTAGAAATAATGTGGTAAACTTAGATGTGACACCAAATAAAGTTACAACACAATCTGAATGGTATAGTATTCCTGCAATGGCTTGTAGACGAGTTGCAATAACAAAGATTACCGCTAAGGTTCAAAAACAACCTGAAGATCCGGAAGAAATTCCTATTGTTGTAGAAAAAACAACTAACAATCCTCAAGATATATTAACAGGTATAACTCAAAGTATTAAACCTGAACCAAAAATTACAATAGAACAAAAATTAAAAGAAGGTATTTCAAAAAAGATATTAAGAAACTTATTCACCGAATGTGATTATTTTGAGGTGATTAAAGAAACTGACCCTATGGTTATTGATACTATCAAAGATAGAATTAGATTCTTTAATCCTGCATTCCACTCGATGACACCTGAAGGTTTGAATGCTAGATTAACATTCTTACATCAGTGTACAAGACCTGGTCAAACAATTCCAATTATTGGACCTGACGGTAGACCAAAATATAATGACTCATTAAATACTTCATTTGGAGCACCACCTGTTTTAGTATTAAGAGTAGGTGACTTCTTCAATACTAAAATTATACCAACATCGTTAGGTTTTACATTTGAAGGTTTGGATATAAACCCTGAAGGTATTGGTGTACAGCCAATGTTAGCTAAAGTTACATTAGGATTCAACATTATTGGAGGAATGGGATTAAAAGAACCCGTACAACAACTCCAAAACGCATTGTCTTTTAACTTCTATGCGAACACAGAGATTTACGATGAAAGAGCAACAGCAACTGAGGATACAAGTAAATTGGATCAGTATGTCGTAAATAAAATTACAGGAGGAGCACCACCTGTTACTCAACAACAAGTTAATCAGATCAATAGTGTACAACCACAAAGAGGTGTAACAACAGTGGGCGCAATAGTAGATGACACCACAATGGATTACGCAGGATTATACGGAGATTTAGAAGCAAAACTCCAAGAGTACTTCAAGGCTTATAACGACATGTTAAATAAAACAACTTTGGAATATTCATATGGTGCCACTTTGATCGCTCTGAAAAATACTAATTATAGTAAAGGTGAGATTGCAGAATATATACCTGAAGTGAAGACTATTGAAATCTATGGTAAATCAAATGAATACCAAGAATTTATTGATTCATTATATGCCGAAGTGGTTAAAGACATTAATCAAGGAGATAATCCAATAATGAAAGCGGCGATTGATAATTCAGGGGGTATAACAGGAAAACAAAGAAGAGAACTTGAAGAAAAATTAAAAACACAAGTCCTTACTGCAAAGGGTGAAATGTTAAATTATGTAACAAACAATACATCGAATATTGTTACAATAGAAAATGAACTTAACTACATCTTTAGACAATTAGATGTTATCTCATCTAAACTTGATGGAAATCTACAATCAACAAACGAACCATTATTATATGATTTAAGTAGTGATACATTCTTTAATGTGGACGAAAATAGTGGATCAATAATCGATGTTTATACATATAAGGTTAAAAATATTATTACAGGATTTAACGATTTAATTATTGCAAGAGGATTTAAAGGTGATTACTTTAAGAAAAGCAACTCTACTATTGATAATGGTAGTGGTTGTAATGTTGTTGTTGGATCTAATCAATCTTTCTTTAGTGACTGTCCTACTAATAGATATTATATATTAATGGCACCTATCTTCTTAACTACTGACAAGTATCAAACTATGGTTAATGAATTGACTACGGGTAATGAAATTAAATCAAGTGCGAATTTAGTTAAAGTTATTACTGACACTTGTGCAAATTTAAGAGATGCACAGTTTGGGCCGTTTAAAACATATTGGGAAGGTGAATTGAAAAATTTAGTGGATAATCCACTTTACAAAGATGCGACTACTTGGAAAGTACCTGATAACACTATCAAGACTTGCAAGTATGTGACACCAGCAACAAACGACATTAACCAAAAAACGAAGAGGATAAAAGATCTATATTCAAAAATTAACTTGAATGAGAATAAAAACAAATTCAACGGAAAAGTAACATTTAATTAATTATGGCTTATCAATATTGGAATAGATATACAGATTTTTTAATCAACGGTGAACAAACGGTTGTTCCTTATATACAACTGCCATCAAAAAGTTCTGATAAAAATTACATATATATTGTGGGACAATCTAGATTAGATAAAATCTCACAAATGTATTACGGAACTCCATACTTTGGTTGGTTAATACAAGCGGCTAATCCTCAATATTCAGGTGATGAATACTCTATTCCTGATGGGGCGGTGTTAGTCATCCCATTCCCTTTGGTTGCATCACTACAAGACTATAAAAACGAATACGAAAACTATTTCTTCTATTATGGTAGGTGATCAAGAAAATATTTTAGTTGAACTTGATTATGATAACATTAGTTTAATTGACCCAAATAAAACAGTTGATGAACTGGGAAATGTTAGCGACAGGTATGTTAAACAAGAAAACTTAGTTTACTATGCTAACTTGGAGTGTAATGTTTTACCAAGAACAAAGTTAGCGGTTGGAACCGCAATGAATGACTCCACAAGAAATATATCGGTAAGTAAAATTAATTTTTTAAACCCCGGTAATAAAACATTTATGGATACCGCTTGGGCGGACGAATTAACGGGTAAAGATACTCTTACAGGTCAAGGTGTTAATCAACCAAGACAGACTGCAGTAAAAAACCCAAACAAATCTGACGATTATTATATAACACAAAACCTGTGGTCAAATGGTACACCAGGTGCTGTGGATAACGGTTTATTGGGTATGAAATCTATTAAGGTATCTATTGGTACAGATTTTTTACCTGTGATTGATGTTGACTTAGAAGATGTTAAAGGAAGAGCATTATTTGAGGGTGGAAATAATTCACCATACTCAGCATTCTTCCAATTACCTTACCCACAATTTACTTTAACATTAAAAGGATACTACGGAAAGGCGATTAAGTTTCCGATAATGTTACAATCATTTACATCAACATTTGATCCATCAACACACAACTTTCAAATCAAATTAAAGTTTTATGGATACAAATATACATTACTTTCTTATGTAAACTTCGGAGCTCTTATGGCAGTTCCACAAATGTATAAAAGTACCGTAACCTCAACTCCTGTTTTAAAAGAACAAGGTAATACAGTTTCGGCATCTGCGTCAGTAACGGCACCACAGACTGTGAGTAGAGGATATCAAAAGATGAAAGAGGTCTATTCAATATACAAGTCAAAAGGACTTATTGATGACAACTTTCCCGAGATTACTTTAATACAATTAAAGAACAGACTACAAAACTTCATTCAAGAGGTATTAGATCAGTTTGAAAAAGAAAACATGGGTCTCTTGACTGACATGACTTTATTTTCAAATAACTTGTTAACTTACCAACAGATAATATTCTTATATAGTAATGGATCATGGTATTCTAATAACATGGACAGAGAGTACCCAATAGTTTTGAAAAACAAACAAAATGTTTATTTGTTTAAACCAAATTTGGATGCTGACAAAAGAGAACAGGCTAAAGCAAAATTGGTTGGTGATATCACACAATATAATGACATTTTATCTCAGAACAGTGTTTTTGGGGTTAAAGGTAGTTATACCGTTGGGGGTATCACAACATCATCAGAAATACCTAGTCCGATTAATATCGCAACATTACAAAAAAAAATTAGTATTAATGATGTTGATTTAGTTGCGACTTATGTCTCACAAAAAAATGCACCAACAGGAAATTATAAAGAAACTGACGCGGTCATTGTTAATTTTAAAACAACTTTAGAAGCTAGTTTGAATGGTGTAAGTGGTAGTACATGGATATTTGAAGGTCCAGGTTCATTTATGGATATTACAGATCAGATGGCTAAAACTGCATCTGAAAAAAGAAAAGAAGTTGAGACATCAATAAGTTCTTCATTAGCATCAAAATTTAATGCTCAAGGTAACGGAGGTTTAGGATTTGTACCAACGATAAGAAATATATTAGCGGTCTTCTATTGTCAAGGTGAAGCGTTCTTGAGATTACTTGATGAGGTTCATAAGAAGGCTTGGGACTTAAGAGAAAATCCTTTTAGAAGAGCGGCTATATTTGGAAACATCTCCGCGGCACCAAGTGTTGATGTTAAAACATCGACTCAAAACAACGAACCTATTTATCCATGGCCACAGGTCATTAAAGAAAGTGTTGGTGAAGATAACAAAGAAAAATTTGAAATAATTTACCCTGGCGATCAAACTGTTGCTTCTGCTTACAGAGCTTACAGTCCTGAAGTTTGGCCTGAGGTAGAGTTTGTGGAACAATTCATAAAAGGGTATACAGAAAGAATAAATACAGATTTATTAGACTCTATAACTTTAGGGGGGTCTGATCAACCACTTAGAGAATCATTAAACGGTTTGGATTTCCCAATTACAAATGAAGTATTCCAAAACAAAGACGAAGCCAAATACTTCTACGAAATTTACGAAAGATTAATCGTTAACTCATACTACAGTAGGTTCAACAGAAAATCAGGATACAATTTGAGTATTTATGAGGCAGAAGCCGATAGTGAAGCGGTTAACATGTTACAAAGTTTGGGTGATGATAACCCATTCTTATCTAAAAAAATTAAAGAATATCTTTTAGATTCAAATAATTATGTACCGTTCTTAAGACACATATCAAACCAAGGACAAGGTGAAAGTTGGCAAACTTTTGCAAGAGGTGAATTTGTGACACCGTATTTAAGAAACGAAGCTAATAATCCAAGTGTTATTTTTAACGGATCTATTTTCCAATCACTAAAATCACAACCTTCAGTTTCAATATCAAACGCAAATAACATTACAAACTTAAACAAGTGGATAAGTAACTCTTCAGTTACAAATGAGTTTGATTTTGTTGATACATACCCTATTACAAATTTCCCTTGGGTTAAAGGAAATATGGCTAATGGTAAAGCACTTAACAATGCTAACGATGTCTTTGATACTAAATTAGTATTATCTTACAATCAAATTCACAAGACAATAATGAATTTTGATTTAGCTGATACAACATATACTAAAGTTCCGTTTACACATTTTAATTTTTTAAATTTAGATGTAACAATTGATACCTCTAACTTAAAAAGTTTTTACGAGACAAGACAACTTAAAACACAACTCATAACTGAAGGTAATTTGAATTATGAGAACTATTCAAACCACCTAACAGCAACACAAACAACATCAATGTTGAACACCCCGTATTTTATAAATGCAATTCAAAAAGGAGTCTTCAACTTTAGATACAAACAAAATGATTTATACCCATATAAAAACGCAGCTTACTTATTCTTAAACAGTTTACCACTTGCAACTTTAAAAGAAAAGTATAGAACTTTTAATGACGGAGCGGTTAGTGATTTAGATTATATTGTTGCAACACTTAAAAAGTTTGGTGGAGTTCATAAATTACCATACGCTTGGATTTTAAAGTATGGATCAATTTGGCACAGATATAAAGTTTGGAAAGAAACTGGTGTTGACATCTTAGATGATGTTTGGAAAGACTTCAATTATCTTGAGAATTGGGATCCATCAAATTCCGCAGCAACATATAGTTATAATCTTGTAGTTGATGGGACACCAAGAAATTTAGTTTTAGAATCAACAACTAATAATTTTACAGACATTAATACAGGATTCTACCCACAATTGATGGACGACTTTAATGTGTTCATACAAGGTTTGAAATTATTTAGTGGTCAAACTCAAGTTAGTGGTACCTGTGAGGTTTTATCAATATCAGGAGCTTGTAACGCGATTCAGGTAACAGGTAAATGCTCAACTACGGGGGTTGGTATAACAATCGATAATATTTCGGATAACTTTATAACTTTACCTCATACAATCTATATACCATCTTTAAACGCGAGTATACAATTAGTTTCACAAGTGAGTGGAACACCAGGAGGTGCGGGTTACTATACAACACCTTTGAATTTTAACGCAGCGTTTACGACACAACCATTTGTTTTAGGAACTTATGGTTATATAACTAATAACACACCATACCCAATACAAGCGGGATCTATATTATCTGGTAGTCCATCTGTGTCGGCAGTTACAGTACTAAACATATTTAGTGCAACAACAGGACCAACTCAAATCTATGAGATATCAAGTACATCTGCAGAAACTTACAACTATACAGTTTTAAACCCACCAATACAAGTTATTGCGATTTCTAACAATGTTATTGCAAACAACTCTATATTGAACGGACCAAATCTTAATGGTAATGTGGTAATAACATCACAAGTGTCTGGGTCTACAGGAGGTATTGGTCTTTACCAAACATCTACAATTCAATCGGCAGTCACTTCTAATTTTGTGGTCCAAGGTGCTTTTGTACAAGGTATAGGATCACAACAAATTCAAAATTACTTGAATGATGGTAAACTAATGATGTTTAACACTCAAGATTCTACAATATTTGAAACACCAGGTTTTGACCCTAATGATGGTCAAAGATCAATGAGAGTAAGTCCTTGGTCTGTTGTTGTTAGAAGTACTAATTTACCTGACTCATATTATGTGTTACCTTCATTTGGATCGAATGTTAATCAAACCAAATTGGAAGCATTTAAAAACCAAGAGATGAAAGTTGAGTTGTCAAACAACCCATCTATGTTTAATGGAAGTGTTAGGTTGTTTTGGAATGTACCACAATATGGTTGGTTTGATAACGCTAAGGTTGTTAAAAATAGTCCTGATACTTATTTGAAAAAAATATTAACTAATCAGGCTGACCAACAAAACTTCTCAATAAATGGGAATGTTTCACAATACAGTAATTTTGAAGAAGTCTTCACGACTTTTGAAACGAGCTTATTAGATAAGTTTGAATCTGAGTTTTTGAACTTCAGTAGATCAATCTATGATTTTGTTGATACATTACCTAATTACTTGGTCCAAGAAGAAAGTGTACCGGGTTCACAAAGACGAATTTCCGATTTGAGTGATCAGGAAAAGAGTATGAAGAACTTCCAATACCTTATGAGAAACTTGTTGATTATAAATAAACCAACAGGAACTTCACCAGAAACAAAACTACAAAGTGTAATTACTCAACAGAACCAAAACTTCCAAAACATTTTACAACAATTCATGGACTATGATGTGGCGTTTAAGTTCGGTAACCCAAGTAATTTCAACAAGAGATTGTTCTACACTTTCTCAACTAGATTTATTGAAGATCCTATAAGTTATAGACCTTATGTCCAAGGAGAGTTACCACCTCAATGTACATTGAGTCAGGCAAAACAGAAGAATCCTAAAACATGGGAGGCATTGGAATATTATGTTGGTACATCAACGATACCTCAGTTAGAATATAAAAACAGCGGATCCTATATTACAGATTTCTTTATTGATATGAATGTTGAATTCGTTGAGAAAAATGTTATAGACTTTACACCGATCATTAAATTATACGCAACACAGAAACTGTTAAATGGAAATTTAAATGTTGGTAGTTTTTACACTTTAATGGATACCTATTTAATTGAATCTGAAAATTACATTGGTAATGTCATAAACACAATGTTACCATTAGTAAGAAAAGAATTACCAAATGTTTTCATTACTAATGATGGGTCAGCAAATAGAGCAGACTTAGAAGCTGGTTTTACAGAACAAACAAGAACTGAACTTTGGGAAACATTTAAAGCCTTGAACGATACATGGATTGCAGGTTTTGATTTTGAAAGTAAAACTCTATTTGAAGATGTAATGTTAGTAGATAGAGCAAGTAGAAATGTTGGAGATAAAGTTTTGGTTGACATCTTTAACATCATTAATTTATTAGAAGACGGAGCGACAGAAAAAAATAATGGGGCCAACTCATATAAGAATACATTATTGGATATGGTTACTACAATACTTGTCCAAAACAACTTCCAACATTTTATGTTACCGGCTTATGTTAATTTCTATAATGTACAAGACGCTCAGAAAAACCCAACCCCAAGACCTGATGGTACTTTAGAAGTAGGTAATTTGATGTTTGGTACTTATTTAAATGTTGATTATAGACAAAGTTCACCAAAGTTCTTGTGTTACTATGTTAACAAACCAAGTGAACATCTTAACCTAAATGACAATATTGATTATAGATTTAGAGACGACGCTTTTGATTTAAGGAGAGCGAGTGATAACCCATTGGTGGAAAACTTGGCAAACAAAAATGATTGGGACAAATCAAACAAAATAGTCGGATTCAATGTTGATGTAACGAGAGAGAACCAACAGATATTTACATCATTCAGTGTGGCACAAGACCCAGGTAAACCAACTTCAGAATCTTTAGAAGTTTTAAATCAAATGGCTAATATTGATAAGAATAGAAGATCGTCAACTCAAAATGTTTCATTGTATAACTTGTATAAAAACAGAAGTTATTCATGTTCGGTTGATATGATGGGATGCGCACTTATCCAACCAATGATGTATTTTAACATACGAAACATTCCTATGTTCTCAGGACCATATATGATTACCAAAGTGACACATGATATTTCTGAAGGAGGATTCAAAACTCAATTCGATGGTATTAGACAACCATTCTATAGTTTACCAACAGTTGATAACTTCTTACAAACATTAAATACAAAGTTAGTTTCACAGTTACAAACTAAGGTTAGGGAGAATGAACAAATAACAAGAGCTAAATCTGAGAATGTTCAAATACAAGCGGCTAACACTATTGCAAATTTAGATACTGAAGACACACTTACTAAAAACCAAGACTGTGCAGCACAGATTAATAGTAGGTATCAAGGGTTCGTTGGAACGGACACACCACAAACCACAACATATTCGAGTAAGGAGCTGTTTAATGCGATTGAATCAGTTCTACTTGAAAATAATTATTCTCCAACAGGTACAACATACTTACAATTAAGACTTACAATGTTCACATTTATATTTGTTGACTCAGGAAATAGTAATGGATCTGGTGTTAAGGCTTATGAAAATAACTTTAGTACAATTGATTTGACTCAAACATATGCCGACAAATTCTTTGAATATATTAATAGAAGATACTATTGTGTGTCAAGAGGATCCAATCCAAACCTACCTTTAGTGGCGTTTAGATCATTAACAGACTTTGTCAGATTTGTATTCTATGCGGTGAGAAACCTTCCGACTAACATTAAGTCTGAGATAAAGAATTTCCAACAATTTGGTGATGATGATTTAACTTTTACCTTAGCAAAAATTTATGTATTGTATTATCCTGTAAATCAAAATCCTAATGTCTATACTCAAATAGAAAATGATTCTAATCAAATATCTAAATTGAGAGCCGAGTTTGTTAAGGCAACTCAAGTATATAATGCAATTTTACAATAAACATGATATTTATAATAAAAATCAAATATGAACACTAAATTGATACTAGATAACTACTTGGGTAAAAACACAAGAGTTTCTGAAAAGGATATGGGTGACGGAACAAAACAAGTTTGTGACCTTGATACTGGTGATTGTTACACTGTAAGAATGAAAGACGGTCTTATTGAAAGAGTTGACAACACAATGAGAACATTTAAGAAAATACAAGTTGAGACCAATCATGGTATAAAAACATTATTGAACGGATAAGATGGCGATAGATCAAAAAATTTTAAATGAGATTGCAAGATACAACTCAATTAACAAATATATAATGGAACAAGATGTTCCACCACCGGCAGATGAACCGGCAATTCCACCGGCACCTGATGCGGCAGCGGGAGCTCCACCTGCACCTGATGCAGCTGCGGGAGCAACACCTCCACCACCGGCAGCACCTGCGGCAGAACCTGTTGATGTAACTGCAGATCCTGATGTTGAAGAATTATCAGGAGAAGGTGAAACTGAAGGAGAAGGTGAAACTGAAGAATTAGATATTACTGATTTAGTTGATACTCAAAAAACTATGGCGGACAAACAAGAAGAATATTTTGAAAACTTGTTTAACCAAATTAAGAACATGGAAGAGAAGTTGGCTGAGATGGATAATTTAGTACAAAAAATTGATTTAGTTGACGCTAAACTCGAGAAGTACAGACCTAAAACAGCACAAGAGAAATTAGAACTTAGATCTTTAGATTCAGGACCATACAAACAAAACTTGGCAGACTTCTTTAAAGATAAAGAAGTTGAGATGGAAAAAACAGGTAAAAATGAATATGTTTTGACAAGAGATGAGGTTGAAAATTTTAGCCCATCAGAAATTGAAAAAACTTTCAATGAACCAATGGAAGACGAAGACGACATACTTTTAAATAGATACAATTCATAAGGTTTAAGGTCGATATTTTCGACCTTAAATTTTTTTCTGACACAATTTGACTATAACTTTTTTTACAACTATAATTTAACATATAAACTCTAAATTTTTAATTACACATGGCGACAAATTCATTAGACGCAGTACTTGCACAGTACGAAAAATCACAAAGTAGTTCTAACACTACAAACAAAATGTCTTCAGAAGACCGAATGAAAAAATACTTTGCGGCTCTTTTGAAAGACAATGAAAAA
>Ga0078894_10002695_pt1 | contig 13441 bp, 13 predicted proteins | sample LauGreSu1BDMLBSD_2_FD_67506 | JGI IMG/M metagenome (GOLD analysis project Ga0078894, IMG submission 67506) | Freshwater lake microbial communities from Lake Michigan, USA - Su13.BD.MLB.SD (version 4) (version 4) | ecosystem: Environmental > Aquatic > Freshwater > Lake | place: Lake Michigan...
CTTCTATACGACTACTAGTCGCTTCAATCGCAGCCATGATGGCTTGATATTCACTACTTTTTACTGCGCTAGATAAATCAATTTGATCAATGTTTTCTTTATTAAGCAGGAAAGGCTTATGAGCTGGAATCAGTGGTTTGTTTTCTATAACTTCTACCAATTCTGAACGTGATGTAACGTCATCAAACATGAGATCCGATTCTGTAATCATGTCACCTGATGCCAGCACTAAAGCACGCTGTACGACATTTTCTAATTCACGTACATTGCCTGGCCATGGATATTGCAAAAGCAAATCCATTGCTTCTGATGTTAATTGCATGGTGCGATCTGCTGGACCGTAGGTCGCAAGAAATTGTGCAACCAAAGGCAAGATGTCACCTGGACGTTCACGCAGCGGTGCGACTCTTAATTTAAATGCGCTGATACGGAAATATAAATCTTCACGGAATTCACGATTCTCAATCGCTTCACGTAAATCTTTATTCGTTGCTGCGACTAGTCGTATATCTAAATCGATCGGTGCGGTTGCACCTAAGCGAGTGATTTTTCTTTCTTGTAGTACGCGTAATAATTTTGTTTGTAAGTGATAGGGCATTTCAGCGATCTCATCTAAGAAGATGGTGCCGCCATTCGCTTGTTCAAATAAACCACGATGCTCTTTCAATGCGCCTGTGAATGCACCCTTCTCATGACCAAACAATAAATCTTCGATCAGATTTTCAGGCAATGCAGCACAGTTCATTGCCACGAAAGGACCATCACTACGCTGTGAGGCATCATGTAATACACGTGCTAATACTTCTTTACCAGCTCCAGTCGGACCAACCACCAATGCAGAAACTTGTGTTTGTGCGACGCGCTTTGCCAGTTCTAATAAATGCTGACTGACTGGGTCGACAAAAATAAAGGTACGTGAACTCTTGCTCGCCAAAGTTGATTTAGTCGGCGCTAGTGATAACGCATTACGCCAGCATTCTGGCGACCAATCGTCTGAAGCAAGCACGTGATAAGCACCACGTCGCATCGCTTCTATACCTAGCTCTAATTGATTTCGATCAACGCGGCATAACACCGGAACTGCATGACCAAAAGCCTGTGTCAGTTTTTTGACCTCTTCGAGCAAGCCGACATCATCCATTAAGCGGATGACGACAAGTCTGGCTTTCGCCAAGCCTTGCTTGAGATCGTTTAACGTAGCAACAGGCAGAAGTTGCAAGCCCGCTTCCGCGAGTTGCTCACGTTCTTGTGTGCCTACTGCACTTTGTGGATCCAACCATAATGCTGGATGCGAGATATCTGTTATAGCGGTCACTTTGGATGCCTTTATTCCAATGAACAATTCCATTAGAGCAAGGCTCGTGCCAGCCGGAAATATGAGGTTTTATGCGGGTTTTGGCGGGGGTGAACGACTATCCGACAGGGCTCACTATGTGAAGCAAGACGAAATTTTGACAGCTAGAGCAGTTTTTTAATGCTAAAAAGTTAATTTTTTACTGCTGATTTATTCTGGACAGGATTTATAACCGCTATTTAAGCAATTTCCCGCCATGAATAAAGCATCTTCTAAATCTTTTGCAGGGATGCGCTTACCAGCTTGTGCCAATACCAGAGTAGCCTGACGTTCGCCATTGATACGCGCCAATTCCGCCCACACCGCAGCTTTTTGCGGCTCTTTTCGCCAGCCCTCGCCAGATAAAAATAGTGAACTCGCCATTAATTGCGCAGCCGGATTACCTTTTTTTGCGGCTTTTAAATACCAAGACAAAGCCACTGCTCCATCTTTTTTGCCAGCCCATCCTTCGCGTTGGTATTCACCCATCATGTATTGCGCTTCAGGCAAACCCGTGTTCGCTGCAGCGCTATACCAATGCAACGCTTGTGCTTGATTTTTCAATACGCCTCTGCCGTAGTGATACAAGGTGGCTAAGTTAAATTGCGCTTGCGCTAAACCACCTTCGGCTGCTCGGGTGTACCAGAGCACAGCATCGTTATAGTTTTGATTTACGCCTAATCCATGTTCAAACAGATAAGCGAGATTATTTTGTGCTAAGACATCGCCATTTTCTGCAGCTTTACGTAATGCGCGTTGTGCTGTTGAATAATGTCCGCGTTCAATCGCTTTCATTGCTACCTGCACATCTGCTTGTACAGTTGTGCTGAGAACTAGTAAGGGAAATACGAAGAGGAAAAAAACTAACTGTCGCATCATGCGAAGTTATTACGCTCTTTGGACTGAGCAGTAACAGGGGGAAGTGATTTAGACATAAAGCCTTGGCAGCGCTGCCCATCGGCGCGCAAAACTTCCAAAGCTGGAGTGATACGGCTTTTAAAGCCCATTAGCTTGCATGAATATGGAAAGCTAGGATCCCAGCTGACAGCAAAATAACGGCACTGCCAGCAATTTGGCGCACCGTTCGTATCAGTCTGGTTTAAAGAATTCATTTTTTATTCCGTTTGTCTTTTGCATCATGCCACGCACGGTACACAGCAGCAGCTAAGACACCTGCCAATATGGCGGATCCAAGCAACCCTTGCAAAAAGTCTGCAAAGCTCATGTCAGGCGGCAAAAAGCGTTCGGGATGTAACCCGATCAAACCTAAAAACAGGACAGCAACAACTAAGACAACTCGCAGCAACCGAATCAAAATGCGGCGACGATTATCTTGCTCATTCATCGTGAACTCCCATGACGATAACCCTAAGGCATATTCTGTCATAAATTTTTCACGCTTTCATCGTGTGAAGTGTTACGGAGCTAAGCTATAAGCTAGTAATTTACTCTATCGCTCTCGATTAACCCTGTAACAACTTCAACACAGTTTGCTGACTCATATTTGCCTGCGCTAATACTGCTGTAGCGGCCTGCTGCATGATCTGCGTTTTTGCTAACTCAGTACTTGCAGAAGCATAATCAGCATCTTCAATCTGACTACGTGAAGCACTCGAATTAATCGACACGCTAGTCAAGGTATCAGTAACGTAGGTCAGACGATTCATCACAGCACCCATGGTTGCGCGGGTTGCATTGACTTTATCCATTGCCTCGTCGAGTGCGTCCAGAACAGCGTTCGCTCCCTCAGGGGTATTGATACGAATAGTCTTTACTTTGTCATCGACGTCAGAAGTAATTCTGCTTGTGATCGGGCCATTCTTACCGAAGTCAGCAAGGTCAATCGTAATAGTCTGATTAGCACTTGATCCTACTTGGAAGAACAAACGACCTGTCTTTGGCGGTTGCATCTTGCTATCAGCATCCGTCACTTCGCCACCAAATGTACCTGGTGTAAAGCCTAGACCCTCAAAGTTACCCGTTACTCCACTTGCGCCCGTCTCGATTGTGAAACGATCGTGAGGAGGATGGCCAGGGCCACCGGAGATCGGCGCAAGTACTGGACTTGAACCAAACAACTCTGGATCATTGAAAAGTGGACTTTGTGCAGCTAATTCAACGCGACCATATGCAGTCGGAATACCGTCTAATAAGGCTTGATCAGTCGCTTCTACACCAGTCGTTGTAATAACGGTGATGCCATCTAAGCCTAATTCATTCGGATCCGTTAAATCTGCCGTACCATCTGATACAACACCGACAGACAAATTACGTCCATCTGAAGTTGTAAAGCTTAGACGATTACCTGTCGTCATAGTTACATCAACATTGGAATCCGATAAAACGCGATTCAACGCATCCTTCAAAAATTTCACACGATCGCCAGGCGCTGCATAACTATCAGGCGCACTGACCTCTAATGGAATTTTAGTATCAGAGAAATCTAGCTGATAACTCGGTGGAACAATTGGTGTAACTGCTTTGTCACCATAGTTAATGGTGATACTTTGACCATTCACATAGATGATCGAACTAACAGGTTCGCTCGTCAATGAGGTTGGATCACTCGTCGAATCACCCGCACCTTGAATAACAGGTCCTATTGCTCTTGCATTAACACCGGTCTCAGCAGATTTTGAATTAATCGCTGCGGCAATCGCAATCGCACTTGCACTTGGCGTACTGGTGGTTGAATAATGTGAGTAAGGATCATCAACCGAAGCAGATGCTGGAATTGGTGTTCCGTTGATACGCAGATCACCCTCATTCATAGGAATGATCTCCGCAGCATTGTTTGCAATTGGACGTGAAGTTGTCACCATTTTCGCTACGTTTTGCGTATAGTCACCTACTGGCAAACGTGCACGCGTGATATCTTTACCTAACTGACTGGTCAACTTAACATCAGCTTCCACTTTTGCTTCTAATGAATAGGTACTTACTTGTACGCCTGCACGTATACCGAAGTAACTCTCACCACTCGCATTAGTGTGATCACCAAAGAGTTGAACTTCTATGTTACGACCATCAATGGCTTCTAATGTGATACCACGAGTATCGTCATTCGTATCAATCGCTTTGACGCCAGTTTTTGCACTGATTTCATTGATTGACGCGACCATTGCAGCACGTGATTCACGAACATTATCTTTAACAGAGGTGACTTCTGGTGTTTTCCAACCATTAATCACTACAAATCCTGTTGATCCACCTGGTGTCGGATCTCGCACTACTGGTACGCCATTCATCACGTTCTCGTTAGGTACGGCTACAACACCCGTTTCCTTAGTGAGACGATTGATTGCCGCTGAAATCGCGATAGCTGAACCACCTGCATTAGTTTTTGGTGACACTGTGTCATCTTTAGCAAACGATGGATTAATCGTGATGCCATTAATGATCAAATCACCAGTCTCAAGATTATCGACGACGGGATTACCGCTGCCGTCATCAACCGTTGGGTGATATTCACCAGTTGAGGTAATTTTATAAACTGGGCGCTCGCCTACTCGCTGACCGACGCTGCCGTCTAGGATGGAGAAACCATTCCATTCGACCATTTTCGATGTGCGGTTTATCTCTTGCTTGAGCTGTTGGAATTCCAGATCAAGATAATCTCTTTGATCACTTGAATTCGTATCCGTTATCGCTTGGATAGCAAGTTCGCGCATACGCTGCATCATATCGTTGATAGCGACGGTGCCACCTTCGGCAGTCTGTATCAGCGAAGTTGCATCGCCAGCATTTCGAATCGCCATATTTAATGAGCGAATCTGTTGCGTCATTCGAGTCGCGATTGCCATACCAGCAGCATCGTCCTTTGCCGAGTTAACACGCTTACCAGTTGACAACTGGTTCATCGCTGTTGACAAGGCTCGGTCGGTGCCCTTCATGGCCGCCTGACTAAAAAGCGCTTTAACGTTTGTGTTGATGACTGACATACTCAGTTTCTCCTTCCGGATTCTGTACGGGTACTACGATTCTGTAGGGAAAATCCCTTTTGTTCATTACCTATGCAATACCCGTGCCAGCTAAAAAGTTCTTGAATAACAAGGGGTTTTGCCTTGATTTGCCTTAAAAACATCCCCGGCAAACTTGGGGTGGCAATAATTGTCGGTTTTCCGGCAGCTTGTTGCCGCTGACAATGCCGTTGCCATAAAGACATTTTCTTATTGCTCCACTGCGCGTAAACCAAGAGCACCTGATACTGCGTCATATTCTTTTAACAACTCAGGATGATCTGGGAAATGGGTCAGTGCAACGCGTGCAGCTTCTAATGCAGCTGCGAGTTCTAGATCACAACGCAGAGCGCGGATCAACATGGCATGGGTAAATACGGTAGCTTGATTGCCTTGCATTTCCATCAATTGCGTCAGCAGGTCTACTGCATGAGACCAATCTTCACGCATGACTGACAATAAACTGGTGATTACCAGAATATCTTCATTGACGGGATACAAAGCTAAACCGGCTTCGCCTAATGCGTAAGCCAACTCAGTCCGGTCTTCCGCTACCAAAGATTGAATGGCAACGCGGATTTCAGCTGGCGTAAATTTAGAGATCTGCTTTGTATTAAAAAAGCGACCTGCCGCCGACTGGGACATGAGTTCTTGTGCGAGAGTAGACATAGTAATGCTCCTGTTTGTGTTAACTGTGCTGGTGGTTCAAAACGAATTGCTGGATGAAACTCGTCTTGCTCACGTCCTATTAAGCAAACGCTGTGCCAGCAAAAACAATCGAGCACTTTTTTTAAAAAAAATCTTCTGTATATATATGTTGTGTGTGCTTATCACGACCTGCTTAATTTTTAAGCGCATACATCACACTCCAATGCAAAACTAATGCCTAAACATTATTTGGGAAAAGTTTTGCCGTAATTGCCGCATCAAATCGGCAAAACATATCCGCTAGTGGCAATAAATTTTTCACCTTCTTAAGCTAATGGCAAAGCTTGTCCATCCTTTGCCGCTTTCTGGCTCACTTATGCCGCTCACATGGCATGTTCCATGCAAAGAATTGCCGCATGTGTCGAAGTTTTAACAAGTGCCAGCAATGCTATGAGTTTTATGATGATTACATCGCTTTAATTGGCAGGCTTTTTGCTTATAGGGAACCGATCGTTCTCAATTGGAGGTAGAAGAAAATGAAAAATGATGCGCAAGCTTTAATGAATCAACAAGCCGAGTTAGCGGAAGCGGCTTTATATGCGCAAGAGTGGATTAACACAGCCGCTTCCATTTTAGAAAAGCAACCTGCGATCTTACGCAGCGAACAACCACACCAAGCGTTTGATGCACTTGCTGCTTCAGTAGATGGTTTAGATTGGCTATATCAACTTGCCAACGCAGCGCATAACCTCGGTGAAATTGAACTTGATGGGAACGGTGAAAGTGCATTTTCAAAATTCGGTACCAGCTTGTTAAACATTACTACCGAACTCGTCAATGTCATGGAAGCTTCCGATACTTTGCTCTTAGCAGATTTAGTGGAATATGAATTACTTCCATTGCTCACTAATTTCCGTCAGTCCGCTAATGAATTAGTTGCGTAAGTATTGGGGAATAATGTGCAGCCAGATGATCTAAAACTTTGGGAAGCAAATCTCTCTATCTTGAGTGAGACGCATCCACAAGCTGCAACATTACTCGCAACAGCAAAAGCGCTACCTGATACAGAAGCAAAAGATCTCAGCCTACAATTAGGAAGAAAAGGCCATTTAACTCTATTAACACATGATAAGTTAGGCGAGTTTTATTTACACAGCCTATACGATCCGATTAGTGAGGCGAAGCAAACTGCCACAAAAGAGCTTGATGATCCAAAAATTAATGTAGTTGTTATTTTTGGCTTTGGTCTAGGGTACCTCGTAGAAGAGATACTTAAAGCATGCGACAAAAAAACACGTATTGTCATTGTTGAGTCTAGACTAGATTGCTTAGTCACTGCCCTTTCCTCGCGTGCACTTGACAATGTTTTATCAGATGAACGATTGAAATTCATTCTTGAAAAAAATAGCAAAAAAGCGGCAACTAAAACCAATCTTGAATTAAGCTTCGACAAACTTAAAAGTTGGAAAATAATAGCAACACCACAACAGACTCGATTTAATCAAACCTATTTAAAGTCTTATATTGATCATTTAGGTGCTTGTATTAATCAGCGCGTCTCATCGTTTTCTACATCGATGAATTTATCTGCTTATTTTTTAAAAAATAGCGTTGCTAATATTGATGCAGCTGCACAATCACCTGGTGTAAAACAATTCACAGATTGCTGGAAAAATCGCCCAGCAGTCATCGTTGCAGCAGGTCCTTCACTCAATAAACAGCTCGCTACACTTCATGCTTATCAAGATAAACTCTTAATCGTCGCAGTCGATAAGACCTGGCCTATTTTAAAAGCGGCTGGGATCAAACCACATATTGTTGTTGCCATTGACCCAAGACGTCCTTGCTCTTGGGGTGATGATCCACCACAGGATGTTTGGTTTTTATCGGTTGGTAGTTGTAATCCTGATGTTGTCCACTCTATCAATACACAACGGATTGTTTCATATGGCAATCCCGTACATGAAAAAATATTCAAACATATTATTGGGGAACGCGGTGTATTACATACCGGCGGCTCAGTAGCTACGAATGCATTTTCATTTGCGCGTTTAATGGGTGCTTCCCCACTCATTATGATAGGACAAGATCTTGCTTATACAGGTGGCGCTTCTCATGCAAGTGGCTATTTATGGCCAAAAACGTTGGATGAAGCTAAAGGTACAAAAGGAGATGGCTTTCGTGAAATTGAAGGCTATCATGGCGACCGCGTACAAGTAGATCGTCAACTTGATTCATACCGTAAATGGTATGAAGATTTTATTGCCGCTCATCCCAATGATACTGTGATTAATGCAACCGAAGGCGGTGCAAAAATCGCAGGAACCAGACAACTCCCCTTCTCTGAAGCTTGTAGTCTTTATGCAGAAGATAATCGCGTTACTGCAGAACCTATCGCCCAAGCAGCACAAGGCTTTACACCGATTGATTACAGTATTGTGCAAGAAAAGTTTGTAGAACTGATTGCGCAAATTGAATCGATTCAGTCTATTGCTGAAGAAGCTGAGCAAATTTTTGAAAAACTAAGTCTGAACAAACGAGGCAAAAAGCATGAACAGCGCCTACAAAATAGACTCAGCGATTTAAAGTTAATGATTAGAGCAATGGACAATCAAGGAAAATTCTTTTTACAAGAAATTGTAAGAAAAGATTCATTTACTGCAGTAAGAAAAATAAAAATAGCAGAAGATAGTGACGCAGAAAGAGGAAATGTGGTGAGAGACTATTTCGAAGCCCTTGCCTATGGCTGCAAAAGAGCTATCGATCTCATTCATCAACATATGCAACCAAATCCAGAATATGCCAATAACGCAGAATAACTGGTTAAGTAAAATTTAAGAATAAGGTAATTTGTATGCGATTTGTTTTTCTTCATGTCGGAAATGATATTGCGCCAGCATTATTATGCAAATCTATATTACGTCGCATGCCTGATGCAGAGATTATTCAATGTACTGACACTACTTCTGAAAAGATTGATGGCGTAACGAAGTTGGTACGCTTTGAAGGCGACACAAAAAATCTTATGACTTTCAGATTAGAATGCTTTGCCGGTCTTAACATTAATCAATCAGCTATCTATATCGATACTGATATTTTAGTACTCGACAAAATTGATCCCGATGCCTTACTTGGTGATAGTGAGGTCGCTTTATGCGAAAGAACTTTCGATAGAAACAATCCCATTAACACTAAGTTTCGTGGCATGGATTTATCTGAATATACCGGCAAAACATTGGGTGAAGTCTATCCCATTATTGCCTGCTTTACTGTCACAAGATCTAGTCAATTCTGGCAGGACTGTAAAGAAAATCTAGAATCACTTGATAAGAAATTTCATTTTTGGTACGGCGATCAAGAAGCCATGCGTAACGTGGTTGCATCCCAAAAATATCCATCTTTATTTCTTCCGGAAAGCAAAGTAGCTTGCTTACCTGAACACGCTACACCAACTTATGCGCCCATCGCCTTACATTTTAAAGGTGCTAAGCGTAAACCGTGGATGCAAGATGTCGCATCTCAATTAAAACTTTAATTATTAAAAAATATGCAAACCATCGATCATTTGAGTCATTTTGCTCATCAAAAAAGAAGTGAATTTCCAAAGTCGAATAGCTTTAATATTTCTGAGTTACAGAAATTACCAAAGTTTTATAACTGGGTGAATTGTCACGTCACAGAAGACATTGATTTTCAAATGTTTTTAGGTGGTGGTGATGATGGTGTTGCTATGCGTTTTTTTTGGAACGGTGGATATGAAAAGTTTTCACTCAAACTCTGGACCCAGTTAGTCGGACAGACCGAAGGAATGAAAATTGATGTAGGCGCACATACGGGTGCGTACACTCTTGCAGCACATAAAGCAGCGAAAAGTGGCACGGTCATTTCTTTTGAACCGCATTTTATGAATTTTGCGCGACTCAGTCTGAATGCACGAGCCAATAATTTCCCGACTAAGCATTTATACATGATAGGTGTGGGCGATAAATGTGAATCCAGTAACTTTGCAATTTCAACTAATTTAGATTATTTGACCACTGGCGGTGCAATTGGCACTAAACCAGGTGGCTTAAATTCTCCCATTAATGTAGTTACATTAGATGATTTCATTCATCCAGATAGTCATGCACATGTAGGCATTATTAAAATTGATGTTGAAGGCTATGAAGCAAAATGTCTAACTGGTGCTATGAAGATATTAACTGCATCAAAGCCTATTATATTTTTTGAATGTATTGATGATGCTGTTGGTGCTAAGGTACAAAGTATGTTGGAACCACTAGGCTATCGCTTTGCAGTGATTGATGATCGTAAAGAAGAAATCACAGAGACCAACTACATTAAATCGCATCGTGATGATAAAGGTAACTTGATTATGAGTCAGCTCAATCGTATTGCCACCATCGATATGGATGCTTTGAAAAATAGTCTATAAACTTACTCTGCCCTGCTTACTCATGAGGAGTGCTCAGGGCAACATCTCATAAAAAAAGCTGATTCTCTGAATCAGCTTTTTTTAACTTCAAAATGCAATGTCGAAATTAATAGACTAATTGTCTTGGCAATTCTAATTCTTCTATATTCTTTACATTCATGTGTGCATATTCAGTTAACCACTCCTCTGCGAAATCACAATCCTGTTTATTTTCAAACCAAGGACCACCTAAGGTGTAATGCACTGCTTTTAATTTATCGTAATAAGGAGCGTACCAACCTTCTAAATAATTCCAACCTTTATCGAGTGTGCCTATCTCTGCATCTGGTACCCAGCTAAAGCGATGTAAATAAGCGGGATCAGCAGAATTCACCACTGCAGGTGTCAATAATCTCACTGCTGGATGGGCACAATTAAAGACTATAAAAGACGACCAGTTCTTACGCGGATATAGATGTTGAACACAGCCATCCATTTTAGTTTGTTCTGTAGGCTGATAATCATGTTTGACTACCGAGACTGCCTTAGAAGGATCGATTTCTTTTAATACATCGCGTATGTCAGTCAAAAACAGAAAATCACAGTCGACAAAAATAGCGTAATCCGCATCGCCAGCTAAATGCGGTGTTAGAAAGCGTGTCAAACTAAATTCTGTAGCGGCTTTTGTATCGATAGGACGGGTATACAAGCCCTCTGCTCTTAAGACGGATTGAATTAAGGGTGTGACTGTTACTTTATTTGGATTCGTGCGGCGCAGTATGGAATGACGGCAAACCTTCCATGCGATGTCTTCGCGTGCATCCCATCCAACAAAAATTTTTAGCTTCATACGTATTCCTCCTCGGTTTGCGAAGGAATATGCAAAATTCATACCTAAGTCTTTCCTCCAAGAAAAAAAGAATAAAGTATTGATTTCAGAGGGCGAATTGACTGATTTATGCTGATTTTTACGCTGTCTTTTTAGGTTTTTTGAATCAGGCGGCAAGCATGCGGCAAAGATTCACCGCTAGCACTGTGTCAATTGAAATAGCATGACAAAAAATAACCGCTACCTGCTTGTGGCAGACAGCGGTTATCTTGAAGCATCCAAGATGAATCGAGGATTATTTCAATAAAGATAAAACAGATTGAGGTTGCTGATTAGCTTGCGATAACATCGCCATACCAGCCTGTTGAATAATTTGCGTACGCGCTAATTCACGTGTAACTGCAGCATATTCAGTATCTTCAATACGGCTACGTGCTTGTTGCATGTTTTGTGAAATGTTAGTTAGATTATCTGTAGCATAACCTAAACGATTCACCATTGCCCCCATACGCGCACGTTCAGCATTTATCTCATCCAATGCAGTATCAATAGTGGTCATTGCGTTCTCGGCGCCTTCGCGGGTAGAGATACTCGCTCCGCCCGTATCACCGATACTCGTGCCACCTAAACTCACTACTGCACTGAGATTAGCCGTATCAAATGTCAGCGTATCGCCACTATTCGCACCCACCTGGAAAACCAGATTTGATGTTTCTTGTAGCAGTTGCTGACCATTGAAGTTGGTTAATGTCGCAGTACGAGAAATCTCTTCACGCAATTGAGAAAACTCTTTTTGCATCAATGCACGGTCACCGGAATTATAGGTGTCGGTTGCACTTTGCACAGCTAATTCACGCATACGTTGCAACATAGATGTTGCTGCCTCGATACCACCTTCCATCGTTTGCACTAAGGATATCGCATCATTCGCATGGCGAACTGCCATATTCAAACCACGAATCTGAGATGTCATCTTAGTGGCAATCGCCAAACCTGCAGCATCATCTTTAGAACTATTAATGCGTTTACCCGTAGACAACTGGGTCATCGCTAGTGACAACGCCTTATCATTCTTTGTAATGGCGTTTTGTGTAACTAGCGAATTCACGTTTGTATTAATTACAGACATGTTTCACTCCTAACTTTAAGAATCACTCGAAAAATTAAAAATCATACTTATTCAAATAAATTGAATAACCATGATAGTTAATCCGATCTTATTTACAGTAAATAAAAAATCTACTGACATCGTATTTATCGACACATCATGAAAAAACATGAAAAACTTTTTTCACACAACAAAGAAAAAACCGCTGACAGAATCACTGTGACAGCGGCTTTAAATTAGTTATATATTTTATTATTTAAGTAATGCTAGTACTGCTTGTGGTTGTTGATTTGCTTGGGCTAACATGGCCATACCTGCTTGTTGAATAATCTGCGTACGCGCTAATTCTCTAGTAGCAGATGCATATTCAGTATCTTCAACACGACTACGTGCAGCAGATAAGTTTTGTGAAATATTCGTCAAGTTATCACCAGCATAACCAAGACGATTAATCATTGCACCCATACGCGCGCGCTCTGAATTGATTTCATCCATTGCATTATCAATCGTATCGAGTGCTGACTCAGCACCTTCACGTGTTGTAATACTGACGCCACCTTCATCGCCAATGCTAGTACCACCCAAGCTAATTGTTTCACTCAAATTAGTGGTGGAATAAGTCAATACATCACCACTGTTTGCACCAATTTGAAAGGTCAATAAAGAACCTTCTCTAAGCAATTGCTGACCATTAAAGTTAGTTAATTGTGCAGTACGAGAAATTTCTTCACGTAATTGTGAGAATTCTTTTTGTAGCAATACGCGATCGCCTGATGAGTAAGTGTCGGTAGCACTTTGTACTGCCAGTTCACGCATACGTTGCAACATTTGCGTGACTGCTTCTGTACCACCTTCCGCAGTTTGAATCAGAGAGATAGCATCATTTGCATGACGCACACCCATATTCAGACCACGAATTTGTGAAGTCATCTTGGTTGAAATCGCCAAACCCGCTGCATCATCTTTGGCGCTGTTGATGCGCTTGCCAGTTGACAAGGTTTCCATCACTGTAGAAATGGCTTTATCATTTCTGGTGACAGCATTTTGCGTCACTAACGAATTAACGTTGGTATTAATAACGGACATGATGTTAACTCCTAACTAAAAGTATGCGTTCAAAAGACCTGTTGCTTTCATTATTCAGGCGATC
>Ga0078894_10002696_pt1 | contig 13440 bp, 18 predicted proteins | sample LauGreSu1BDMLBSD_2_FD_67506 | JGI IMG/M metagenome (GOLD analysis project Ga0078894, IMG submission 67506) | Freshwater lake microbial communities from Lake Michigan, USA - Su13.BD.MLB.SD (version 4) (version 4) | ecosystem: Environmental > Aquatic > Freshwater > Lake | place: Lake Michigan...
TCATCTTGACCAACAACTTGATCAAATGTACGTGGACGGAAATCATTGATGTTGTTTTTCATATCATTAGTGGTAGCGTTCATTACACCCAACCTTTAGCATTATTTGTCCTACAAGCATAATACCAGTAGAACTATCGTACGTCAATATATACAACAAGAAATACCTCCTGTACAAAAAATACATGGAAAATCTTCTTGTTTTTATATGTCAAAACCAAAATGAAGCTGAACAGTTAGCAGTGATATCTACTAATGTTAATGCTCATCGATATTTTATCATAGTGGGATTTGAAATCAACAAACAATCAAGTTTTTTTCTTGAAACTGATTCATTTTTGATGCTAGAAAAAATAGATTTAAATAATAGAGAACAACTAGCTCGTCTTTGTCTAGTTTATTCATTGCCAAATTTTGAAAATATTTTGATTTTAAATAATAATAAAATGTTCATTGAAAAAGAAGCAAATCACATTTTTTTGAATTTAAAAAACACATTAGATTACGCGACATTATTATCTAGATCTGACTATGCTTTAAATGGACTGAAGATAGAAACTGAAGACGTAAGTATTTTGGATTATGGACAGATAATGCAAAAAGCTATGAATGAAGAAACATTATCATTCCAGGAGTTCAAGGTAGCACTCAAAGAATTACTTCCTGCTGTCAGTTTGAATTTATCTGAGAGAAGCACCATGTTTCTAGCTAAAGAAATCAAGGAAATCATCTTGACCCATAACAAGGAATACAAGAGTGAAACATTAGACGTTTTGTTGGATGAAACACCTAAAGATAAGTGCTTGCTGTTTAGTACAAATGATTTTAACAAAGAAAAATACACTACAAAACTCGTATGTGGGAATGAGATTGTAGTGTATTTCTATTTTTAATTATTCTGGTTCTGCACTGCCTTCAAAAATAAGTCCTCTAGTATTTGGATATTTTTGATACCAGAGTTCTAGGGCTTTTCGACAATGTTCAGCATATTTATAATGAGCACCAACACCAGTGCGTAGTTCCATTTCATAAATAAACTTATCAGCTGTTGTTGTATGTTCAAAATAATACTTGTGTCCTAAGTTTGTGAAATAAATATACTCAGGATGTTCTTTCATCAGTTCTCTTGCTCTTACAGATGATTGTTCAAAGTTGTTACAGAGCTTTTGTATTTCTTCACTAACACTTGTAGTTTCTTTGGTATTTTCATCTAAAGCACCATAGAAACCAATTGGAACAAGTGAACAATATTTAGATCCAGTTCTGTGTCTGTTCAAGTCCCTGATTTCTCCAAAAGTAATTCCTTCCCAGCTAAATGTAACTGGGATTTGTGAAATAGTGTGACCAAATGGAGAATAGCGATTTTTTCTAAATGATAGAGCGTCAAGATCTAATTTCTTAGTTGAATGAACTTTAAGATTAGTATCACATTGATTGGAAGATGGTAGAAACTTATTCTTCATCTTGCAATAATTCTTTTCAAAACTATTCTCATAAGAATAAAAATCTTTAATTGCATCAGTTGCTTTACAATGTTTGACAAGTCTTGGAGCACCGATCTTTAATTTCTCTTCAATCTCTTTACCGATAAGATTTAATTCACGTAAAGAATTTGATTGGAGATGAGCTGACATATTTGCCCATGCTCTTGCAGATTGGATCATCATTACACCAGTCATAGCTGATACTGGAAGATAAACTCTAGCACGATCAAAAGCAAAGTTACGCATCATTCTTGCTACTTGCTTCTTATCTTTCTCAGATGTAGAATTAAATAGTGCAGATGGAATTTTGGTCAATTCTGGATTTGCATTACCAATTTCAGTCCAGTATTCTAATGCAAGTTCATAGTGCTTGAAAGATTTTTCTACATGTTGCCAATATTCTAAATTCAAATCTTCAGGAATGCCTAGTAGATCATTATCTACCACACTATTGACATCTAGTTTTATATATCTTGTAGAGCATTCTTGTCCTCCAGCAGTTGGAGCTAGTGTCCATAAGAAATACGCAGCAAAAAGTGAAATATCGTCTATAAATAGTGCAATTGGGGCCATGTCTGCAATAGAAGCATGACCATAGTCCACCATCTTGAAAATTCCATCTACAGATTTGTCTGTATTAGAAAAATCAATTTTAGAAACAATAGCATCTAGTCCTTCATTGTTTCTAGAATAACGAGCTCCAGTAGCAGCTAATAATTCTGGAGTTAATGAATAGCATCCTGAATTTTCAGCAGTGGTTGTTGGTGATATAGATACGTATTGGATTTTCATAGCATTATAAGATGAGAAGCAGAGCGCCCTTCCCTTTATTAATAGACGTTACTCCTCATCAAAATTATTCTACATCAGAATACAAGCAAGAAGCAAGTAAGAAGGATAAAAAATTAATTTTTAAGAAAAATATTCATTAAGAAGTCTGCTAAAATGGAGCATCATTTATGAGTGTCATATATGGTTTATATAATCAACATCTAAGAGCATCAGTAGGATTTACTGTTTCGGGAACTACAGTTTACGCTACTTTACCTTGGCATCCGCAATCTACTATTGATGAAATTAGAGTTACAAATATAGCTGGTACTGCTTTCACGATTACTGCTTTAAATATTTTGGACAATGGTGCACATTATAGAAATAGTTCATCTGATGGTAAAGCACATGTAATTTACAGAGATCCTACAGATAAAAATGCAACAGCTAATGAGGCTTATTGGACAAGTTATCAATTCAATCCACCAATTTTTCATGATAATTTATATGATAGGCCGTATTTGAATTTAGTAGTTTCTTTTACTGAAGCTAAAAATAATATTCCAATGAGAATTACTGCAACTGGTAAAAAAGCTGCTCCAACCTCATATGTAAAAGCTGATTCTACAGGTGTTGAAAAAATTGATGACTACAGAGTATTAGTTGGAAAATTACAAACTGGAACTGGTGGAACTGCTGGAACAATTTATGATGTAACTGGTATAGCTAAGGGTTCAGGTGGAGAAAACGCTTCACAATTCAATCTCTCTGCTACTACTGATTATATTTATGTTGGATCTAAAAAGAAAATTGATCACTGGGAATTTCAAGTTGGGATTGGATTAACTGCTGGTGCAAACTTACAGGGTCAATACTGGAACGGATCTGCTTGGACAACATTTACTGCTATCGATGATACTTCTACTGGAAACTCAGATACATTAAAATTCTCTGGTATTGTTGAAGGTTCTGGATTAGGTAGTTCAGCATGGTCTCCTGTAAAGTTTGATTATTCACAAAATACTTTACTACCTAACGATCCATTGACAGTTCAGCAAAATAGAATTATTGCTGGTGGATATCCTATTGTTGTACTTCCACCAAATCCTGAAAGATATTGGGTTAGATTTAATCTTTCCTCAGTAGCTTCAGGAGGGATAGTTACCTTCAATCAAATATTACCTATATCTGAAACATACGAAACTTATTAAAACTAAAAATCCCCTCTTACGAGGGGATTTTTTTATGACACCTTTTCTACTTGTCCAAATTCTATTTCTATTGGAGTGTCTCTTCCAAATAGTGGAACTAGGACTTTGAGCATTTCTTTATCTTCATCAATAAAGTCTATCTTGCCAGTGTAATCAGAGAATGGTCCAGCAACAATCCTAACAATCATATCTTTATAAAACTTGTTTTTAGGTTTGAAAGTCTTTTGTGGATCAAGTGAATCAAGAATGCTTTTGATTTCACTATCTTTCATTGCTACTGGTTTGTTTGCTCCCGAAGATACAAAGTTAGTTACTCCAGGAACTCTCTTGATAAAAGCAAATGTATTGTCGTCAAGTTCCATTCTAATAAGAACATAACCAGGAAATACTTTTACTTTCTTTTCGATCTTCTTTCCCTGTACACGTTTAACTTCTGTATCAAGAGGAATAATTACATCAACAATTTTATCTTGCATTCCTCGTTCAATACGAGTTTTTTCGATAAAAGTCTTAACTCTTTGTTCTGCTTGAGATAAAACATGTACAGCATACCAACATGCTCTAGCCATTTTTTGCAACTCTCTTACGGGTCCTCTTAGGTTTTACATCATTGTCAACCCATGCCCAACATTGAACATATGCTCCAGTCTTATCACTAGAAACAATAGCGTCATCATCAATAACAACACTTTCACTCTTTACCAAATCTGCATTCATGTCATTGAACTTTGTGATTGCTTTTTCAATAAATGACTTGTTATCTTTGTTTGCCATCTTGAAACTATAATCAAGCTTTAACAATAATTCTTTTGCACGAGTTGATTTAGTAAGCTTGTAATCATTCTTCAACATCTTGAGCTCATCTTCAGTGAGCATGACATAAAAACTCTTCATTATTTGATCCTTGACCATTTGAAAGAATGTAAATCATTCAATCCTGTTCCTTCATAATACACTGCTTTTTTCTTTCTTTCGCTAATTCTCCACAATATTTTTCCATTTTTATCAAGAAATTTTAATTCGCAATCTTTTAGTATAAGCATTTGATCAAGAGTTGGACGTATGCAAGTTTCTATCAAAATAGCTTTATTTCTAGCAACACTCATTTTTATCAATCCAGAAAAATACATAATATCTAAACTTGGATTGTTTGAATAAGATAAATTAGCTAATTCTTTTGTTACTCTTCTAGCGGATTTGTCATAATCATCTACTTGATTTGATATTTTTCCGTTTCTATACATCCAGAAAGAAAAAACTTCGTGATTACAATTTTCATCTGACATTGTTTCAATATAATCATCAGGAGCAATCAATTCAAAATTTTCATCAATAATATTTTGATTTTTAAAAGTTGAAGTTCTAGGAAAATCTGTAATGTATCCACATGCATATTCCATTTTTCTATTCAACAAATCACACAAATCATAATTCATAAATATGTTATACTTAAAAAAATACAAAGGGTAATATATTTTTTTAGAATAACAATAAAATGGTTGACTGTTACAGAAAGGGGGGAGCTGTATTATGTTAATTGGCTATATTGCTGCATTCTTCTCATTGACAGGCATACTATTAAATATCAAAAAAAATATTTTATGCTGGTTCATGTTCATGATCTCAGATAGTTTGTGGTTTATTTATTCTATCAAAACTGGACAATGGGCAATTACTATCACCCATACAGTATTTATAATTACTAACTTTGTTGGTATGTATACGTGGAGCAAACAAAGAAACACTACAGGTAATAAGCTAATAATTAAAGAATAACTTTATAAAGTATCTAAATACTGAGGATTTATAGATGTCAAATTTTAAGAAACTTGCTCAATTAAATAAAATTGCAAACGAATGTATCAAAGATGGTGATTTTGAATTAGCAGCTAGAGTTCATAACGAATTCTTGAAGATTGCTCAAGCTGGAACTGGTGAATACAACGGTCCAGAAATGCAAAGAGCTGTAATGACAGTTCAAAAAATGCTAGGTGTAAATGCTGATGGTTTTTTTGGTAAAGAAACAGTTTATCAAATAGTAAAAGCATTAGACGGAATTGCTCCAGAACAAACATTAGATAAAGATTATATTCAAAGAGCAAGAGCGTATGTACAATCATTACCCGCAGGTTTTGTAAGTGCATTGAAGAATTTTGTTGGCATGAAAGATGAAATCAGACAACTAGAAAATGTGCCACCTACACGTAGGTCAGAAGAAGAGCCTTCAATGGTAAAAGTTAGATTATTACAAGCATTAGCTGGATATAGATAAGAAAAATCCCCTTCGGGGGATTTTTTTATTTAACAGGAATATTTTTTTTCAAACTTGGTATAATATTAATTGAGTGCAAGTCGCTCAGGTGATCTTTTAGACACCTATTATCAAGCGTACCTTATGGGCGCGAATGGAGAAATATATGGCTAGTCATGATGATGTATTAAATCTACCTCAACATAGAATTTTAATGCCCCTACGTAATGTGGTCATGGATCAACATGAACAGATTATCAATAAGTTTTTTGACGATTTTTTAGGTAATCGTAAAAACTTTATTCATTCCAACACTTCTTATCCAAAAATGGATATCTTTGAAGACGATCTTTATTTCTGTTTAGACTTTGCTGTTCCAGGTGTTGAAGAAAAAGATCTTGACATTGAAGTTGTTAAGGAAACAAAACTTCTTACAATCACTGGAAGTTCAAGAATTTTAAGAGAGAAAAGTTATTTCTATCATCTTAAAGAATTAAAGCAATCTGCTTTCACAAGAACAATTCAACTACCAGATAATCTTGAGCTTGAACCTGAAGTTTGCCATTTAGAGAATGGTATTTTAAAATTAGCTTTTAAAAAGATTATCCTTAAAGCTAAAGAGCCAAAAGAAACAGTCAAAAAGATTTCGATCAAGAAATCTTAACAAAAAAAGAGGGAGAATATTTTCTCCCTCTTTTTTTATGGTTTCTCTATTGTGAAATTAGCATCGGGTTGATTTCTTACTATAGCCTTTGCATAATTCTCAGCATGGGATATACTTTTGAACCCTTTGTCTATAGTTTTGGGACCTCTACCATTTTGAAAAACTTGTAGATAAATACCATTGTCATCCTTGATACGAATAACATTATCGCTGCCAACTTGTTCAGAGCTACTACTTTCAGATACTGGATTTGTTTCCTGAAGATTTAAGCGAGGATTTGTTCCTGCATCTCCTGATAACCACACAGCAAATCTGTTAGCTTCACTGTAATTTTTGAAATCTTCTCCTGAATTAGGCCATCCAGTTATATCTGGTCCTTGCTCATTATCGTTATATTCAACACTAACTACAATTTGATTGCTATTATTTCTAGTAACCCAGATAGAAGTAATATACCCTCTTTTATATCTTTTTGGAGTTCTGATATCTTTCTCAAAAAGACCCTTGTCTTCTAACATTTTCTTAAAATCTTCACCATCAACTAGAGTGCTTTGCCATGGATAACCAGTTTTTGATTTTTTATACTTTACGTAATTTGCAACTTCGTCATAATTTCTGAATTTTCTAAATTTATTGTTTTGATCTTTAACTAAGTATTGATTATCTCTTTCTTTTATTAAGACAACATAGTAGTCATCAACTTTACCAACAGTCATGAAATATTGTGGACCTGAAGCTAATTTTACTAAAGTATCTGACGCTTGAAAAAAACCTAAGTTATCAAGAGAGTTAGCTAATGCTATTAATTTAGCTGTTATTTTTTTATTCATATGAAACTCCAAAAGGATGTAAAGTTATTTTTCTGTTCTAAATTTTTCATATCCTTCTTATGTTATAATAAAACTATGGAAAAATTATTTTGGCCTTTGATGGAAAATGCAATCACTTTTGCAGATAAATTAAAAATGGCATCATTTTGTCTCACATCTGACAAATTTACTAATGGACCAAAAGTAAGAGAATTTGAAGAAGCTTGGTCTAAATGGGTGGGAAGCAAGTATTCTCTTTACGTGTCATCAGGAAGCACAGCAAACTTTTTGTTAATCGCAGCTCTGAAAGAATATGCTGGTTTAAAAGATAATGACAAAGTCTTAGTTCCATCTTGTACTTGGATGACTAGTGTTGCTCCTATTATTCAAAATGGTTTACAACCTATTTTTATGGATGTTTCTCTTGAAGATTATTGTATCGATGCAAATGATTTAGAAACAATACAATATCTATTTCCAGATATTAAGTTAATCTTTACAACTCACTTGCTAGGTTTCCATTCTAATGTTGAAAAATTACAAGCAGCTTTTCCGGATGCAGTTGTATTAGAAGATTGTTGCGAAGCTCATGGTGTTAAGGATCAATATGGAAACAGAGCTGGATCAAATTCACTTGGTGCTACATTTAGTTTTTATTATGGTCATCATATCACTACCATCGAAGGTGGATTTATTTCAACAAACGATTATGAATTCTATACCTTGATGAGAATGAAAAGATCCCATGGTTTAGCAAGAGAAGCTGGACAAGAAAGTTTTGATATTTTTAAATCAATTTATCCAGACATTGTTCCATCATTCTTGTTTGTAACTGATGGATATAATTTTAGAAATACTGAGATTGGTGCAGTTTTAGGACTTGAGCAATTAAAAAGACTAGATAAAAATATTGATATCAGAAATAATAATTACAAAGAATATTATGATATTTTATGCACTCGTCCAGATCTTTTTCATGTTCCTAGCTGTAAACTTGATCAAATGAGTTCTTTTGCTCTTCCATTTGTATGTAAGTCCAAAGAAATTTACAATATACTTATCCAAAAGTTCAAGGAAAACAAGATTGAATATCGTCCTGTTGTAGCTGGCAATTTACTCAAACAGCCTTTCTTGAGTGCATACAGATTTAGATATTATAAAAAGAAGTACAACGTGGACATTATTCATGATCTAGGATTGTATGTGGGTAATAGTCATTCAGTAAATAAAAAACACTTAAAGGTTCTTAGACAAATTGTTGAGGGATTGCCAAATGCTCAGAATTAGTGTTGATGAAGCATATGTTTTTGATATGCTCTCTGTGTTTGATGTTAAGTTGCGAAATCTTCATGGTGAGAAATTATTAAAAACTATCGAGAAATATTCTGACATGAAAGAAGAAGTTGTTGAACAAATTGGTAAAGACAAATACGATCAAATTGTTTCATCATTAGAATATCAAAAAATGGTGTATGCTAATCAACGTGTTTTTGATTTGATAGATGAAAGCAAAAATGATACTGGATTAGCTAAACTTACTGATGATGCTAATTACGATCGTCATGTTGCAAAAATGGCTCTTCAAAAGAGATTTTTTGATACTGATTTGACAGAAGTGAAAAATAGAGAATGAAACCAGTAAATATATTAATGGGACCAAAGTTGGGGGATCTTATGCATTCTCTTACTGTCCCAGCATTTTATTACAGGATGTTAGGTATCAAAACTAATTTTTACTTATGCGAAAGACATGATACATTTTCAACATCTCTGGAACGAACATATGAAGAATTAAAACCTATATTAGAAGCACAAGCATATATCAATACTTTTGAAATATATGATCCTAAAAAGCACACTATTAATCATGATTTAAATCAATTTAGATTTAATGGTTTGTTATATACCAGGAGTTTTTGGGCAGTATTTCTTCATACAGCTTTTCCAAATAAACCATTAATACCAAAGAATTTTGTTGCGCTTGATATGCCTACAGATGATACATTTAAAGATTGTCTTTTAATCCACAGAAAAGATGGCAGATTTGAGTGGGACGATGAGATTGAAAGAAATTACAGAAATGTAATGGATCAATTTGATAAAAAAATATTTATTGATTTTGAAGAACATCATTATGAAAAGTTTAAATTCAAAGATGAATGTGAACTAGTTGTTGTTCCTGAACTAGATAGATTTATGAAATATATCAAAGGATGCAAAACATTTCTTACTAACGGTACTGGTACACTTTGTATGGCAACATCACTTAATTCCCCTAGAATTGGTGAAGTTGGTAAATTTATCACTCCACATTATATGTATGATCATGTATTCTTCGACAATGCAGAATTTTTTGATCATAGTGGAGTTCTGACACCTAACCCAAAATATTTGAAACATAAATAAAAAATGGGAAGTTTTGCTTCCCATTTCTTTTTTCCGTGGTAGTATCTAAATGGAGGAAACAATATGATTATCCCAACAGTTCTTGAAAAATCAGCTACGGGTGAACGTGCATATGATCTTTATTCACGTCTGCTCAAAGATCGTATTATCTTTTTAGGTGAAGATGTTAATGAACATTCTATGAACCTTTGTATTATGCAAATGCTTTTTCTTGATCGAGAAGATTCACATGCTCCTATTGAACTTTATATCAATAGTCCAGGAGGAAGTGTTGTAGATGGACTTGCTCTTTACGATGTTATGCACACTATTTCAGCACCAGTAAATACTACTTGTGTTGGTACAGCTGCTAGTATGGGAGCTGTACTTCTTACTGGGGGAACTGGAACTCGTTCTGCTCTTCCTCATTCTCGTATCATGATCCATCAAGTTTCTTCTGGATATCGTGGCACTGCAGCTGATATCAATATCCAAGTTAAGGAAACTAACAAACTCTACGACCAGCTCCTTGAAATCCTTTCTAAGAAGTCAGGACAAACTGTAAAGAAGTTGCGTAATGATTGTGATCGTGATTATTACATGAGTGCTGAAGAAGCAAAAGCATACGGTATTATTGATGTTGTGATTGAAAGCAAGAAAAATGGCACAAATTCTTAAGACTAAATCAATTTACTACAATGATGTCAATCTTGTAGCTCAACCTTGTAAAGTTAAGTCTCGTAAAGATATTCCTGTTGAATTAAACAGGATTATCGTTTCCCCAATGGAAGCTATTATTGGCAAAGAATTCGCACTGAAAGCAAATCAACTTGGTCTAACAGTGTGTCTTCATCGTTTCTGTTCTATCAAGGAACAAGTTGAGCTTTATAATTCTTTACCTAATCAAGATAATGTATTTGTATCAATCGGTTTAAATGATTGGGACAGAGTGGAACAATTAGCAGAAATCGGTGCTACTTCATGGCTCATCGATATGGCTAATGGATATATGGCTAAAGAAATTGATGAATGTGTTTCTAAACTTTCTGATAGAGCACGTATCAAAAATCTAATGATGGGAAACGTACATTCGCAATATGGATTTCAATCACTAGCTAACATTGCTTACGACAAATCATTCAGAAAATTTGTACGTGTAGGCATAGCTGGTGGTAGTCCATGTGCCACTAATGATTCTACTGGATACAATCGTGGACCAATTACAGAGATTATGGAAATTGATGAATATGATCCTTGGTATTCAACATCTGATGCTATATTTATGAGAGACAAACCATTCATCATTGCTGATGGTGGCATAAAGAATTCAGGATATGCTGCTAAAGCATTTGGTGCTGGTGCAGATTATGTGATGATGGGTGGATACTTTGCCAAAGCGTTTGAAGCAGAAACTCATGTAAGGGGAGATGGACACTATTGGGGTGGAGCATCTCATAAACAACAAATACTTTCAACTGGTAAAGTTTATCGTCACTCTGAAGGTAAAGAGGTTCCTATTCTTGACGAACTTGCACCTCTCGAAACCTTAGTAGATGAACTTTGGGGTGGCATTTCATCTGCTGTTTCTTATAGTGGTTATGATACACTAGCTAACTTTATTGGCAATGGTGTATTTGAAATAAAACAAAACTCATTACCACCACGGAGAAGTTAATGTCTAGAAACAAATTTTATGACAAGACTATATTTGAACTGAAACATAAGTTTACAATTTCAGGAACTGCTATAGATATTCTTCAAAATATGCAAGCAGTGTATGAAGCAAAAGATAGCGATTACTCAGCTACGGGTCTTCCCATGGGTAATTTACGTAAATGTGAAGATGCTGGTATTGATGCATGGAGGGGATGTATTGTCAGAATTGGCGATAAAATGTCCCGTCTTGAAAACTTTATTAATGAAAAAGATTATAAAGTTGTTTCAGAAAAAGCAGAAGATACAATTTTAGATCTGGCCAATTATGCTATTCTTTGCTCGTGTCTAATTGAAGAAATTAAAAAACCAACTTCAGATCATTATTGGAATTTAGCTGAAAACGCTCAAACAGCTCTATTCAAGATTGCTTATTATTGCGTTTTTCAAGCAATGTTGATTAAAGACAATGATCCTGAAAGTGATCTTAGTAATCTAGAAGCAGCATTGAAGTTATGGCAAAACCTGTGTCATTTTTCGCTTGAGATGTTATGATAACTAAAATATGAAGAGTTCCAGAAGTTTGTTGAAAATGAGCAATAAAAATCTATTCATTCTCAAAGAACGAAACACAATAATAAAAATACTGAAAAGAAATTTCCCATTTGCTAACATAGAAGATTTAGAAGATGTAGCACAAATTACACTCATAAAAGCTTATAGTTATTATGATAAAAGTAAGAACACATCTCTTCTTTCATATTTGATGACAATAGCTAATAATGCTTATATTGACATATATAGAAAAAGTTATAAAAAATATGAGTTTAGTGACTATGATTTTGCTGATTATGAAAATTTAGTTATTGATGAAGACTTTTCTGAAACTTTTTGTAATTTAGATTATCATAAAGAAGTATTGAATAAATTATTTTCTGGATTTGAAAATGATATTAATTTCAAAGCGTTCATTCTTTCAAAAATAAACATGAAAGAAAGTAAAGAAATTGCAATAATACAAAATACAACTGAGGTCAACGTTAGAAAACGTATCCAAAGAGCTAGATTTTTATTGCAAGAAAAATATCAACAAATTATTTCGCAAGATGAAATGTTGGTATAATGTTATGAGAGTTTTTTCATAACAGAAATATAAGGAAAAAATAAAATGAAGAAGTTGATGATGACTTTAGTTGCACTTTTCGCAACTACATCTGTCTTTGCAGCTGACACACTTTCAATCAATTTGAGTAGTGTTGAAGCTAAGCAAGTAAAGAAGTCCGAAGGACCAGCATTCAGTGCTAAGTCTTTTGCTGGTGCTCCTGTTCTTAATCATAAGGGACAAGTTGTTGGATTTGATCTAGCAGTCCTTGTTGATAAGTATGAAGAGAACGTGGCAGTTGTTCGTCCTCTTGCTGAGTACAGTGTTGCAGGTATCAAGGTTCGTCCAGTAGCTGCTCTTTCAGTAAGTCCACATGGTGACAAGGTCTATGGTGGAGTTGGTGCTTTAGTTCCTCTAGGCAAGGTTGTTGATGGACTTGACCTTGAAGTAGGTGCTATTGCTCCAGGTGCTGATTTTGCAAATGGTTTCAAGATCAATGGTGAGTTCGTCCCAGCACTCAAGGCAAAGATCAACTTTGTAGAGCTTTTCAATGGCACTAAGAAAGTAGTCAACGAAGGCATGAAGAAGCTTTCCCCGTTTGGTGGAAAAGTTTAATCTAATCCTAATCACAAATAAAGGACAGGAAGTATCCTGTCCTTTATTATTTAAGTATGGGTATTTTTGATAAATTAAATACAAAATTAGTAAGCAAATACACTATGCAAAAATGGTGGATGCTTTGTAATATTTGCAATGTCCCATTTCAAACATGCACTTTTGAAAAAACATGCAACAGATGTAGGCACTTAGAAAAATCAAAAGAAAAGTATATTGCAAAAGTTATGCTTCGATTTATATTTTTTGCCATAATTGCTGGATTAACTAATGTCTTCGTTGTATTTCAAGTAGTCAAATATAGCAAAAATCCATACATTTTAGCCTTTTTTCTTATGATTGTATCCTTTTTCATAGGAACAATGCTTTCACGCTCAGTAAAATCATTAAAGGATTGATTTTTTTATTTTATAATAAGAATGTCCAATTCCAGCATAAGGGAAAATAATCATGCCAAGACCAAAAAAAATAGTCGCTGCTGTAGTAGAAGAAGAAA
>Ga0078894_10002700_pt1 | contig 13422 bp, 11 predicted proteins | sample LauGreSu1BDMLBSD_2_FD_67506 | JGI IMG/M metagenome (GOLD analysis project Ga0078894, IMG submission 67506) | Freshwater lake microbial communities from Lake Michigan, USA - Su13.BD.MLB.SD (version 4) (version 4) | ecosystem: Environmental > Aquatic > Freshwater > Lake | place: Lake Michigan...
GCCAATCCGGGCAGCGTCGCCTTCAATCCGTTTGGAGCCGGATCGCCGTCGGCGGCGGCCTTGGACTACGTCATGGGCACCACGCAGTTTGAAGAAACCTCTTCGCAGGATGTGATTGAAACGAAGTTCTCCGGCAACGTTTTCAACCTGCCGGCGGGCCCCGTGGCCGTCGCGGCCGGGGCGCATTGGCGCAAGTTGGAGTCCACCACCAAGACCGACGCTCTCTCGATCGCCGGCGCCTACCGATTGGCGAACAACCAACCGTTCACGGGCAACTATACGATCATGGAAGAGTTCGCCGAAACCCAGATTCCACTGCTCAAAGATCTGCCGCTCGTAAAGAAGCTCACGGCCAGTCTCGCCTTCCGGCACGCCGATTACTCGACCAGCGGCGAGGCCGATTCGTGGAAGGCCGGTGCTGTTTGGCAGCTCAACGGCGACCTGCGCTTCCGGGTCTCGCGATCGCGCGATATCCGCGCGCCCAACATTAACGAGCTCTTTTCCGCCGGTCGTCAGACCAACGGCAATATCTCCGACAATTTCGCCGGCGGCACGGGTCTAACCTTTCAGGGCGTACCCAACATCAACAGCGGTAATCCCGATCTGAAACCGGAGGTGGCCGATTCGACCGTGGTTGGTTTTATCTATCAACCCATGTGGCTCAAGGGCGCCAGTTTCGCGGTGGATTTCTATACCACGGAAATTGCCGATGCGATTTTCTTGGCCGGTGGCCAAGACGCCGTGCGCGAGTGCTCGATCAATCCTTCGTCGCCGCTCTGTGCCTTCGTGACCCGCGGCCCGACCTCGGCCAGCCCGCGGGCGGTGATCCAAACGCGGACTTCCTCGGTTAATCTCAATTCCGAGTTTTCGCGCGGCGTGGATTTCGAGGCCAGCTACCGCATTCCGCTCAACACGTGGTTTGCCGACGTGCGCCCCGGCAATCTCACGGTGCGCGCGATCGCCGGTTACATCGACGAGTATTCCCGCGTGTCGCCCCTTACGCCGACCCAAATCAACTTAGCCGGCAACGGTCTCGCCAATGCCGGCTCAGGCACATCGGCGTTGCCGCGCATCCGGGGCAACCTCTCGCTGAATCACTCCCGCAACGCCTTCTCCAGCTTCCTCCAGATGCGCTATATCGGCCGGATGACTTGGGACAAGACGCGGATCTTGGGCGTGACGACCGATTACAACGACGTTCCCTCAACCGCGTATTTCGACGGCCAATTGACCTATCGGTTGCCCAAGATTCGGCAGGGTTGGAATTCGGAGATCTACCTCAACGTCGCCAATCTTCTCGACCGAGATCCCACCTACGCGCCGCGCACCGGCGGGGCGACCCCGCTGCCGACCGATCCTGGTTTGTTTGATCAAGTCGGCCGAATGTTTCGACTCGGGCTGAGGACGAGTTTCTAAACTCAACCATGCTATTACGCCGCCTGAGCCTCGCCGTGTTTGTCGGTATCTGGCTGGGTGCTTTGGGCGGCGTATACGTGGCCGCGTCCGAGCCAGATCCCAGGCTTGGACCGGCGTTGGCTCGCCGGGAACGTCCTGTTCTAGGTTCAGCGACCGCCCCCATCGTGGTGATCGAAGTTTCGAGTTTCAGGTGCGCCCACTGCCGGGACTTTCACGAGAAGATTTTTCCGGCGCTGAGGAGCCGTTACATCGACACAGGAAAAGTGCAGTGGGTCGTGCTCCATGCCTCGGATGATCCGTCCGAACAGTTCGCGCCGATTTTCCAAATCGCGCGGTGCGCCTTGCAGCAAGAAAAGTATTGGGAGGTGAAAGGGCGGCTCTTCGAGGCGGCCGGGCGCCCTTACAATTTAGTAGCGAGTTTGGTTAAGAAGAGTCCGCTGATTGACGGGGGGGCCCTGGATCAATGTCTGAGTGAACGCGACGTGCGTAACGCTGTGGCTATCGATTTCGCTGAGTATGCGCGGCTCAAGGTTCAAGGCACGCCCACCTTTTTTATCCGCAAGACGGAGGCCGGCGGGCGACTCACCGAGGCGATGATCTCCGGAGCCCAGAAACTGGAGTATTTTCAACGGGTCTTGGATGAGATGCTGAAATCACCGTGATGATACACCCGGGATTCAACCAGTTTAAGCGGGCGATCACGGCGGTTAAGCTTGGGCGATTAGTCGTCGTAGGGGTCGCCGCGGTCGCGCTCGGTTTAGGGTGCGATTGGCTCCGCTCTGAGGATCGGCTCATATTTCCTCGGCCGCTCCCGGCGCTCAAGATTACGGATCCGTCGCGATGAAGTTCGGTGCGCAATTTTTAGGCGGATGGTCCGGATGGGGGCGCGGGATGTTGGCGACGATCTTCGTCGTTGCGGGCGCATTAAAGGTGGCAAACTCGGCGGACTTTCACAGCGATTTGGTCGCCTATCAAATCGGTCTGCCCGATTCGATTCTTCGTCTGATCGCGGTGGTACTGCCGTGGATCGAGGTGCTAGTGGGCCTCGCACTTGGAGCCGACTTCTGGCCAGAAACGATTCGTTTTCTGGTCGTGGGCCTGAATTTCGGATTCGTGCTGGTGCTCGGGCAGGCCCTCGTGCGCGGTCTGGACCTTCGGTGCGGCTGTTTCGGACCACTGACCCCCGATTGGTTGGACCAACCGCCGGTCGCGCTCGCACGCGCGTTGGGATTGCTCTTCGTCTCGATCTGGCTGTGGTGGGTCCATCAGGTCAATTCGCCTGTGCGTTCATCGATCGTCAGACGGTAATTTTCACCCATGGTCTCATCAAACCCCGCCCACTTTCTTCGCCGGCTTTCTCTAGCGCACTGGATGTTGCTCGCGGCCGGAGGCGGTGTGGCTTTCGGCTTGGCCGCGCCGGAACTCGCGGTGCACCTCAAGTTTCTCAGCGACATCTTTCTTCGACTGATTCGTGCGATCATCGCGCCGGTGTTGTTCGGCGTGTTGGTGCGGGCGGTCGGCGGTGTAGGCGGGATGAAGGACCTAGGTCGCCTGGGCTGGAAGTCGCTGGTTTTCTTCGAAGTAGCAACGACCTTGGCCCTTTTATTGGGCTGGTTCACGGCAGTGATTTTCCGCCCAGGAGAGAATATCGCGCTAGCGACTCAAGTCGCCCCGTCCGTCGCGAAGATGACGTTTACCGACGTGCTAGTGAACGCGTTTCCGACCAGCATCGTGGACGCGATGGCGCGCGGAGACGTGCTGCAGATCGTGGTGTTCTGTTTCCTCTTTGGCGTGGCGTGTCTAGCGGTGGGCGAGCGGGCGAAGCCCGTGCTCGTTCTGGCCGATGCCGTGGTGGCGGTGGCGTTTCGGTTTACGCAGATCATCATGTATCTCGCGCCGGCGGCGGTTTTTTCTGCGATGGCGGTAACGGTCGCCACGAGCGGGCTGGGAGTGCTGCTTGGCCTCGCCCGATTGTTCGGCACGGCGTGGGGCGCGGAGTTGCTTTTCCTCGTGGTGGTATTCGGCGGCTCGCTCGTCGCTAGCGGGGTGCCGTTGCGGCGGTTCGTGCATTTTGTGCGGGAGCCATCGCTGATCGCGTTCAGCACGACGTCGAGCGCAGCGGCGCTGCCCCAAACCTTGGAAAACATGGAGCGATTCGGGGTGCCGAACCGGATTCTTGGCGTGGTGGCACCGCTGAGCCTCAGTCTGAACCTATGCGGCAGCACGCTCTTCCTAGGGCTCGCTACGCTGTTTGTCGCGCAGGCGGCTCATGTTCCTCTCTCGTTTGATCAACAATTGCTGATTTTGCTTACGTTGAAGCTTACCAGCAAGGGCGTCGCTGGCATTCCTCGAGCCAATTTCGTCGTACTGACGGCCTTGTTTCAAAGTTTCGGTTTACCAATGGAGGGTCTCGGATTGCTCCTCGGGATTGACGCGCTGATCGATCCTGTTCGCACGAGCGTCAATGTCTTGGGGCATTGCACGGCTCCCGCTGTGGTCGCGCGGTGGGAAGGTGTTTCGTTTCCGAAAAATCTCGAGCCCGTAGATACAGGTTCGCTCAAATAAGCTAATCGCTTACGCGCTCTATCGACGTCAAGCTCAGCGAGATTGAGGCGGCCGAGATTACGATGAAGCCACGGTCTGCTGTTCAATGCGGTGAGCTTGTTTGAGCCCATCGGCGCTGGTTTTACCAGTGAACTTCAAACACACTTTATCCATCAGCGTATAAACAATCGGGATAATGAACAGCGTGAGCGCCGTAGCTATACTTAGGCCGCCTACGACAACCAAGCCGAGCGGATTACGCGTCTCGGCGCCAGCGCCCTGCGCAAAGGCGATGGGAACCGCCCCAAGAATAGTAGCGACCGATGTCATCAAAATCGGCCTGAACCTTAACGTTGCCGCTTCAAATACAGCCTGCGCGGCATCGACGCCTTTTTCCACTTGGAGATGATTGGCGAACTCCACGATGAGAATGCCGTTTTTCGCTACCAGTCCGATGAGCAGAATTAGCCCAAAGCGCGAAAAAATGTTATCGGTCATCGCCACCCCCCAATATCTAGAACAATAAAGCACCGTGATGCCACCCGCTACGGCGAAGACTACGCCCGTCAAAATGGTGAGCGGGTGAATCCACGATTCAAACTGCGCCGCCAAAATCAAAAACGTAAACAAGAGCGCTAGACCGAATAACTTCGAGGTATCGCTGGCGCCCTCTACATATTGGCGCGATTCACCATCCCAAGAATAAGAATAACCCACCGGCAGCACCTCTTTAACCTGACGCTGCAGAAAATCTACCGCATCACCGATTGTCACTCCATCGGCCAATTGCGATGAGACCGTAACCGAGCGCAACCGATTAAAATGCGGATAATTTTCCGGAACGGTGTTTTCAGACCAGGTGACCAAGTTGCTCAATTGCACCAGTTGGCCATTACCTGATTTGACGTAGAGTCGGCCAAGGTCATTGGGAGTCACGCGCTCGGCATCCTCAATTTGCAGCATGACGTAGTACTGTTGGCTACCGCGTTGAAACTGGGTCACGCGTCGACTACCCAACATCGTTTCAAGCGTGGAGGCCACGTCACTTACAGAGACCCGTAAATCAGCAGCTTTAGCGCGATCGACGCGCACGTCTAGCTGCGGCTTAGTTGGCGACGGATCGAGCCGAGGCTGTGCAAAAATACCACTCTCACGCATATGACGCAAAATCTCCTGCCCCGATGTTTGCAGCTGATCGAACTCCGGCCCTTGCAAAACCAGTTGCACCGCACCCGCGCCCTTAACACCACCGCCACCAAATGGACGACCGGCCGCGACAGAGGCTTGGACTCCAGTCATTTTTGCCTGTAGGATTTTACGCATTTCCACCGTGATCTCCTGAGACTTTCGCGTGCGGTCTTCCCAAAGCTTGAGCGTCGCGTTGATGTACGAACTCGTATCACTCATCCGCATAAACGTGCGGTCAATTTCCGGTAACGTAAGCGCCAGTTGCTCAGCTTCGGCTGAGTAAAGCTTGAGATACTCCGGCGTAGAGCCGACCGGCGGCACCATGTTAATCGTAAAAATCCCACGATCTTCCTGCGGGACAAGCTCACGCTGCAATTGCGTATATAACCACCCGCCCAAAAGCGCGAAGCTGAGTCCAAAAAACAACAACGTGAATTTAAAATCTAACGCCACCTGCAACCACCGCGCAAAAATTGTCGTGAGACTCACGAAAAACGGTTCCGTCTTGCGATAAAACCAACCCTGCTGCGCCAAGTTGTTACCGTGACTGCGCAGCAAACGCGAACAGAGCATCGGCGTAAGCGTCAGCGCTACAAATGCAGAGACGAGCACAGACACCGCTAGCGTAATGCCGAATTCGTAAAACAAACGCCCGGTCTGACCAGATTGAAAGGCGACCGGCACAAACACCGCCGCCAAGGTCAACGTTGTGGCGATGACCGCAAAGGCCACCTCTCGAGCGCCGAAAATCGAGGCATGGATTACTTCTTCACCGAGCTCAATCCGGCGATAAATATTTTCCAACATCACAATCGCGTCGTCGACCACCAGACCTATGCCCAAGACGAAAGCGAGCAAGGTGAGAATATTGATCGAAAATCCCAGCGCCGCAATGATAGCAAATGATCCGATGATCGATACCGGGATCGCGACAAGCGGGATCAACGTCGCCCGCCAATTGCGCAAAAATAAAAAGATCATCAAAACCACCAAAATCGCCGCTTCATAGAGAGTCTTATAAACTTCATCGACCGAGCGTGAAATAAAGGCGGAGTCATCCTTACTGACTTCGATATTTATACCTTCCGGCATCTGCGCTTTGAATAGAGGTATCAGTTTTTTAACTCCATCGATCGTCTCTAGCAAATTAGACTGAGACTGGCGCAAAATCTGGACCCCTACAGTGGGACGACCTTTGAAAAGCGTGTCGGTGCGATATTCCTCCGCACCCAGTTCCACGCGCCCAACATCGCTAAACTTCACTTGATAGGTGCCGCGTGTGGCCAAAATGAGATTCTCGAATTCCGAAACTTCATTCATGTTGGCGATGAAGCGAATCGGAAATTCACGAGTGACGGACTCAATGCGCCCGCTGGGGACCTCGACGTTTTGCCGGCGCAGTGCATTCTCAACGTCGCTCACAGTGAGCCCGTACGCCGCAAGCCGATCACTATCAATCCACAGCCGCATAGCATAACGCGGTCCATCAACAAGGATCGAGCCCACGCCCGGCACCGTCTGTACGCGCGGGACCACAATCCGATCCAACATTTCAACAATTTCGAGGCGATTGAAACGCGTCGAGTTGAACGACAATGACAAGATCGGCGTAGAATCTGGATCCGCTTTCGATACACGTGGAGCATCAATTTCAGGAGGAAGCTTCACTCGGCTTACGCGATCACGGATATCGTTGGCCGCTTCATCGATATTGCGACCGAGATTAAACTCGATCGTGATCGTCGCACGTTGCTCCGAGGAATTAGAGCGAATGAGCCGAATGCCTTCGATCGCGGCGACTTCTTTTTCGATCGGCTCAGTCAATTTCGACTCCACGACTTGCGCGGAAGCACCCGGGTAATTTGCGATTATGGAAACGGTCGGCGAATCGACGTTAGGATATTCGCGCACGGGCATTTCACCAAAACGCAGCAGGCCGACCAAAATGATGATAATGGACGCCACCAAGCAGATGACCGGACGACGGATGGAAAGATCGGAAAGGATCATAACCGTCGATCAATTCGCGTCGTCGACGCGAAATTCTTTGCGGAGCGGGCGCGGCGCCAGCTTGGCGCCTTGAAATAAGATCAACGCGCCTACGCCGGAAGCGACGACCGATTCCTTTTCCAAAATGGCATCTCTTTTGACCGGCTCGATCTCCACAAGGCCCTTGCTCCTTAAACCCAGTGTGACGGGGACGAAATCGGCCGTGGGCTCACTACCGGCCCCCGCGCGAACGACCACAACCTGTGGGCCTTTGCTGGAATTAAAAATCGAGCCTTCCGGCACCGTCAAAACCGCTTTGTGAACCGCGAGGACCAATTCGACGTTGGCAAACATGCCCGGCTTCAAATCGGGCGGAGGGTTGGTCAGATAACCCTTCGCTTCGCTCGAGCGCGTATCGGGATTGATCACCGAACTAACAAAATAAACGTCACCGGCCACCGCTTTTTCAGAATCCATTGATCGCGAACGCACGAGGAATGAGGTGCCGATTTTGACGCGGCGCAGGAAACGCTCGGGCACTTGGAAATCGAGTTTCAAACGACTGAGATCATCGATCGTCGTCAGCGCGGTCTGGTTAGTCACGTAATCCCCGGGTGAAATCGTTCGCGCACCGATAAAGCCGTCGAAAGGCGCCCGTATTTGAGTCTTTTCGAGTCGATTACGCAGCATCGTGAGCTGAGCCTTGGCGGTATTAAATTCCGATATCGCGCGATCGTGGGCGGCCTGAGTCGTGTTTTGCGCACCCAACAAAGTGACGCTGCGCTGCAGGTTTATTTCGGCGAGTTTGAACGCTTCCTGCGCTTGCGTGGTTTGAGCGACTAGCTCGGTGTCATCGATTGTGAACAGGATTTGGCCCTTGGTGACCTTTTGCCCTTCCTCGAAATGTATGGAACGCACCAATCCTGCCACCTCAGCGCGCATGCGCGCGGATTCGTTAGGCGCGACCGAACCCACCAAGCTGAGTGACTCGGTGACGTCCCGGCGCACGATGGGAATAACTTCGACCGGCTGCACCACAGCGTTGGCTGCAGCTTTACGCACCTCGACACGCTTATCCTTGCATCCCGCCAATGTGATCAGGCCCAGTGATATCAAAACCACAGGACGCAACACACGAAGATGAAATTGAAACATTGCGAAGAGAAAGACGGCAAGTAGTCGATAAAGACGCTTTTTAAAATCGCATCCAATCGAGCACACGCGATTCAAGACTCAATTCAGCTGAGCAAATTCCGGTAAGCATCGGCATCCAACATCGAAGATGTGGCCGCGGGGTCGGCGAGTTTCACTTTCAACATCCAACCACCCTCGTAGGGCGCAGAGTTAACCGTTTCGGGCGCACTTTCCAGCGCAGTGTTAACGGCGATAATCGTGCCAGCCGCCGGCAGATAAAGATCCGAGGCGGCTTTGACCGACTCGACGACACCAAAAGTGTCACCGGCCTTAAGCACGGCTCCAATCTTGGGCAATTGGACGTAAGTGATATCGCCTAGGGCAGCCTGCGCGTAATCGGTGATGCCGATGGTGGCGCTGCCGTCGGCTTCGAGATGAAGCCATTCGTGAGATTTAGCGTAGCGGAGTTGGCCAGGGACGTTGCTCATGATGATTTTTTCAATGCGACGAAAGGTGGTTTTACGAGGTGTAAATTCAATTTAGCCCCACGGATATCCACAGCCAAAAGCTGAGTGGCTGCCGAAGTATTTACCAACGCCGAGCCGATGGATTCGTTAAGTATGGGTGAAAGCGTGCCGGATAAAACTCTGCCGACAATCAATCCAGCTGCATCCAAAACAGGCGTATCCGCGCGCACGATACGGCGATCGCCGGTTTTAAAGAAAATCACTCGATGCGACGCGCCCTTTTGCTTCTCCGCTAAAAGTGCGGCTCGGCCAATAAAATCAGCGCCTTTATCGAGTTTAACCGTCCAACCGAGGCCGGCGGTGAGTGGCGAGATATCTTGCGTGATTTCATGGCCGTACAGCGGATAGCCGGCTTCGAGACGGAGGCTGTCGCGCGCGCCTAGACCCGCGAGTTCGAGCCCATGTGGAGCCCCAGCCGTCAGAATGGCCTCCGCCAAGGCGACAGCATCGCCGGCCGCGTGGTAAAGTTCTAAACCATCCTCGCCGGTGTAACCCGTACGACTGATCAAGCAGTGTACGCCCGCGATGGTACCTTCCGTGAAATGATAATATTTCACGAGACCGAGTTTGGCCCCGGTCAGAGTCTGCACGATTTCAACCGCCTTGGGCCCTTGAATCGCCAGTAGCGCGTAGTCCTCACACCGATCCGTGATCGTGACGGCAAACGCCGTAGCCTGTTCGCGAATCCAAGCGAGATCTTTGGCGATGTTGCCAGCGTTGATGCACAGAAAAAAATCGTCCGCACCGCGCATGTACACGAGCAGATCGTCCACCACTCCGCCGTGGGGGTAACACATCGGCGAATAAAGCACGCGACCCGGAAAGAGTTTAGCCACGTCGTTAGTGACGAGGTAGTTCAAAAATTTAGCCGCCTCTGGGCCACGCACATCTACTTCGCCCATGTGGCTGACATCGAACATCCCAGCCGCGCGGCGTACTACCTTGTGCTCCTCTAAAATACTGCGGTATTGCACGGGCATTTCCCACCCCGCGAAATCAACGAGCCGGGCGCCATGGGCGGCGTGGAAATCGCGCAACGGAGTGCGTTGGAGTTCGCTCATGCTATGCACTACGCGCGTGAGAGTTTGACGCGGCAAGGCTCTTTTCCTCCCCCCTTACCATGATTCGCAGTTTGTATTCGCCAACCGCGCTGGGTGCATAAACTAACGTCATGCAATGGCTGGTCATCACAATCCTTCTCACTCTCGGCATTTCCTTCATGTGTTCGATGCTGGAGGCCATCGTGCTCAGTACCACGGTCACAGAAATCGAGCGTCTTAAAAAGAGCCGGCCGCGTCGCGGGCTGCGCTTGGAAATTATCAAACACGAGCTCGACGCCACGATCTCGGCGATCCTGACGCTTAACACCATCGCCAACACGCTCGGTTCGATGCTCATCGGCAGCCTCGCCGCCACCTTGTTTAATGAAGTGGTGGTCGGCATTCTCTCTGGTTTACTGACTCTCGCAGTGCTCGTTTTTTCCGAAGTATTGCCCAAAAGCCTTGGCGTCGCTTACCGCAAAACGCTGCAGCCGCATGTGGTTTATCCGATTTGGTGGATGCGCCGAGCGCTAGTCCCCATCACGTATTTATGCAACATGGTCGTGAGGTTATTCATCCGCAATGTGCCCGAGATCCAGCACTCAGAGGAAGAAATCCTTCTCCTCGCCGAGCGCGGTGCCCAGCAAGGCACGCTGACCAAAAGCGAATCAAACATCATCACCAACGCCCTATCGTTAGACAACGTACGCGTGAGCACCCTGATGACACCCCGCACCGTGATCACCGCCCTTCGCCGTGATGCGACGATCACAGATGTGTTTCGCGAATTACCCAGCGTGCCTTTCGGTCGGATGCCCGTGTACGGGCGTAATATCGATGACATCGTGGGACTCGTGCGTCGGCGCGACCTACTCAAAGCCAAGGCTAATGATCAGGACGCCTACACCGTCGCTCAACTCCTGACGGAAGCCCATTTCATCCCCGAAACGATCGCCGTCGCCCAGGCCCTTCATCTCTGCCTGAAGGTCCACACCAAAATGCTCATCGTCGTTGATGAATTCGGCGCGACCGCGGGCGTACTCACGATGGAGGATATCATCGAACACATCTTGGGCCGCGAGATTTTCGAAAAAGACGACGTCGCTGTCGACATGCGCGAACTCGCCCGCTCGCAACAACAGCGCTCGACGAAATCTTCGATTAAGCCAAAACTCTAATCCCGATCAAACGCATGTTTCTCGCCTATTGGGTGCACGATCTCAGCCCGTTCTTGATCCGGTTTACCGACACCATCGGAATCCGCTATTATGGGCTGTCCTACATGTTGGGATTTCTCACGGCCGGATGGTTGCTGCGAAGCTATGCTCTCGCTGGTCGCTCGCCCTTACGCGTCGAAAAAATCGCCGATCTCATCGTGTGGCTTGTGTTCGGCGTGCTACTGGGCGGTCGGTTGGGTTATTTTATCTTGTATCAAAACGAGACTTTTTTTTCGGATCCACTGGCCCTGTTTAAACTTTGGGAAGGCGGCATGGCCAGTCACGGCGGGTTCATCGGTGTCGGCGTGGCGATCTGGGGATTTGCGCGAACCCAAAAGATCCCGTTTTTACAGGTGTGCGATCTCATCGCATCCTGTGCCGCAGCCGGACTCATGTTTGGGCGGATCGCCAATTTCATCAATGGCGAGCTTTGGGGGAAAATCACTGATGTGCCTTGGGCCGTAATTTTCCCACACAGTGCGGCGCCCGGGACGCCCATTTTTCAAATATTGCCGCGGCATCCTTCGCAACTTTATCAGGCGGCGCTGGAGGGCGCATTACTGCTCGCGTTCATGCAGTGGCGCTTTTGGCGGAGCTCGTTGGTTCGTACCCAACCAGGAAGATTGACCGGAGAATTTTGGCTGGCCTACGCAGCGATGCGCATCATCGGCGAACGCTTTCGCGAACCCGACGCAGGTTTGATCTTGGGCCTGAGTCGAGGCTCGTTCTACTCATTATTTTTAGTCGTGGGCGGCTTTATTTTCATCGGCTACTCCCGGCGCCTTAATCATAAGAAAATTTAACCGCAGGCGCCACGGGACGCATTGAGGCGCTGAGCGCTTCCGCACAGCGACACAGCAACCCTACCGCCCGAGCGGTTCAGACGATCGTACCGGGCGGCAAGATGCCACCCTTGGACACGACGAGTACGCCGTCACGGATGATTACCACGCCATTGGCATACTTACCGTCCGGCTTGCCGGTCGCGTCGAGCGTGCAGCCTTCGCCGATACGGGCGTTCTTGTCGATGATCGCGCCCTTGATGCGGCAATTTTTTCCTACACCAAGCGGCGGCCGACCGCGCTCGGTGTTCGTCGCCAACTGCGCCTCGGTTTCATAATAATCCGAACCCATCACAATGGTGTCCTCCAAGGTGCAACCTTCCGCTACAAAGGAGCGGATGCCGAAAACACAGCGCTTGATGCTGGAGTCAGCCAAGATCGAGCCGTCACCGATCACCGCGTGATTGATGTGGCAATGATTGAGTTTCGAGGCGGGCAGATAACGATCTTGCGTGTAAATCGGGGCCGCGGGATCGAAGAAATTAAACGGTGGGAGCGGCTGCGCGAGCGCGAGGTTGGCCTCGAAAAAAGCGCGCACCGTGCCGATGTCTTCCCAATAGCCTTCAAAAATATGGGCGCACAATTTCTTTTTCCCGAGCAAGCTAGGGATGACCTCTTTGCCGAAATCGGTCATCGTGTTGTCGAGGGCCTCGGCGAGAGCCGCACGGTTGAAAACATAAATGCCCATCGAGGCGAGGCAACGAGGCTCATCGGATGGAGTTTTTAGTTTACCTTCGAGCGCAGGACTCAACGTGAGACCAGCAATGACCGCGGGGTCTTTGGGTTTTTCGACGAAACGCGCGATCGTGAGATCGTCGTTCACCTGCATGAGCCCCAAACCCTCGATTTTTGAGACGGGAAACGGAATCGCCGCAATCGTGACATCGGCCTTGGTCGCGAGGTGTTGCGCGATGATCTCGCGAAAATCCATGCGGTAAAGTTGGTCGCCCGAAAGAATCAAAACCAGATCGTGCTCGAAGGAGCGAAAATGAACGAGATTGCGGCGCACGGCATCGGCGGTGCCTTGATACCAATCGACACTCTTCTCGGTTTGTTCGGCCGACATGATATCAACAAAACCACCGCCAAACGGATCGAAGTGATACGTGCCTTGGACGTGCCGGTGCAACGAAGCAGTCTGAAACTGCGTGAGCAAAAATATGCGGTTAATCTCTGAGTTGATGCAATTGGAGATCGGAATATCGACGAGCCGGTATTTGCCCGCGAGGGGCACGGCCGGCTTGCAGCGCTCCAGCGTAAGCGGCGAAAGTCGCGTCCCGCGACCACCGCCCATGACCACCGCTAGAGTTTGTTTACGTCGTTCAGCCATAAGGTGAAAATTGTGTCGGAATTATCCGCCAAAAGTACAGGTAAACCAAATTTAAAATAGGTGCAGGCAAACAAGGCCCCAAGAAATCATCGACCGTTATTGCGCCCATGAGGTCATCCTCCGGCGCGGAGAAACGGCCTTGCCCGGCGTTGAAGGGCCTCGCATATCCCAAGTCTTAGCCGATGAATATCCACC
>Ga0078894_10002701_pt1 | contig 13422 bp, 8 predicted proteins | sample LauGreSu1BDMLBSD_2_FD_67506 | JGI IMG/M metagenome (GOLD analysis project Ga0078894, IMG submission 67506) | Freshwater lake microbial communities from Lake Michigan, USA - Su13.BD.MLB.SD (version 4) (version 4) | ecosystem: Environmental > Aquatic > Freshwater > Lake | place: Lake Michigan, USA...
GCCCCACTGCGACCCGTGCAAGTGACGCGGCCCGGACACCTTGGCGCTGGCGTCCATCGGCAGGTTCACCTTGCGCAGGTGCGATATGAACGAGTTGTACGACAGGCGGTTCAGGTCCTGCACGATGCCCTCCACCTCCGTGCCCTCGGTCGCGCCAATGGTGCCCTTGTACAGCTTGGACTTGTCGTCCGTTTGGACCGTGGCCGCCCACTTGCCCTTGAACGACTTCTTGAACCCCGCTTCAATGAGCCGCTCCCCGAAGATTTCGTTGTAGTTGTCGGCCGTGATGACCTGCATGACCTGCGTGCCGACGAACTCGTTGCGGTCGCGCCCGTACTTGATTTTCTTGTCCAGCTTCAGGCGCACGTTGTCCACGTGCGCGGTGTAGTACGTGCGGAACAGGTTGAACATGAGCGCGCCCGGCACCTCCACGCGCTTGTACTTGAAGCTGTCGCGATCCGTGGGGCGCTCCACGCGGTTAAAAACCAGCAACAGCTTGTAGACCATGTATCCCAGGAAGTACGCCTTGGCCCCGAAATTCAGCTCGCCAATCTGCGGCAGGAAGTAGTTCATGAGAATGTTCTGCACCTGCGCCACCGTTTTCTCCTTGGTGAAGGTGGCAATGAATTTGAGGGCGCCGCCCTGCGTGAACACCTCGCACGCGTCGTGCACGCACGGCACAAACAAGTCCACCATGGCGGCGTTGGCTTCCAGGTTTAAAAGGCAGCGCTCCACGATGTCGCGGTCGCTGATCACGCCCAACGCGCGCATGACGATGAAGAGCGGCATGGGCTTCCGCACGTTGGGAATGTCCACCACGATTTGGTTATTCGCGTATTTGGCATCGGGCGCCACCAGCTTGACCGCCATTTTGCGCTCGGGTTTGGAGGGGTCCTCCGACACGGTGCGGACCTCGGCGCTGCAACTGTAGACCGCGTCGGGGTCGTCCGCGTTGGACCGGATGTAGAGCATGTTGTCGGCGAACTTCTCCTGCGACACGATGCACTTCTCTTTGCCGTCCACAATGAAGTAGCCGCCGTAGTCGTTGCGGCACTCGCCGGCGTAAAACCGCGCTTCCGGCGTCATGCCGTGCAGGATGCACGCGTTGGACTGCAGCATGATGGGGAACCGGCCCAAGCTCATCTGCTTTAATTCCAAGCGCTCGGTCAGCTGCGTCTTCTGCACGGGGTCATATACGCGATACACCACGTCCACGTCGCAGTGAATCGTCATGCCGTACGTCATGTTGCGCAGGCGCGCCTCGTTCGGATACATGAAGTGCGCGCTGGATTTTTCCGCGCCGGGCTGTTCCGCGCCCCCCGGCTGGGTTATAACGTCGTCGTAAATGATGGGCTTGCTAAATGCAATGCGGTCCCCCTGCACGCCGCCAAAGTAGATTTCAATCACGGTGTTGTACTTCCCCGTGTCCTTGTTTTCGTCCTTCTCCAGGATGATGGGGTTCCGGTCCTTCATGATGCGCGCAATGCCGTTGCTCAAAAAATCGTTGTACGAGTCCAGGTGGTGGCGCACCAGCACGTTGGAGTTGTCCTTAAAATAGCGGTCAATGACGCGCCAGGACAGCGCTTCTTCCGCGTTCTTCAGCGCATCCGCAATGAGCCGAGTCTCGTCGTCGTTGAATGACATTTTACCTGTTATCTACTATTTGTGTTTATTATTTGTTTCATGAATAAACACAATTTTTCATGCACACGCGCACATGCACACGCGCACGCACCCGGCTAGGTTCATACATTCATGCGCGGTCCTGGAGGAAACAGCGGCTCAAACTCCTCATTCACGATGGGCTGCATTTTATTCACCCGCCCGGTCTGGGTCATGTTCAGCGAGATGAGCATCATGAGCCCAATCAGCACGAAGAACAGCACCAGCGGAAACACCACCATGAACCAAGAAATGGACGAGTACCCGCTGCGGCACATCAAATGCAGAATCCAGGTCCAGAACAGGACGTAGAGCGCTTCGCTAAATATCACCGCGGTGGTGCTGAACACGTAGCACGAAAAATCACCCATGCAGTACATGTTGTTCAGACCCATGTTTTGATACGCGATAATGACCAGCGCCACCGCGGAAATGGCTAAATACACCATGGCGGGGTTGCACAAGTGGCGGAAATCGCCCAAAATACGGCCGAAAAGCGACATCTATCAATATCCAATATCCAATAGCTATAAATGCGTATATAATGTATTGTGAGATTTAATATTTAAATTTGCACCAAGGGTTTATCGTTTATCGTCTACGAATGCCGACGCGATGTTGCGGTTGCGATTGCGGTTGAAGCAGCGCGCCCATGTTCCCCAGCTGCGGGCCGAGAGAAATGCGGTTTACGCCGTTGTTTTTCACGATGTCGTATTCCTCAAAGTGCAGGTCGTTCGGGTTTTGCGGCGTGTCAAACGACGTGACGTGGATGTATTCGTCCTGCACGTGGTAGTTCAAGTTTCGGATGGTTGCGTACGAGTCGGCGCACGTGCGGTACATGGCCGCCGCCGTTTCCTTCTTGTTGATCATTTTAATGAGCCCGTCCACGAACTGCAGGATGGAGCGGTGCCCGCTCGGGAAAAAATTGCTGCGGTCAATGTAGAGCCGCGCATCAATGACGCGCTGGTTGAAGCAGTTGTCCTCGCTGCCCCACGCCCAGAAATTGGGGTAGCCCCCCGTGCGCTCAAAGTCGCCCGCCTTAATTGAAACGATGCCGCCGAGCGTGAACGTGTACCCAAAAAAGTGTTTCACCACGCCCGGGCGCGTGTCGTACTGCAGCAGCCCCTTGGTGTAGGGCAGGTTGTCCACGTCGTGAAACACCAGCGTGATGTTCTTGTAGTCCGCGGGATACATCGCCCGCACGGCCAGGAAGCCGATGTTTTTCATGGCGCCGCGGTTGAACGGGCGGTTGTCGCACTGGTGCACGAAATAAATGCGGTATTTTTCGGGCGGCATGTCCTCCAGCAAAAACTTCATGTACACCGTGAAAAACATTTTGTGCTCTTCGCGATTGCGGTACGGCACGATGAAGACGAGTTCGGGTGTTGTTGCGGTTGTAGCGGTTGTTGCGGTTGTAGACGTTGCCGATGACATTTCCAAGCGAAGCACGCGTATAATTGACGTCTTCATATTATTTTCATGATGCAACCGAATATTTATGGACAATGGACGGCGGAATCAGTTGCGCCTTGATGGACTCCAGCTTCTTAAAGCACTTGTTAATGGTGACTTCGCTGATCTGACTGATGCGGTTCACGTCCTTTTTTGTGATGTTCAAATTGCACACTTGGGCCACAAAGTAAATGATGCCCGCGGCAATCGCGTGCGGCGTGTTTTCCGGAATCAAATTGTTTTGCTCAATGCGCATGGCCACAAATATGCACAGCTTGGTGAGCTCCGTGTTCATGTTGAGCGGGCTGCAGTATCTCTCAATGAACGCGTTCGGGTGCGTCTTTTCAAAATTCGTCTTCTCCGAATTGTCCAAATTGCACTCCAGCTCGTTGATGATGGCCAGCGCATGCTTGCACCCCTTGGTCGCGCTCTTGTTGTTCAAGTGGAATATGGTGGCGATTTCCTTGGGCGTGCGCGGGCACTCGTTCATGCGGCACGAAATGTAAATGGAGGCCGAAATGATGCCGTCGCGATTCTGGCCTCGGAACGTCTTGTGCTCCGAAATCTTCTTGTGGTTGCGAAGCGCGCAGTCAATAATCATTTTCGGAATGCCCGCGTTGGATGCCGTGTTTTTAATGCGCTCAAATTCGTCGTAGAGCGCTTTTTCGGCGTACGGCATGGACTGCCACTCCGTGTACCGCCGGATTTTGCGCATTTCATAGCTGGATGCCCCCTCGCACAGCACCTTGCACCCGTAGGAGGACTCCATCAACAACGGGTTCACGGGCATGCCGCACCGCGTGGGGTCCGTCATTTGATTGTCGTCCGCCCCATAAAACCGCCACTCCGCCGAATAATCCAGCGAGTCCTTGTAAATGATGCTGCATTTGGGATTGGTGCAGGTTGCGAACCCGTCGTCCGTGATCACCAGGCTGGATTGACACACGTCGCAAACCTCGCGATTACCCGACGGGTTGTACACGCACTCCACGCCGCCACCCGATCCAAGTTTAGCACCCACGGCCGCGACGGCTGCTGCTGCTGCTGCTGCTGCTGCTGATGCCGGCGCGCCGCCGCTGCCCGATTCTTCGGCATCCTCCGCAATCAACTCCAGTTTCGCCCACAACTCATTCCGGTTCACCCGGTTGGGTTTATTTTTATGCGTCCTGCTGAGTGACATGGATACCTTACCCATGCATTGTCAGCCCGTGTTTAATTCAATTTTTGAGATATTGTGTAAACATATATAATAAAAATAAAAATAGAAATAAATATACACTTACAATTTACAATGCGCGCTGCACTTATTACGGATACGGACGTTGCACTTGCGGACGTTGCACTTGCGGACGTTGCACTTGGACCACCAGTTGAATTGCGAGAATTTGAAAAAGAAGTCAGCCGACCGCTGCTGCTGCTGAGAATGGATCATGACGCCGCGGATACGGAAGACACCATTACGAACGCCTTGATCAAGCGCGGCTGCTGCAACCCGATCCAGATTCATTTGCGGGTGAAAAAGGGTTTCCGTCCTGATGCAGCGCTCAGCCGCAGCGAACTGGATGAGCTGTCGTCCCTGTGTTTTTCCAATACCCTTCCCGCCAGGACCAAGTGCAATGCACTCGCGGCTCGCAAATTGGCCCAGTTTTACGTCCAAATTGCCACGATTCGGGCCCGCATCATGGAGGAACTGCAGCACCTAAACGGGCTGCCGCAAGGGCAGCCATCCATAAGCATGACAGGAAGGTTGCAGCGCGCACATGCAACCCAAATCCAAACCATGCAAACCAAACAGAGAGAAAATCGGGAACAATTGGACCGAATTATGCGCACCCTAATATTGGATCCCGAGTCCGACCACCCCTGCGTGCATCCGGACATTACCGAGGCCGACCTGGACACGCTGGAACTGCAGGTGCAAGACATTGCGGAACGCGGCTGCGCCTCCAACCACCTGTGCTGCGTTAAAATCCAGGAAGCGGCAGTGGAAAAACAACGGTATGATGAACTTATGTCCGAACTGGACCGGATCAATGGTGCAAATGGTGCCGTATGATTATGTGATTATGTATGGCCCCCATCCCCCTCACATAATCCTTACATTTTTTCTTCTATTTTTTTAAACAAGTCCTGGTTGTAAATCAAGTTCCCGGTGGGCTTGTACGACGTAATTGGTTTGAAATCGCCCGCCGGTTTTTTTGCGACTGCCGCGGCAACCGCGGCGCCCTTCTTATTGTACATCATCATGTTCATGTCGCTGCCGTCGCCGCCGCCGGCGGGATCCGTCTCCGACTCCGACACGTAATTGCCAAACTTGTCAATCACGGTTCCCGTCTTCTTTTTAATTTCGGTGCGCACGTAGTTCGGCACGTAGTGCTTCCACGAAATGAACAGCAAATTGGGATGCGTGTATCGCACCACAAAGTCGTTTTCTTCCAGCTTGCTGATCATGTACGTGATGCACGCGTTTTTGTCGTAATTGGGCACCCCGATCAAAATCTCGGGAACCAAAAACCAGCAAAATTGCTGGCTGTTCTTTTGACGCGCAGCCACCTTGATTTTTTCGTGCGCCCTAGTCAATATTCGGTTGAACGTGTACAGTTTTGCTAAATCCTCCTGTTTTTTTTGTTCGTACAATTCGTCCAAGTTCAGCTTTTCAACGCTCTCTCGGTTCTCTTCGTTGCGATTTGAAAAAATGTTGTCCATTTCCACCTGCACTAACTCCCCGCTTGCATGTTTATTATATTTTTTAATGACTCGTTGCAACGAACAACGGACCAACGGACCAACGGACAACGGACCAACGAACACAACGAACAAACTTGGACCAAAAATCAAATTAAACGTTACACTCAAATGCAATTTATTCGGCGCACATGACAATAAAGCACATCGTTATTTGCGGCGGCGGACCAACCGGGCTCATGTCGTACGGCGCAGCCAAGCATTTGGCGCAACACGGCGTCTGGGCATACGAAAACATTGAAACCATATACGGGACCTCGGTGGGCGCGCTCATTGGCGCCATGCTGTGCTTGAAACACGACTGGTCCACGCTGGACGACTACATCATTAAGCGGCCGTGGGAACGGGTCATCGTGAACTCGCTTGAAATGTTTGAGCTGTTTGCGTGCAAAGGGATGGCCAAGTTGTCGCTGCTGGACGACATCATGCAGCCCTTGCTGGCGTCCAAGGACCTGTCTCTGGCCACCACGCTGGCGGAATTGCACGCGCATTCAGGCATTGCGCTCAACATGTTTACAGTGGAATTGAATACGTTCAAAAAAATCCAGCTGTCGCACGTGACGCATCCCGACCTGCCGCTCATGGACGCCATTAAAATGAGCGCGTGCATGCCCATGCTGTTTCAACCCATCATTCGCGACAACTGCTGCTACATTGACGGCGGCATCATTGCCAACTATCCGTTGCACGAGTGCATGCAGGACACGCAGTGCAGGGACGACGAAGTGCTGGGCCTGCGAAACGAGTGGACCCGTCAAAATGAAGGCATTGGCGAGCAGTCGTCGCTCATAGATTACATGCGGTTCATTAACCTGCAGCTGGTTCGCATGGTCAATAGCACCAGCCCGAGACACGACATCGTGCACGAGGTGGTGTGCCACGTAAAACCGGGCGTTACCCCCGCGGAGTGGTTTTCAATCATGTCGGACGCGTCCCAGCGTTTAGCGTGGATTGAAGCCGGAATTGGATTCGGACAGCAGACGATTAAGGCGGCCGAGGCGCCCCCAAATTCGTTGCCTCCCGAATGATTAATTTCTCTCTATTTTATTATAGGCAACTTTACACACACACACACACACACACACACACATACATACACACACACACATACACACATGGAAAACTTCCGAAAATCGGCTGAATGGTTGATGAACAACAAAAAGGTCATTGGCTACGCCTTCATTGCGCTGTTTTTTGTAGTGGTGGCCCAACAAGTGTACAACCGGTTTGTGAAACCCAAGGAGGATTACTCGTACTACGAAGGCTACTCCAATGCGCCCCAGTCGGGCGCGGCAGACGCCCCCGAAGCAATCATCCGCATGTTCAAGGTGGACTGGTGCCCGCACTGCAAGAAAGCGCTGCCCGAGTTTCAAGCCGTGCAGGCGCAGCACGAGGGGAAAGTGATCAACGGGTACAAGCTGCGCTTTGTGGTGGTGGACGGAGAGGACCCCGCCAATGAATCCATGGTGAACGAGTTCAAGGTGCAGGGATATCCCACGGTGGTGCTGACAAAGGACGGCAAAAACATTGAGTACGACGCCAAGGTGGATGAACCCACCCTGCAAAACTTCATCAACACCATGGTCTAGCCCCCCCCCCCATTGATTCGGTGACAATTTAAAAATTAAAATATGAAATGATTTTATAAACATATTTTTTGTACGGTATATAAGGGGGCGCGCGTACCATGTTTTTTAACCAATTAAATACGCAATATGTTAGTGACAGCAACGGCAACACCACGCTTGGATCAAACAGCTCGGCAAACACGAACACGCCGCAGGGCGCCACCGGCAACTTGAACAACACCGCCGTCGGGTACGGCGCGCTCCGGCAAAACAATTCGGGGCAACACAACGTTGCGGTCGGGTTGAACGCGTTGTCCAACAATGCGGGAAACAACAACATGGCCATCGGAGAAAACGCGATGTACAACTACACCACGGACGCGCTCCAAACGGGGAACAACAACATTGCCATTGGTAACAACTCGCTGAGGGGGAGCACTGCGGGCAACGGCACGGTGGCGGTTGGGCACAACACAAACGCAAACAACCGAAACAACTGCATTTTGCTGGGCAACGGCGCAACTACTACCGAGGACAGCGAACTGGGAATCGGCGGGATGAATACCCGTGTTGGGACTGCCAGCGGATCGCAGATGGTGACCAATTTTATAAAGACCCGATTGTCCTACGGCCAAACGGGTCAGGGCGAGTACTACATTCCCTTGTTCCCGGAATTGAAACCGTTCAGCGCATCTACCACTTCTCCGTCCGGAACAATTCCCAACGGCACAAACTTTGGTAATTATTTGTACTGGAATCCCAGCGGCGGGGGGGCATGGATTGCAGGGGACGCCAACATTACGATTGGCAAAAACGCCGGCGCAACCGGGCAAGGTGATTCCGCGGTTGCCATCGGCAACCTGGCGGGTCAAACCGGGCAAGGTGCTTTAGCGATTGCCATCGGTTCTGGAGCAGGTCAAATCGGGCAAGGCAAAACCGGTGCGGTTGCCATCGGCCACTTGGCGGGTCAAACCGGGCAAGGCGATTCAGCGGTCGCCATCGGCAACGTGGCAGGTCAAACCGGGCAAGGCGCTTCATCGGTTGCCATGGGCAAATATGCCGGCGCAAGCGAGCAAGGCTCTGGCGCTATTGCGATTGGCAACTATGCCGGAGCAAACCAGCAGAGCATTAGCGCGGTTGCCATCGGCAATTTTGCGGGTTCAGTTCGGCAAAAAGGGGCAGCGGTTGCCATTGGGGTTGATGCCGGATCAGGTAATCAAAACACAGGCGCGGTTGCCATCGGTTCTGCCGCAGGGCTGAACGATCAAGGCGCCTCGGCGGTTGCAATTGGGTTAAGCGCGGGTGCATCAAACCAGGGCACACACGCGATCGCCATCGGGTTTGGTGCAGGTCAAACCGGGCAACCCAGTGGTAGCATTGTATTGAATGCGTCGGGCTCCGCTCTGAACGGGGCGACCGCCAATGCATTGTACGTGGCCCCCATCCGCCAGGGCACCGGCACCCACGTGCTAGTGTACGATCAGACCAGCAAGGAGGTAATGTACAGCACCGGCGCAACGGGTGCCACGGGTGCCACGGGTGCCACGGGTGCCACGGGTGCAACGGGTGCCACGGGTGCCACGGGTGCCACGGGTCCTACAGGCGCAATAGGCGCAACGGGTGCAACGGGTGCTACAGGCGCAACGGGTGCAACGGGTGCCACGGGTGCCACAGGTGCCACGGGTAGTTTTAGTCCGAATGGTGCCTTTACGGGTGATTACGTGGTTTGGAATGCAACTACAAGTGCATGGAACGTCGGCAGCACTCGCATACAGCTGGGTCAAAATGCGGGGCAGACGAACCAAGGATTAACCGGAGCAGTTGCCATCGGTTTGAATGCCGGGCAATTCAGTCAAGGCAATTCTGCGATTGCCATCGGTACAAATGCTGGTAATACCGGCCAAGGATTAACTGGATCAATCGCTATCGGTTTGAATGCTGGGCAGATAAATCAAGGTAACTCCGCGGTCGCCATCGGTACAAATGCCGGGCAAACCGGACAAGGCATAAACGCGATCGCCATCGGGTTTGGTGCAGGTCAAACCGGGCAACCAAGTGGTAGCATTGTATTGAATGCGTCGGGTTCCGCTCTGAACGGGGCGACCGCCAATGCATTATACGTGGCCCCCATCCGTCAGGGCACCAGCACCAACGTGCTAGTGTATGATCCAACCAGCAAGGAGGTAATGTACAGCACCGGCGGTAGTGTTGCAGGCGCAACAGGCGCTACGGGCGCTACAGGCGCAACCGGCGCAACAGGCGCTACGGGCGCAACAGGCGCAACAGGCGCTACAGGCGCAACAGGCGCTACAGGCGCAACAGGTGCCACGGGTGCCACGGGTGCTACAGGCGCTACTGGTGCTACTGGTGCCACGGGTGCCACAGGCGCTACTGGTGCTACTGGTAGTTTTAGTCCGAATGGCGCCTTTACGGGTGATTACGTGGTTTGGAATGCAACTACAAGTGCATGGAACGTCGGCAGCACTCGCATACAGCTGGGCAAAAATGCGGGGCAGACGAACCAAGGATTAACTGGATCAATCGCTATCGGTTTGAATGCTGGGCAGATAACTCAAGGTAACACCGCGGTCGCCATCGGTAATAACGCGGGGCAAACCGGACAAGGCGATTCTTCCGTTGCCATCGGTACAAATGCCGGGCAAACCGGGCAAAAGAGTGATGCTATTGCAATTGGTCGCGATGCTGGTGCAAATCTTCAAAATACACGTGCGATTGCTATTGGTGAATCATCTGGAGTAACATCACAGGGAGATAGTTCAATTGCTATAGGGCAATCCGCAGGCACTGATTCTCAACAATTAAGAGCCATCGCAATTGGGAGAGAGGCAGGGCGAAACAGTCAAGGTGTTTCATCAGTTGCAATTGGTTCTGCCGCGGGTCAAACCAGCCAAGGATCAACTGGTGCAGTTGCCATCGGTTTGAATGCTGGGCAGATAAATCAAGGTAATTCTGCGATTGCCATCGGGTTTAATGCCGGTAATACCGGTCAACAAGGTAGTGCAGTTGCTGTCGGTAACTCTGCCGGTCAATTCAACCAAAGTAACAACGCAGTCGCCATCGGTACAAATGCCGGTCAAACTGGTCAAGGTAATAGTGCAGTTGCCATCGGGAATAATTCAGGAGTGTTCAACCAAGGCGCAAAAGCAATCGCCATTGGCAACCAGGCCGGCGCAACCGGACAACCCAGTGGTAGCATTGTATTGAACGCGACAGGCGCCGCTCTGAACCCAGGGAACACCGGGTTACACATAGCTCCTATCCGAACTACCACCAGCACCAACAACAATATGCTAGTGTATGATACGACGAACAAAGAAATAACATACAGCACCGGTCGGGTTGGAGATGTGAACGTAAATTTTCAAACGTCTGATTTTACAAATGTTAAAAAAACATTTACATTTCCATCATCAACCACCATTTTGACCAGTAATGTTACTGCCATAACTGACAATTGGTGCAATAATCAACAACAATATAGTTTTGGACAGAGCATTCCGAACAAATGGGTGGCGGTGGGCGGTGGAAATAACACCATTTCATATTCAGGCGACGGAATAAATTGGACTGGACTAAGTAACACCATTTTTGGTACAGAAGGATACGGAGTTAGGTGGAATGGAACTACTTGGTTGGCAATGGGTAGTACTACAAATAGTAATACACCTGGTCTTGCAACTTCGCCAGATGGTGTTGAATGGACACTTGACACTGTGTGGCCTGCTTTAAATATTGTACCGTACGATGCTGTTTGGGATGGAAGATTCTGGTGGGTGGTTGGTAGGAAGGTCGGCACCAACAATGCGAATACTATAGCATATGGGACTCCAGGTTCTTGGAATCCATTAGCCGCTAATATATTTGCAAATAATGCATTTGGAATTGGTTGGAACGGTTCTATATGGGTTGCGGTTGGCGGCCAATCTAATACCACAGCATATTCAAATGACGGCATTACCTGGACAAACGGCAATAATATTTTTGACGGAGGTGCTGGGGTTCGGGTTGCTTGGAATGGTTCTATATGGGTTGCGGTTGGTTCCGGCACAAGTCACACAATTGCATGGTCAAGTAACGGGACCAGTTGGACTGGTTTGGGAAAGACAATATTTTCTTCTACAGGAACTGGTATTGGTTGGAATGGAAAACGGTGGGTTGCTCTCGGGCAAGGAACTAATAGTATTGCGTATTCCGATAACGGTATAACCTGGACTGGAGTAAGTAATTCTATATTTATCCCTACAGGGTACGGCGTTGCAGGGGGTGATTGGAATGGAAACATGTGGATCGTTACCAATGTTAAAGGTACTGGCACATCTACCATGGCATATTCATATGATGGTATAAATTGGGTTGGATCTACACTAGTGGATATACCAGTTACTAATGCAAATGCAGTTGCGTTTAATTCGGCCCGACAAAATACAATCACATTTCCAACAAATAGAATCGTAGCTGTTGGTTCCGATACAACAAGCACAAACAATATTAAATATTCAACTGACGGCAAAACTTGGGCCAACGCCACTAACTCCGTTTTTACAAGTTATGCACATGGCATTGCTTGGAACGGTTCTATATGGGTTGCGGTCGGGGAAGGAACAACTAATAAAATTGCGTATTCGTCAAACGGTATAAACTGGATTGGGGTAGAAACTAGCCCATTCACTGCCGGATTGGCAGTTGCTTGGAATGGTTCTATATGGGTTGCGGTTGGTTCCGGTACAAGTTCAATTGCATGGTCAAGTGACGGGACCAATTGGACTGGTTTGGGAACGACAATATTTACCCAAGGGTTTGATGTTGCTTGGAATGGCTCTATATGGGTTGCAGTTGGATTAGGTACATTTAGAATTGCATATTCATATGATGGTAAAAATTGGACCGGAGTATCATTCGCATCAGACGACACATTAAATACAGATGCGCATGGCATTGGTTGGAACGGTTCTTACTGGATTGCAGTTGGTAAAGGGACTAATAATAGTGTACGGTCAACGGATGGAATCAGTTGGAGCACCATAACAAACATTTTTCCAAATACAGGTGCAGGATTTGGTATTGCTTGGAATGGAAATAGGTGGGTAGCTGTTGGTCAAGGTAGTACGCAGATTAGATGGTCTGACAATGGAACCGACTGGAATAATGCGACTAATGGTAGTGGTAGTTTTAGCCAGTATGGACGCAATGTTGCTTGGTGTGGAACTCGGTGGGTAGCTGTTGGTCAAGGTGACGCAGATAAGATTTTACATTCAGCTGATGGTAAAACCTGGGTTGCAGCAACATCAGGAGGTTTTACAACAGCTGGATACGCGGTAGCTTGGAACGCTGGGGTGGGTAATGTGTCTGGCACTACCCAAACGTTAAACCGATACAATGGAGCTACTCCATATGTGGGAAGCAATATAGATGTGGTTGCCCCCCCTTATTATCAATCTGGATACACAAATGTGAATATTTCAATTAAACCGACATAATTCCTACGTTGATAAATAATTTTAACCCATTTTACGGGTTCCTGTTTAGAGTTCCTGTTTAAAGTTAAGGGAATAAATACCTTTAACTTTAACTTTAAATTTAAATTTAACGGTTTGAATTGCTGCATTTTTTATTATATTTTAACAGTTTAAATATAATGATCAAATGAAAGAGCGTCAAATGAAAGAGCGTCCAATGAAAGAGCACACAATGAAAGCCACCAGCACCCGGAAAAAACCAGTATTTACTGAAACCGATTTCGTGTCGGGCGACGGGTTTTTGACCACCGTGTGGGGTCCGCCCATGTGGCACTTTTTGCACACGATGAGCTTCAATTATCCGGTGCACCCCAGCGACGCGGACAAGCGCCGCTACCGGACATTCATACTCGGGCTGCAGCACGTCCTGCCCTGCAAGTACTGCCGCACCAATCTGAAGACCAATTTCAAAAACCACCCGCTGCGCGCGTGCCATTTGGCCAGCCGCGAAGCCTTTT
>Ga0078894_10002704_pt1 | contig 13415 bp, 13 predicted proteins | sample LauGreSu1BDMLBSD_2_FD_67506 | JGI IMG/M metagenome (GOLD analysis project Ga0078894, IMG submission 67506) | Freshwater lake microbial communities from Lake Michigan, USA - Su13.BD.MLB.SD (version 4) (version 4) | ecosystem: Environmental > Aquatic > Freshwater > Lake | place: Lake Michigan...
GGTGATTACACTGTGAACTGGGTTTCAACTCGAAAGAAAGCAGTGAAACTCAACTTGTCCGTTAAAGCGGGTAAGCCCGGTGGTAAAGGCATCAAGGTTGCCAATATCTCGGAGGTGAAACTCCCTTAGGAACCGGGTAAAAGTGGTTGTGAGGCTTTACTGAAAGCCTCCCCAGCTAAACTCTAATTAGTTGATAAGAGCCATGACTGTAGTCTACCCTGTCTCTCGGTTACTAGCTAACCCTCGACTGTTTCTAGCAATCTCAAGTTATTTGGGAGGAGTTTTCGATCCGGACGTCCTAAGAGATGTTTTTTACGAGTTGTTAGAAGCAGAGGTTAATGAATTGCCCGATGAGGAATGTGAATTTCTAGCTGAAGAAGTTTGCTTTGAAGTTGAAGACGAAGGCATGGTCTTTAACATGTACTTTGATACCGGATCTTCAATAAAAATAGAAGCGACTGAAGAAGGTTACAAGCCTCAAATTACATCAGAGTTCGAAATGGCTACTGCGTCGGCTGTTAATAATAGACTCATTTGTGCGATTGAAGACTCTCATCCAGAACTCAAAGATGATATTGCCTTTGAGCATCCTCCAACCCCCGGTAATGGGTTTCTGAGTTCTAAAGACGGTTTTTCCGGAAGTTTTCACCTTCGCTCCGACCCAAACAAAAAGTATGCGTTCAATATAACTATCATAGACCCTGATACCGATCACCTAGTAGCTAAAATTCGACCCATTTAAAGCAAAACAACCATGATGGACAACATAGTGTTTGCGACCGATAGTATGAGATCTTCGGTTTCTTCACTCAAGAAAAAACTATCAAATCTGAAAATTAGCGTAGAGCAACTTGGTTCCGAAGTCGAAAAGATTGAAACTAAATTCGACAAATTGCTCACCCAAACTGAAATTTATAAAGCCAAACTAGAACGAGAAAAGGGTCGGGAAGTACGCAGACTTGAACTCGAACTTTCGAAGCTTAAGAAGCAACTCAAAGAGACCAGTCCGGTCTCAGACTCTCAAGGAGATCCAACGGAACTTAGCATCGCTTCTACAATAGCTGTCCTAGAGTGCCTCCTCCGTCACATTTGCGAAGGCGCAGACGACTTCCGCCTTATGAGTTACGCTTTTCTGTTCCCTGCTGTAATCGAAAGGGTCGCGTGCTCTGAAGATCCCGCGTACTTTCTTCACAAATTACCTCAGTCCTCCCAAATTATTATCAATCGTGGTAGGGAATACGTCAGGTACTTGAGGGAAACATGTGAAACACATGTTACAGACCCAGACGCTTGGGAACAACACGTATTTTCAGTTACAGACTGGTGGAGGAATGATGCTCTACCGCTGCTTTACGGTGAGAGAGATGAAGAATGGGACTCTGACATTCCCTTATCTCTAGCGGAGATGCTAATGTGGCGGGACGAACCTGGAGAAAGACCCATTCACTTCTCCCCTGTATTTGACGCCTACGAGACATACAGAGCACACAAAGACGAAGTCTACAACAGTAGCGAAGTTAGAGCTTTTGACCTTAAAATGTTTAAGTTCGGGTCCGCGGATCCCTCTGAAGAAGGGGTAAGTTAAGTTATCAATGAATGAAATTTATGGTCCCCCGCACAGTACAAATGGCAAAAGCCGTGGCCGACCTTTTGGGACCGGCAGAGATTGAAGAGTACGGTAACATAATCTCAAAGCCTTACCAAGGCTGGAGCAACATCTACCAAGGTTACTTCCTAGGTTCGGCAGGTGCAGCTCCATCGGACACTTTGGGAAGACCCGTAATGTTCAGTTACTACGTCCATAGCTGGTTAGAAAAACAACCTCGTTGGGCTCAACCACCTAAGCGCAAATCCGGCAATGGTTTCAGTGCTATTCTTTTCCCAGTGGCTGATAGCCTCGTGCCCCCTCCTCTGAACTCTATCACCTGAGTTTACCACCCCCAAACCAAGCTAAACTAAACCAGAACAATCAAACGACATGAGAACCAGCGAACTCGGATATCCTGTCCTTTCAAGCACTCTTCACGAGAAGGTGTTTGGCGGTGAAAAGATGGCGCCCATGAGTACCTCTGCTCGCCGCAAGGCCGAGCGTCTTCTGAAGCAATTCGACATCTCAGTTCCAGTAGATCACCCTGATAACTTGTATGATGGCCCCCTGCCACTACCTAGTTTGAAGGGTGATTCTTTGCATGAGCACTTTGAGAGAATTGCTACAGAGCAAGTAGGAGTGTATAAAGAACTCGGCGATAATCTGTCCAAGTGCGAACTACCTAAACTGCCCCCAACTTCCGACTTCGTTTACCAAGCAGGTTGGACGCGCTACGAGTGGCTTGAGGAAGAAGGCAAGTTTCAAACAGAAGCTGTGCCCTTCCCTTCGGAAGAAGCTTTCACCTTTGACACGGAAACTTTCGTAAAAGCTGGAGCATTCCCCATCATTGGCACCGCCCTTAGCGAAAAAGCAACTTACATCTGGCTAGCGGCTGAACTAATTGATCCTACCTTGCCGGAAGAAGAGTGGGATCAACGCGACCTTATCCCCATCGGAGAGAACAGATTTGTAGCGGGTCACAATATCAGCTACGACCGTGTTCGATCACGGGAAGGTTACTCGCTCGACCGAATCAAGCCTGAAAACTTCTACTTTGACACCCTCTCGGCTCACATTGGGGTGTCCGGTTTGGCATCTGGTCAGCGGTGGTTGTACCTTCTTGCAGCGAAAGACCCTGACAACTTGACCGAGGAGGAAAAGAGGAAGTTAAGGTACGCACCAAAGTGGCTCGACGAGGGTTCCACTAATAGTCTTGTTCAATGTTACAACTTCCACGTTTACGAGGTGAGGAAGTACTTCGGCGACGAGACAGTTCGCCCCCTAAATCAGGGGGATAAGAAAGTTCGAGACATCTTCGTAGATGCTACGCACATTTCCCAAATTACTGCTGTTCTTGAAAAAGCAGTTGAGTATGCCGTAAGAGACGCATTTTACACTGCGGAACTGTTTCAAGCACTGTGGCCAAAGTACCTAGACAGTACTCCCTCCATGGTAGGACTTTGTGGTCATTACCACTTGAACGGTTCCGTTGTTCCGTTGGTAGACGATTGGGCTGAATGGATTCAAAACACTGAGAAAGTGTACCACGAGCACAGCCAGGAAATGACTGAGTTGTGCAGGAAACTAGTTTGGAAAACTTATGAAGAGTGGAAGGCAATCTTCGAAGGTGAGGAAGACCCTGAAGAGGGGTTGAAGCAAGCTACTGCTTGGGCGAAGCTTGATCCCTGGGTTTCCCAGCTCGACTGGGAAATCACGAGTCGCAAGGGCAAGTACGCATGGGTCCCAACTTGGATGCGTCCCTTCATAAAAGACCCTGAGCAACATATCGGAGTTAAGTCCCAACTGGCTCATTTCCTTCTGAAGTTGAAATATGAAGGATCCCACATGGTTCTTACTAAGGAAGACGGGTGGTGCTATTACGATGAGTCTAACAAACTTACGAAAATTCCCCACCCCAAGGGTAACGGAGACAATGTCGGGGGGGTTTTGTCGAAAGATTTTGTCCAAGACATGGAAACAGGTAGACTAAGTAGTGATTTGCCGGAAGCTAAAAGAGCCCTCGACATTGCAAATGCTTCGTCTTACTGGACATCCGTTCGTAAGCGTGTAATGGACAGGATTTTTCTCAATGTTAAGAACCCTCACGGAACCGATTCCCTAGTAACTCTGCCCGAAATTCTCTGTCATGGTACGGTTACACGGAGAACGGTTGAAAGTCTTATGGCAACCATGTGCTCTACGAAGAACTGGCGCATTGGTACTGAGCTTAAAACCAGGGTTCAGGCGCCAGAGGGATGGAAAATCGTAAGTGCCGACTACGACGGTCAAGAACTTCAAATCGCCTCCATTTATAGCGATAAGTGGGAGGGTGGTTCCGTAGGCTGCTCCCCGATGGGTTACAACGTTTTGTCTGGATCGAAGGAGAACGGAACTGACCCGCATACTGCCCTGGCTAGAGCTATTCTACCTGAACTGTACAAAGGTCTCGTTTGGGATAGAAAGTTAGGGGTGTGCTACAAATTTGAAACCGAGCCTCTAACTACTCCAGACTGTGTAAAAATCGGCGAATATTGGCTTTGCCCTATTGATGACAAGAAAGACAAACTGCTGAAAAAAGCCCGAGATCTGAGCAAGATTGTTGGCTTTGCAACTTTGTATGGAGGAAGTGTGAGAGCCCTCAGCACTCCGATTCGTAGAACTTTTCCTGAAAAGAAAGAGCGAGAGGTTAAAGACTTTGCCTTGAAGGCTTTGTCTTCGAAGAAAGGAGTGTTGTCAAATGGAACTTATGAGGGTGGCTCCGACTCCGGTGCCTTCAATTTGATGGAACAAATTTCCATGAAAACGAAAGTTCCTCAGCTCCCGTGCTTGGGCACAAAAATCTCAACTGCAATGCGCCCTGCTGCGGTCGGAAACGACTTTAAGACAGGCAGAACAAACTGGACCATCCAAGCCTCCGGTGCCGAGATTCTTTCCATCACGCTAACCGCAGTCGCGTGGTTGGCGGAAGAATACAAGATTCCCTATCGTTTCATTATCAGCATTCATGACGAACTTCACTTCATGACTCCTGAAAGATACGCAGAGCAATTCGCTGTGGTATTTCAAATTGCCCACTTGTACACTTGGGCAAACTTCCATAGCGCTGTGAGTATTCCGGAACTGCCTCTCAGTCGGGCGTTTTTCTCCTCTGTGGCTATTGACTACAGGCTCAGAAAGTCTCCGAAAGAATGTACTGTGACACCTTCCAATTTGAGAGGGTCCGAGGAGCCGAGCGGGGTTGAGTACTCAATGAGCGAACTTAGCGAGATCGGCGCTGTTGACAAGTTGAAAATTCGGTACGAAGCTATCCAAAGAGGTTTAATTTGAGACAAACCATGAAAAAACACACCAAAGCCAAAAAGCCTAGAGTGCAGTCAGCAGACATTTACCCTTGCAAAACCAAGGTAGGTATGTACTGGTGGCCTGTTCCATATGATAAGAAAGACAAGTTCATCCCTTCATCCGTTGATTGCTTGTACTCTCAAGAATACTTTTCTGAAAGAGATGCTATTACCATGCTTCGGGCTCTTTAAAGATAAAGAGAAGCTGAACAATGCCTTTCCCCTTACCCCTTGACCCTGCCTTTAGAAAAGAAGTCATAAAAAGTTGGATAGATGATGTTTACGATAGACTAGAGTTAGGAGACAGAAAAAGTGCTGAGTTAAGCTGGAAAATTGCTAATAGTCTGTTCGTCTCCCTTCCAGCTGGACAGGGGGACTTTTCTCTTGAGAATGACTTGATCGAAAGTAGGGTAAAACTAGAGCAGCATTGATACTACACAAACCATGCGCTCAGTAACAACCGAACCCAACCAACCTTCAGAATCAAAGTCTATTTCTAATCTTCAGACTTTCAGTGCAACTCTGTCAGACGGCAGAGAAATTACCATCCGTGAAATGACCGGTCGCGACCTCATTTATATGGAAGAAGATCTAGCCAAATATGGGGAAACTCGTCAGAGTTTTTACCTTGTCGAGAGGCTAAATGTGGGTCCCGTAAAGGTAACCTTCGACGAGGTGGCCGATATGGGTGTTGGCGACTTGAAAGTTGTTTCCGAACTTGTTAAGAAAGCCAATGGTGGCGAGGAGGAAGAAAATAAAAACCCAAAATAGAGGTTGAGGAACTTGAGGACTTTTCCTTCAGGGTGATTGTAGAGTCTAACGAGCCAGTTCACATACGGGATATCTCCCCGAAAGACTTCTTGTTTGCTAGAATTTTACAGGACAAGGGAGAAGGTGCTCTCAAGTTAATATCAAGACTTGTAATCAACCCCGAAAGTTTAAACCCCATGCCCGCGAGAGACTTTAGAACCTTCACTGTATGGGTGTCAGATAATATACTAAATGAAAGTATTCTAATCCCCGAAAGTTGGATGGAAATTGCTTTTCATTTGAATAAACAACGATGGGATGAGGGCATAGACTGGTTAGAAGTTCAGCCCATGACGCGAATAAAGCGTATGATTGAAATCAACCAAAAAGTGGCTGAAGAACAGCAAGATGCTATAAAAAACTCAAAGGGTAAGAGGCGCTAATGTTCAAATTCAGCACTAAAACGAACTTTGGGGTAAAGCTATTCAACCCCGATTGGTGGGAGCCTACGAAGTTAGAATGGGCTCCTGTTCTTCTAAACGAAAACAAGCCCTTTTGGAAAAACCAGACACAACCGAACGGACGACCCTGGAAACCTCTGACAAACCAGTACAGAGCGTGGAAGAAGAGAAAGTTCGGTGAGCAGCCAATTTTAAGGGCAACAGGAAAGATGCAGGATACGGCAAAAATTCTAACGAATTTAAGAAACGACCGCTTCGAGGTTTTAACAACTAGTGTTGGTCCTTACCACCAATTCGGTACTAAAAAGATGGCTGCAAGGCCCTGGATGAGTGTACCCGATTCATCCCTTGAAAAACTCTCAGGCATAGCCTGGAAAAACATTCTTAAATAACTATGACAAAACGTCGCGCTAGAAACCAAGAAGGCGAATACGCCGGTGATAACCCGGCTACGCCGGATGTGAACGAAGCTTGGGTTGAAACCCCGAACGAAAGCCCGAAGGAAGAAAAGAGTCTTCCAATTGAACCAGTAGTTGCGGAACCGTTAGAGGAACCCGCCGCTGTAGAAGCTATTGTCGAGGTTCCAGTTATTGTGGAGCCCGTTGGGACAGAACCTGCAGTTGTAAAACTCAAAACCTCCGACACTACCGAGCTGAAAGAAAAGCAGAGCAAAGAAGCCATTGAAGCTTCTGTTCAGGAAAAACTCTCAAAGAGATCTTCTGAGGAAGTAGACCCCTTTGTACCCTCAGCTCAGCTTCAAAAAGAAGTGAAAGAAATTGCAAAACAGGGGGGATTCCCGCTCTCCAGAGGTACCGAGGCAGGTGCTGCCTTAATGGCTCGTGCACGTAGGCAAGCTAAATCGTGAACTCTTACGTCTTCCAACCTGGAATGACTTGGAGAAAGTTAGGGTACGGGTTTTACTCGAACTCTTTAGCTTACCGTCAGGTCTTAGACAACAATCCCAGGTGGTCGGTAGTTGAACTGCCTCCTCCTGGAACAGTCCTAGTTGGAGGAACTACCAACTCAGGGGCTGGTGCATCGCAGCAGTCCCCTATATTTGGCAGAAGTTCGGGGCAAGAAGTTCTAGACTTTTATCCTTTTTCTAGTGAAGGGGAGTATTTTTCGTCTCTATCCTTGTACAGTCGCTCAAGTCTCAGAGAAGTGAGCAGGTTGAACGGCTGGTCGATGGATAGCTCTGAAGTTGTAACAGGACTTGTAGGGTAAAATACAGAGGTATACACCCTAAACTTCTGGCCCACGGGCACCACCGCCGGACTTATCCTCGCCGGCACAGAGGTAAGGAAAAGGAGGAATCTAACAAAAATGGCAACTTTTTCATTCGGCACCGGAGTAGTTCCCGGCGCCCCTGGCACATACATCAACGAACGTGTTGGTAACGTAGCTTCAGCAGGAATTGCTTCTTTCAGTACTACCTACTTATTGGTAGAAACTGAGGAAAACGTTCCAACCACACGCTTCCCCTTCAATAAGCCTGTTCCGGTATCTTCTCTACCCGACTATAAAGTACTAGTCGGTGGAGTGCCTGAAACTCGCATTCCCCTGCTAAGCTACAACTGCGTAAATTCTTTCTTCTCCAATGCACAAGTCGGCGATCTTCGGGTCGTTAGAGTTGGTACTCCGAATCAAATCGTAGAAATTGAGATTCTTCCTTCAGGATCAAAAATCAGCAACTCGGGTTTGCCTTCCTCTTTACAAGCTGGAGATATAGTTTACGCTCAGCTTATTCTTAACGGCTTGAAACTTGTTGCCGGTGACGGCTCTACAGGTTACACCTCCGAAGGAGAGTGGTTGGGTGTACCAACAGTTATCCCTGTCGACTATATTCCTGGAGACGAGGTGAATAATCGTAAAATTTCCGCTGCTATCTCAAGCGCTATCGCAGCAGCTATCGAGAGCAACCCTAGCGTTCGCAGTGCTATTTACGTCCGCGACTCCGGTCTCGTTAACGACTTGCTTCCTTCTTCCAACTCTGAAAACGGTTACATTACGATTGCAGCATCTACCTATGACGGCAACGTATCTGTAGTAACTGAGCAGCTTCCAGTTGGGGCTGAATACGTTCTGATGCAAAATGCTTACGTAGTTCAGAACATAGTGGGCCTTCAAAATAACTTGGAGAGAGTTCCCCAAGATTATATTCAGTGCATCAATACCGCTTTTGACGGTCAGGTAAACCAAGGTTATCTTGCAACTCCGACCGCTTATGCCCAGTTCGATGCGGAAGGGCGTGCAGCAGTCGGTGCCGCAGCAGCAGCGCATTGTCAAGACAACAACTTCAAGTGGATGGCGGTTGCTGATGCGGGTCCTTTTCTTGTTACCGATATTAATAAGTACAAGGAATATACACCCCATCAACCTGCAGATGACCTTGTAACAGACAATTTGTACCTGGTAGATAATGCCATGTACAAGTGGATTGGAAACGATGTTACTTACGATCGTCTAAAGTATCAAACTCTTGTGCAAGGTTACGATCCTAAAGTTGCGATTCAAAGCTCCGTGGAAGGTGTAGCGGATGACGAGAAAGTAGGTCTTCTTGACCTTGCAAAGTTCACAGCAACTTCAACTTCTCCTCTAGCTCAACTTGGAGTTTTCCTCTTAGACTCAAATACAATTTGGCCCGTAGATTACCAAATTCAACTGGTAACCCTGAGTGACCTTGGCGCCGACTTCTTGCCTCTTCTCCCAGTTGGAGAAACTTCGGTTGAGGTTTACTTCGTAGCACCGCCTTTCAATAGCGCATTGTACGGACCTTACCCCTCAGACGGTTCTGATCAGTTTGTCTATATCGCTCAAACGGCTGCTGAAGCTGTTTCTATCCTAACAGAAGTCACTGCTCTTGGCGGTACTGCTTTAGCTTTAGACGCAACTCTGACCCCTACCGGCGCATTCAACGTTGTAACTCCTACCACGAGTACAGCAGCAGCGACTTACACCACTCCTCAGTGGAATTTGCCTGTAACGATTGAGGGTCAAACTTCTAACTTGATTCACAATTTAACTGGTGCTTCCACCTACGTGAATACACTTCACCTTCCTGGAAGTTTACAAGAGCCTACAGAAGAGTATCGTCTTGCCTTTGTGAGCAGAACTCTGTTTGATCCCGACGCTGCTCTTTCTTCAAGTACAGTGTCTGGCTATACCGGTGCTGCTTCTTTCGAAATCGTTTCACACAACCTGGTGAATGGGCAAAAGCTTTACTTCACTCAGCCGATCTTGAACAATTCTTCAACCTTGTTCAAGGCTACTTTGAGAAACAGCCTTCAAGCTTACTACGTCAAAGTGATTGACAACGACAACTTTGTATTGTCAACCTCTAGCTCCAACTACTTGGCTGGCTCATACGTTCCTTACCCAACAGGAAGTGTTAGCATCTCCTCGAATCCAACGATCCTTTACTCTTCTGTAAGAGGTGGTGGATTAACCTCAATCAACCTGTCCGAACTAAGTGTCGTACCTTTAATTCGAGGAAGAAAATACGGCTGGTCCTCGGGGACTATTGCAGATGAAGCTGCTAGCAGTTCCTCCTTCACCCCCTCGGTCGATAACCCAACTGTATCCCTGTTCCTTAACACTAGCTCTTCAGTGCTAGGTGCCGAGCGCATTTTCCCCTATGGAGAGGATGATCAAGCAGACTGGCTCCCTTCTCTGAATCTGGTTAATCCTGGTTCAACCTCAACAACCGTTGACAACTTCCTTTGCACTCCAACCGTCGACCAAAGTTTCACATCAGAAGCTTATCTGGTTCCCTCAATTGATTCTATCTTCGGTGGGAACTATGAGGCTAACACAACTGCCCTGCTAGGTAATTTAGATACAGTAACTGACTACGCGTCAGCCTGTGGACTTGCAGTGTCGGACACCGGCGTCGACATTCAAAGTGCTCTTTCCAAGTTGAGTGGAGTTTACTTTACTGTAACTTCGGCACCAACGAACTCTGTTGCTCCTGATGGAACAACTGAGGTTGTTCTGGGCGACCGTATCGCTGTGGTCTTCAACGGATCTAGTTACGAATGGGTCGTGGTTCCTGCTGCTTCTCTCGGTGGTGACTTGAGCTCTGTCGCATCTGTTTGTTACGGCTCTCAAGTTGAATTCGCTCTAACACCTGAGCAAACCCCAGCTGCTGCTCTTTGGAGATTTGAAGCTGTCACTTCAACCGAAATTATCGATGAAGCACTCCGTGGCGTTGGATTCGCTGGTGAGCCCCAAGCTGTGTTTATTGAAGCCGGTGTCGACAACGTGAACCGCCTTTACGAAGACAGCCAGCGTTACTTCAACGCTTTCGGTTTCATCGCATTCTACGGCCCATACGTGGAAAATTCTGCAGGTCAATTCATTCCTCCAACTCCATACGTAACCGGTGTCGCAACTCGCCGTTACCGCTCAGAAGGGTTCCAATTCCCACCTGCTGGTACCAAGTATCAGCTTGCTGATGCAGTTGGTGTCCAAATCTCTGTGAACTCTGCTCAGCAAAATCTGCTGAACCCTGACGGTTGCAACGTGCTTCGTTCTTTGCCAGGCTACCCAAATACTGCGGTATTCATCTGGGGTGGACGCACCAGAATCAACAAGGCTGTTGCTGACCAACGCAAGTTCCAATTTGTGAACACTCGAGTGATTCAGAACGTTGTATACGGTTCTCTTCGCAATGCTTTCGACAACCAAATTTTCTCAGTTGTTGATGGTTTTGGAGTCGTATTCAACCAGATCGTTTCGATCGGTAATAGCGTTCTTAGCCAGCTGTACTTAGCCGGTGCGTTGTTTGGTGCTCGTCCTTCTGATGCTTTCCAAGTTATCTGCGACGAAAGAATCAATAGCGGTGAAAATCTTGAGAATGGTGTTGTGTTTGTCAAAGTCTTTGACACCCCTGTTCCAACTCTAGAGAGAATCGAAGTTGACCTGATCCGAGTCTCTGTCGGACAAATGAACAAAGAACTCGAATCACAAGGTTTGGGTTGATATAAGGGCGAGTTAATGAACAAGGAACTAAAGCTACAAATTCCTGACTCACTTTTCTCTTCTTTATCTCAAAAAGCAAACCAGCGGGGCGTCTCACTTGAGGCGCTCTGCGTTTCCTTGCTGGGGGAAGAACAGATCTTAATTGAGCCTTCGTTATACAAGTCTCTTGCAAACGGGGAAATTCGCACAGAAATGCAAAAACTCATGCAAAGTAAACTTCCGAAAGAGGAAGTTAACAATCGGGTCAGAAAATTAGAAAACCAAATTTTAAGGTTTATTCGATGACGGTACCCCAAACATTGTCTCCGGCTATTCGAGGGTTGTCATACCCTCTAAGAATTGTAAATGGGAATTTATCCACGAGTACTGATTACGAGCTTAAGACTCAAGAAATCAGAAGCATAGTTGAAACTCGGTTTTTTGAAAGAGTTATGAGAGCGGATTACGGTGTTGGAGATCATACTCTCGACGTGATTGATCCTGGCCAAATAAACTCTGAATTCCAAAACTCCATACAAGCTTACGTCTCCGGACTAACTTCTCTCGTGGTGAAAGGAGATTGGATAACGAGCGGTGAAGACGGAATTTACAAAGTTTACATTATTTACCAGTTAAATGGTGTGCCCCAACCCCCACTTGAATTCTCCCTTAGTAACTAATCGGGTAAAGTTCCTTAGAAGTGACGCATTAATGAGTACCGAGAACAAAACAAGTATGGAAAGAGGGAACTTTGTCAAACAGATTTAAAACGGCTCCTGTGCCGACTGGGGAGATCTCAAGTTATACGAGCGACCCTTATAATTTATCCAGTATTTACATGTTCGGGAGTTCTTCTCCCTTTACAGGATCTGGAAATAGCATAGTTCGGCCTAGCGACGACCTTTTAATCCAAAAGGGGGGAAATCGAGCACTTTCGGTTTACCAGAGACTCTTCTTTGACGAGCACGTACAAAGTTCTTTTTCTAAGCTGGTTCAAGAAGTTGTATCAAGACCCTGGTATGTTGAAGAGTATAGCTCAAAACCGGGTGACATTGCAGTAAGAGACTTCGTAGCAGAGATTCTAGAAGAGCTGGCCTTGGATGAAATTTACAAAGGTTTGGCAGAAGCTCTGATTGTAGGGTACAGTGTTGGAGAAGTAATGTGGAAAAAGACCAAGAGGGGGGTTATACCTTTCGACATTAGAATGAGAGACCAGCGCCGCTTCGTTTTCCAAGAATCGGAGGATTCTCAAAATGGCTTCACGATGCGCTGCTTAACCTTCAACCGGATGTTTGAGGGTGTCGAATTGCCCGCCAGAAAATTTGTGGTAAATAGATACTGGTCTCAGCACAATGGTGACCCTTACGGTTCTTCTCTAGGCAGGGTGCTTTACCCGTTGGTTAAGTTTAGAAGACGCGCCATAGAGTCCTATGTTCTTTACGGTGACCGTTACGCCACTCCTACCGTTGTTGCTACGGCACCCTTAAGTGCATCTTCCGCAGAGATTGATACAATCTACAACCACATCTCTAACTTATCACAAGAAACCGCTCTTGTTTTACCAGAAGGGTACAAATTAGACTTTATAAATCCGAGCGGAAGCCCGGACGTTTTTAAAAGCTTGATTGACTACATCGATAAGGAAATCAGTTTGATACTTTGCGGAGAAAATGAAGCCGGACAAGCTGAGGCAGGCTCAAGAGCTTCTTCCCAAGTCGCCAATGTTGTAAGAGTAGTGAAAGCGGCCGAGATTTCTGAAGCTATCTCCCATACTTTGACAAGAACCTTGGTAAGGTGGATCGTAGACCTTAACTTCGGAATCGACGTTGCGGCTCCAAGTCTCACAAGAGAGTTCAGAATTGAAGAATCTCCCGTCACAGCTAGTGACCTCTCAGTTCTCATACAATCGGGCTTCAAACCCCGAAGAGAGTGGGTGGAAAGGCACTTCAGAATTGAGCTTGAGTCTGAAGCTCCAGAATTTGAAACTAAAGGGGAAGAAGACAACACTACTTACAATCCCGACGAAGACACTGATCTTTACAATTCAATTTTCGGTGGGGATTACGAATCAGAAGAGTCCGAGTCTACTGGTTCAACCACTAAACAAACTTCTGAGGGACTGCTACCGGAGGCCGAACCAGAAGAAACTTCCGGGGAATTAGTAGCAGAGGAAGCTCCTGAGGATTACGATTCAACTTTTGAAGGGGGAGACGAATCGGAAGAGTCTTCCGCAGATCAACTTGTGGAAGAACCTGTTAAGACCGAAACAAGGAAGAAAAGCAAAAAAGGGTAAAAAACGTATATGAGTACAACAAG
>Ga0078894_10002705_pt1 | contig 13415 bp, 18 predicted proteins | sample LauGreSu1BDMLBSD_2_FD_67506 | JGI IMG/M metagenome (GOLD analysis project Ga0078894, IMG submission 67506) | Freshwater lake microbial communities from Lake Michigan, USA - Su13.BD.MLB.SD (version 4) (version 4) | ecosystem: Environmental > Aquatic > Freshwater > Lake | place: Lake Michigan...
ATATTTTGCTAACTTTGCTCTTTGTGGATTGATTTGAAAAGACGGTATCGATTGAAAAGGCATGACCTACACCTCCTCAATTCCAAAAACTGTACAAATGATATCTGTTCCGGTGTCTTGTTTTGCCGCAAAAATGGTGCTAGGTGGAATAACGATTTTTGATTCGCTTAAAATTTGTGTAGCTGTTCCTGCGACTGCCAATCCCACGACAATAGTATTCGTTGTCGCTGTTCCGTTAACGTATAGCGTCAGCGTCCGGCTTGCTGTTCCGGTGTTTGCGAAATACACTTCTGTTATCTGCGCTGTTGTACTTGCAGGTGCAGTATATACTGCGGCAACTGTTGCGCTCAATGCGGTCTGCGCTAATCGTTTTGCATATCGTGCCATTAAAGCATACCTCCCATTTGTAGCGTCATCTTAAACTCATCAAACGTCAAGCCACGTCCACCTTCGGTTATTGCTAGTTTATCGGCGGCGGCAAAGTAAATTCCGGTGTTGGTGTCGCTGAAATAGGCAATCGAGGGAGTGGTAGCACTCCCCTGAATTACTGCCAATTGTGCAGACATAGTTGTACTTCCATCTTGTCGGATCGCGTCAAAGATACCGGATTCGATTTTATTCATATTGGTAGCACCAAGCGCTGGCGCTGATCCGTTAACCCATGTTGTTTTAACATACTGCGGCATTTTCTACACCTCCGAAAAAATCCACCAAACTAAGAAAGCCAACCCAACCGCGACGAGTGCCGCGCAAATCATTTTACTATTTGCGCTTCAAGCGCTTCTACTTTTGCCTTTAACTCTTGAATTGCCTTAATCATCGGCGCAATCAATTCTGCATATCCAAGAAACTGTGTTGATTCATGATCATCCTTGTCTGCCAACGCCCACCCTGCAAAGTCTAAATCATCCGGCAAAGCCGCTTTAACTTCCTGCGCTAATAGTCCGAAATGAGTTCTTATGCCCTCGCGAGGTGTAATGACTTCTTCATAAGTCGGACGTTCTTCTGTTACTGCCGGAATCTCGTCTACTGCCGCAACGTATTCCTGTATAACGTTTCCTTCCTCGTCTACAATCTCCGGTACTTCCGGCTGTGCAGGGATGGAAGGTGAAATTTCTACGGTTTCTGTCCCTGTTTGCACGCGCTCAACGGTGTTTCCGCCCTCAATGTAGCGAAATTGAACAGGATTTAACGCGGCGATAAAGTCTAAACCTAGTGATGATTCTGCGATATCTGTTTTCAATCGTGCGTCCGAAGTGTTGAGTGCGTTTTGTGCGTAAATCGTGCTCCATCTAAACGATGATGAACCAAGTTCGTATGTGTTATTCGCGGCAGGTCTTGTTCTTCCACCATTTTCTATTAAAAGTCTAGATGTTCCATTTGTCTCAAAAATCATAGACGAATTTGCTTGATTACTTAAAAAAGTTGATGCGCCATCTGCTACATTATTTTTACCGATTAAAAATTGATTGCTTGTAGAATTGTCTGTGTAAAAAGCCATAACCGATTGGAAACTGGATGCAGTGCTCGTATTTGTAATTTGAATACTATTTCCATATGATCCTGTCGCCGATGATATATGCAATTTTGAAGTTGGCGAAGCTGTGCCGATTCCGACATTTCCGCTAGAGTTCATAACTAACCCATCAGTCGATCCGGTTCGAAGTCTAACAGCTCCACTTGCTGATTTAAGAATTAAACCGTCCGTATTATGTGCCCAAATTAAAGCCGTTTCGGAAGCGTTAGTATTGTTTCGAAACTGTAAAGCAGAACCAGTGGAACCGTCATAGGCAATAAATTGCGCCGCGATTTGATCCGATGACGCTTTTACTGATAAGTTAGCGGTAGGTGTTTGATTGTTGATACCAACAAACCCGCTTGAATTTATCCGCATTACTTCCGTTCCACCCTCGCCGAACGCGATGGTGTCGGCGGCAGGGAAGAATATACCTGTGTTGCTGTCGCCTGTCGGTGCAATTGCAGGTGTTCCTACTGTTCCGGCAATGGTAACAAGTTGGGCACTCATCGTGGTGCTACCATCTTGTCGAAGTGAATCGAAAACACCTTGTTCTAATTTATTAAGATTTGCGGCGCTTATGGCAGGTGTAGTGCCATCAACCCACGTTGTTTTACTATATACAGGCATTCAATCAACCCCTTGCGATTGTATCGGTACGTTGAATCTGAACCGATTCCAAATTAGTTTTATTTCGGCTGTACAGGATTCTCGAAATCATTATACCACTGTTCGCTGTAACGCTTGCTGTCGATCCGGCAAACACGCCAATTTCTTGGATATTTACAACCGCTTCTGCATCGTCCAAAATGGCGATGGTCTGCACTGCTCCGGTGCCTACAATGGACTTGCTAAATACCGCCTTGCGGAATACTTCTGCGCCTAGTTGCGTGTTTGTAGTCAGCACCGAAGCCGATGAAGTGCCTACCGCGATGTATTTTATTTCGGCATCCGTAACCGTTCCGCGCAACGCTTCACGAAGCAGATTCAAGCCGCTATCCATAACGGTATTTTTTATTGTGCGCTCATGCTCCCATTCGCCACTATGCGACTTTATGAATATGTCGAATTGACCTTGCCACCCTGCACCTTCGTTCATTTTTAGCACCTCCTAGCATGGATATGTTGTGTCTGCCGGATACAATGTATCAGCTACTATAGGACAAGCGAAAACCGTATAAGATTGTGATTCTGTCCAGTCCTCTGCTTCGCTGATCGACTTCAAAACAATTAGCTTCTCATCCGAATCGATAACATTGGAGTTTGGTCTGTCGATAAGCTGTTTAAAGAAGTTTGTCCAACCGCCCAATGGCTGACCGTCGACCGCGTGAACGTCATAGACAAATGTTCCGTTATCGTCTAAATCTCGGATCGTCAAACGATCAATCAAGAATTCGCCTGCTGTGATATTGTATTTGCTTAACGTTACCGTTTGAAGCTGTCCGGCGCTTAATCCGTTGGTGAACGTCTGATAAGTCAATTCATTAAATATCTTGGTATATTTCGCTAGTCGACCGTTCGCAATATTGATTGCTTGATTCTTGTCGTTCAAGTTAGGCAACGTTTCAAGCGCTTCATATACACCGGATACATTTTCTATTAGCGCTCGACTTGCAATCGCGGCGGCATCTTCCACCACGACAAGCAAAGGAATCAAACCAATATATGAAATCGTAATCGTATCCGAAGTCCCTAGCACCGTTTGGTTTAAGTCCTGCGTGATCGTGTTACTTCCATAACTCCAATACCATTGTAGCGGTACACTCTGACCGTCAATACCGTTCACGCCAATTTGATTGCTCGGTACTGGCGAACCGTTAACCGTAATTGTAGGCGCTTGTGCAATCGGATAACGTGTGACAAATGTACGCGCTACTCCGTCCGGCTTTGGTGTCGGTGATTCGTTTACAATCTGGTTATCCGTTGGCGTTTGACCGCCGCGAATGTATTGTCTATTCCGGTACTGGCTTCGATTCTGTCGAATGTTAATATTCAAAATAGGCGAATTGTCTACAAGGTTATAACCTGCGGTTTCCGTTGTTCGCTCTTTGAAGTGTAGAGTTTTGTCATAGTCTATATACCAAATGAATCCGCAAATCTCTGCTAGTTGGTCTATCGTTTCTGTGACTGTTCCAACGCGTGGGAACTTGGCAACGTCCATAACGATACCTGCCTGAATCGTTCCGGCTGTTATCCCATCTGCCGCTAAATACTTTGTCAGTAAATCATTGACGATATATCCGCAGGTCTGGCTCGTGTACGCTTCGGCGACTAGATAGCGGTCTGCGATTTGGTGTTGATCTACCGCCTCTACATCGTAAAAAATCGCATTTGTTTGCATCGGGTTTATTCGATTGGGATACATCACGAAACCGCCAAAAATCAAATTGCCGCTATAGTCGTAAATTTCGATTGGCGAACCGTCCGTTATTTCGAGTGCGCCTGTTGCATCGACTAGACCAAATCTCGCAGTGCTCCTTGCGTTGATTTCGTCTTCAATTTCTAAGGTCTGCGGTCTATAATAGTTCGTCAAATCTACCGGAATATATATTGCCACCGTTACACCTCCTATTCCAGTGCAATCCCATGCTTAATACTTAAATAGTTTTCAACGTTGTACTTTTCGAGTGCCGATAAAACGCGATTAAATATGAGTACCTCGGCATATTTAATGCTCGCGTAAATTGGCGCGCGTGGATAAATCGAAGCAGAAGGAACCATTGCGCCATGCGGTACTTGTAAAGTCGCACCAATGAATACACCTGCTGAATTCGTGTTGCTTGAGTTGCTACCGCCGCCAACAAGATTGCTACCGTCAAGTGTGCCATTAAGATATTGATATATATTCTTGTTCGTGAAGTCGCCTGATACACCATGAATAATATAGTTCGCTGTATCAACAGACCGCGATGAATTGGCAACTTGTGAAGCGCCTGCGTCAAGTGGCTTCATCGCACCAAAATAGCCGCCGGAATTGTTCTGCGTCAGTCTCGACAAATTGTAACTGTTCAGTCCATCTGAAATAGATACGACTGGATTCAAGTTGTCATCCGGCTTATATACAGTGTAAATTGTGCCGCCTGTTGTGGTTTTTAATATATCCAAGGCGCTAAGCCCTGCCAGAAAAGAATTGTTATTGATTCGCATCGTTTTGCGCGATCCGTCCATGAAAACAACTGGTCGCAACGTCGCATCTGCTTGCGTGAAGTCGTTGGCGTTTCCGGATGAATCCGACCAAGTGCTAATGGCGGAACCATCAGCACCTAGCGTTTCATTGTCTAGCCAAACTTGCAAGCCACTTATTTCTGTTGGCTCAAATGTGCGATAGGTTAAAATCTTAAAGAGTGACAATCGAATCACCTAATTTCTGTATGAGTCAATCCAGTTCTGTTGCCAATTCCGCGTATCAATATAACCGCCGCTTGAATTTTGTGTCAAATTGCCGGATGCCTTGCCACTCAAGTAAACAATTGCATCATCCAAGCGCCCCAATGCTTTCAATGCTTCGGCAAATAAAAAGTCTTTTAAGCCATCAGCACCCCATTGCTCTTGAAGTTCCGCCCAATATTGCACCTCTACTTTGTTATTGCCGACGTTTACGATTGCAGTAATTTTACCCATGTTCTTATTCCTCCGTCCCGTAAACTGTAACCCATACGTCAATTGCTGATCCGGTCACATTTTGAATCTCGACAATATTATTTGCTGATGCCGACAATCGACCGTTACCAAGTTCCAAATGATAAGTCCCTGCCGCATTAAGTCTCAACGTTGCAATAATTGTTCCGCCTGAACCGTCTTTAATGTGCACCTTTGCCGCCGCCGATGCTGAAAAGTGAAGCCCCATCAACCGCACTTTTTTGCCGCTTGTCGGTGTCCAGATGGTCGTCGTTCCATTGTTTGCAAGTGCCAAATACTCGATATATTTGAATGTATTCGCCACTCGCACACGATCAATTGTCGATCCGTTGAATCCGGTTTGTGCAATTGCTGTAAATGTTGAGGCTGTTTGTCCATCGCTTCCGGCGGTGTTGCTAGATAACGAAATGTTTTCGATTGCATAAATGATATCTAAATTCGATACACCTAAATTTGGATTTTTGTTTGGCTCTGTCATCGTAAATTCCCCCTATCGGTTTGTGTTGACCTTGCTTCGTAATATGTCATTCATTCCATTTCCGGCGCTTGATGCAAGAACCCGATCATTCGCATACAGGTTAAAAACTGGCTGATACTCATTCTTGATTCCACTAACCATCTCGGCAAAAGTGCTAGGCGTTGGCGTCTTCGGTGTTTTTGCATTTGGCGCTGTAGGCACCGTCAGGTTTGAAGGAATCATGGACAAAATGGAATTCACTGCGGATTGAATGGATTGCTTTTTAGAGTTAAGCCCCTCGATTAACTGCTCACCATATGATCGTCCAGCATCTTGCCATTTCGGATCGAATGTTTTCAATAACTCAATAATCGAATTTTGGTCTTTCTCGATTAAGCCGCGGCGAACGGTTTCTTGTATTGCTTCTTCTTCGTTTAACGCTTTATAGTGATTTCTGTATTTTTCTATTTTGTTATTATGGAAAATTTCTAAGTCACTTAAATATTTTGTATAGGCTTCATCGTTTGTCTTTTTTTCATCTTCTAGCGCGGCTATTTGTTCTTTTCTTTCGTCTTCATTCTGTTTCTCTTTCGCGGCATTTTGATTTTCAACGTTTTCTCTTGCCAATTTTGCCAAATCTGCAACGCGATCAATTTCCTGCTGTGCCGCCGCGATATCGGCTTTGCGTTGACGCAATAAAAGATTTCTCGCGTGTTCTGCTTCTTCTTTGGTTAGTTCTTTATTTGTTTGTTCATTTTGCTTGGCGAATGATTCTCCAATTTGAATTTGCTCTTTAGCTAATTTCTCGTCAAGTTCTTTGACTCGCTCAGCATAACTCGCGTCAATGTCAAGCTGTTTCAATTTGCTGTTTTCGTTGATTTTCGCGATTTTATTTTCAAAATCGATTTGATCTTGCAAGCGTTGATATTCAAAATCGGCGACCACTTTATTGGCTTCTTGCTGACCGTCTGCCGCTTGCAACTTCTGATTGTAGTTGTGAATCATCCGCGCTTTTTCGAGTTCTCTATTTGCCTGCGCTTCTTGAATCAATCGAATCCTGTTTGCTTCTTCTTTATCACTTTGTTCTTTTTTATCTGCTTCTAGTTCTATTTTCTCAAGGTTGATTGCTGAACGCGCCGCCTCAATTGCTTTCAATTTATTAGCATCAGCATTTTGCAATAAGTCTTTTTTTAGTGCGATATCAGATAACCGTTGAGCATCTGCCGCCGCTAAATCTTCTGCCTCTGTAGCCGCTTCGATTGCTTTTATTTTTTCTTGTTGCGCTTTAATTTCAGCACCTAAGACGCTATCAATTCCAGCAAGTTCTTGAATTCGTCTGTTTTTTTGATCTTCGTCTATTTTGTCAAAGTGTTGTTTTGTGATTCGCATTTTTTCTTTAAATTCATTTTCTAAACGTAAATTATCGTCTTTTGCTCTTTGGATATCGAGTTTTTTATATTTTTCAACTCGATCGATATCCATTTTTTCCATGTTCAAATACATTTTTTTCAATGATGTTTCAAGAGCTGTACCTAGTTTGGTGACGGATTCCATTTGAGATTTGCGTAACTCGTCATTTGCCGCCTTCAATTCTTTTGCTTTGGCAATAAGTTCTGCGTTAAGTTTTAAAGATTGCTCAGTAACTTCGTTTCGAATAATAGCCTGCGAAGTCATGTAGTCAGTTTTTCCGGCTTCCTTATTTTGAGCGTCAACCAGTCGCTTTATATCTGCGGTAACAAGTGCAGTTTGATAGCGGTATTCACTTTGTAGTCGATTTGTTTCTATAATTGCCTTTTGTTGTGCTAACCATCCGTCAACTTCTTTTAAGTCTTTACCAATAACTTTTCCGACAATCGCGGAGACTTCCGCCAACGATTCTCTGGTGTAATTTACGATCTGACTCAATGTATTTTTAAAAAATGCACCGAATCGATCCCACTCGTAAATTAAAGCCTTAATCGCTTTTGTCCATTCGTAAACTGCCCAAACACCGACTCCGAATGCCCCTGCGGCTCCTGTAAGCAACCGGAATTCTGCGGCGGCTATAGTTACTCGCGCAATTAGAGATTTCATAGCAATGACAACTGGTGCGATATAAGTGAGGACAACTCCAAGTGCAATAGAAAGCGGCGCAATAACTGCAGTCAATCCACCAACAACTAATATTAGTTGTTTAACCTCTTTCGGTGCTCCGGATAACATTTTCAAGAATTCATTAATTTTACTAAGCAATGAAGTAAAAGCTGGCAATATCTCCTGACCAAATTTTGCCGCCAACTCTTTTAAGTTTTCTTGAAACTGTCGCATTTGTCCTGCGGCATTTTCTGAATTTCTTCCAAAGTCGCCTTGCGCATCTCTCGTCTTTTCTAAGATAAACCGATAACGCAAAGCAACTTTTTCTGCTTCAGTCATTTTTTCAACTTTTTTCTCAATCCCTTTTGATAAAGCATATGCCTGCAAAGTTGATTCGAGCATTACATAACCCAACTGCTTGAGACTTTCGGTTTCACCTGTGAAAATTCCAGTAAGTGCTGTCATCGCTTGCTCGATTGAAACGTCCTTGAAAGAGGCGATATCAGCGCCTAGTTGGACAAGTGTCATTGACATTTTAGCCGCGTCTGTTCGTGTTATGCCTAGCGATACCGCCATATCTCCGAATGTTGCCGCTGTCTTCAAGGCGCTGACTTGTGCCATCCCCATCGACTTAATAGAAGTTTCTGACCAAGAAATTACCGTTTTCGCAGAATCGCCAAATGTTATTTTGCTTTTTGCAAATGCTTCTTCCGTGCTACTTGCGAATTTTATCATCGCGGCGCCTGCCAATGTCATTGGCAAGGTGGTGTAAGCGAAAATATCTTGACCAAATTCCCTCATCGCTGTGCCTGTTTCTTCTAACTTCTTTTGAACCTCTGACAATCCGTTAATAGCTCCTCGAATGTCAGAACCAATTCTCACGACCAATTCATTCAACACTTGACTTCACCCCCATGTGAAATTGTTATTTGCTTGAGCACCTCCACCATATCGTCAATAGACATTTCTTTTTTCTTCTTGGGCTTGTCCTTCGGCATAAAATCCTCCGGCGAATAAGCCTTTCCTTTTTTCCGGTGGACATTTGCTATAACGCTACAAATAAGAGCGGAGTTAAGCAACTCCGCTCTTTTGTCTTGCGTGTGCCTGTCGCACAACTTATTGAATTCATTTAGGGTTAGCCGCCAAAACTGTTCTGAAGTTAGTTTTAAATCGTAAACACCGATTGCCCACAACTCCGTCCAGTCCGGCGCTTTTACTTTTTTCCTTCGGTAGCTTCTTCGTCGGATGATCCGTAACTCACGCGCATTAGTTGTGTCACTGCATCATTGACGACTCCGAAGTTATGCAAGCCAATCATGTTCCCGACATCGGATAACGTAATTTCTTCTTTTGCTGACTTCATCGCAACGAACAATAGCGCCCGAAGGTGTTTTGCTTCTTGTAATGCTTCGCCTATGGTGAAGAGGGACTTGCCTGTTAAGTCCTCGAATTCTGCCATCGCATTCAAATCCAATCGCAACTGTCGTTCCCTGTCCAACGTAATCACGATATTTTTTCGCATGGTATTAACCCCTTAAATTAAATTGTGCCGATTGTCGGTTGACCGCTAACTTTGAACGTGGCGGAGTAGCTAATTGCTCCATCTACTGGTGCCTCTGCGCTAAACGCTGTGCAAATTACCGAAGCAGTAAAACGTGTTACGCTTGGGCTTGTTGGCAAATCTACTGTTGCTGTAACCGCCGATGAAGTGTTAATTTGTGTAACGATTGTAGCCGCGCTTGCTGTGTTGTACATTCCCTCAATCGTAATTTCGCCGCCATCACGCAACCCTTGAATGAATTCGCGATAACGTCCAGTTGAACCATGTGTCGTAACGTCGATTGTGTCAGCGCTGAGGTTTGGCGATGAAATCGAAGTTACTTCCGAAATTGTTGTTGATCCCAATTTAAGTACTGCGCCTTGTGCAAAAACTGCCATTTTAATTCCTCCTAATGTTCAAATAGTTATTATTTTTTAATACTTAAAACCTCGAAATTATTCGACTGTTTCGACTAAAATAGTATAGCGACTTGACACAATACGTTTGTCCTCGTCTCGTTCTGTTGAAGTCGCTTCTAGATAGCATTGTACCATATTATAACCGGATAAATTAAAACGCTTTAAGTTTAAAATTCGATCCACTTCGACCTGTATCTCCTTCGCAGGTTTGTAACCAAGGCGACCGGATTTCGTGTATATATCGATTCTGGCTGACACTTCAAATCCTTTTGAAAGTAATTTGTTGTTTCGCGTTTCGATCATATTCCCAAGCGTGACATAAGGAAAGGTTTGATTCGTCGGCGGCTCATCAAATAGCCGCGAACCTATTTTTGTCATGAATGTTGCATCTGTAGATAAAGCTGTGTAAAGTGCAGTTTGGCATTCCCACATGGCAGACATTATGGCGTGCCCCCTGTCGGCTTTGCTTTCTGTGCTAGTTTATTCATATTTTTTACTAGATTGCCCATTTGTTGAATTAATTTTTGGCGACCGTTTATAACCGCTTTATCGAAAAAGCCTTGTCCAGTTCCTTTTGGCTTTTTGCTTCGACTATTTGGGCCACCGCCGCCTTCTCGGTTGATCTTCTTTGCATATTCTACATTCGTTCCCACAACTACCGAATTCCAAGTTGTAGGTGTTTGCAAAGTTCCGTCATAAGTTTTTGCAGGCTCGATTTGATTTCCTTCTTCGTCAAACTGTGCCGGAACATAGTATTCATACGTTTTTTGAGAATCAGGCATAACACCCTCATATTTTGCTTCGTTCCTCTTTAAACGCGCCTTCGAAGTTTTTATATGCGGATCTACTTTTTTATCAAATTTTGTATGAATACTTGCGCGAAGTCTACCTGAATCAACTGGTATATCTGCTTCTTTTTTTGCGAATGTTTCAACGTCGACTAGCGCGACCTCCAAGACTATAGCGTCAACTTCATCAGGGAACATTTTTGCAATTTGTTGAATCTGATATTTTAATTGACGCGTACCGCTCAAATCTGCATATAGGCTCATGCAACTTCACCCCTCGCAATAACCTGCATCATCCGCCCTGCGCTTGTCGGATCGCTAATGCTTTCGATCGTCAGCACTAAGCCATTGAACAAGAACCGATTTTTGTTCGTGAATGCTTCGGAACGCATGATAATGCGGTAGGTATTCGCTTGTTGATCCTTGCCATAACTAAATTCTTCGGCGGCTCGTTGAATCTGGACATTCGCCCAACGTGTGGCTGTCGTTGTCCAAGTTTCTTCGAAGCATCCACCACCTGCGGAAGTTGTTGTCAGTGTTTGAATTTGTATTCGTTGTCGAAGGTGTGTCAACATTAGAACACCGCCCTCGATACCATGTAAGGTGCCAACAAACTTTTTAATTCAGCATTTCCTACAATGGTATTATACGAAATCGAAAATCCACCCTCGCCAATTGTTGTCGCGAATTCTTCGCGATTCTCATATAAATACGCAACCAATCGTAACGCGGCTTGTCTGATTGAAGGTGTCGCCGCTTCTGCTGTCCCTTCGGTGTCGTCAACGATTCCGGCATTGAACACAATGACATATCCGTCACCGTTCCGCCCCTGCTTCCAGTATCCATCGCGATGGATCAATTTATTGCCAATAATTCTATAATCACTTGCCGATAAAATTTCGCCTGTAGAATCAAAAGATTCATAGTAGGTTACACTTGTAATAGAATTTACAGGTTGACGCAACAATTCGATCTGTTCAATTCCGCCTGTTTGCTTTTGAATAACCGATCTTTTAACAATCAGCACGCCGCCCAATTCGTTCTCAATCTGCTTTCGAACGGATTTGATGATTAAATTTATCAAATCATCATCAGTGCTAACGTCAATTTTTAAGTAATTTTTTGTTAGCGTCAAATCTAAAATCTCATTTGTTGGCTCTGCCGCATTGATTGTGATTGATTGATCCGGCGTTTTACTTCTGTAGATTTGATCCGATTCCCACCGCCAAAACGTCATAAACTCACCCCCTAAATTGGCGTTTCGTCTTCTTCATAAAACCGCAACTTAAATACTCCAGTTGTGTCGCCATCCGACACGATACGAATGATCTTGATTAAATAGTCTGTATTCGGCAATAAAATGATTTCCCATGCACCAAATGCTGAAGCTTCTCCGGCAGATGAATGACCGATTCCGGTTGATCCTGACAAATAATAAACTTTACGCTTTGTACCGTCCGAAGTGACTGTACTATTATTGTAAATCCGCATTGTAGAAGCGTTCAAACTGTCTTCATCAGAATTGAAAATGGTTTCTTGTGTCGGGCTTCCGTTTAACGCAACCGTCGGATTCGTGTACAAATACAGTTTAACTTCGGGCTTATTCGTCGTAATGACGATATCTTTCAAATGGATCTCATCCGCTCCGGTGCGAATATGATAATACTTCGGAACCGTTGTTGATAAAGTAAATTCAATATCGCAATCAAATCCGTAACCCTCGTGAATTCTAGCGTGTTCGTACTCAATCGTCTTTCGTGCGAATGATCTCGATTCAATACTATTTCTTGTCATGACCTTTCGCCTACTTCCTCAAATGTGATTGCTTCGCTTTGTTGTTGCTAGGTGCTACTGGCTTTTGTCTGTATAAATGTTCCGGTGGGCACGTTGTGTCTAGCCAAATCTTGTACCCATGCACCGCCGCCCGAATGCAAAAAGCCCGATCCTCCCACAAACTGTGCGAAACGTTGTAAATCGGCGAATAGTTTACACCTGCGCGGATAACTTCGGACTTAATCAAAATGCACGCCCCCGACATTCCCACTTGATGCAATCCCTGATTTCGAAATTGCTCATACTGCCGATCATATGCGAACGAATAAAAATCAAACATCCAAGCGTTTGGCTGTTCGTCTGATTCTGGTTTCCACTGTGTCCAAAACACTTCTGCAACGATTTCTTTTTTATGGCTTAAAAGTTGCTGAATGGTCTGCGGCTGTAGAATTAAATCAGAATCCACTAGAAAAAAATAGTCATATCGATTTTCCATCGTGTGCCGCAACAATGCGTTTTTCATCTTTGTTACATCTTTCAAATTTTCGCCTGTCCAGTGGTGCGTTTCATCATCGCGCCTATACTCGTTTTCGCTTGTAAATTCGATATACTGCGATGATTTGAGGAACCGCTTTAACCTCGGTGAATTATGCAGAATAAAGAAAAAATCAACCTGACACCCTTTGGTATCCAGTTGATTCAACGCTTTGAGATATTTATAAAATGTGAGGTGATCTTGTCTGACTGGTGCGCCTATAAGAATACGCTTCATCATAGTCCGTCACCCTTGTCCTCTACATATAGCGTTCCTAGTTCATGTTTGTGCTTATTGTAATACTCGCGGAAGTCTTCTTCAAAAATTGGCACCTGCGCCAAATGACCAAACTGTAACGTTGTATCAACGTACATTTGAATTCCTGCTTGCTTGAGTTTGTAGCAAAATGACAAATCCTCTCCCCATCCATCTCTAGGGAAAAAGTAAGGTTTCTGCACCTTGTCGAATACTTCACGACGAATTAAACAGCACGCCATTCCTGCCCCATCAATTGGTAGCAATCCCTCGCCATATTCTACCGGACTCTCAAGATAGCATTTTCCATCGGGCTGTTCTTCGATTTTGCTATAAAAGCATGGCTGATACGGTTGAACACGCTTGAACGCTTTAGCAGTTACAAATGGCAGTTTGTGGCGTTCCAAATAATAAATTGAT
>Ga0078894_10002707_pt1 | contig 13407 bp, 11 predicted proteins | sample LauGreSu1BDMLBSD_2_FD_67506 | JGI IMG/M metagenome (GOLD analysis project Ga0078894, IMG submission 67506) | Freshwater lake microbial communities from Lake Michigan, USA - Su13.BD.MLB.SD (version 4) (version 4) | ecosystem: Environmental > Aquatic > Freshwater > Lake | place: Lake Michigan...
TCTAGATCTCTACGCCCTGGGTCGATACACAACTACAGATGCCTTTGGTCAGAAATCTGTCTCAATGGGAACCTCGTCAGCAACAGCTGCCTTTGCCACCTATGTTGTTAAGCAGATGAATTCAGGTCTCGGATACACCGAAGTGATGACAAAGGTTCGAGCCTCATTAGTCAATGCATATCGGACAGTTACTGACTTTCTACCGCTGCACTTTGAGATTGTGAAGTAATCATTATGAAAGAACTTCCTGCAGAATTAGAGGATCTAGTCACAGTCATCGCCACCTATATCGAACACAAGATCGATCACTTCACCTTACAAACCTTTGGTGGGGGATATATCGATGCCCCCTATGTACAGGCTCTTCAGGAGCACGACAACATTCTTCTAATTGAGGCTTCAAGCAACGAGTTTCTAGATCCTCAATTAGATGAGCTAGGTCAACAAACGATGCTCTTTCTGGGATGGCGCTTCTACCCAGAGAAGTATTTGCCAAACTATGCTCAATTCATTGACCAATCAAAGCACTCGCCACGGGAAATAGCTGAAATTATGGTCAAGGCGCTTCACTTTGCGTATGGAGTAGATGAGACTTATGCCTTCGAGATTAGTCCTCTTCTGGATTTGGCAAGCAATCAGGCCAAGCCTTTAAGACTTATCGGAACTAGCTAAAGGGAGATATTCAAATGGACTTCGAAATCACGTCTCAATCAATCTGCAGCATGATGGCTAAAGCGATATTCCATGTAGATCCTGATGATCTTGCGTATCTGTTTGCAACTGGAAAGAACGAACTCTACTTGCGAGATCACCTCGCAGCCTTCATGAACAAACATCTTGGACTAGAAGGAGATGAATTCATCGGTAGAGAGTGGAAAAAGCATGACCTCACAATAAATGACGGTCACCGTTTGCATGCAATTATTGAAGGAAAGTCATACATTCATTACGACGCAGCAAATCCAACCCACCTTGAAAAAGGCAAGAAATCTATTAAGGCAGACATTGAGCGAGACCTCGGGAAGTCCAAGGAGACTTTGCTTAGAAAGTCGAAGCGAAGTCTTGAGTGCAAGAAATTCTTCACAGCAATTGTTTTCACAGTAGAGATTGATCCAACTTTAAATGAGAGTTTTGGAAACGTCACTTATGCCAAATACCATCGTCAAGGTGGAAATCGTTTTGGTGGTTACGACAATCTGGTTGAAGCAGGGCGGGAAAACCTTTCAAGGCTTCTGGCGGAGTATGGTGACGTTAGCTCGGTATTCTTTCCAGTAGGTACATACAAGGGAATGAAAGTCCATGTTGATTTCTTTTCAGTTGAGAGCCTATAGACTCCGAAAGTCACGGAAGGAAATCGGCAGATGAGTGAATTGATCGATGTATCTAGAACCATCGTTAATCAGAGCAACGTTTTACAAGAGTTATCTGCATCTATTAAGGAACTAAAGCCAGAATTGCTTGATGGCCTATTCTGCGTCTCAAATCAGGAAGCCTTCGCTGTTGCCGGAGAAGTGCGTGCAGGCCGATTAACTAGTTTAAATCCCTTAATGGTCGATTCTTTGAGTCAAGCTATTAAGGATGTACTAAGAATTTCTGAATCCCTAGAAGTCGAAGGTTTAGACGAGAACTCTCTGAAATCTTTGGATGATCTAGAACTACCTATCACAGAACTTCTTGATTGGATTGAAAGCTATGACAGAAAGGCCTCAGACTGGAGTTATAGTCTGGAAGATATGAGACGACCTGATTTCATAGGAATCTTTTGCATGGATTGTGATGCTGAAATCGGCGGGGAAGAGAACTGCCCTGGGTGTTCAAACCAATAATTACAACAGGTCTATTTTTGGCATAGGGTTACAAACTTACCGAGCATGACCATGCCATCAGGAGATGTTGGCTCCATGATTGCTAAATGTGGCGAGCGCAAGATATAGCAAGCCCATTGAGCTCTTGAGATAGCTACATTCAATCGATTTGGGGACAGTAGAAACTCAATTCCTCTTGGGAGATCTTCACTTGAAGAGGTAACCATTGATACAAAGACAACAGGTGCTTCTTGGCCCTGGAATTTATCCACGGTTCCCACGCGGATATCCCCGAAACCTGCATCACGCAGCCTTGCCTTTAGGTATCGAACCTGGGCGTTGTATCCAGTGACTACCAATATGTCCTTCTGTGTTAGCGGGCGAGATTCCTTTGGCTTTCCATCCTTATCGACTGATGTCCATGGTTTGCCTAATAATTTTGGAACTCTGGTTAGCAATTCATCTGCTTCTTCAATTGAAGAGACCGTGTTTCCAAGGTGATTCACATCCACTACATGAATTCCAGGCTGAACACCTTCCAGATTGCGAGAGGAACATCTTGTATCTGATTTCAATCTATCTTCGTATTGAAGACGAGAAACAGCCTTTGCAATTAGTGGATGCAATCTAAATGTTGTGTCTAAGAAGAAACCCAAGTGATCAGGCATAGTCTTCTTCTCGCCCAATAGGTGCGACAGGACTGATTCATTTACAGGCTCAGGGTGCTTGCCCTGACTTACCTGTGGAAGTTGCTGAGGATCACCCAGTAGCAATGCACGCTTTGCAGCAGAAATTGCTACTAATGAATTGGCCAAGGAAAACTGACCCGCTTCATCAATGACAATCAGATCTAAACCGAGCAGTCTGATTTCAGTGCGACTAAAACTCCAGACAGTTCCACCAATTACATATCCATGCTGGGCCATTCCTGCGGCCCAAGCTCCAACATCATCAACGTGATAATTAGGCCGAGTCTTTACAGATTGACCCTTCTTTGCCATCGGAATGTTTGGATCGACTTCAGAAACACTGTTCATTAAATGCTCAACAACGGCATGTGATTGCGCGATTACACCAATCTTCCAACCTTGCTTCACTAAATTCGCGATTACATGCGCGCCAACGTATGTTTTACCTGTACCTGGTGGCCCCTGAACTGCGATGTAACTTTCGTCGCTGTTGATCAGTGAAGCGGTGATGTCAGCGACGGAATCATTTGAATTAGTTAACCCACCATCGATTTGTCGAGGTGGTCTTCGCAATAGAACATCACACCATGCGGTTTGCGGAAACAGAGGCAGGTTGTTTTCACGTCTGTAAAGCACACCTCCACCAAGCTCTTCACGCAAAATCTTCTCTATACCGTTGGTTCTAATTGGTGCACCAGGCAGAACTGCCATGGGCAATTGATCCCAAGTTCCACTGCTCTTCTTTTCTACCTCTTCAAAGACAACTGTTGAACCATCAATTTCAAGGATTGTTGCTTCGGAAAAACCTCGAGTGCTTCCCTGAATTGTCTTAAAGGATTCAGGTGCAAACTCATAAAGCATCTGTGGCACATGTTCAAAATCAAGAACATGGGACAGATCGACTCCATCTGCCTCAACGGTCACCATTCGTCTGTGATTGCGCTGACGACCAGATATTGTCCAAGGCCCTGCCTCTACATTTGTAGGAACAACAACATCGTTGAAGGCATCCATCTCATCAAGATCCTTTAGCGCTCGATCAAATAACGCCCACCAAGCTGGCCTTGCCTCGCGGTGATGGAAAGAGATTGCTGCTGACAAAAGACTCAAACCCTGTTGTTCAAGGTTTCTTTCCGCCTTATCGGCAGGAACACCTTCTAAGAGTTGAACGGCGATGGGATCTTCCTTCTCGATCTCATCGGTCGCCTCCCATTTAATCTCAGCGGCTGGGCGCAATGACGCAATATCGACTCCATGTGCAATCGCCTGAGCACGAATCCAGTCATCTAGCTGCCGCGTTGAATCAACATCATCCTTGTTGTAGCTCTTGATCTCATCCAAAATCTTAAGGAAGGCTGCCTCGTTACCATCACGAAGATGAGCCAAGGCCTTTTCAAATTGAACAACACTGCCTACAGCATTTGAGACCTCTTTGTCGCGGTTTCCATCCCAGTAGACCTTTTCGATGTACTTAATGGACATTGATTCTGTAGAAAATCTAAAGGCATTTCGAACCAAGGTGTACAAATCTACGAAAACGCCTTCGCGTACTAATTTATCGACCTCAAACTCAAGGACACCATGTCGCTGGGCCAATCGCAACATTGCACTTACTTCATACGATGCATAGTGATAGATATGCATCTCTGGGAAATCTTTCCTTCTATTCATGACGTAGTTTATGAAGTCAATAAAAGCTGTTTTTTCCTCAGCTGTATCCCGAGCATCAAAGGTGTCAAATTTAAATTGTGAGCCTTCTTTGTAAAGATAACCAAACATGTATTCAAGGCCAGTACCATTATTCGCAAATGGATCACCTTCCATGTCAAACCAAATATCGCCTTCATTACTTTCTGGCAATAGCCCAAAGGCATCTATGTCTTTGATCTCATAAATAGGCTTTTCCAAGTTCCTACCTTTAACTTGAATTGCAGCCTGATCACGTAATGAGGCAAATGTTGCCTTGGATACTTCACGAGGCAGCTTTGGTCTTTGCTCATCTGTTGCAATCGCCATCTCATCAATTGTTTTAATGCCATTAGATACAAGTAGCGATCTAGTTGAAGATCTGATTCCCTGAATCAAAGATAGATCCTTATCCTCATGGCGGCCTAGATCACATTGAGTCGACCAGCGACATCTGGTGCATGACTCCTTTGGGGGAGCCCACAAAGGAGATGGTGCTGCATCAAATGAGGAAATTCGGTTTCGAACTCGATCCATGAAGAATTGAGCTAGATCAATCAAATCAAGGGCCGAAGCACGCCACTTTTCATCACCGCCTAACCACAAGTGCACTTCATGTGGCGTTGCTAAGCCAAGCTCCTTCATCATCGCTGCATAGGTTGCCACCTGCAAAACAGCTGCACGCTTGGCACTTCGTGCAGATTTTGCATCTACTGGGTCATAAACAAAGCGACCTTGGTCATCTTTAACGGGTTGCCCATTCTCATCCTTTACCAAAACAAGAAAGTCGGCAAAACCCATGAATGAGCCATTGAAAAACGCTGCTTGATAGATGGTCTCTACTCCATCGGCAACTGCCTTCATGGTGCGCTGATGCGTAGCTGTTAGTGCCTCAAAGGTGAAGCTCGGCTTTCCGATATCAATGAATGATCCAGCCGCCTTAAGTTGCTCGGCAATCTTTGACTCATGAATGCGTCCCTGCTCAGCCAAAAGTTCTAGTTCATCACTATTCTCTTTTTCAGCAGGTGGAATCAATTCATTTATTACAGACCATTCAAGGTGTAAACGATGATTGCACTCAAGCTCAGCGATTACATCTTGTGGAGAAATCACCAATTGAGCCTGGATTTTTCTCACTTAGCGACTTCGCTCCAACCCTTTTTAATGTTGTCAGCGATCATGGCATCTGCAATCTTGAGAGCTTCCTTTTCGTTGGGCGCTAAGCGAACTTCGCGATCAAGAGGAGACTTTCTAGTCGATGAGTAATCTGTCCAGTGAACAACAAAGGCTGGATATCCCGCAGACTCTTTGTTTGTTTTCCAAACTACCAGTTTGCGAACATCAACCTTGCCAGCGCCTTCCTTGGTCCACACTTGGCGCTTAATGACAGTGCTTTCGCCCAACTTTGCCTCTTCAGTTGTGGCAGCAACTGGCAACAATCGAGTGACTTGGCTCCACCCAATATCTTCTGGGGTGCAGGCTTTGTCATTACGCAACCGAACAACAATTGCATTGTGAACAGCAACACTGTTGCTCCAACCAGTAACTTGCCATCCATCAGCACCAAAACTCAAACGTGGATGCTTGATAGGCCGCCCCTGGAAGTCCTCTAGTTGTAGATCCATGCACTTCAACTCGGCAATCACCGAAGGCTCAACTAACTGATACATGACTCCAGAGCTTTCACTGGTGCGTCGATATGAACTTGGCTTAACTCGCGGAAGCAGTAGCTGGTGTAGCTCTTTTCTAAAGGCGGTATCACCAACATTTCCAGTGGTGGTTACAGGAATCCAACTTCCATCATCCTGAAGTAGCGCTAGCAAGATAGATCGAACCAAAAGTGATCCATCGGCATCTCTACGCTCGGTGAAGCCAATAATCGCCGCATCCAAATCCTTAGTAGGCTTAATCTTGTAGGAGCGACCATCTTCAGCTCGTCCGACAAGACCTTCAGCACTTGCAGCTGTTTCCTTCTCGTAAATCTCAGCTACTTCGTTGGCAGATCGAGTCGCTGTGCTGGTTGCAAAGAAGAAGTTCTTGCCAACTGGGATTTTAGAAATCTCCTCATAGCGAACCGTATAAGGAGTACCAATGGCAGAAACTGTCGGTGATGAGACAACATCAAAAACAGCAAAAGCTAACTTTGAGGTATCTTGCTTATCTCCACCTCCAAGTGCCGAAGTCACATCTGCAATACGGGTTCGCTTCTCACCAAGTACATGGAGCTCACCAGCAAAGATGGAATCCTTATCAATCTTTGAATTGCTAGCCTCGGTCAAAATCTCAATCTCTCCAGAGATTACGCGACCCGTAGGGGAGACCAACTTCCACTCTGAGTCAAAGAGTAAGAACCACAGCTCTCCATCCAACTTCGTTGAAACAAGTAGCGGCAAACCAAGCTTTCGCTCGATGTCAGCAGGGCTTGTCAAAACATAATTTGAAGCAACAACCTTTCGGTAGGCCACAATCTTGCTCATCAAATCTGAGTTTGCGAATGCGCCTTGGGTTTCAATAACCGCTTTACCTAATTTAGCCATCGTTACTCATCACCTTTCTCTGCCTTGGCAGCGGGCTTTTTGAGCTCCATCGCTGAAAGGTGCAACAACAGAAGAAATGAGTCGCCTTCGATGCGGCCATCTAGAAAACCACGATAAGGACTTCCATTTGATTGAAGCACCAATGGACCCTTTCCGCCTTCGCCACCAGCCAAAAGCATTACTGAATCCTTTTCATGTAACTCTTTAGTAATAGCAAACAAGAAATCAAAGGTAACGCCATCGACATGTCGAAGCTGCATAGTTCTTTTGATTCCATACTTGCGGATTAGATCTGCCTTAGGAATCAACTTTCCAGTCCACTTAACAGGAACCTCATCATTTACATTGGGTGCGATCTCAACAGGAGTTCTACGCTCCATCTCCTTGCCATCAGGTCCATAGATAATCTCCAGCACCTCAGGGGCGCAAAACAGAGGCTCATTATCCTTGTTAAGCAAAACGGTATTTGTGCCTTCAATAACGCGGCCAACCATCTCTAAATCGATCTCTGGATCAGAGTCAATAAGATGCTGTGAGTAGACATCTCCAAGGCTCTTTACAAGATCTTCATTGAGTTTTCCTTCACCTGCGGCAACATAACGTTGGAAAGAGACTGGCTTACCACCCTTCGAAGCAATTGTTTTTTCCTTTGCAGGAGTTGATGTAGCAACAACAGTTGCGTCACGGTTACTTGAATTAGAGATATGAATCTTCATGGCGTCTCCTAAAACATCTCAAAGTCAAGGTCATCGGAATCATCTGATGTTGCCTCATCTGTAACTGAAGCAATCGCTGCTAAACTTGCAAACTCGTACTCAACCTTTTCACCGATCAATGCGAAGTACCCATTTTCGTTACCGACCAGAATCCCAGTTTCTACGTGATAGTCAGCTCGTGGATTGAATGGAAAGGTGAGGATCGTCCCTGCATCCAACTCTTTCTTAATTCCATCAGAAAGCTCTTCCGCTTCTAGAGCGTAGGTAGTTCCAAATCGCAGATTCAGCGCCTCTGTTGGAGTAATCACAGAAGCTTCAACTGTTTCACCTACCGTTGCAGGGAAGAGTTCTGGGGTAGATCCATCTGGGTTGATTGCCTCTAGTTCGCCTTGTGGAACCCACACCTTGTCAGGAGTGAAGTAACCCTGCGCAGTCATGCCACTTCTGATGAGCAATGAGCCATCAGCCAATAGCGAAGCTTTGGCGCACTCATTTCCTTCGGCATCAAATGGAACTCTGCGGCGTTTTCCGTACAGCACGCCGCGGTCAATGGGCTTGTAAGCGAACACTGCGCTCTCGCCCTTGTATGCAATGTTTATCGTTTTGGCCATGCCCAGAATCCTAAAGGCAACCTCTGACAAGTACCAGAGTATTTGTCTGGTCATCCTTGAACTTGTCAGACCCAGACCTTAGAGTTTTAGCAACTGAAAGGGGCACCAAATGCCATATTTTGAATTCATCGGGGAAGATGCATCACGTAAGTCTGAACGCGCCGAGAAGTACTGGGAAATCACCCAGGTCGGCAAAAACGTCACTGTTCGCTTTGGAAAGATCGGCGCAGATGGTCAGCTTAAAGTCAAAGAGTTTGAGACTAAAGAGGATGCAGAAGCAGAAGTTGTGAAGCTAATCAAAGAGAAGACCAAAAAGGGTTACATCGAAAAGCCAAATCCACACGCTTAGATTCTTCTATGAAAAGTTATGCGGGTGTGTCAAGAGACAAGCGTGATGCAATAACTCCGTTGCACGAAGCGACTATTACGATGTTTAGAAAGATAGTCCTGCTTTGGGAGTTGGCTCGAAGTGAGGGCCACGAAGATTCGAATGATGGTGATGGAATCTCGCTAGAAATGTTTGTAAGCTCCCAGCTAGCAATTTTAGCGCTTAAGGGAATCATCAATCCGTCTGAAAACAATATAAAAGCTATTCGACGAGCAACCAAAGACTTTGATGAACTTCTAGATTTCCCAGATATAGAAATTAAACAACTTGATTTGGAATCAGCAGATAAATTTGAAGCATCCGAAAGTGAACACTTTAGGCTCCAGAACGGTTTGTGGCATGTTCGCTCACGGAATTACGGCGAAGTTGATGAGTGGAAAAAAGCAGTTCCAAAATTGCAGGAATTGCTTAACCAAGAAACCAAAGTTGATAAGGTGGCAACGATCTTATCTGATACAGCACATTTATTAACTGATCTTATTTGGCAGGATTATGCGAAATTGGGATATGTTTTTTACTGTTATCACTACAATGACAAATACGATAATGATTTTGGATTATTTGATTTTAGATATGAATTCAGTGATTACTTCAAAAGAAATCTATTTACGCCGAGTTGGGCAGAAGTTTATATAGATTTTGCTGATTCATCTCATGAGTTTGAAGTAAATTGGAATGAATGGGGTGATGGGTGTTTGGAAAACCTTGACGGTCCCTATGGTAATAATAATCTTTTGCTGCTCTACGCTCATAATTTAGAAATTAGTGAGGATTATCTAACGGAGGAATCTGGTGATTGGTATTGGCCAGAAATCAGTAATCTTGATGAAATCGATCCCGAAATTAGAATCATTCAATGTGATCCCAGATGGTATTTTGACGATTCGTACTACAACATCATTGATTTTGGAGTCACTCCAGACTTGAAATTTATTAGGGAATTGGAATTAGAGCGTGGAATAAGTTATGCAGAACTCAGCACAGAACAGATAGCTCGTATAATTTATGTTTTGATAGAAAACTTAGAATCTTCCGAAATAGGCACGAATAAAGTTGCGCACTATATATTAAGTTTGATCTTGAGTCACCCAAAGACAACTAAAGAAAACAAGGCAACTATCGCATTATTGAGTGATCCTCACATACAAATTTTCAAAAAATCCTAAAGTCTACTGAGGAAACTTAATGAGGGATAAATGATGAATCAAGAGAGACTTTTAAAGTTGGCAAAGTCTGGTGACATTGATGCAAAGTATCAATTGGGTTGCTTAGCTGAAGACGCTGGGCAGATCGACGAGGCCAAGAAGTGGTTTCACGAAGCAGCTGCAGGTGGAAGTCCAGCAGCAATGAATGCGATCGGCCTATTGGCACACACAGCAGGTGATTTGGAAAGAGCTAGAAATTGGTATGAGAAAGCCGCAAACAATGGCTACAGCATGGCTCTAAACAATTTGGGAACTATTTCTGAAGATCCTGAAGAAGCACGGAAATGGTTTGATGCTGGTGTAAAGGCTGGGAACAGTCTGGCCATGTTTAACTTGGGTTTGATGCTTTGGGATTCTGGCGAAGAGAAACAGGCTTTAGATCTTTTTCTCACCTCTGCCGAACTCAACAATTCAAATTCAATGGCACAACTAGGTTTGATGGCAGAAGAGGCGGGCAAACTTGAGGAAGCCAGGAACTGGTACTTGCGTGCCGCCGAATTAGGAAACAGTCAAGCGATGTACAACCTTGGGGTACTCGACCATGATTTGGGAGATATTTCTGGGGCCAAGAAATGGTACGAGAGTGCTTTGCAAGCTGGAAACTCATACCCGTTAAATAACTTAGGCCGAATAGCAGAAGCTGAAGGTGATATGACTAAAGCTAACTCCCTCTACAAACAAGCTGCAGAAAATGGCGAACCAACAGCGATGACAAACCTTGGTATTTTCGCAGAAGAATCTGGAAACCTGAGCGCGGCGATCAAGTGGTACGAACAGGCAGCCGCCCTGGATCAGCCAGATGCAATGTTTCAATTAGGCAAAATCGCTTCAAGTGCAGGTGATGAGGATCAAGCAAGAACTTGGTGGGGAAAAGCTGCAGCTCTTGGCCATGAGGGTTCGATAGATGCATTGCGCCTAGCTGAGGAAATAAACATAGAAGGGGATTCTGGGGAAATGAGTATTGATGACGAGTTTTCGGAACTCAATGGGTTTGGAACTTGGGAATGGACAGAGGTACTGGAAGCTTTTGTGAATGAAGACCAAGAAGAACTCGAAGAAATGAAAAATAGCTATCCAGGGACTTTTGAAATTTTTATGAATTTGCGGGAATACGGTCTTTTTGAAATTTGGGCAGAGTGGGGTTCAAATCTAGAATTTGGACGAGGGCGTGAAGAAACTCAATCCGACTTTCTGGCAGGACTTGATCGGGAAGAAGAGATTGAAGATGAGAACGGTGTGTCTTATATAAGTGGGGAGGATTTACCTGACTGGGAGACGTGGCAGAGATTGTCTGTACAAGAAGAGTATCTTCCAAGTTCAGATGATGACAGATACGTCTTTAATATTGAAGGAGGCGTATGTGCGATTTCTGGAAAGGCTCCACAGCTATCTGATTCTAACGATCAAGTGGATACAGAGTCCCAGCTGCTGGTAAACACTTCGGGAATTGATTGTCAGTTTCATGAGACCTCAGATGAGTGTTACAACAAAAAATGCGAAGCAAGTTTGATAACAATATCTTCAGGGCTTGGAGATGGTTATTACCGAGCTGTAGCCTTTAACAATCGCGCTGGAGATATCGAATGTGTCATGTCTTACTTCTCATACAATTGGGAGCACGTGGAAAGCAAGTTAATTCTTGGAGAAGGCACCAATGGAACCAAGGACGATGGGACATTGGTAGGTAATTTAGAAGATCACATCCCCATTTACTTAGGAGAGATCAAGAGTGACGGAAGTCTTAACTTCGGTGATCGATGGGCCTGGTGCGAAGCTGGTCGCGGCGACGACTTCAAAATTGCATCAATAGCAGTGCCTGCTGATGAATACCTGGCTTTAGGTTGGATTCATGCGTTGTCATTTGAACCCGATGATGTAAGAGTTTTTATAGTTGGACTTTATCGTGGTGAAATGAAGCAACATTACTTAAGTCTGATGGAAGAGTTTCCAGAGGTGAAAACATTCGCAGATCAACACCTAGATTTTGCTCGGAATTTGGGAGATTACTGATGGATGAGCATGAAGTTGACGCGATCATAAGTCGCAAGGACATCACCTAGATCCGTGAAGACAAGAGCAATTGCTTCACTTCTCGGTTAGTTGAAATTTCGTTAATTCGCAAGAGCGCCCATAATTGCCTGATCAGATACCTCGTCAGAATCAACCAAGGACCATAAATCTAAAGCAAAATAACCTTCATCGTCTTCATCGTCTTCATAGCTGATAGAAATTATGTATTCTGTAGATGGATACACATTTGAATCTTCTTCTTGACGTGGCTTTTCAGCAATAAACCATGAAGCCACCTGTGCAGCCCCGCTAACTGTTTGCGTGTACCCAGGAGAAATGTATGACCGTCCATTCCACTGGTCCACAACTAATGTCCAAACCCTTCGGTTATCAATTGATTCGAGTTCATCACAAATCCAGCCTCTTTTATCGTTATAAGTCCTAGTAAATTCATTAGTGCTTGTGTTTTCAGTTCTTTCCTGAACTTCCTTGAGGGGTCCATATTTTTCTATAACCATGCTTAATTCTGCGACACGTTCACGTATGTAATCAAAATCAAGTTCTTCCAATAGGGCTTGATCAATTTCTTCCTCAGAGGCCTCAGATGAAACTTCTATGGACCACATTTTCACTCCTCTTTTCTATAAATTACGCGATCTTACCGACTGCCATTTTTACTGTGCTTGGACCAGCTTCTGTTGGACGAACCTCAAGACGCATCGGTATCTGTGTCTTCATTCCTTCAACGTGACTGATTATTCCAATAACTCGTTGCTCTCGAAGATCTTCAAGAACATCAAGTACCTCTTCCAAAGTGTCATCAGATAAGGAACCGAAACCTTCATCGATGAAGAGAGTGCCGAGTTCAATTCCACCATTGTCACCTTTAACGACCTCTACCAAGCCCAAAGCTAAGGCAAGAGATGCGTAGAAAGTCTCACCACCTGACAGGGTTTCTGCAGGACGTTCTTTGCCTGCAAAGTAATCCATGATCGTGATACCCAGACCAGCCTTTTGAGATCGCCCCTGCTTATCCTCGTGCAATCTAAACTCATACTTTCCATTACTCATTCGGCGTAAGTGACGACTAGCAAATTCAAGGATCATCTCTAGACGTTCTTGCAATACGAAGTTTGTCAGGCTTAATCCTGCAGAGTTCTTTCCATCCACCCAGCCCTGAAGCTTCAGATATGGACCACCCGTCTCACGCAGTTCGGCTATTTCGTCTAGGGCAGCACTAATTCCACTCTGGGCTGAACTTAAGCTCTCATTGATTCTCTCAACAACCGCCAACTGATCATTGATCAGTGAAAGTTCTTGTTCTAACTCGCTTACCTTCTGCCTTAAAGTCATTATCTTTTCTTCAAGCGCGGCAGCCTCTGGCAGCTTCTTAAAGTCTGGTTGAGCAAGGAGAGCATTTATCTCCTTGATTCGATCTGTGTATTCAGAGACCTCGGCTCGAAGAGCCTCTTCATCAATCGTCAGGATCTCAACCAATGCTTCTTCATCTTCGATCTTTAGTCTTTTCATCTCAGATTTAATCTTTGTTTCAGAAGTTAGCTTAGATTTTTCAGCACTTTCATAATCCATGAAGTGCTGTAGGCAGTCATTCAGATCACTTAACTCCTGTTGCGCGTCCTCGTACTCGCTTTGAATCTCCTCGGCGTCTTCTGCACTCTTTTCTAATTTCTTCTTTTTTGCTTTGAGATCTGAAGATGACTTAAATTTTTTCTTAGAGGCTTTAATTGCATCTTTAAGTT
>Ga0078894_10002708_pt1 | contig 13402 bp, 10 predicted proteins | sample LauGreSu1BDMLBSD_2_FD_67506 | JGI IMG/M metagenome (GOLD analysis project Ga0078894, IMG submission 67506) | Freshwater lake microbial communities from Lake Michigan, USA - Su13.BD.MLB.SD (version 4) (version 4) | ecosystem: Environmental > Aquatic > Freshwater > Lake | place: Lake Michigan...
TGACATCTGCGCAGCCTGCTTCTCCGTTGGCTGAGCTGATGCTGGGTCTGTGGGAGGGATGTGGTTTTGTGAGAGCCCTGCTTGGCCTCACAGATCAACCGTTCCCGATCCCGATGGGCAGAGCCAACGGTCTGTTGCCGCCTTTCTGAATGGCCTTCAACGACAAGTGAGCTCTGAATCGCTGGATTCACAGCTCACGACATCGTGACTTAAATGGCGGCGATTGTTGAACTGATGCCGTGAAATGCAGGGTGCAGGCTCGTGAACGGAACCATGTCTGCGGTTCCAGCAAGCCCGTAGCACGGCTACGGCAGATTTGCTCTGATTACCCTCCAAAAACCCACTGGCGCGAGCGGCGGGTTAGAGTCTGAAACAATCCTTCACGTCTGGATCGTCCTCCATGTTTACGCTTGAAAGGGCTGCCCAGATTTTTCCGGAAACCCGCACCGCCGACGTGGTGCCGGCCATCACGGCACGCTTTCAGCTTCTCAGCGCCGAGGACCAGCTCGCCCTGATCTGGTACGCCTATCTCGAGATGGGTAGCACGATCACCATTGCTGCGCCGGCTGCTGCGCGCATGCAATTCGCTGAGCGCACGCTTCAAGAGATCAAGGCGATGACCTTCGCCGAACAGAGCCAGGCGATGTGCGATCTGGCCAACCGTGCCGATACGCCGATCAGTCGCGTCTATGCGACCTGGTCGGTGAACATCAAGCTCGGTTTCTGGTACCAGCTTGGAGAGTGGATGGCCGCCGGCAGCGTGGCACCGATCCCGGAGGGTTATCAGCTGTCCGCCAACGCTTCGGCGGTGCTCTCATCGCTGAAGGCCGTGGAGCAGGGGCAGCAGATCACTCTGCTCCGCAATTTCGTGGTGGATATGGGCTTCGATCCAATCAAGGGTGAGGGCCAGCGAGTGATGGAGCCCGTGATGCCACCGACGCCTGAGGAGCTGCGCAAGAAGGTGTTCATCGAGGGTGTGATCAACCCCACGGTGAACAACTACATGGATCTGCTCAACGCCAACGACTTTGACAATCTGATCCAGTTGTTCCTGCCCGACGGCGCTCTGCAGCCACCCTTCCAGAAGCCCATTGTGGGTACCGATGCCATCCTGCGCTTCTTCCGCGAGGACTGCCAGAACCTGAAGCTCCTGCCCGAGCGCGGCTATGCCGAGCCCACCAATGACGGTTTTAACCAGATCAAGGTGACTGGGAAAGTGCAGACCCCCTGGTTCGGTGCCGGCATTGGCATGAACGTGGCCTGGCGGTTCCTGCTCAACCCTGAGGGCAAGATCTACTTCGTGGCGATCGACCTGCTTGCCTCGCCAGCCGAGCTGCTCAAGTTCGCACGTTGAGCCTGCTGCTCAATGGCGGGCTGATTCTGGGCTGGGGTCTTTCCCTGGCCCTGGCCCTAGGCAGCGACATCACCAGCGGTCCTTTGTGGCTACTGATTGGTCTGGTGCTGCTACGCACACAGCTGCAGACAGGTTTGTTCATCGTGGCCCATGACGCCATGCACGGTCTGCTCTGGCCGACCCGGCCCCGTTGCAACGATGCTCTCGGTGCACTGGCTCTGCTGCTTTACGCAGGCCTACCGTTTGAGGCCTGCCACCGGCAACACCGGCGTCATCACCGCCAACCCGGCTCCCCTGAAGATCCGGACTTTCCCACTGACCAACACGGGGGCGCGTTGCAGTGGTACCAACAGTTTCTGGCGCGCTATCTCAGTCCGCAGCAGATGGTGTTGCTGCTGGGCGGATGGGGTGTGCTTGTGGCTCTGACGATGGTCTGGGTCCAAGTGCCCCCAATCGTGGCCGCGTTGAGAGTGGTTCTGTTTACCACCCTGCCTCTGCTGTTGAGTTCATTCCAGCTGTTCGTTGTTGGCACCTACCTGCCGCACCGTGTCCAGCGCCTGCCGGAGCGGCGATCTCATCCGATCAGCCTGAATTTGCCCCCTTGGTTGTCGTTGTTGGCTTGCTTTCACTTTGGTTATCACCGTGAACACCACGACAACCCAAGCCTGAGCTGGTATCAGCTGCCGGCCGCACGCGCTTTGCGCCTGGCGCTCGCGGTGCCTGAATCCCTCCGGTAGCGTCGGATGCAGCGGTGTCACGCGGATGAGTCAGTCAGTTGTCGACACTTGGAGTGACAGGGAACAGGTCGTTGCACGATCGGCTTTTCAGAAGGCCTACGAGCGTGCGGTGGCTCAATTGGTTGCCTCGGTTCAAGCGCAGGCCTCGAGCCTGGGCACGGTGGATTCGATCTGGGCCCTCCACGATTTTCTCAGCATCGAACGGCACACGATGGAAGGGCGATTTGATTTCCGTCTTGAGGGGATCCTGTTCGTGTTCGCCAGTCTGGTGAAGGACGAACTCCTGCACTTGCAGGAACTGGATGGACTTGAGGCCGACAAACTCGCCAAGGTTGCCGCCATGTCTCGCTTCTGAACACCGGTTGGGGCCTCCTGCTGCGAGGACCCAGCGAGCTCGTTGAGTGCGACGCCACAAAAAAGCCGCCCTTATCGGGCGGCTGATCTTATGAATGCGTGATCAGTCGATCACCAGCGGTTGCCACCACCACCACCACCGCCTGTGCGGGGCTCGGCCAGGTTGACCCGGATCATCCGGCCCATCCACTCGACGTTTTGGAGGTCGTCGATGGCTTTTTTCTCATCGGTGTCGTTGGCCATCTCAACGAAGGCAAAGCCACGCTTACGGCCGGTATCGCGATCGAGGGGCAGGCTGCACTTGCGTACAGCGCCGTACTCGGCGAACAGGCTCTGAAGGTCCTCCACTTCGGCATCGAAGGAGAGGTTGCCAACGTAAATTGTCATGAAATGCGTTAAAGGTATGTGCCCGATTCGTTGAAGGCCCTGAAGAAAGTTGCTGGCCGGGTGGAGAAATCTTTGGAACCCGCCGCCTGGAGTCGAAACCTGCTGGAGAGTGATCGTTGAATCCCTATCACCCTACTGCACGCCCTGTTGCGGCGATGGGGACACTCCCAGGGTGAATGTTCAAAAAACCCTGAGAGCTGCATCTCCCCAGAGCGTGTCCTCATCACGGCACGCTCAACCCGTTCATAGCCAAGGCCGCCGCGGAAGCCAATACCGCCGCGGCGCCGCCCTAGGGTCGTGCGATCACCCCTGGGGGCAACGATGGCCGAACGCAATGGCTCGGTCCGGGGGGAGGAACCATCGCTCACCCTGGGACAGCTTGAGGGCAGTTATCCCGCCTATTGCAAGGCGCTGAGAATCCTGATCCGAGAAGGAAAAACGCTTAACCAGATCCAACGCACCTTGTGTTGGCATCGTCTGGTGATGCTCCATGAGCGCATGCCGCGTCAATACCGCGATCCGGTGCTCCACTACGGCATGACCAAGCGAGCTCTGGAAGCGGATGCGGCTGGCCAACGCTGAGCTCGAGGTTGGCGCGGGTTTGCTGCAGCAGATCAGCGCCAGAAGCGAACCGATCTGATTCATCGGCTCCGCACCACCGTCAGCTCAGCGTTATCTGGGCGCTGATTGGCCTGTTCACCACAGGTGCCTGCCGTGATGGTTCTGCTGGAGCCCACAAACCTGCTGCTCCTGGCCTGCGCGCTGATCTACCTCTGGATTGGCGAGGCGGCTGAGGCCGTCATCCTGCTGGTGTTTGTGGCGGCGATCAGCGGCCTCGATGCCCTGCAGCAAGGCCGCAGCCGAAGGGCTCTGTCTGAGCTGGCACGGCTGGCGGCACCGGCGGTGCGGTTGCAGCGTCAGGGCCAGGAGCTGAGCTTGCCGCCAGATCAGGTGCAGTGCGGCGATCTGTTGCGCCTGGAGGAAGGTGATCGCGTGGCTGCCGATGCCCGCATCACCGAGGCGGCAGGGCTGTGGCTGGATGAATCGCTGCTCACCGGTGAGGCCTTACCGGTGCTCCGTCAACGCCAGGGGGAAGCGATCCAGGCGGGCGCCTTGGTCGCCAGCGGTTGGGGTTGGGCGGAAGTGGTCGCCACCGGCGCCGATACCGAATTGGGGCGGATCGGAGCCAGCCTCAAGCAGGTGCAGCCACCGCTCACGCGCCTGCAGCGGCAGACCCGCCGGCTCACCGCACGCCTCACCACGGCTGCTCTGGTAGGCACCACGGCGTTGCTGTTGATCCATGGCGCCACCACAGGCCGCTGGAGTGAGGCGCTCCTGGCTGCCCTGGCCCTGGCCCTGGCGGTGCTGCCCAATGAGATCCCGGTGGTGTTGGCGCTGTTCCTGGCCCTTGGTGCGGTGCGCCTCGGGCGGATCGGTGTGCTCGCGCGCTGGCCGGCGGCGGTGGAAAGCCTTGGCAGCACCACGGTGTTGGCGGTCGATAAGACCGGCACCCTCACCCAGAACCGCATGGCGGTGGTGGCGCTGCTCACTTGGCCGGAGGCGGACTGTTGGCGGCCGCACATGGTCCTGGCGGAGCCGTGGCATCGGGTTCTGGAGTTCGCAGTGTTGGCCAGCCGCAGCAATCCGGTGGATGCGATGGAAGTGGCGATCCAACAGCTGGCGCAAGAGCGGCTGCAGGGTGAGCACCGGGATCACCTCCATCCCGACTGGCCCTTGGTGCGGGACTACCCGATCACACCCGATCTGCTGGTGGTTTCCAAGCTCTGGTGCGATGCCGATGGCACGCAGCACATTGCGGCCAAAGGGGCGCCTGAGGCCATTGCTGCGCTCTGTCATCTGGAGAGCGATGCGGCCGCTCGGCTGTTGCAAGCGGCGGAAAAACTGAGTGCTCAGGGGCTGCGGGTGCTTGCTGTGGCCAGCGGTCTCGACGGTGCACCGCGCCATCAGGAGCGCAAAGAAACCGATGAGGAGGTGTTGCCACCCAATGTGCACGACTTCCTGTTTGAACCGATTGGCCTGGTGGCGCTGGCCGATCCACTGCGGCCGGAAGTGCCGGCGGCGATTGCCCGTGCGCAGGCCGCCGGTGTGCGCGTGGTGATGATCAGCGGCGACGCTCCCGCCACGGCTCGCTCCATTGCCGATCAGGCAGGACTCCCGCCCGGCGATCCGATCTGCGGCGCTGAGCTGGAGCAGCTGGGCCCGGCGCAGTTGGCCCAGCGCGTGCAAAGCGCAGCGGTGTTCGCGCGGGTGATGCCCCAGCAGAAATTGCAGTTAGTGCGGGCACTGCAGGCCGCCGGTGAGGTGGTGGCCATGGGCGGTGATGGCGTCAATGATGCGCCGGCCCTCAAGGCCGCCGACATCGGTGTGGCGATGGGCAAACGCGGCACCGCCGTGGCACGGGAAGCCGCCGATCTTGTGCTGTTGCGCGACGACTTCTCAGCTCTGGTGGAGGCGTTGGCGCTAGGGCGCCGGATCGAGGCCAACCTGCACAAGGCCTTGGGTTACACCCTGGCGATTCACTTACCGATCGCCCTGCTCAGCCTGTTGCCACTGCTCGTACCCCAGTTCCCCTTGGTGCTGTTGCCAGTGCACATCGCCCTGCTCCATCTGGTGATCGATCCGGCCTGCACCGTGGTGTTTGAGGGGATGGAGGGTTCCCCGCAGCTGATGGAGCAACCCCCAAGAGCCGCCGATGCGCCGTTGTTTGCCCCGCGCACCTGGTATCAATCGCTGAGGCAGGGAGCACTGCTCAGCGCCGTGGTGTTGGTGGCCAGCTTCTGGCCCGATCTGGTGCTCAGCGAGCGGCGCAGCTGGGTGTTTGCTCTTCTGCTGATCGGTGGTGGAGCCCTGGTGTGGTGGAACGGCGATCGCCGCAGTGGGCTCACCCGCGCTGGGGCGCTGATCGGCGTGGGGCTGTGGCTGTTGGTGCAGGCGATTCCAGGTCTAGTGCATCTTTTGCAGCTGGCGCCAACACCGCCGGCTCTGGATCTCGGCGTGATGGCCTTGGCCATCATTCTGTTGGTGATGGCGGCGAGAACCAGTTGGAGCCCTGCACTCAAAGCTGGTGCCGACTTCCTGTATCCCACTGAGGAACGGCTGTGACTCAGTTAATGCCTGGAGTGCGGCCTTTGAGCTAACCATTCGCGTGTGGTCGCGGTGATCTCCTGTGGGGTTGGCTCCGGAAGTGGCTGGAGCCGGCCATCAGCGCGAAGGACCAGTTCCGCAGCTAGATCAGACGGCAAATGCCGATGACTGGTGTCGATCACCAGCAGTTCGATACCCAGTCGGCGGATGGCCGCAGCGATCCCAAGCACCTCCTGGCGGATCTCACTCAGAACAGCTCGCTCGGGGCCGTCTTCTGTAGGAGCCACCAGCGACTGGCGGAGCGACACGTTGGCTTTGCCATCGCTGATCAGCACGATCAACACTTCACCCACATCCTTCGATTGGCGCGCGTTTTCACCGACGCGCACCGCCAGAGCCAGACCATGGGCCAGCGGTGATCCGCCGCCGCAGGGGAGACGGATCAGGCGACGGCTAGCCGCAGTGATCGAGCGGGTGGGAGGTAATTGCAGCTCAGCGCGGCGCCCGCGGAACGTGATCAGAGCCACCTGGTCGCGGCTGCGGTAAGCCTCGGCTAGCAATTGCAGCGTCGCCCCCTTGGCGGCCTGCATGCGGTTGAAGGCCATCGACCCGGAGGCATCCACCACGAAAATCACCAGCGACCCTGCTTTGCGAACCAGCTGCTTGACGCGCAGGTCGTCCTCGCGCAGCAGCAATTTCTGGCCATGCCGGCACCCCATGTGGCGCCGCCTCGCACGCTGATACGGAGCTGCGGCCCGCAAAGTTGCATCGATGGCGAGGTGATGAATCGGCCCATGCGGTAACTGGGGCTTCACATAACGGCCTCGGTCCGCTGAGCGCACCAGACCGCCGCCGCCAGCCTTGCCATGTCGGGCGTGGCAACGGGCCACCTGGGCTAGCAGATGTGGATCCAACAGCACCCCCTCCGGCGAGAACAGAAAGGTGTCGGGGATGGACTCGCTGGACGGCTGAATGACATCGGAGTCGGCTGGTGGCGGCTCTTCCTCCGACTCGCTGTCCCCAACCGGCTCGCTCTCTGGCTCGCTCTGCGGCTTGCTCGGGGGAGGCGGCTCAGGTTCACTGGCTGTCGCGGTGGCCAAGGCCGCTGAGCGGGGCAGGATCACCAGCTCAACGGCCAATCGAAGATCGTCGGCCTCGACATGGCGACGCCCCTGCCATGCCGCCTGCGCCCTGGCCACCCGCACGGCGAACAGATCGGCGCGGTGGCCCTCCACACCAGCGCGGATCGCCTCTTCCACCAGATAGCGCACCTGTGGCGCCGTGAGGCTCACGCGGTGCAGCAAACGGCGGGCTTTGAGAATGCGCAGCTGCAGTGTTTTTAGGCCCGGTCCATGGCGTTGCCAGAAAGCCGCCGGGTCTGACGCCTGCTGCAGCACCCGCTCCACCGCCTCCACCCGCTCAGAAAGGCTCAGTGGTGTGTCGGCGGAGAGCACCATCGCCAGGCGATCCATCAGATGGGCCCGCAGTTCCCCCTCCGCTGGGTTGTAGGTGGCGATCAGCAGCGGACGGCAGGGGTGATGAAAGCTGATGCCCTCCCGCTCCACCCTGTTCACCCCCCCGTCCACCACCGTGAACAGCACAGTGGCGATCCCAGGCTCCAGGAGATTGAGCTCATCGACGTAGAGCACACCTCGGTGGGCCTCCGCCAGCAGCCCAGGCTGGAAGACCGGAATCCCGTGCCGGATCGAGGCCGTCACATCAACGGAACCCAGCAAGCGATCCTCGCTGACCCCCAGGGGCACCTGCACAAATGGCGCAGGAATGAGAGCGCTGACGGGTGTGCGGCTGATCGTGGCGCGATGGGCCCATGTGGCGTCATCCCAGTCGCTTGGATCGGCGGGGTTTGCATGACAGCAGGAGCGTCGAATGGCCCGGATCGGAGGAAGCAGATCATGCAGAGCGCGGGCTAGCACCGACTTCGCCGTTCCCCGCCGGCCGGCGATCACCATGCCACCCAGGCCGGGATCAACCGCCAATAACAGCAGGGCCTGGCGGATTGACTCCTGGCCCACCACCGCATTGAGGGGGAAGGCAGAGGAGAACAGGGCAGGCGATGGACCGGAGCCGGGGGGATCGTTCACGGCGACTCATTCGCCACCGTCACCCCCTCCAGCTCGGCATCGGTGAGGTCATAGAGGTTGTGGAGCTTTTCAACCTTCTCGGCGGGAGCATTCCAGAGCCCGCGGCTATGGGCTTCCAACATGCGGCCCACCACGTTGCGGAAGGCTTCTGGATTGGCACTCCGCAGCCGCTGGGCCATCGCTGCGTCAAAGGCGTAGGTGTTGGCGGCCTGGTCGTAAACCCAGGGATCCCGGAACCCACAAGTGCCACCCCAGCCGATCAGGGCCGTCATCCGCTGGGAGATCTCGTACGCACCTCCCGATCCCATGGCCGCCATTGCCTGAGCCCAGCGGGGATTCAGCAGCTTGGTGCGGTACTCCAGCCGCAGCAGCTCATCCAGATCCCGGGGAGTCGTGTCGCGCGAGAACGACTCCACAAAACTGGCCGCTACCTGGCCGCCTGGCCGCGTTGACTGCTGCGCCATCTCGGCGGCGCGCTTGAGCCCCCCGGTATTGGCGTAGTACTCCTGGATATCGGTGAGGCCGTACTCCACCGAATCGATCTGTTGCACGACCCGATCAGTGTTGCGCAGGAGGGCTGCCAGCACCTGCGGTCGTGCCTCACCCTTGTCAGCGCGGCCGTAACTGAACACGTTGCGCCCTTGCCAGGTGCCTGCCAGCTCCTCGCTGCTTTCCCAGTTGGCATCGCTGACACGGTCATTGACCAGCGAGCCGAAGTCGCCGGCGGGATTGGAAAACAATCGAGCGGAGGGGTTCTCGATCCCCTCCGCAGACAGTTGCAGCATGTGCCGACGGATGGCGTTGCGCTCCAGCGGCTCATCGGCCTCGGCGGCGCGCCGAAACAGATCGTCGAGCAACTCCACGATGTTCACGAAGCTGTCGCGGAAGATGCCCGAGAGGTTCACGAGTACGTCGATGCGGGGATGGTCCAGGCTCTCCAGCGGCCTGAGCTCGTAGCGCACGATCCTGCCGGTGCTCTCCTTGACCGGCTCGGCTCCCACCAGCTCCAGCAAAACAGCCAGAGACTCCCCGCGGGTCTTGATCGCATCGAGGCCCCAAAGCATCAGCGCCACGGTTTCTGGCCAGGCGCCAGCGTTGTCAGCGCGATGCCGCTCCAGGATCCGCCGGGCGATCTCACGCCCGCGCAGCAACGCCCCCGGCGATGGCATGCGGTAAGGGTCGAGGGCGTGGATGTTGCGGCCGGTGGGCAGCACACCTGGCCCATCGCGCAGCAAGTCGCCACCGGGCGCGGGCGGGATGTATTGGCCACCCAGACCATCTAATAAATGGTCGATCTCCTCAGTGCAGCGCTCCAGCAGCTGGCAGACGCGAAGAGCATCCAGCACATGCAGCGACAGGTTGTGATCTGTGGTGTTGCCGGCCAGGCATTCGAGCTCCGCTGCCTGGGCGCGAAGGGCGGGTTCAGCCAGGGCCGGCGTTAGCCGACTGATGGCCTCCAGCAGCGCCTCGGGCAGTGCATCGCCCACGTAGGCCTTGAGGTAGGCCAGGCGCTGTTCCTGATCCGGGGGCTGGCCGAGGGTGTGCAATCCACTGGAGAACAACCGACTTTCCAACACCTCCAGATAGGCGGCGAGACGCACAATCCAAGCGTCGAAAGCTCCGCGATCGGCGGGGGCGTTGGATGGCGCTGGACAGTCGGCGTCGAGACCGCTATCGCTCACCTGCTTGAGAATGCCCTCGCAGAGCGCGGCATTCCGCTCGGGATCTTCCCGATATTCAGCGATCAAGTCGCGCAAGGCGATCAACTCCCGGTAGAGGCCGGCGCGGCCATAGGGGGGCACGTTGTGAGACACGATCACGCCATAGCCGCGCCGTTTGGCGAGCATCGACTCGGACGGATTGTTGGCCGCGTAGACATAAAGGTTCGGCAGATTACCGAGTAGCAAATCAGGCCAGGAATAGCCGGTGTTGCCAAGCGGTGAGCCAGGCAGCCACTCCACCGTGCCGTGCATGCCGAAGTGGAGCACTACATCGGCCTTGAAGCAATGCTGCAGCCAGCCGTAGAAGGCGGCGTATTGAGGATGGGGCGTGAGGTCGCGTTCATACATCAGCCGCATCGGATCGCCCGCCACCCCCAGCGGCGGCTGCACGCCGATCCAGACGTTGCCAAGGGTTACACCACCCAGCAGGAAACGGCCCGCCAGGGTGCGGATGCCAGTGTCAGTCAACGGCCCCCACTGCTGTTCGATGCGGCTGGTGTGCAGCGGCCCCAGCCACTGGCGCAAGCTGTCTGCCGTCATGCTGGCGCCCTGCCAGTCCTCGAAGCGCTCCCCCTCGGGAAGACGGCCGACCCAAGCCTCATCGGCTTCCTTAACCCTTTTGATCAGCTCCTCACCACCGGCTGGCAGGGAGCCAAGGGTGTAGCCCTCATTAACCATGGCCCTGAGCAGAGCCATCAACGAGTCGGGCACATTGAGTAATGCGGCTGTCCCCGTGGCGCCGTACCCGGGAGGAAAGCCGTAAAGCACGATCGCCACGCGCCGCTCAGCAATCGGTTTGCGGCGCAGCCCAATCCAGGCTCTGAGGCGGCCGGTCAGTCGCTTCAGCCGCTCAGGGATCAGATAGATGCGATCACCCACCAATCCCCCCAGAGGAACCGGATCGATGGCGCCATCCAATTCGGGCAGGGCAAACAGCACCACGCTTTGCAGTCCGCCAATGCCATGGCGGGTCCAGGAGTGCAAGTCTTGAATCAGTAGCGGTGCGGCCACCACATAAGGCACGTTTTTAGCGACGAGAATGCGGCTAGCCAGCTCTTCGCGGCGACCGGCCTCCATCGAACCGGCAGGTCCGCCCACCAGGGGGAAACCAATCGTGGAAACGATCGCATCAACTACGACGGCCTGATGCCGGGCAGTGGCATTGGTTTCCTGCGCGGATACCTCACTGGCGCTAGTCATCCAGTCACGAACGGCGATATGAGCTTCCACGCCGTTGATGAACACCGGAAGTGGCACCAACTGGGCAGCCTCAAAGGCCCGGATCAACTGAGAGATGTAGGGCTGAGCAGTGATCACATGCTTGCGGTAAAGCAGCAGACCCACCACCGGCCAGTTGTCCCGCCCAGGCGCGCTCAGCGGATGGCTGCGAACAAACCAGGCCATGTACTCACGGGGTTGGTGGAAATAGCCGTCGTGATCCGGATGGAACAGGCCAAGATCAGGCGACTCCTGCAGCGGCGGAACAGTGGTGGGCTTAAGCCCTAAACCGTGACGGGCTAGGTACAAAAATAGGGCCGTAATATTGCCGACTCCACCAGCATTCCAGTAACGGTAAAGAATTAACCAGTGGCGCAGATCCTGGGCCCGACGCGAGGGTAGAAATCGCAACAGCTTTGGCCCTACCTTTAGAAAGCCCAAGTAAGCGGCCAGCTTCTCCTCCTCGCGGCCGCTGCCGAATTTGGCCAACAGCGCCTCGACCGGACGGGGGATACCAGCACCACTTGGATTGATTGAGAAGCGGCCGAAACAGGTGAGAGCCATTAATTCAATGGCCGATTCGAACACCACCCGGATCGGTATCTCTGCCGCATGCTGACGCAGCCACTCCACTTGATCGAAATCGAAGATCAAGCTGGCAAAGAATGCATCAGCATGTGCCAGGGAGGCAGAGACTGCCTCCGGAGAGGATCCCAGATCACGGTCGCTGAAGACAGCGATCTCTAGATCCACGCAGTGGGTCATTGCCTCCTCTGCGGCCTGGCGATAAAGAGAGGTGTTGAAAGCTTCAAAGCCAGCGAGTAACACGATTCGTTTCACAGTCCGCCTCGCAATACCATGACCGGAGAAGTAAACAACTAGCGGCCTAAAACAAGTCAGGTGTCGCTTTGATTAAAGCCTCCAACATGCGAACCAATAGCAGCACCTCTGGAAGACTCCAAAGGCCAATGCAGCTTTCGGTGTTCTGCAATGCAGTTGCACATGCTCCTCTACTCAGAAGTTGTGAGCCCGGACGGCTCCCATAGCCATCGGTGAGTTGACACTGGGCATTGACCGATCGACTTGAAGGCCATCTTTTTGATGGTTGCTCAGGTCTTCATCAATCAAAAATGCGCGGAGATCTAATATAGGTCGCCACTCCTCGTTGGGGCCATTTAGCAAAGCCGCATCAATGACGCAACTCAGATATTCCCACCCAACCCTGAGACTAGAAGCAGTAGAAGCAAGAAGTGTGCGGGCAATGCCACAGTCCAGTGCCTAATCAGCAGCGCCATGCTGCTCTCTGCTGCCCATCATTCTGGTTGACACAGTTGCTAGATAGAGAAGCGTGGCGAGCAGGACGCTGCTGCAGATCGTCGGGCGGGGCATCAAGGTCGATGGCTGTGAACGGATCACCTGGGGGCGTCACCTGCAAGTTGAACGGCACGCCTAAGGATGTATAGCTTGGGCGCTATCAGGGTGTAACGGTCTTCATGGCTTCGATGCATCAATCCGATGGATTGGGGAAGGTCTGATTGCTCTAGGAGGGCAGAGCCTGGGTGCTTTGAATCCCTCGTGGGATTGATGAACCCACAAACGATTCAAAGATGATTTGCACAGAGCTCGCTGCCAGTGAAGCCATAGGGAGAGCGGCTTGTGAGGCAGTCGGCAGCAGCGATGAACTGGAGGAGACGACGCACTCCTTGGTGAACACCCGTGAGCGCCGGATGAGAAATCCCAACTGGTTCTCGTGTGGAGTGAATGCCACTTCCGAGTTGTGTTCAGACCATCAAAGCGTTGCTCTGGTGCTCATTCCAGTCTTCACCCCGTAATGGCGCAGCCAGGGCTTCGCTGACTGCGCTTGCCAGCAGAAGCGCTAGGAGCAGCTGGAGGTCACCTTGCAACGTGAACACGAAAACAGCACAGAACATCGGTGTGCCATTGGCTGCTGCAAACAGTGTCGTGGTTCCTCCGGCCGGCAGATGAGCCAACGCCACAGGATGGTGAGTGCAGGACCACCACTCGTGCCCTGGAGGGCAGTGCCGAGTGACAGGCTCCCGTCGTTGAGGCTGAAAAAGAGTCGACGCCGCTGGAACCAGCCCTGCATGATCGCGGCCAGCGCGATTCCCCAGCAGATCCAAAGCTGAAACTGCTGTGCGGTAGATGAAGGTGGCTCAGATCCTGGTCTGGATCCACTCCTGGAGCAGTTGCTGTGGATCCACGCCCTCCAGGAGTTCATCAGCAACCACCGCCACGCGGCGCAGATCAGGCATCTGCGTGCGCACCTGAGCGATGGCGTGATCGGGATCCATGGCTCGCACCGGGTGGATACTGCAGCGCTCTTGATCGCAGAAGAACACCGAAAACGCTGCCATGCCTGGGCTCTGATGGATGAATGGGGTGGGCTGCGGTGTGAGGAGTGCA
>Ga0078894_10002709_pt1 | contig 13398 bp, 6 predicted proteins | sample LauGreSu1BDMLBSD_2_FD_67506 | JGI IMG/M metagenome (GOLD analysis project Ga0078894, IMG submission 67506) | Freshwater lake microbial communities from Lake Michigan, USA - Su13.BD.MLB.SD (version 4) (version 4) | ecosystem: Environmental > Aquatic > Freshwater > Lake | place: Lake Michigan, USA...
GATGTAAGAGGCTGATCCTAGACCAGTAACTGTTGACTGAAGTTGAGTACTGGATACATAGTCAAGGGATCCAAGATTGTTCTGAGAAGACAGGAGTTGAGTACTAGAAATGTATCCAAGAGATCCAAGGTTGTTCTGAGAAGACAGGAGTTGAAGACTTGAGATGTAAGAGGCTGATCCCAAGCCAGTTACTGTGGACTGGAGTTGAGTACTGGATACATAGTCAAGGGATCCAAGATTGTTCTGAGAGGAGAGCAATTGAAGACTTGAAATATATCCAAGGGATCCAAGGTTGTTCTGAGAAGATAGGAGTTGAGTACTTGAAATATATCCAAGGGATCCAAGGTTGTTCTGAGAAGACAGGAGTTGAAGACTTGAGATGTAAGAGGCAGATCCTAGACCAACCGTTGTAGAAACAAGATCCTCAGATTTTACAGAAATAGTACTTATATCCTGACCATTCCACTTGACAAATGAAGAACTCAATGTTAAAAGGGGTGTTGTTGCCGAGCCAGAATCAAAGAGACCCAGGGAACTCGTGGCAATTGTCGAAGTCACAAAGGTAAACCCTCTAACACTGCTCGCCTGAACTTGTAAGGTACTGATCGTACTCGCCTGTATAGAAGAAACAATCATACCAGGTATGGTAACAGCGCTAAAACTATTAGGTTTGATAGTTCCTGCCACGAAATTTGTAATATTCGCATCAATAGAATTAAAATATTCATTTGTTGTGTTTGACCAGGTAATTCCATCACGACTTGTTAAAAGAACATTTGAATTGGCATTTGAGAAGACTGTGTAAAAGGTATTGTCTATGAAAATCAGATTAGAGAAGGAAGTCGCAGGGGCAACGGGAAGGGGATTAGGCTCAGCCTGTGTCCAATTTGACCCATCATCTGTACTGTAATAGATGGAGCCAGTCGAACCATCATCATATCCAACTGTAACAAAGGTACCATTGCCATATACAACTTTACGCCCACTGTAGGCCAAAGGAATACCACTGGGTCCTATCCATGTGCCACCATCAGTACTGATTCGAATACCATACTGGTTAGGGTCTGCTGCGCTATCGCCAACAACAACGAATGTATTACGACCAAATGCCACGTCCCAGGCACCAGTCGTGGCGGATCCAGGGAAACCAAAAGCATTCGAATCAAAGTTGCTGCCATTCGGACTTGTCAAGATTGTCCTGTTGCTACTTGTGGCAAATCCAACGGCGACAAACACACCATTTCCATAGGCAACGGCATTCCCCATGCCACCTACAAATTGAGTGCCTTGAGTAAGGATTGTATAACTTGACTGGGAATTGAGTGAATAAGCGATGGTTCCAGCCGAATCTAGACCAACTGCTACGAAGACTGTGGGAGAATCACCATAGGCTATGTCATTTGTTCTGCGGAGGGCGGATGTTACAGAAGTAAATGTCGTACCATCAGTTGTTTGTTGAATAGTATTGTAGCCTGAGGTATTGCTTCCTGTTAAGAAGATTGTGTTAGAGAAGGTTGCCAGGCCGGTCATGGTATTGAGACCTGTTGTGGCTGTGGTCCACGAGAGAAGGGCCATAGATGTACTTACGCCGCCTGCTGTACCAACAAAAAACCGTGTTCCTGACTGACGAAGGCCAGTGAGTGTGCTCGTCTGAAAAAGATCAGCAGCACAATCAATCATGTTCGCAGTCACAGAACTCACATTGAGCGTAGACGCATTGAGTTCTTGACTTGTGACGTTACTTACAGTTATACAGCAGGTACTAATGCCATTTGTATTCAAAGAGGATAGCGTCGCACTATTGGCCGTAACATTACCAATATTTACATTCGTCGCTGTTGATACAATTGTGACATAGAGCACACCAGCAGACAGTGATGAAAAATAACCTCCATCCGCATAGATATTTTGTGTAGTAGTCGTGGAAGTACGGAGAGAACTAATGATGGCATTTGACGCTGTAAATTCTCTGGTGCTAAAGGTATCAAATGTTGTAGTAGGGCATTTGTTAATCATACGCCAGAACCCAACAGGATCTGCTATAACAGTAACCCACCCACCAGCATCTGTAACTTGCCTGGCCATCGATTCGATACCCTGTCCACCAACGGGCCCAAGCGTAATAGGGTTTTGATTTGCTAAGCCAGTTGAGTCTTTAATAGTTATGACACGACCGGGACGTTCTAAGATATCAGGTAAGTATACTGTTTTTGATACACTTGTATCAACAAGAATTAGTGTAGCCTTGGGGTCTGTAATAGTTACACTTTGCGACATCCCCTTTTCTGTTAATGCGGTTGAGCATTTATTTCAAGGGGCGTTCGCAGATATTTTGAAGGAATCATGGTCATACGATCATCATGATCAGAAGGAAACCAGAGTAATGGGGGTGTGGTACTGTCTTTTACCATATGAACCCAGATATTCACTTCCCACGTCAAGTACCCCTTTGAGATAAATTCTTTGAGTGTTTTCATGTTTGATTCGAAAAAAGCATTGACTTGTGTAAAAGGGAGTACGAAGAATCCACCACAGTATGTCCAGTTAATACGACTGGCAAGATCTTCAAAGGAAAACTCCCTGGGAGGCCAGCAACCAGGGATAAGAACTCCAGAGACATCCTCCTTTATTTGGCAAGTCTGTAAGCGATGAAGGCTTTCATCCACCTTCTTGAAGATTTTGGTAATGCCTGCATCAATGAAAGCCATGAAAGGAAAGCCTGGATTTCTCTTGGCAACTAAATCAAGGAGTTCGGACTTGGCATTCATGAGCAACATGAAGTAGACAGTGTCTTTTGGCTGGTTTCGATGCGCAGGAAGTTTTACATTTCCTCGGTATGTCTTCCAAGTGGCTGACTTCTGGAGGGTCCAGTCTTCTAGGGTGAGAGCAGGGTAATTCAAGGTAGTCCAAGAAGGATGGGTTTGAATGGCTTGTTTGTAAAAGGGGTCGACGAAGAGTGTTAAAGGGAGTTTTGCTTTGAGGAGAGTGAAGAACCAGCCAATTCGTTGATCAGGGTCACAGTGATCGGAAGGATTACGAACCAAAACACTTACATAGTATGTATTTGTTTTGATTTCTGGTTGGTCTTGACCCATTTATGTCTACATATCGCACATTGCTTTAATTAAGCGCCTGTTACAAAGACCTTAGAGCCGCTGGAAGATGTACGTGGTGGCATCGTTAAATGTGCCTGAAAAACTGGAAGCCTGTAAATTGGCAGTAAAGCTTGTGATTGAGCTCATGGTACTCGCAATCATAGTCTGAAAGAGTGCGGACCCTGAAGAGATACTAGAAGCTCCCAAGAATCCTGTACTGATCACTTTGCTACTGAAGAGTTCAGAGCTGGTCGAAGAATAGATGTAAAAGAGGGTTGAGATGCTTGAGATACTTGATGTATTTACTGTGGCTATTCCTGTAACAGTAGAGAGTGGAATACCCACATTTGTGGAGAGGGTGGAGATCCCTGTCTTTGTCAAGGCAGAATCAATACTAATGGCAACAGACAAATTCGAGAGTCCTGTCGAGAGTCCACTGCGCACATCGAAAAAAGAGCTTTCCATTGAAACCGAAAGATTTGAAAGTGCGTAACCGGTTGATGTTGAAAGTGTGGAGATTCCTATGCGTACATCAAGGAAATTAGTGTCTGTCGTGACTGAGAGATTTGATATTGCGATATTCAAGCTACTCATTGAATTGTTCTCAAGAAGGGATAAAACCGAAGCAGAGAGACTAGAGAGTGTTGCGTCATACTCCACAAACCTGTTACCTACACTCGTTGAGAGAGTCGAGATACTTGTACTGAGGCCGTCCCGAATATCTCTGAAATTGAAATCTGTCTGGGTGGACAAATTCGAGAGACCAGTGCTCAGTCCATCTCTAACTTCCTGAATATTGCCGGCGCTTCCAATTGCAGCGGCCAACGTTGTGGAGAGATTGGAGAGGCCTGTGCTTAGTCCAGCACGAACATCAACAAAGTTAGATCCAGTAGAGAGGGCAAGTAAATAAAGTGCCGCCCCTGTGGAAAGCGTTTGGAGATTGAGCGCACCGCCAGTAGAAAGAGTCTGAAGTGTGAGGGCCTCGCCAGTCGACACTGTTTTTGCCGTGATCTCACTGTCAATGTAATTGGAAGTGCTGACGAACTTGGAATCAATACCTGCGCTGACATTGCTTATGGTATTCACTGTAAAATTGGAGAGGAGCTGGATTCCGCCCTGAAGACTGGCCGATGTACTGAGAAGCTCCTGAGTAGTATTTATAGCAACTGTACTAAGACCTGCCTCAGTTAAATCGAAGTTTGAGCCAACGGTTGTTGATATGCTGGACTGCAGGGGACCCACGGCGTAGTTTAAGAGACGATTGGTCTGTTCAATAGAATCTAAGATGATTTCAGTAGTACTCACTAAATCAGCCGTTCTCACGACATTAGTATACACGCTCGTGTCACCAATGTAGAGAACACCATTACAAAGTGAAATATTCGATCTCTCGAGGGTGCCAAAATCATAGAAATTCAGGCGGTCCACTTCGAGGTAGCCCACTTGCCAGGTGGCAGTTGAAAGCGTAGAGAAGAGACCCCTGCGTATATAAGCATCCGTGGCATCAATGCTTGTGAAAATGGCGGTACCAGTAGTGCTGAAATTCATAACCTGTAAAGAATCAAAATACCCATCACTGGCAAAGACGGACCCTGCGCCAATTCCAGCTGTACTGATGAAAAAGGAGCTGACTACAGGGGCGTGAAGGCTGAAGGCATACAATTCACGGAAATCACCTCCATAGGCTGTGATACTGCTAGCCTTCAACTCAGTAGGCACACTCAACCTGGCAGGGACAATGGTTCCATCGTGTTGCCAAATACCGTCTAAGATATGAATACTGCCTGTGGTTTGCATGGCCATCCATGGGATCGTGTAGGCCTGGTAGTTTGAAGTGGCAAATGTACCCGTGTACTCAAGGGTATTCACTCTGAGATAATTTGTGAGGGTGGATGCTGTAGATATATTCCGGGCTGTTATCTGGCCGGTAGAAATGGTGAGCGTCGACAGACTGTTATACGTGACATCTGTCATTCTAACGGGACATGCGCAAAAAGTAAGAAAGACTTCTATGCGTCCGCTTCAGAATGGAGGCTCTTCCTGGTATGACTCGCTACAGGGAGGATGGATCCAGAGCAAGCTCTACGGACCTTGTCCCTTTTACACAGTTCCAGTCAACTAAGAGCCTTATCCAGCGTGAAATCATTTTGCTGGCGACATCAGTGATTACAGAAGAAACACTCTTTCACAACGGCCTTTTTCAGAATGTCTATCTTCTGTACCGTATGTTCGAGGCGATGGGGTACTTGACAATCTTATTCACAAACAAGAAAGTCGATGATACAATGAAGATTCCGAAGTTTATGAGTGATGTGCGGATGCTAAGTGCCGATGATTTTCACAAATCACCTGTTCCTGTAAAAGCGTACATTGAGATCGGTATGAGTATTGATGAACCCATGCGCCGTTTCTTAAAAATGTGCGGTGCTAAGGTCTGTAAGTTATATCTTGGAAATATCTTGAATATTGACACTGAAACACCTATTTTCTATCCCCAGATGCACTTTGCCCACCATGTTATAGGAAGTCTTGATAAGATCTGGGTCTCGCCTCACTACACAATGCACAGCGAGTACGCCTTGGCACTCAATCACATGCCTTTGGACAAGGCGGCAGAGTCGGTGGTGCCCTATATCTGGGATCCACAGGTCTTGACAGCTGGAGGAGAGCGCAACTTCCAATGGCGGCCGGCGGCCTCGCCTGCCGAGGATGTATTCTTGATTCTTGAGCCAAACATCAGTTTCCAGAAGTGTAGTCTCATTCCGCTGATGATGATTGAAGCCTGGTTTCGCAAAAATCCTGACTGGAAGGGCGAAGTGGTCCTTGTAAACGGGGATCGCCTGATGATGATGGAGTTCTTCAAGAAAAACATCTACAATACACTTGAACTAGTAAAAGCAGGACGAGTGAAGATAACACAGCGCCTTGACATTCTGACACTCTTGAAGACCTATCCCTCAGCAATTCCCATCTGCCACCAGTGGAACAACGAGTACAACTATATGGTCCTTGAATACTTCCATTGTGGATACCCTGTTTTACACAATGCCACAGACTGGAAGGGCTACGGATATTACTATGAACACTCGAACATAGAATCGGCTGTAAACCAGATCGATCTAGTTCGCTCGAGTCACAAAGAGAACTTCCATCTCTTCTTATCGCACGCAAAGACACTGACATGGCGGCATTCCCCATATAATCCGGATGTTCAGAGAGCCTGGGAGAAGACTTTGCGTTTGATATAGCTAAAGGGATACCAATGGATTCCGTAGATATGAAGATAGGTGTTACTGTACATTTCCATTTCTCATTCTTCAGTGCTGGTTCGCCACAGGCAGCACTGGCGATTGCGGAAGTGTTTCGTGTAGCCGGCCATCAAGTGGATTTCATAAATATCGGCAAAGAAGGAAAGACTTGGTGGGATGACTGTCAGACTATGAAAGAGGCATGGATTGTTAAGCAGGCTCAAGAGATTCAAAAGGGAGAGTATGACCTTTTACTAGAAATAGGAACAAACTTGGTATCTCCTACTGTTCGGGCATTGTGTAAGAGGGTGGTTTGGGTGATTCGCAAGCCAATCCTTTTACATGATGTGGAAGCGAGCCTCTATCCATTTGAGAATCCTGATCGGGATCTTGAGGGTCTAAGTGAGATCTGGTTAACTCAAGAGACAAACTCTGAAGATGATAAACAATACTTGGAGGTCTTGACAAGAAAGCCTGTGAGATTTGTGCCGTTTATCTGGACCCCAACTGCAGCAGAGAATCACAGAAGGGAAGTCAATGCTCCTGTTTGGCCGCAGGTGGTTGGACTGCCAGAGGCGGCTGGACTACCTTGGTCGATTCACATTACAGAGACAAACAATACTGCAGCTAGCAGTTGTACAATTCCTTTGTTTATCATGCGAGAGGTGAAAAAGGGGGGTTCTCTTCAACTCAAGCCTAAGGTCATAATTCACAATGCGGAGAATGTGGCAAAGTCTGAGTTTTTCAGGGCGAATGTCCTTGCTCATGCGTTTTCCGATATTCAGGACATGAGCGGTGAGTTTCTGGGTCGTCAGCGGGCTATTGACTGGGTATATGATCCCAAGTCGATTGTAATTGCGCACAGTCGTTTCCAGCAGATCCGTCCTTATCTGGTTGATCTTCTCTGGGTCGGTATTCCCCTTGTTCACAACAGCCCAGTCCTTCGGCGGCTGGGTGGTATAGCAGAGGCAGGCTATTACCCAGACAATGAAATCTCTAAGGGGCGGGCGGCCTTTGAGGCCGTTTGTGGGGGGAAGCTTGGAGTTGAGGAGTTGATGAAACTGCGGGAAACCATTATGCTACAGATAAGCCCCTTATCAGAAAGTATTCAGAAGAAGTACGAGGAAGTGCTGACTGAGCCCCTGCCTTTAGCTGCCGCCGAGGCCGGTCAAACAAAGTCAAAGCCACTTCGTGTGGGATTCGCCGGATTCTGGGGAGGATTCCATGCCGACTACAATCCTTTTACACTGATGTTAGAGGCTGCCACTGGATCACCTGTAGAAGGGATTGAACTGGAAAGAGTGGAAGAGGGCAAGGAAGATGTTGATGTGTGTATCTTTACAGTGTTCAATCATCGCTGGGAGACTGTGAAAAAGAGTATTCCTAAGATTCACTATACGGGAGAGAACACGGATCCTATCGATCGTGAAGACGTGAAGCTGAACATCGGCTTCAAGCACAAGGATGGCAATCCTGGCAACTATCTTCGTCTTCCTTTGTGGATGCTGGAGATCAACTGGTTCAAGGCAGATGTGGATCGCCTGGAGAATCCTCGACCTATTCCAATTGACCGCTGTACTGAGGTATACCCAGAGGAGATCAGCAGACACTTGAAGAAGTTCTGTGCATTTGTTGTGTCCAACCCTGGCCAGCCGATGCGGAATGCGGCGTTCCAGTGGCTGTCCAATTACAAGCAGGTGGATTCTGCTGGTCGTCTCTTTAACAACATCGGTGAGAGCATTTTCAGTGAAATAGGAGGAGGAGGTGGTGGAGAGTTGAAGAAATTGGAGTTCTTGAAGGACTACAAGTTTTGCCTTGCCTATGAGAATGAGAGTGCCCCTGGGTACTTGACGGAGAAGCTATTACACGCCAAGGCTGCTGGGTGTATACCCATTTACTGGGGCGACTCGAAGGCGGAGAGGGATTTCAACTTTGAAGGAGTGATTGATGCCAGAGGTGTGACAACGTCCGCAGAACTGATTAAGCTTGTGAAAGAGGTGGATGAAGATGATGGTCTGTGGCTGCGGAAATTCAGTTATCCTCTCTTGGATTCTGTGAAGGTTGACTGGGTGCGCAGAACACTTGCCGAGTGTGCTCGGAGAATCTGTGAAATCGCCGGAGTATCGACGGAGGGTATGCCAGAGATGATTGGTGCTGCGGGAGATGATCTGCCTGTCCTTCAGGCTGTAAAGCCTTTGCGGGCTCCTGGTAGCGGAACCGGCGGCACCAGCGGCAACGAGGTTGTCTACGATGCGCCACCGCCCTCTGCGACAGCCGTGGCCTTGAATGAGACAGTCTATGTCTCTGGTGCCAACACAAAGTTCCTTGCCGCCCTTCAACTGTGGCTCCAGTCCATCGCCGCCAATAAGAATGAGGTCAGTGAACTCCAGGCCATTGTGTACTTGATGAACGATGTAACAGAGGACTCACAGAAGGCATTGGAGTCAGGATTCCCTTTCGCACAGTTCCGTCGATTCCCTGTTGATCATGTGCCGGCCGAGTTCCCTGAGTTCTGGGAGCCTGGTCACTTTGGCTGGAAGTTGTATATTCTGAAGGAGCTTGTGTCAGAGGAGAAGTTCAAGGGCAAGCCGATCTTATACATGGACTCTGGGATTATGATGTGCCGCCGACCAACCCCTTGGCTCCAGCACTGCAAGGAGAACGGCATCAGTTTACTGGAAGATCCTCGGCAGGACTTGGAACACATGTGCCATGAGCTCTTCCACAAGAAGATGAAGATGACGGATGAGGAACTCAAATCAAAGGAGCTTTGGGCTGGAAGTATCGCCTTTATCGGTGGCCACCCCTTGCCCACCCACTTGTTCAACGAGGCCTGGAAACTGGGCCAGGACAAGGAGCTTCTGGTTGGTCCCAAGTGGAGCAAGACAGGCACAGACGGGAAGGTCTATGGACATCGTCATGATCAAAGTATCCTCTCCCTCCTTTCGCATCGCTTCAGGGTTCCTCGGTTTGCTTTGGATGATATTTACTGTGATATTAGCCTTCGTCACACATACTTGTCTGGTGCGTACTTTTACGTTCACAGGGGGTTTTTCAGAATCCACGAGCCGATGTTAGAGGGGATTGATGATTGTTGGGTGATTAATCTGGATCGTCGTGAGGACCGCTTGGAGCGCTTTTATAAGACGCACCCTGATCTTGCCATGCGGGTCTTGCGGATGCCGGCGTTTGAGGGGACGAAGCTGAAGTTAACGCCGAAGTTGGCTCGTCTGTTTGCGCCCCACGATTTTGCCTGGAAGAAGCCTGTAATGGGCTGTGCCTTGAGTCACTTGGCCATGTGGTGTAAGTTGGCGGGCGACAAGGAGGACATTCAGAGTTATTTGATCATGGAAGACGACGCAGTGTTAAAGGGTGAATGGAAAAAGGCCTGGAAGACAGCTGTGAAGGAGAAGCACTTGCCTGCGGACTGGGACGTGATCTACCTGGGTGGAGTGTTGCCGCCGAATCGTGAAGGGTTTGAGACGGCTGCTGTGGAGAAGGTGAACGACTCCATTGCTCGGGTTCGGATGAACACGGTATTTGGCCAGGAGAAGCCGAATCGCTATTTCCATTTCTGCGCCTATGCCTATCTTCTGAGTAAGAGGGGTGCGATCAAGATTCTGGAGTACATGAAGGTGCGGGGCGGGTACTGGACAAGTGCGGATCACATGATCTGTAACATTCATGACTTGCTGAATATTTACTTCTTACATCCTCTGGTGGCTGGCTGTTATCAGGATGATGACCCTGTGTATCAGAAGAGTCAGTTCAATGATTTCTCGAGGGTAGACAAGTTCGACAGTGATCTGTGGAACAATACGGAGAGATTCAGTGATGCGGAGGTTGGAGCTGTGTTAAAGGGGGATGATCCGCTGGATATCTTGGGGGCGTTGGAAGACGCACGGAGAGGGATTGAACAGTCAAATGTTGCCCCTGCTGCTCCTCTTGTCCCTGCCCCTGCTCCTGAAGAAAAGCCGAAAACCCTCGTTGAAGTGCCTGCGAGAGTACCGAATCTAGGCAAGCGCCGCCTTGTAAGTATAGGAGGCCCCCTCGACATCAGTAAGATGCACGAATTCGCCTGGCTGCGTCGTATGCTCTGGGAGAATGCGAAGATTCCCTTGGAGGTCGAGGAGCTTCCAGCAAATGGCCCAGCCCCCACAGACTCTCCTATTGTGATATTCCAGCAGCCCCATATCTTGAAGGCCACTGCCGCCTTGAAGCGCTGGTCAAACGCAGGAGCCTCCTTTTACATTCTCCACTTGTCTGACGAGGGTGGCGCAGACTGTATAGATGCCTATACATTCAAGGGATGTAAGGGTGTTCTGAGAAACTATGTAAGGGAGGATTTGACGGAAACAGAGAGGATCCGAGTCATTCCTCTAGGCTATCACTGGGCGATTTCGGAGCCGCAGGCGAATTCACTCGTACATACCCCTCGTCCCCCTTTCCGTGAGTTGACGTGGTCGTTTGTTGGAACTGATTGGTCTGGCAGATCTGAGAAGTTATCCCCTTTAACACAAATCCCTGGAGATCACAAGTTGAAGTTCATGAAGGACTGGAATTCGGTGGAGCAGGTGGGGCGTGAGGAGATGCTCGGAATTCTACTGAATAGCTGGTGTGTGCCTTGTCCTGCGGGTGTCAATGCTGAGACATTCAGGGCCTATGAGGCCTTGGAGGCAGGAGCAGTTCCTGTGTTTGTGAAAGAGGAAGGTATGGAGAAGTACTTAGCTTTCTTGGGTCGCTGGATACAACTCTTAACGGCAGACAACTGGCAGCACGCCGCCCAGCTTATTTACTCCCTACGCATGCAGCCTGAACTCTACGAGAAGTACAGGATACAGGTGTTGTCTCAGTGGGAGAGGTTGAAGGGCGATGTGCGGCGGGCTGTCCTCGAGGTCTTTGATATCAGTTCTTGAAGAAGCAAAGAAATCGCTTGAAGCTCTTTGGTTTTTCTTTTGCTTTCGTGGACTGAAAAGCACACCATTCAGTGAAAGTGTAGTTGTTGCTCATGGATAAATTACAGCGGGAGCAGATAGGAACGAGATTCTCTTCTGTAGTGGATCCACCCTTTGACTCAGGAATATTATGACCTGCCTGGAAATCCCAGACATTGATGCGATTCTGGCACCACGTAGTGCGGCACTTTGTTTCAAACACTTTGCCACAATCACGAAGCCAGATTTGTTCCTTAATGGCTTTTGGAATCTTATGCTTTTTATTAGCAGGTTTGGCAGTTTGACTTTCTTGACTGTCTTTTTTGCTTTCCTTGTTTTCATTCTCTACCGCTGGGACTGGGTTCACTTTCCAGGACATTTTGTGCTTTGGATTGTGTTAGAGGGATATTGCTTGGAGTGTTTAGCTCTGTCTAAAGCCATTACCATTGAATCTATTCAGAATGGATTCCTCTGCCGGTGTACCTGACTACATGAAGAATCTCCAGTCGATGCTTGGCTCTTCTGGGCTCCAGGGTGCTACTATGGTGACGAGTACCCCTGGGCCTTCTTCTGCCACAGTACCTTCTGGCTCTCGGAAGCTGAAGTTCATGATGGTTAGCACTCACTGCCACCAGTATACTGGCTACAGCAAGGTATCCTACGGAATCATGCGTCAACTAGCGAAGGTCCCTTGGCTCGAGGTAGTCCACTTCGGCTTCCAGAAGTTCCCCCAGCAGCAGTTTGCCGAGGGCTACCGCCCTTACCCTCAGGGGATTACGGTGATAGATGCCGCCGCTGCCGAGAAACCGTTTGAGCAGGGATTCGGGTTCAAGCAGTTGCCTGATGTGATTCGCAAGGAGAAGCCTGATGTTGTAATGATCTACAATGATATGAGTGTTGTAGGGAAGTTCTTGATGGAGATTGAGAAGTCGGGTATTCCTCGGACTTTCAAGACGTGGGTGTATTGCGACCAGGTGTACACGACGCAGCTCCAGGGGTACCTTGATATGCTGAATATGAAGGCCGAGCGCATCTTCGCTTTTACACCTTTCTGGCGGCAGTGCCTGCGTGACCAGGGCATCACTCGTCCTGTTGATGTGCTACTCCACGGATTTGAGGCGGATGTTTACAGGCCACTGCCCCGCAATGAGATCCGCAAGACAATGAAGATTCCGGAGGATGCGTTTGTCTTTCTGAATGTGAATCGCAATCAGCCTCGCAAGCGGTACGACCTTCTCATCATGGCTTTTGTAGAGTTGATTGTAAAGTATCCGACGAAGCCTCTGTTCCTGATGTGTATCTGCGACAAGGGTGAGAAGGGGGGTTGGTGGCTGTTTGAGATCTACCAGCGTGAGCTGAAGCTGCGGGGTGTGAACCCGGATCAGTTTGGTGGTCGCCTGATGGTCTCTTCCCAGGACATGGTCTTCAAGGATGAAGATATCAATGTCTTTTACAATGTGGCGAATGTGGGCGTGAACTCTGCTGAGGGTGAGGGCTGGGGTCTGTGTAATTTCGAGCAGATGGGTGTGGGTGTGCCTCAGGTGGTCCCGAATGTGGGCGGGTTCAAGGAGTTTTGCCGTGAGGATAACTCTGTGTTAGTGGAGGCGAAGAACCGTTTCTACCTCCCGATGGTGTACTCACCGGTGGGTGGCGAGGTGTTCGCTGTGGATCCTCATGATCTCTGTATGGGCATGGAGGAGTATGTGATGAACAGTGAGAAGCTGAAGGCTCACGGGGAGGCGGCACGCAAGACTGTTCTGGGGTACACTTGGGAGCGGGCGGTGGAGCCGCTGGTGCGCCGCCTGCGGCAGGAGAAGGAGGATTTGGAGGCCGAGGCTTAGGCTCGCAAGCGGAGAGCTAAATATGTGATTATGTAAAAGGGATTGTTAAGGACTGAGATTGGAAATCTTAGTACTTATCAATAGATGGCAGACATTGGAACACAACCTAGACGGGGTAAACTGTCTACCGTATTTCCTGGTGCTCGCAGCGCCTTGAGTCGGTTTACTGCTTCTGCGAAGAATCGCCTGCGCAATGCGAGAAACACGATGAAGGCGAAGGCTGGAAACATTCGCAATCGGTTTCGAACGGCCAAGGCCGCCGAGAACGCCGCTGGCCGGC
>Ga0078894_10002711_pt1 | contig 13394 bp, 17 predicted proteins | sample LauGreSu1BDMLBSD_2_FD_67506 | JGI IMG/M metagenome (GOLD analysis project Ga0078894, IMG submission 67506) | Freshwater lake microbial communities from Lake Michigan, USA - Su13.BD.MLB.SD (version 4) (version 4) | ecosystem: Environmental > Aquatic > Freshwater > Lake | place: Lake Michigan...
GAGCGCCACGGCCTCTGCCGCACCCTTGTCGCCAACATGGTGGAAGGGGTGAGCCAGGGTTACGTGCGCAAGCTGGAGATCGTGGGCGTGGGTTACCGCGCCTCCGTGCAGGGGAAAAAGCTGGTGGTCAGCGCCGGCTACAGCCACCCGGTGGAGATGGATCCACCCGAGGGGGTCACCTTTGTCGTCGAGAACAACACCACGGTGCTTGTCTCCGGTGCCGACAAAGAACTGGTCGGCAATGAAGCCGCCAAAGTTCGCGCCATCCGTCCCCCCGAGCCCTACAAGGGCAAGGGGATCAAGTACGAAGGCGAACGGATCCTCCGCAAGGCCGGCAAAACCGGCAAGAAGTGAGGTCTGCCTGAGCGACGTCCCCGAGTACTCCCATGTCTTCTCTCTCCCGCAAACTGCAGACCCAGAAGCGCCACCGGCGCCTGCGTCGCCATCTCACCGGCACCGCCGATCGCCCCAGGCTGTCGGTGTTCCGCTCCAACAATCACATCTACGCCCAGGTCATCGACGACGATGGCCAGAACACCCTGGCCGCCGCCTCCAGCCTCGACAAGGACTTGCGCAGCAGCCTCGAATTCGGCGGCAACTGCGACGCCTCGGTGGCCGTCGGTCAGCTGGTGGCCCAGCGTGCCCTGGCCAAGGGCATCCAGCAGGTGGTCTTCGATCGCGGCGGCAACCTGTACCACGGTCGGGTCAAGGCCCTGGCCGATGCCGCCCGGGAAGCGGGCCTTCAGTTCTGATCCTGCTCTCACCATGACCGAATCCAACGACCAGCTTCAGTCCAACGACATCCCGGCAGCGTCCGATGTGCCTGCGGCCGCCGAGGGGCAGCAAGAGCGCCGCGGCGGCCGCGGCGAAGGCAACAAGGGCGGCGACCGTCGCGGCGGTGGCCGTCGTGGCGGGGATCGGCGCGGCCAGGAGCGTGACTCCGAATGGCAGGAGCGGGTGGTGCAGATCCGCCGTGTCTCCAAGACCGTCAAAGGCGGCAAGAAGATGAGCTTCCGCGCCATCGTCGTGGTCGGCAACGAACGCGGCCAGGTGGGGGTGGGCGTCGGCAAGGCCGGCGATGTGATCGGAGCCGTTCGCAAGGGCGTGGCCGATGGCAAGAAACATCTCGTCAAGGTTCCCCTGACCCGCCATAGTTCGGTCCCAACCGATAGCCGTGGTCGCGATGGCGCTGCAAGCGTTCTGATCCGTCCGGCCGCCCCGGGCACCGGCGTGATCGCCGGCGGATCCATCCGCACGGTCCTGGAGCTGGCTGGCATCAAGAACGTGCTTGCCAAGCGACTGGGATCCAAGACCCCTCTCAACAATGCCAGGGCCGCCATGGAGGCCCTGGAAGCCCTGCGTACCCACAAGGAGACCGCCAAGGAGCGGGGCATCCCCCTCGAGCAGATCTACTCCTGAGGCTCCCGATGACACAGACCCTGCAATCCCTCAAGGCCAACCCCGGCGCCCGGCGCCGCAAGACCCGCAAGGGCCGCGGCATCGCAGCCGGCCAGGGGGCCAGCTGCGGCTTCGGCATGCGTGGCCAAAAGTCGCGCTCCGGCCGTCCGACCCGCCCCGGCTTCGAGGGCGGCCAGATGCCCCTTTACCGGCGTGTTCCCAAGCTCAAGCACTTCCCCCTAGTCAATCCCCGCTCCTTCACCATCGTGAACGTGGGCGACCTGACGGATTGCCAACCCGGCAGCACCGTTAGCCTCGATTCGCTACTCAAGGATGGGGTGCTCACCGACAGCCGCAATCCCCTGAAGGTTCTCGGCGACGGGGATCTCAACGTCAAACTCACCGTTCAGGCCTCCGCCTTCTCGGCCTCGGCCCGCGAGAAGATTGAGGCGGCTGGCGGAAGCTGCGAGATCCTCGGCTGATCGGCCGGTGACCCTGAGCCCCTAAGTTCGAAGCCGTTTCCCCTGCTCTACTGCGGGGGGAACGGCTCTTTTCATCTCTCTCCCTCCCCACTGTTCCGCCATGGTCGTCAGCAGGGGGCGCAACCCCAGCGCCACTGAAATCCTCAGCCAGGTTTTTCAGTCCAAGGGGCTGCGGGACCGGGTGCTCACCACCCTCGGGCTCCTGCTGCTGGTGCGCCTGGGCATCTATGTGCCGGTGCCAGGCATCGATCGGGTGGCCTTCCAGGGCTTCCTACAGCAGGGTGGCCAGCTGCTCGGCTTTCTCGACATCTTCACCGGTGGCGGCCTCTCCACCCTTGGGGTGTTCGCACTCGGCATTTTGCCGTTCATCAACGCCTCAATCATCCTGCAACTGCTCACCGCAGCCTTGCCGCAACTTGAGGATCTGCAGAAAAACGAAGGGGAGGCAGGACGCCGCCGCATTGCCCAGATCACCCGCTATGTGGCCCTCGGCTGGGGTTTGATCCAGAGCGTGGTCTTCGCGATGATCCTGCGCCAATACAAGATTGCCGACATACCCGACTGGCAGTTCGTTCTCCAGACCAGCCTGGCGCTGGTGGCCGGTTCGATGGTGGTGATGTGGATCTCTGAGGTCATCACCGAGCGCGGCATCGGCCAGGGCGGTTCCCTGGTGATCTTCCTCAACATCGTGGCAACGCTGCCGCGGGCACTGGGCTCGACGATCGAGCTTGCCCAGAGCGGCGACAGGGCCACGGTCGGAGGCATCGCGATTCTGGTGCTGGTTTTCCTGGTGACGATTGTGGGCATCATCTTTGTTCAGGAGGGCAACCGCCGCATACCGATCGTGAGCGCCAAACGCCAGGTGGGAGGAGGTGCAGGCATGTTGAGCTCCCGCCAGAATTATCTTCCTCTCAAGCTCAATGCCGGCGGCGTGATGCCAATCATCTTCGCCTCCGCGGTGATGTTTCTGCCGCTTACAATCGCCAACCTCGCCCGCAATCCGACCCTGGTTCAGGTGGCTGGCTACCTGAGTCCCAATAGCAGCATTCCCTGGCTTTATCCTTTGGTGTATTTCCTGCTGATCTGCGGTTTCGGTTTCTTTTACGCCTCCCTCACCGTCAATCCGGTGGATATCGCCACCAACCTAAAACGCACCGGTGTGGCGATCCCCGGAGTCCGACCCGGATCGGCCACGGCCAACTACCTCACCGCTGTGCAGAACCGCCTCACCCTCTTAGGCGGCATTTTCCTCGGGGCGGTCGCCATCATCCCGTCAGCGGTGGAGGGAGCCACCCAGGTGCGCACCTTCCAAGGCCTGGGAGCCACCTCGCTATTGATCCTGGTGGGCGTGGCGATCGAAACCGCCAAGCAAGTTCAGACCTTTGTGATCTCTCAGCGTTACGAGGGCATGGTGCGCCGCTAGGGGTACCGCCGCGCGATCCGCTTTCCGCCTCTTTCCTCTCTCCGCTCATGAAGCAACGCCTTCTCTTCCTCGGGCCCCCGGGGGCCGGTAAAGGCACCCAGGCCCAGCGCCTGGCCGTCTCCCACCAGCTGTTGCATCTCTCCACCGGCGATCTGCTGCGGGCCGAGGTTCAGTCCGGTACGGATCTGGGCCGGGAAGCAGAGGCGGTCATGGCCCGCGGCGAGCTGGTGAGCGATGCCCTCGTCCTGGCGATTGTGCGCAGTCGCCTCGAGGGGCATCCCGGGGGCTGGCTGCTCGACGGCTTCCCCCGCAACCTGGCGCAGGCCGAAGCCCTTGATGAGCTGCTCGCCACCCTCAGGCAGGGCATCGAGCTGGTGGTGCTGATGGAGCTCGACGATGCTGTGCTGCTGCAGCGGCTGCTGGCCCGGGGCCGCAGCGACGACAACGAATCGGTGATTCGGCACCGCCTGCAGGTGTACCGGGAGCAGACGGCTCCCCTGATCGAGCACTACAGCGGCCTGGGCCTGCTCCAGTCGGTGGAGGCCTCAGGCTCGATCGAGGAGATCGGGGTGCGCATCGAGGCCCTGCTTCCCGACACGCCATCGGAGGCAGGTAGTTGACCCATGTGGTACGGTAGCTGTTTGCAAAAGCGGAGAGCACCCACACCATGAAGGTGCGCGCCTCAGTCAAGAGAATGTGTGACAAGTGCCGGGTGATCCGTCGCCACGGCCGGGTGATGGTGATCTGCACCAACCCCAAGCACAAGCAGCGCCAGGGCTGAGCCCAGGCCCCAAGCTCCAGGGGCAGGCCCAGCCCTCCCCATTCCCCAGGCCCCAGCGATCGCTGGCTTTTTCGCCAGCCATCCGCAGTGCGCCTGACCCCCCTGCCCCACTGATCGTTTTTCCCAACGTGGCTCGGATCGCCGGTGTCGACATCCCTCGTGATAAGAGGGTCGAGATTTCTCTCACCTACGTGTATGGGATCGGGCTCACCCGGGCCCGCAAAATCCTGACCAAGTCCGGAGTCAACCCGGACATCCGCGTCAAGGACCTGAGCGACGCCGACGTGCAGAAGCTCCGTGGTGCCGCTGAGAGCTTCACCCTGGAGGGCGACCTGCGGCGGGAGGAGGGCATGGCTCTCAAGCGTCTGCAGGACATCGGTTGTCTGCGGGGTCGCCGCCACCGGGCCGGGCTTCCCGTGCGCGGTCAGCGCACCCGCACCAACGCCCGCACCCGCCGCGGCGCGCGCAAAACCGTGGCCGGCAAGAAGAAGTAGTGAGGGGTCGGGCCGGATTGCCTCCGACCCTCTCCACCCCCTGCCAGCGCACATCCCACCGCCCTGCCGCCGGCTCCGCATCCTGCGGGATTCCTCCCACGCACCGGCGTCACCAGGGTCTACCCCAGTTCCCCGATCACCTCCCTGCCTGAGCAGGGCTCCCCGCCATGGCGAAGCCAGCCAAGAAATCCGGTCCCAAGAAGGCCAAGCGCAACGTGCCCAATGGCGTTGCCCACATCCAGAGCACCTTCAACAACACCATCGTCTCCATCACCGACACTGCCGGTGAGGTGATCAGCTGGTCTTCAGCTGGCGCTAGCGGCTTCAAAGGCGCCCGCAAAGGCACCCCCTTTGCCGCACAAACGGCTGCTGAAGCCGCCGCCCGTAGAGCCCTAGAGCAGGGAATGCGCCAAATCGAGGTTCTGGTGCGCGGGCCGGGATCGGGTCGGGAAACGGCAATTCGCGCCCTTCAGGTCGCTGGTCTCGAGATCACTCTGATCCGTGACGTCACCCCCCTCCCCCACAACGGCTGCCGTCGGGCCAAGCGCCGCCGCGTCTGAACACCGGTTCCGTCCACTCCTTCCTTCCCACAGACCGTGCTGCAATACCAGATCGACCGGGTCGAGCATCAGGTGGCCGACGACCGCTCCCAGATCGGAGTGTTCGTGATTGGTCCCCTCGACCGTGGTCAGGCCACCACCCTGGGCAATGCCCTGCGCCGCGTGCTGATCGGCAGCCTTGAGGGCAGCGCCATCACCGCTGTGCGCATCGGCGGGGTTAACCATGAGTACGCCACCGTTCCCGGCGTCCGGGAAGACGTGCTCGACATCCTGCTCAACTGCAAGTCGATCCCGGTGGTGAGCCGCAGCCGCGAGCTCGAGATCGGCCGCCTTGTGGTCAACGGCCCGGCCATCGTGGTCGGCTCTGACATCCAGTTTTCCTCCCAGGTTCAGGTGATCGACGCCGACCGTCCGATCGCCACCGTCGCCGAAGGGCACACCCTCGAAATGGAGGTCCATGTTGAGCGGGGCGTGGGCTACCGGCCAGTCGACCGCCACAACGAGGAAACCAGCGCCATTGATCTGCTCCAGATCGATGCGGTGTTCATGCCGGTGCGCCGTGTCAACTACAGCGTTGATGAAACGGCCGTGGCCGAGGGCGGCTCAGCTCGGGAGCGGCTGCGTCTCGAGATCGAGACCAACGGCAGCATCACCCCGGACGACGCCATGGCCCAAGCGGCCAACCAGCTGATCGCCCTGTTCCAGCCGCTGGCCACCCTGACCATGGCTGAGGAGCCAGGCCTCGAACCCGAACCCTCCGCCGAAGCCCAAATCCCACTGGAGGAGCTCAACCTTTCGGTGCGGGCTTACAACTGCCTCAAGCGAGCCCAAGTCAACTCCGTGTCTGACCTCATGGGCTACAGCTATGAGGATCTGCTCGAGATCAAGAACTTCGGCTCCAAGTCAGCCGACGAAGTGATCGAGGCCCTCGAGCGCATCGGCATTTCCCTGCCGCAGAGCCGCACCAGCGCCTGAGCCGCCGTTGTCGGCCCTCCCCTGTTCCGTGTACTGCCCCCGACCCGATCCCGATCCATGCGACACCAGTGCCGAGTCCCCCTGCTGGGACGCCCCGCCGACCAACGCAAGGCGATGCTGCGTGGCCTGACCACCCAACTGATCCGCGAGGGTCGCGTTACCACCACCAAGGCCCGGGCCCGCGCCCTGCGCGACGAAGCCGAAAGGATGATCACCCTGGCCAAGGAAGGCAGCCTGGCCTCCCGCCGCCGCGCCATCGGCTACATCTACGACAAGCAGCTGGTCCACACCCTCTTTGACAAGGCTCCCGACCGCTACGGAGACCGCAACGGTGGGTACACCCGCATCGTGCGCACAGTGCGCCGCCGTGGCGACAACGCTGAGATGTCGATCATCGAATTGGTCTGAACTCCCTGCCCCCGGCTCCAGCTCCACCGGAAGACCCCAAAAGGCCGAGTCCGTCGCCCAGGCAGCGCATTGCTCTCTGCCTGCAATACGACGGCTCGGCCTTTCATGGTTGGCAGCGCCAGCGGGGTCTCTGCACTGTGCAGCAAACGCTGGAAGAGGCCTTGATGGCTCTCGACCCAGCCCGGCCCATGACAACCTTTGCCGCGGGTCGTACCGATGCTGGCGTCCATGCCGCAGGCCAGGTGGTGCATTTCGATGCCGCAGGGCCGATCCCGCCGTCGCGATGGCCCAAGGCCCTCAACGGTCGGCTTCCAGCCACCATCCGCGTGCGGGCTGCGACAGCCATGCCCGACGATTGGCACGCCTGCTTCAGCGCCCGTTACCGCCGCTACCGCTACACGCTTTACAACGGACGCACCCCCAACCTCTTTCTCGCCCCCTGGAGTTGGCATCGCTTTCGGGTGCGGCTTGATGAGGGGCGCATGGACGCAGTGCTGCAGGAATTGCGCGGGGAACACGACTTCTCCGCCTTCCAGAGGGCAGGCAGCCGCCGGGCCCATGCCATCACGACCCTGCAGGACCTGCATCTGCAACGGCAGGGGGACATGGTGGTGGTGGAGTTGCAAGCCAGCGGTTTCCTCTACGGAATGGTGCGGCTGCTGATGGGCCAACTTGTAGCGGTGGGGGAGGGTCGCCTCACGGAGGATGCGTTCCGCAGGCGATGGCGGGAGAAAGCCCGCTGGGACGTCAAGGAGGCCGCCCCCCCGCAGGGTCTCTGCCTGCTGCGAGTTGGCTACACACAACCTCCCTTCGTCCGAAGCGCGTGGTACGATAGTCAACCGCGATTTCAGCTGGAATCGCAGGACGAGCCCGCGGAGTGCGGAGAGCCCCGCGGCCTTCCCTCCACCCAGACCGCCGAGCCCGAGGGCCGGCAAGGTCTGCCGGCAGGGTAGGGTCGTAAGGATTGGATCGGGTTCAGGTGTCGGCGCCTTCAGCACCGAATCACCTCAGCCCCATCCCTACCCACGCTCCCTCGAGCTTTCCACCCATCCGGCCGGGATGGGTCCCCCATCCCACCGGCCTGCCGGTGCCGTTCAGGCGCAATGAACAAGACAACCCTGCCCTCCCCCGACACGCTCGATCGCCAGTGGTATCTGGTAGATGCGGCGGATCAGACCCTCGGTCGCCTGGCGACCGAGGTGGCCCGCGTGTTGCGGGGCAAGAACAAGCCCACCTACACGCCCCACCTTGACACTGGCGACTTCGTGGTCGTCATCAACGCTGACAAGGTGCGTGTGAGCGGCAACAAAGACACTCAGAAGCTCTACCGCCGTCATTCCGGCCGCCCCGGCGGCATGAAGACCGAAACCTTCGCCCACCTGCAGAGCCGCCTGCCCGAGCGGATCATCGAGAAGGCCGTCAAGGGCATGCTTCCCCACAACGCCCTCGGCCGCCAGCTGTTCCGCAAGCTGAAGGTTTATCGCGGTGCGGACCATCCCCACGCCGCCCAGAAGCCCCAGGCTCTCGCCCTCGATCCCGCCGCCTCCGCCCTCTGATGACCAGCTCCTCCAACCGCGTCGTCTACTGGGGCACCGGTCGTCGCAAGACCGCTGTTGCCCGCGTGCGCGTTGTCCCCGGCTCCGGCTCCGTCACGATCAACGGCCGACCCGGCGATAACTACCTCAACTACAACCCGGTCTACCTGGCCGCCGTGCGCGCGCCCCTGCAAACCCTCGGTGTCGAAACCCAGTACGACCTGCTCGTGAATGTGCGGGGCGGTGGTCTTACCGGCCAAGCCGACGCCATCAAGCAGGGCGCCGCCCGGGCCCTCTGTGAGCTCTCCCCCGACAACCGCAAACCGCTGAAGGTGGAAGGCCACCTGAGCCGCGACCCCCGCGCCAAGGAGCGCCGCAAGTACGGCCTGAAGAAAGCCCGCAAGGCTCCCCAGTTCTCCAAGCGCTGACCCGCGCCATTCTCCTCTCCTGCAACGCATCCCCGTCTGCGGCAGCACCCAACCCGACCGCCCCACACCGCCATGGCGAAACCCGACATCCATCCCACCTGGTATCCCGACGCCAAGGTGATCTGCAACGGAGAGGTGGTGATGACCACCGGCTCCACCCAGCCCGAGCTCAACGTGGATGTCTGGAGCGGCAACCACCCCTTTTACACCGGGACCCAGAAGATCCTCGACACCGAGGGGCGCGTCGATCGCTTCATGCGCAAGTACGGCATGGGCGGCGCCGACAAGGCAACCGGCAATGCCAGCGAGAAGCCAGCCGAAACCCCGGCCGAGACGGCTCCAGTGGCCCAGGCCTGAAGCGTCCGACGCTGCGCTCCGGCCGGGTGCCTCTGGGCATCCGGCTTTTTGTTGGGCGTTCGCCAGACCTGCCGCTCCCCTGACGCCCGTCTTCCGCTCCCCTTTTCCCCGCCGCCCGCTTCGCCGCCGCCATGGACCGCACCCTGCTGGGCGAACGACTGGGGGCCGCCTGCGAAACCTTTGGCGCGGTGGAGCGCCAGCTGGCCGACCCAGCCGTGGCGGCCGACCCCTCCCGCCTCCAACACCTGGCCCGCGAACGGGCCCGCCTAGAGCCACTGGTCCAGGACTACCGCAGCCTGGAGAAACTCGAGAGGGAACGCCAGGAGGCCCGCGCCCTGTTACGCAGTGTCCAAGCGGGGGATCCGGATGGTGAGGAACTGGCCGCCCTCGCCAGCGAGGAGCTCAAGAGCCTCGAAGCCTCGATCGAAGCCCTCCTGACTCGGCTGACGGTGGCCCTCCTGCCGCGGGATCCCCGCGACGAACGCAGCGTGATGCTGGAGATCCGCGCGGGCGCAGGCGGCGATGAGGCCGCCCTCTGGGCCGGGGATTTGGCGCGCATGGTCGAGCGCTACGCCCAGGCCCGGGGCTGGCAGGTGCATCCGGTCAGCGCGTCGGAGGCGGAACTGGGGGGCTTTAAGGAGCTGATCCTCTCGATCCAGGGGGAAGGCGTCTACAGCCGCTTGAAGTTCGAGGCCGGAGTTCATCGGGTGCAGAGGGTGCCGGCCACCGAATCCCAGGGTCGGGTGCACACGTCCACCGCCACGGTGGCTGTGATGCCCGAGGCCGATCCGGTGGAGGTGCAGATCGATCCAAAGGACCTGGAGATCAGCACCGCCCGCTCCGGCGGGGCCGGCGGCCAGAACGTCAACAAGGTGGAAACAGCCGTGGATCTGTTCCATCGCCCCTCGGGCATCCGTGTCTTTTGCACCCAGGAGCGCTCCCAGCTGCAGAACCGCGAGCGGGCGCTGGAGATCCTGCGGGCCAAGCTCTATGAACGCCAGCTAGCGGAGGCTGCTGCAGCGGAGAGCTCCGAGCGGCGGGCCCAGGTGGGCAGCGGCGATCGCAGCGAGAAGATCCGCACCTACAACGTCAAGGACAATCGGGTGACGGACCACCGGCTGGGCCGCAATTTCTCCCTCGACACGGTGCTCGCCGGTGGCTTGGACGACGTAATCGAAAGCTGCCTCGCCGCCGAGCAGCGGCAGAGGCTGGAGGATCTCAGCCGGGAAGCCGGGGGTGCCGCCGCGTAGGGCCGCCCTCACCCGCCAATCAGGTATTTCTCCCACTCCAGGTTGAGGCCGCTGCCGATGCGGCGGCGCGCCTCGAAGCTCAGGTTTTCCGGTGGGCGACGCGGTTCGCGCCGCAGCGCCATGCCGGCCTCCCGCGGGGTGCGATTGCCCTTGCGCACATTGCAGGGCAGACAGGCGGTGGTCACGTTCTCCCACACATCGCCGCCTCCACGACTTCGGGGCAGCACATGGTCGATCGAGAGCGGCTCGCCCGCAAAGCCGCAGTACTGACAGGTATGGCCATCGCGCTGCATCACGTTGCGGCGGGTGAGCGGCACCTGCTTGTACGGAACCCGCACGAACTGGCGCAGCCGGATCACCGTGGGCAGCAGCAGATCCGGACGAATGTGGTGGTTGGGGTTGTGTTCGAGCCCTTCGGCCTTCCCCTTGAGCAACATCACCATCGCTCGCCGCCAGGTGGTGATGTTGAGCGGCTCGTAGGAGGCGTTGAGAACGAGCACGGCAAGTGATTGGCCCATGCCCTGATCAAGGGTCTGGTCAATCTAGGCAGGATCAGCCGGGGCCTTGGTGTCGGCCACGACCGATCCTCCCGCCCCCCTGGCCCGCGCGCTCCAACGCCAGAGCTGCCGCTAGCGTGCACGGGCCATGGCTCTCCCCGCTCCCGCCGCGCTGGCCGACCTGCTGGGTGGAGACCTCTGCGGTCCCGCCCCCGAGAAGCAGCTGCGTGCCGCACGCATCGATTCACGGCGGGTGGATCCGCGCGATCTGTTCTTTGCCCTTGGCGGCGCCCGCCACGATGGCCATGCCTACGTGGGGGCTGCCCAGGCAGCAGGCGCCGGGTTGGTCGTGGTGCGCCGCTCGTGGTCGGGCCTGAGCGACGCCGCGGCGGCAGGCCCGGTGCTGGCGGTCGACGCCCCCCTCGACGCCCTGCAGGCCCTGGCGGCCTGGTATCGCCGCCACCACATCGGCCGCGTGGTGGCAATCACGGGCAGCAATGGCAAAACCGTGGTGAAGAACGCCCTCACGGCCCTGCTGGCCGGGCGCTGGCGGGTGGCCGCCAGCCCGGGCAGCTGGAACAGCCAGGTGGGGGTCCCCCTCGCGGTGCTCGCGGCGCCACCGGGGACCGAAATCGGCGTGTTCGAGGCCGGGGTTTCAGCTCCGGGCGAGATGGAGCGCCTCGCCGCGATCCTTCAGCCGGACTACGGGGTGCTGGTGAACATCGGGCTGGCGCACATCGCCGGCTTCGGCAACCGGGAGACCACCGCCCGCGAGAAGCTGGGCCTGTTCCGTGCCGTACCGGCGACGGGGTGGGTGATCCTGCCGGACGATCCGCTGGTGGAAGCCGTGCCACTGGCCTGCGAGCGGCTGCGGGCCGCAGACGGGGACCCGCAGGAGCGGGAACGCCGGACCTGCGCTCTCGGCACCGTGCTCAACCTCGACTTCCACGGCCGGATCGAGTCGCTCACGGTGCGCACCCGCTCCGCCCCCCTGCTGGATGATCTGGTGATCGCCATCCGCGCCGCCCGCCGCCTGGGGGTGAGCGTGGAGGAGGTGATCGCCGCCCTGGCGGACCACCGCTTCGGCCCCACCCGCCTCGAAACCTGGCGCACGCCCGAGGGGATCACGATCATCAACGACACCGCCTCCGACGATCCACTCTCGGTGCAGGCGGCACTGGAGGCGGTGGCAGCGGCTCCGGCCGAAGGAGGGCGGCGGCTGTTCGTCTTCGGGGGCATGAACGAGCTGGGGGAGCGGCAGGCCAGCGAGCACGCCCTGATCGGACGGCTGGCGGCGGAGCGGGAGTTCAGCCACCTCCTTCTCCTGCCCCACCCGGCGCGCACCCACACCGCTTCGGCCTGGCGGGCGGCCCGGCCCCAAGCCCCGGTGCTGGAGCTGGCCGACAGCAGCGAGCTGCGCGAAACCCTGCGGCACCTTGCCCGCCGCGGGGACACCGTGCTGCTCAAAGGTCCGGCGCAACAGGGGCTGACGGCGGCGGCCTGCGCGATCTGGGAATCGATGGCGCCCCGCCGCTTCCTGGTGGACCTGGACGCGATCCGGGAGAACATCGCCCGCTTCCGTGCTCTCTGCGGGGCGGACGTGGCGATTCTGGCGGTTCTCAAGGCCTGGGCCTACGGCAGCGAACTGGCCCGCATGGGCACGGCCCTGCAGGAAAGCGGCGTGGACTGGATCGGGGTGTCGGCCGCGGACGAGGGGGCCACCCTGCGGCGCGCCGGCGTGAATCGGCCCATCCTGGTGATGCTGATGGACAGCGGCGAGGTGGACAAGGCGGTGCGCTGGCGATTGACGCCGGTGGTCTACTCGCTGGCCTTCGCCCGCTCCCTGGTGGAGACCCTGCGGGAGAGTCAGGCCCACTGCGATGTGCACCTCGAGATCGACAGTGGCATGGGGCGGCTGGGAGTGTCCCCCCAGGAGGCCCTGGCCGCTGCCCGCCTGTTGCGCGGCTCCGGCATCACCCGTCTCACCGGGCTGATGACCCATCTGGCCAGCGCCGACGACCCCGCCGCCGACTCCCACACCCGGGCACAGCTGCAGCGTTTCGAAGCGGCGGTGGAGGCGATCCGGGGCGAAGCCAGCAGCGACGACCCACCCCTGCTGCTACACGCCGCCGCCACGGCCGGGGCGGTGCGCTTCCCCGAGGCCCGGTTCGCCATGGTGCGGCTCGGGCTGGGGCTCTACGGCATCCACCCCTCCGCCGCGGTGGCGGAGGCGATGGAGCTGAATCTGGCGGTGGCCTTCGTCAGCCGACTCGCCCAGGTGGCGCTCTGGCCGCGGGGGCAGCGGGTCGGCTACAGCGGCACCTACGTGGTGGAAGCCGAGCGGCAGCGGGTGGGCATCGTGGCGGTCGGCTACAACGACGGCGTTCCCTGGCGCAGCTCCAACCGCGGCGAGGTGATCGTGCAGGGGCGGCGCGTGCGGGTGCTCGGTCGGGTGTCGATGGACTCGATGGCGGTGGATCTCGACCCGGTGCCCGACGCAGCGGTGGGTGACGAAGTGCTGATCCTCGGAGCCCATGAGGGGCAGGTGCTGCGACCCGAGGAGGTGGCCGGCCGCTGCGACACCATCCCCTACGAGCTGCTGGTGAACATCGACAGCCGCCGCGTGCAGCGCCTGTTCCGGGGGGACTGAGGCCTCTCGCCGCCCTGTCAGGTAAGCTCGCGTTGCCACTGGAGAGGTGGCTGAGTGGTCGAAAGCGGCTCCCTGCTAAGGAGTTACAGGAGGCAACTTCTGTCGAGGGTTCGAATCCCTCCCTCTCCGTTCCCCTGACAGCCCCCTTGCCGTTTC
>Ga0078894_10002712_pt1 | contig 13394 bp, 12 predicted proteins | sample LauGreSu1BDMLBSD_2_FD_67506 | JGI IMG/M metagenome (GOLD analysis project Ga0078894, IMG submission 67506) | Freshwater lake microbial communities from Lake Michigan, USA - Su13.BD.MLB.SD (version 4) (version 4) | ecosystem: Environmental > Aquatic > Freshwater > Lake | place: Lake Michigan...
CCATGGAAGAAGCGGGTGAATTGGTTCAAATAAAAAATGCTGATCAACTTGAAAGTCATGTTGACTTTTGGAATAATACACAGCCATCTGAAAAAAAACCAATTGGATATATTCTAAGTTTAGAAGGTGCAGATTCAATTGTAAACCTTGATCACTTGCACCGAGCACATGAGTATGGCTTGCGAGCGTTGGGACCTGCGCATTATGGTCCTGGTAGGTATGCAAACGGAACCAATTCATCAGGACACCTTAATGAAATGGGGAAGGCATTGTTAAAAGAGATGGATCAATTAAACATGATCCTCGATGTTACCCATTTATGTGATGATGCGTTTTGGGATGCCATTGAATTATTTGATGGTCCTATATGGGCCAGTCACCATAACTGCAGGGCATTGGTTGATCACAACCGACAATTGAGTGATGAGATGATCAAAGCGCTCATTGAAAGAAAGGCTGTGATTGGTGGTGCATTGGATGCATGGATGATGGTTCCCAATTGGGTAAGAGGAGAGTCAACTCCCTTCTCTATGAATTGTGATCTTGAAAAATTAGTTGATCACATGGATCATATTTGTCAGCTTGCTGGCAATTGTGATCATATTGGTATTGGTACAGACTTGGATGGTGCTTTTGGTAAGGAACAATGCCCCTATGATATAGATACAGTTGCAGGCATAAATAAATTACCTGATTTACTTAGTAAGCGAGGATATGCTCAAGATGATATTCAACAAGTCATGCATGGTAATTGGTTAAGGATCTTCAGAAATAGTCTAAAGTAAAGCTTTGCACAATTAACATTCTGGTAATATTGAATTAATTCTGTTGAATACAACAATATCTTTGGTTAAATAGTCTCAACACAGTTGCTTTGATAAGTATGATTTCATACATTTACAATTATCAAATTTCGTTATGGCTATTTTAATTTTTCTTGTCGCTCATTGGTATCTTTCTTTATTCGGACAAACATTTTACCTTCATCGCTATGCTGCACATAAAATGTTCAGCATGAATAAATTTTGGGAAAAAACCTGGTATCTCTATTCTTGGATCACCCAAGGCACATCGTATCTAAATGCACGTGCTTATGCCATTCTTCACAGAATGCATCATGCCTATAGTGATACGGAAAAAGATCCCCATACGCCACATTTTTTCAAAGAGGTGTTTACCATGATGATGCATACAAGAAAGGTGTACAACGGTGTATTGCATGGCACATTGGAAATAGAGAAAAAATTCGATAAAAATTTCCCGGTCTATCCAAAGATTGACAAGATTGCTGATAGCTGGCTCGTGAGGCTTTCTTTTGCAGCTTTGTATATTGTATTCTATGTGTTTTTTGCAACAGAATGGTGGATGTTTCTTTTCCTTCCAATTCATTTTTTAATGGGACCAATACAAGGTGCAGTGGTGAATTGGGCAGGACATAAATATGGGTATAGAAATTTCCCAGATGAAAAAGACCAATCAAAAAATACATTGATCATTGATTTCTTGATGCTAGGTGAACTTTTTCAAAACAATCATCATCATGCTGGTGCCAGACCTAATTTTGCTGCCAAGTGGTGGGAAATCGATCCAGTATATCCAATTATCAAACTGTTTGATAAGATCGGAATGATCAAACTAATCCCTATTGCACAGCCTTCTGTTCATTCGAGATAGTGCTTTACATTAATTTAAATGGCTAAGAGTACACACTACTATATCAGAAGATCCCATCGTTACCTGGGGTTGCTCTTGGGTATACAATTTATGTTGTGGACGATTGGTGGGCTCTATTTCAGTTGGAGTGACATGGATGAGATTCATGGCGACCATCAAAAAAAACAACCGCCATTGCTTTCGGCTTCAGTTCAATTGGTCTCTCCAAGCAGTGTGCTTGACTCGATCAAAAAATTTCATCAAGTTGATTCACTTGTTTCAATTCAGTTGATAGATATATTGGGTGAACCGGTTTATCAAATACGGTGTCTTAGCGCAATCCATAATGACGTTACCAATCATCATCAGATGAAAGCAATGAATCATTTGGCAAATGCAAAAACAGGGGCATTGAGAAATGCATTATCCGAAGCAGAAGCTATTAGTGTTGCCAAACGTTATTTTGTGGATGCTCCTGAAGTTAAACGTGTGGAATATCTTACTCAAATTGGATCGCATCACGAGTACAGGGAAAATCCATTGCCTGCTTATGCTGTTACGTTCAATCATCCAACAAGCACAACTGTTTATGTTGCTGCTGAGCTAGGTACTGTTCAAAAATTCCGCAATGATAAATGGAGGGTATTCGATTTTCTATGGATGCTCCATACAATGGACTATAAAGGACGTGATAACCTTGGCAATGTATTGTTGAGGGCTTTCTCCATATTTGGCCTGATTACCATTTTCAGTGGATTTGCACTCTACTTCGTTAGTAGCAAACGTCTGCGTAAGAAGAGTTCTTAAACTTAATTCATCACTCCTCTACATGCAATACATGAAACAGGCGGTGTATGGCAGGCGCTAGGATAATTCCAATGTTCGTGATGAAAACAATGCCACTGAAGAGTGCATATAAACTACTGAACCACTTTCCTGTTGTGTTATTTATTTCAATTACAGGACCCATACCACTTAGAATCATGGAGGCATTGTGAAATGCATCGATCCATAATGCTTCTGCAAAGTAGTGATATCCTATAACACCAATCATCAGACAGATCAAGAGGATTGCAAATGAAATTGTCATGTTCCACAATACCCTTCTATAGAAGACCTTATTGCTTGCTAATGGTTGGTGCTTTTTCTCATATCTTGATTTAATGATCATTTTAGTTGCTTTTATTTTTTAGTTAATTCTTCGAGTGTATTATAAATGATTTGCATCGTTTCAGGTCCCACACTCATTCCTGTTAGATACTCACTATGGGGAATTTTTTGGGTTGGATCAAAGAAGCTAGGTTTCAAAATATAACCAAGCGCATCCATCCCCAGTCCCATTACAAATTTTGGTCCAGTCGTTTTCATCAACGCTTTTGTTTGATGACTCAAGGCAGGAACTGTTTCTCCAGGATGGGTTGCAAATGCTGCATTGCCTATGCTGAAATAAGCAATCTCTGATTCAACTTTTTCAGTGAAGGCACGTTTAATAACGCCTCCTTTTGAAAGCATTTTAAATCCTTCATTCATCACCGGGAAATAAACAACCTTGCTTCTGAAATTTATTTTATCTCCAAGAACTGGACTTGATTTACTTAATTTATTGATCACAAATATTGCCAGATCAGTTCCATATTTTGTTGCATTTTCAAATGATGAAGGAACATCTTCAGGTTGTACCCACCCACCAATGGCGCCTTGAAGAAACATATTCATTCCACCTTGCAAGGAATCCAAATAATGATAATAGCCACCAACATAATCTGAGCTTGCCAGGGTTGTTGCGTCATCCATGATGGTTGGGTGGCATGCAAAATTTGTGATCGTTGCTAAATTTTTCCCATGTTGATCTTTGAATTGCAACACACTTACTTCCCTGTCCAATTCAGTAGGCTCTGAAATATTCTTTACCCAATCCTCACCATAAGATCCGTTTGCATAAGTCAATGTTGCTTTCTTCTTATTTTTCCTGGCCTCAATAATTGAATTTGACGCCCTATCTACGATCAATTGCATATGGGCTTCATTCACCCCTGAATGCCCTAGGTCCTTACCCCAAATGCCAACCACATCAGGCCCTGCATGCGAATGGGTAGAAGACATTACAATTTGATTCGTAGGGAAATCAGGTAGTTTGTCTTTTACCAGTTTTCTTATTTTTTGTAGTTCAGGATATAACAGTCCAATACAGTCGAACGTAATAATGGCAAGTTCTGTTTTGCCATCAGAGACCACAATGGCTTTTACATACAGACTATCATGTACCTCTGTAAATGGCCTGTTCGGTTTGCCACCCGCCATGAAAAGTATATTGCCATTGGGGTTGATATTTCGTTGTGCTGTTCCAACAAAAAAACCCTGTGCTCTAGCTTGCCCAATCAATAACCATAGGACCAATATTGGAAAAATCCCTCTTTTCATTCTCATTGTATTTCCATAAATTTATAGATAATTGATGCTAAATCAATGAGCTTCATTATATATCTTTAATCATAATCAACAATTGCCATTATGAGTTCAATTTCAAAAAATAACAGGCGTAAGTTCCTGCAAAATTCTGCGACTTTATTAGCCGGAATTTCTATTGTACCTCGCCATGTGCTTGGTAGGGGATTTATTCCACCAAGTGACCAACTTACCAAAGGGATCATCGGTGTAGGTGGTATGGGTATGGGGCATATTCCTTACGCTGGCACTAGAGTTGTTGCCGTTTGTGATGTAGACAAGAATCATCTTAAAAATGCTGTTGATAAAATTGGTGGTGGTGTTAAATCATTTCACGATCACAGGGAATTGATCGCATTACCCGAAGTTGATATTGTGCATATCGCCACGCCTCCACATTGGCATGGGATCATGGCAATTGAAGCTGCCAAGGCTGGAAAAGATATTTGGTGTGAAAAACCCATGACAAAAACCATTGGGGAAGGAAAGCGAGTGGTTGAAGCTGTAAAGCAATACGGTAGAATGTTCAGGCTCAATACCTGGTTTAGATTTGAGGATAATTTTTATGGAATGAATACAACGGTAAGACCCATAAAAAAATTAGTTGATTCAGGATTATTAGGATGGCCCCTTACAGTAACAGTGAGCAAAACAACAGGCTTTGATTGGAAATTCTATTGGGTAGGTAAAACATCATTAGAAACACAAGCGGTTCCCGATACACTTGATTATGATAGGTGGCTTGGACCCGCACCATTCAAACCATATAGTGCTCACAGGGTTCACCAAACATTCAGAGGTTATTGGGATTATGATGGAGGTGGATTAGGCGATATGGGTCAGCACTATCTTGATCCCATCCAGTATTTTCTTGGAAAAGATGAAACAAGTCCTGTATTGGTTGAAGTAGATGCTGAACAACAGCATCCTGATGCTTGTGGCACCTTTAGAAAAATTACATATACCTATGAAGATGGTTGTAAAATTATTCTTGATGGAGAAGCGAAGGAGCCTAATGTACCATATATAGCAGGACCTAAAGGAAATCTATACAAAGGTTTCACATCCGACATACCAAATCTCAAGGAGAAACTTGCTATGATGCCTGACCCAGAACCACAAGTTTCAAATTTCCTTGATTCTGTAAAGTACCGCACACCATTTGCCTTGAATGAATCAAATGGATTCCGTTCATGTACAATCATCAACATGGGGAAGATCGCACTTCAATTGGGAAGAACATTAAAGTTCGATCCGGTTGCCCTTGCCTTCATCAATGATGATGAAGCGAATAAATTGATCAACCCACCAATGCGTGCTCCTTGGAATATTTAACCAATCAACTTTTTTTATGAAAAAACTATTTTTCATTTTCTATATCTTTTTATTTTCAGTTGGCAACGTTATTGCACAAAATGATGCGACGTCAACCATCAGTGTGTTCCCCTATCAAAATAAAGCAGAAGTGCAAAATGCACTTTCGTCAATGGAAGGATGGGATGCTAAAGGCTGGAAAACATTGTTGGGTATGCTCAATGATGATTCTCTTAAACTAAAAGCAACATACGCACTAAATTCCTTTGTAAGCCATGTTGCAAACGATCCAATTAAAAGTGAAAACACATCAGCAATCTTATCGAAGTCTTACTCAACTGTTAAAACATTCTACGCAAAAGAGCTTTTAATAAATCACTTGGGACTCTTGGGCGATGATGTTTCAGTAAAGCTTCTTGCTAAGCTTTTATCAGATGAAACATTTTCAGGCAATGCAGCCAGGGCACTTGCTACCATTCATTCTGAAGCCTCAATGGCAGCTTTGAACAAGGCATTGCTTAAAGCTAGCGGGGAAGCTAAAAAACATATTGAAGCTGCATTGGATAATGCAAACAAAGTTCTACCTGCAATCGTTGAACCCGTTCATAAGAAAATACTGCCTCAAACAGATGCACAAAAATTATTATTGCTTCAAGACCAAATGCAAGCCGCTAAAAATCCAATTCAAATGAAACGGATCCTTGCTGAAGTAGCGCGCATTCCAGGCATCAACTCATTTATGTTTGTTAGTCATTACATTGATGATGTTGAATTAAAACATGCTGCTGCTGGTATCTTAACAAGACTGGCATTGGCTGATAAAAAGATCAGAGGGGCAGAAATAAGAATTGCATTGGAAAAATCACTTGCATCTTTAAAGGGTGAGGATAGTGCAATTTTATCCAACAAATTAAAAGTTCACTTGGAAGCGATGCCTTATGAGGACGGATTTGTGAGTTTGTTTAATGGTAAAGATCTAACAGGATGGAAAGGTCTTGTTGGAAACCCCATTAGTCGCGCTAAAATGTCTGCAGCAGAATTGGAAGCAGCACAAAAAAAATCTGATGAATCAATGGTGAAAGATTGGATCGTGAAAGATGGTTTGTTGGTTTTTACAGGACATGGAGAAAACCTTGCTACAACAAAACAGTATGGTGATTTTGAAATGTATGTTGATTGGAAGATCACTGAGAAAGGCGATGCAGGAATATATTTAAGAGGCTCTCCCCAAGTGCAAATCTGGGATACCAGCAGAAGAGAGGTTGGTGCACAGGTTGGTTCAGGCGGATTGTACAATAACCAAAAGAACCCAAGTAAACCATTGGCAGTAGCCGATAATAAAATAGGCGAGTGGAATACCTTCCACATCATGATGATTGGCGATAAGGTTACAGTTTATTTAAATGGCGTGTTGGTTACAGACAATGTGATGCTAGAGAATTATTGGGATAGGACATTGCCGATATTTACTAAGGAACAAATTGAATTGCAGGCACATGGTACTTATGTTGCCTATCGAAATATTTATCTAAGGGAAATCAAATCTGATTATACCATTCCATTATCTGCCGAAGAAAAAAAGCAAGGTTTTGTTTCTTTGTTTGATGGTTCGAATCTCGACAATTGGATTGGAAACAAAACAGGTTATGTTGTAGAAGAAGGTGCAATTGTAGCACATCCCGAACACGGCGGTGGGGGCAATCTTTATACCAAAGATGAGTATGCCGATTTTGAATTCCGCTTTGAATTCCAGCTTACACCAGGAGCAAACAATGGATTGGGTATTAGAACGCCAACGCAAGGAGATGCTGCTTATGTTGGAATGGAATTGCAAATCCTCGATAATGAAGCTGAGATCTATAAGAATCTCCAACCATATCAATATCATGGATCGGTATACGGAGTTATTCCATCTAAAAGAGGATTTCACAAGCCGACAGGTGAATGGAATACACAAGAGGTTATCGTAAAAGGTTCCAAGGTTAAAGTGATCCTAAATGGAACTGTTATTCTTGATGGTGATATTGATGAAGCTTCAAAAAATGGCACAGCAGACCATAACCAACACCCTGGTTTAAAAAACAAATCAGGACACATTGGTTTTCTTGGACATGGTGACGTTGTTCGATTCAGAAACATTAGGGTAAAAACACTTGCAAGCGATAAAAGAACCAAAAAATGAGATCACTGATCGGGATTGTTGTTTTAATGATTCTTCAAACAAATTCATTTGCACAGTCAATTCAAGGTGCATGGAAACGCGATCTCGATAACGCTATTCAATACCTGACAATAGTCGATAATTACTTTAGCATTGCCACCTTTCATGTATCTGAAAAAAGATTTATCAGGTCCAGGGGTGGCACTGCAGTTTTTTTGAATGGAAAGATGAATGGTAAAATTGAATTCAACACTGTTGATAAAGCTGAAGTTGGCAAGGATTATTCTTATGGTATAACTGCGACTAATAGTTCGCTTGATCTGGATGCTGAAAATATATCATTGCCTTGGCAAAAAGTCGATGATGCAGTTGGTGGTTTATCAGGTAACTGGCGCATTACTGGTAGAGAACAAGACGGCAAGATGATTCCAATGAAACCAGGCGCTAGAAAAACGATCAAGATCCTTAGTGCAACTCATTTCCAATGGATCGCTATAAATACTGAAACAGGTGAGTTTTTCGGTACAGGTGGTGGTAATTATTCTTTCAAAGACGGAAAGTATACTGAAAACATAGAATTTTTTTCCAGGGATCCCAATAGAGTAGGAGCCTCACTTAGCTTCAATGCTGAGTTGAAGGAAGGCGATTGGCATCACTCGGGACTAAGCTCAAAAGGAGATAAGATCTACGAGGTCTGGAGTAGAAAATAATTTTTGCACTGGAACTATTTAATTCCAACGCAAGTTTACTCTTTGGTTTTAATATCTATTGAAAGCTCCTTCAATTGAATATCATCAATTGATGATGGGGCATCTAACATCACATCCCTTCCTGAATTGTTTTTAGGGAATGCAATGAAGTCCCTGATACTTTCACTTCCACCTAGAATTGAACAAAGACGATCAAACCCGAATGCAATGCCACCATGTGGTGGAGCACCATATTCAAAAGCACCTAATAGGAATCCAAATTTATGAAGTGCTTCTTCATCACTCATGCCTAGGGCAGCGAACATTTTCTCTTGCAATTCACGTTGGTAAATTCTGATAGAACCACCGCCGATTTCATTTCCGTTCAACACCATGTCATATGCATTGGCCTTGATCTGTGCATAGGGATGTGACAAATAATTAGCCGCATCTGTGATCACCGGATTGTTATCAATCATGGTTTTGATTTGATCAGGCTTCGGTGAAGTAAATGGATGATGACGTGCAACCCAGCGATTATCATCTTCACTATATTCAAACAATGGGAAGTCCAGCACCCAAAGTAATTTAAACTCTTCTTTTTTACGCAGTCCAAGTTGTTCTCCTAATTCCAGCCTGAGTTCGCTAGTTGCTTTTCTTGTTCTCTCTTCTGCACCAGCAAGGATCATTATGATATCACCTGGCTTTGAACCTGCTGCATCTGCAATTTGCTTAAGCCTATCTTCAGCATAGAACTTATCAATGCTACTCTTTAAACTTCCATCCTCATTATATCGAATATAGGCAAGTCCTTTCATGCCTATTTGAGGTCGCTTTACCCATTCAGTCAACTCATCGAGCTGCTTTCTTGTATAGACTGCACCTCCTTCAACTGAAATGGCCAATACGGTTTCAGATGAATCAAATACCACAAAACCCGCATCTGCAATCAGGCTGCTTTTATCTTCTTTTGTAGTGTATACTGAAGCAGGTTTTTTTAATGTACAAATTTTCATTCCAAACCTGATGTCCGGTTTGTCATTACCATAATGCCACATGGCATCTTCCCAGGTCATTCTTTCAACCTTATCTGTATAATTGATTCCTTTTACATCCAAGAAGATCTGTTTTATTAAACCTTCAAACATGTTCAAGATATCTTCTTGTTCAACAAAAGACATTTCACAGTCGATCTGTGTGAATTCAGGCTGGCGGTCTGCACGTAGATCCTCATCCCTGAAGCATTTTACGATCTGGTAATACCTATCATAACCACTTACCATTAAGAGTTGCTTGAATGTTTGTGGTGATTGTGGCAATGCGTAAAACTGTCCCTGATTCATTCTTGATGGAACCACGAAGTCCCTTGCTCCTTCAGGTGTTGATTTGATCAAGAAAGGAGTTTCAATATCCATGAATCCCTTTTCATGAAGATAGTTTCTTGTAGAGCGATTTACTGAATAGCGTAATTCCAGGTTCCTTTTAACTGCATTTCTACGAAGGTCAAGAAATCTATACTTCATTCTTATATCATCGCCACCATCTGTATCATCCTGAATGGTGAATGGAGGTACTGCTGATTTATTCAATATGGTGAATTCCTTTACTTCAATTTCAATATCCCCTGTATCCATTGCTGGATTTTTATTGCTTCTTTCTATCACCTTTCCCTTTACTTGCAAAACGAATTCTCTTCCCAATGGGTTTTCATTGAGTTGATCGTTCAATTGCTCGTTGATCACAACCTGCGTAACGCCATATCGATCTCTGAGGTCAACAAAAGTGATGGAGCCAAATTTTCTGACAGTCTGAACCCAGCCTGCCAACGTTACCTGAGAATTCACATTTTCGAGCCTTAATTCTCCGCATGTATGTGATCTAAACATATTGAATAAATTGAAAAGGGTACCAAATTTAAGGGCACAAAGATACTCTTTAGCAGGGATTTACCCCAAGATTACTTGTTTTCAGTGACTTTGATCTCTTCAAGCAGGACTTCTGTTTGTTGTTTCACAGTTTCCTGGAAATCCTTTTTATGGATCAAATAGAGATAGTAGTATGCCAATATCATTAGGCCAATGGAAAAAGGGATGATGGATAGTTGTCTTAGACCTATTTCACCAATAAGGTTCTCATCCAAATTAAAAAATTCACCCACCATCCAGGTACAGTTTGCAGTGATCCAAAAGTCGATAGCAAGGTTGTGAATAAGCTCACTGATAATTTTACGGGTTTGGTAGGTGATCATGATAGCAACCACCAATGTTGGGATGATCATGATCAATGCAGGGTATTTAAAATTGAGGGCCCAACAGATGTCTTTCATCAACCATAAAAGGATGTGCAAGTTTTCGATCTTTCTAAACTTGTAGGGTATATAATAGATGGTTGAATTTTTCATGAAGAGGAGCCTTTTGGTTTCAACAAATGTAAAAGATTTGACCGATTTGATGGAAGCTTGAGTATAAAAACATCTTGATTCAGCATAAAAAAAGGGACCAACAAGTTGATCCCTTTTTTATGAGTTGGAAATTTATTTAATTCCCATGGCCGCTGCCATGGTCTTACCAATATCTGCAGGGCTGTCAACCACATGGATGCCGCACTCACGCATGATCTTCATTTTTGCTTCCGCCGTATCATCGGAGCCACCAATGATAGCACCAGCGTGCCCCATTCTTCTACCGGGAGGAGCAGTTTGACCGGCTATAAAACCTACAACAGGTTTTGTTCCATGTTCCTTTATCCATTTTGCAGCCTCAGCTTCCATGCCGCCGCCAATTTCACCTATCATTACAATTCCCTTGGTTTCAGGATCGTTCATTAATAGTTCAACAGCTTCTTTAGTTGGTGTACCTATAATTGGGTCACCACCAATACCTATGGCAGTTGTGATACCCATACCCGCTTTTACAATTTGATCTGCAGCCTCGTAGGTTAGTGTTCCTGATTTTGAAACGATACCAATTTCTCCTGCTTTGAATATAAAGCCCGGCATGATGCCCACTTTGCATTGTCCTGCAGTAATTACACCAGGACAGTTTGGACCGATCAACCTTGTTTTTGTGCTTTTCAAATAGTGCTTCACTTTTACCATATCCTGTACAGGGATGCCCTCAGTGATACATACAACCAACTCAATTCCAGCTTCTGCTGCTTCAATGATTGCATCACCTGCAAATGCTGGCGGTACAAAAATAATGCTCACATTCGCTCCTGCCTTGCTTACTGCATCTGCTACTGTATTGAAAACGGGCCTGTCCAAGTGAACGCTTCCTCCCTTTCCAGGCGTAACACCACCTACCACATTTGTTCCATATTCAATCATTTGTGTTGCGTGAAAAGTTCCTTCTGTTCCGGTGAAACCTTGAACGATGACTTTTGAAGATGAATTGACGAGGACTGACATAGTATTTAAATTGATTTTTGTGTTGCGAAGTTAATTAAAAGAAGGGAAGGAGCAAAGGCATATTAGTGCAAAGTAATTGTTGAATTGAGCTTTTTAAAGCCTATTTATTAACTTTTAAGCATTTCATCCATATTTCTATTGTTGTCTATTTTGCCCTTTATTTCAAGCATGCGCATGTCTTTGGCATCCTTAAGGAATTCGGAGGCAAAGATGAAATTATTGAGTTTGTCATTCTTGCTGAAAATGATCTCTTGGTTGGTGCCTTCCCATTCCTTTTTTCCTTGGTACATATACATGATCTTGTCACCAATTTCCATCACGCTGTTCATGTCGTGTGTATTAACAACAGTTGTGATGTTATAATCAGTGGTTATCTCTTTGATCAATTTATCAATCACAAGTGATGTTTGCGGATCGAGTCCTGAATTGGGCTCATCACAAAAAAGGTATTCAGGGTTTAACACTATTGCCCTGGCAATACCTACTCTTTTTTTCATACCACCACTGATCTCTGCTGGAAATTTTTTATGAGCATCATGTAGGTTAACTCTATCAAGCACTTCATCAACCCTTTTTTGCTTTTCAGCTTTTGTTTGGTTGCTGAACATGTCTAACGGAAATAAAATATTTTTTTCAACTGTCATGCTATCAAACAATGCAGAACCTTGAAATAGCATTCCAATTTTTCTTCTCATTTCTTTTCTTTGATCTTGATTCATTCTCGAGAAATTATCACCGTTATACATTATTTCTCCAGAGTCTGGTTTGATCAAGCCAACAAGACATTTCATTAAAACCGTTTTCCCACTTCCACTGGCGCCGATGATCAAGTTGCACTTGCCAGTTTCAAACTCTGCTGAAACATTTTCAATAATTGTCTTTCCTGAAAATCCCTTTTGTATATTTTTAATTGAGATCATGTTCTTTTTTTTACAGAAGTATAGCCGCAAGTACATAATCAGCGAGTAGTATCATGATACAACTTGTTACTACAGCAGTTGTGCTGGCCCTACCGATCTCCAGGGCTCCTCCTTTTACATTGTATCCAAAATAAGCAGGTATCCCAGTTATGATGAAGGCAAATGTATATGCTTTTGTGAGCGCGAAATTTACGTTGTAAGGAACAAAAGATTCGATCAATCCTTTGTCATAAATTTCGTGCGGTAATATACCCGTGAGGTCGCCAACAAAGCGTCCACCCCAAATACCTAGCACCATAGCAAGTATTACAAGTAGCGGGATCATGATCAAGGCAGCCATGATTTTTGGAAAAATGAGATATGCTTTCGTATTGATGCCCATAATTTCCAATGCATCAATTTGTTCACTCACACGCATATTGCCTAGCTCACTTGAAATTTTACTGCCAACAACACCAGCTAATACAATACATGTAATAGTAGGGGCAAATTCAAGAATAACACTATCTCGTACAATTTGAGCGATCACAGATCGTGGAATGATTGGTGAAACAAATTGATAGGAAGTTTGAAGTGTAGACACAGCACCAATGAAAACGGAGATGATGGATACGATCCCAAGTGAGCCAATACCAAGCTCAACACATTGATGCATCAGTTCTTTCCAATATATTCTGAGGTTCTCAGGCTTGGTGAACATGCCTTTGAGCATCAACAGAAATTCTCCCAGTTTTGTGAAAATATTCATCTTTTAATATTGGTTTCTAAGTTAAGGATTCTTCTTCCTTAAAAAAAGAACTACT
>Ga0078894_10002713_pt1 | contig 13391 bp, 14 predicted proteins | sample LauGreSu1BDMLBSD_2_FD_67506 | JGI IMG/M metagenome (GOLD analysis project Ga0078894, IMG submission 67506) | Freshwater lake microbial communities from Lake Michigan, USA - Su13.BD.MLB.SD (version 4) (version 4) | ecosystem: Environmental > Aquatic > Freshwater > Lake | place: Lake Michigan...
TCTCGGTGAATTACATCCTTTGCCGCCTGCTGTGCCGCGTGGATTTCCATTGCGTCTCATGCGTGCGCAAAGCTTTGCAGCCGAGCGCACTGTGTTGGTAGGCGATGCAGCGCATGTTTTTCATCCTCTTGCAGGTCAGGGAATGAATTTAGGTTTTGCAGATGTGATTGCGTTACTTGAAGCGTTGGGGCCTGCTGATGCAAATACGGATTGTGGTGAAGCGCGTGCATTACAGCGCTATGCACGTAGCCGTAAAGAAGAAGTGTTGTTGATGCAGTTGGCAACGGATGGTCTGGAAAGACTTTTTACTTCTGATTTCACACCACTGCGTGTGCTGCGGAATACAGGTATGAATATAGTCAATCGCGTTCCATTTTTAAAGCGTAGCCTAATTAAACGTGCGCTAGGCAAATCTCCTTCGATTTTTTCTTAATGAGTTTCTGACATGATAAATAAAAAAATTATATTTTCTGTTCTTTTTGCTTTAGCCAGTCAACTGGCTTGGGCTGATACACAAGAGGCGAGTGTAAAAAAACTATTGCAGCCTAAAGTAGGTGAAGGTGCTGTGATTGAGTCCGTCGTAAAGACACCGTTTGCAAATATTTTTGAAGTGAAGATTGGTGATGAACTCATTTATACCGACTCAGAAGCTAAGTTTATTTTTATTGGTCGTTTGATCGATGCGCAATCATCGCGTGATTTGACGCAGGCGCGTTTAGATGAAATGAATCGTATTAAATTTTCTGATTTGCCTTTGGATTTAGCGCTTAAGTCGGTTAAAGGAAATGGTAAGAGAGTGATTGCTGTGTTTGAAGATCCAAATTGCGGATACTGCAAACGGTTTCGTAAAACTATCAATGAAATGAAAGACATCACTGTTTATACTTTTATGTACAACATTTTGTCAGATGATTCACGAACTAAATCTAAGAACATTTGGTGTTCTGCCGACAAGCTAAAAGCTTGGGATGATTGGATGATCAATAATAAAACGCCAGCCGCAGCTGCAGAAACTTGTGCCACTACGCCGCATGAGAAAGTACTAGAGTTAGGAAGAAAATTTAAAGTCACTGGCACACCTACTATTTTCTTCGCCGATGGTTCACGAATACCAGGTGCGATTGATGCCAAGATGTTAGAAGCTAAACTAGCAGCAATAAAATAATTTCATTACTAATTACTAAATAAAATAACTTTGAACGGAGTATTTATGTTTCACGCAATTCTATTAAACAAAAATGAAGATGGCTCAACAAAAGCAGAATTAACCCAGTTGAATGATGCGCAGTTGCCTGAAGATGGTGATGTCACTGTTGCGGTTGATTACTCAACCATTAACTACAAAGATGGATTGGCTATCACTGGCAAGTCACCCGTAGTACGTAAATGGCCTATGGTGCCTGGTATTGATGGTGCGGGTGAAGTTATTGCATCGATCCATCCTGATTGGAAAGCCGGTGATGCGTTTATTCTCAATGGTTGGGGTGTAGGTGAAACGCACATGGGTTGTTTGGCAGAGCGTGCGAAATTAAAAGGCGATTGGTTAATTCCACGTCCACAAGGTATGTCATCACGTACAGCGATGGCGATAGGAACGGCGGGTTACACCGCAATGTTGAGTGTGATGGCTTTGGCAGAACAAGGTGTCACACCTGATAGCGGTGAAATATTAGTCACTGGTGCATCAGGTGGTGTGGGTAGCGTTGCAGTGGCATTGTTGGCTGCGCGAGGTTATCAAGTTGTTGCATCAACTGGTAAATTAGCTGAAGCAGATTATTTAAAATCCTTAGGCGCTAAAGAAGTGATTGACAGAGCGACTTTGTCAGAGCCAGGTAAGCCTTTACAAAAAGAGCGTTGGGCTGGTGTAGTTGATTCAGTCGGTTCACACACATTGGTGAATGCTGTGGCACAGACTCGTTACAGTGGTGTGGTCACTGCTTGTGGTTTAGCGCAAGGTATGGATTTCCCTGCATCAGTTGCTCCTTTCATTTTGCGTTCAGTGAAATTAATTGGCGTCGATAGTGTGATGGCGCCTAAGTCACGTCGTATCGCTGCTTGGGATTTATTAGCGAAAGAATTAAAAGCGGAGACTTTGGCAACGATTACACAAGAAATTAAATTGGGTGATGCGCTTGCTTGGGCACCTAAGATTCTTGCAGGGCAGGTGCGTGGTCGTTTGGTTGTGAATGTAAAGGCTTAATGTGCGTTTAGGTCAGACTGACATTCATTATCAGATTCGCCCTCATGATCTGGCATTGCATTTGTTTGAGGTGACGCTGACTGTTGCGTCGCCTAACAAAGCAGGACAAGAATTTAGCTTGCCTGCATGGATACCAGGTAGTTACATGATTCGCGACTTTGCACGCAACATTGTGCAAATCAAAGCAGAGTCTAAAGGAAAGGCAGTCCGTTTAAAAAAATTGGATAAGCAAACATGGCGTGCTGCGCCATGTGAGCATGCTTTGACACTGCGCTATCAAGTTTATGCGTGGGATATGTCAGTGCGTTCTGCGCATCTCGATCAAACGCATGGCTTTTTTAATGGTAGTAGTGTTTTTTTGCGTGTTCATGATCAAGAATCATTGCCGCATGTGGTTGATATTCAGCGTCCACAAGGCGCTGCTTATGCAAAGTGGCGAGTTGCCACTGCGCTGTCTGAATTAAAAGCTAAGCGTTATGGCTTTGGATCGTATGTCGCAGAAAATTATGATGCCTTGATTGATCATCCGGTTGAAATGGGGACGTTCGAACTCATGCGTTTTAAAGCGCATGGTGTTGCACATGATTTTGTAGTGACAGGCAAAGTACCCAATCTGGATCAAACTCGACTTTGTGCTGATTTGAAAAAAATCTGTGAAGCGCAGATTGCTTTCTTTGAGCCAGTCACAAAGAAAGCGCCTGTCTCACGCTATGTATTTATGACGCAAGCCGTGGGTGATGGTTATGGTGGTTTAGAACATCGAGCATCAACTGCTTTAATTTGTTCGCGTTCAGATTTGCCGGTTAAAGGTCAAACTGAGATGAGCGAGGGTTATCGCGGATTCCTAGGTCTGTGCAGTCATGAATATTTTCATACTTGGAATGTAAAGCGTATTAAGCCAGCAGTGTTTGCGCCTTATGCTTTAGAGCGCGAAACTTATACGCCGCTATTGTGGTTGTTTGAAGGCTTTACCAGTTATTACGATGATTTGATCTTGTTAAGATCGGGTGTCATTGATGAAGCAGCGTATATGAAGCTGCTTGCTAAAACAGTCAATGGTGTGATGCGTGGTACTGGGCGTTTAAAGCAGAGCGTAGCGGAATCAAGTTTTGATGCGTGGACTAAATATTATCGTCAAGATGAAAATGCCACGAATGCGATTGTGAGTTATTACACCAAAGGCTCATTAGTTGCGTTAACGCTTGATCTCACGATTAGAACGGAAACTAAGGGAAGAAAATCACTTGATGATGTAATGCGTTTGCTGTGGCGTCGTTATGGTCGTGATTTTTATTCTATAGGTAGCAAATCAGGTCGCGGTTTAACGGAATCAGAACTGGAAGCAGTGTTTGATGAAGTGACTGGTTTACAGCTGAAATCAGTTTTTGATCGTGCAGTGCGTGGAACGAGAGACCTGCCGTTAGAAGAATTGTTAGCACAACTTAGTATTCATCTCGAAAATAAAAATGCTAATGCAAAACCAGCACTAGGCGTGCGAACCTCACGTGATGGTAGTGATTGTAAGTTGGCGGCTGTATATGAGGGTGGTGTGGCGCATCAAGCAGGATTATCTGCAGGTGATGTTTTGATTGCGATAGATGATTTGCGAGTTACTGCATCCAATCTCGATACGCTATTAAAGCGTTATCGGAATGGCGACTCTTTACATATTCATGCATTTCGTCGCGATGAGTTAATGCAGTTTACTGCGCAGATTAAAGCCGATACGACGCCACAGTTTGTTTTAACTTCACAAGAGAAGCCGGTGGCTGGTGTGAGGTTAAGAAAAAGTTGGATGCGTGGTCGTAAGTAATAAAACTTAGCCAAACAACCTTGCTAATTCTAGTCCAGGGTCTTGTGCGCGCATAAACGCTTCGCCCACTAAAAATGCGTGAACATCAGCGTCACGCATTTTTTTTACGTCATCAGGAGCGAGTATGGCGGATTCCGTGATGACCATTTTCTCAGGCGGTATGCGGTTCAATAAATTCAGTGTGGTATCAAGCGTGGTTTCAAAGGTGCGCAAATTACGGTTATTAATACCCAACATACTGGTTTTGAGTTTTAAAGCGGCATCAAGTTCATTTGCGTCATGCACTTCAACCAGCACGCCCATACCAAGTTCATGTGCGCAAGCTTCGAGTTCTGCCATTAATCCGTGATCTAAAGCAGCAACGATGAGTAACACGCAGTCTGCTCCCCATGAGCGTGCTTGATAGATCTGATAAGGATCGATCATAAAATCTTTACGCAACGCGGGAATAGCGCATGCTGCACGCGCTTGTTTTAAATATTCAGGTGCGCCTTGAAAGAAATGCTCATCAGTCAGTACAGATAAGCAAGCAGCACCATGCTGTGCATAAGATTGCGCGATTTCTGCTGGATGAAAATTTTCACGCAACACACCTTTAGAAGGCGAGGCTTTCTTTATTTCAGCAATCACACCTGCCTGACCTGCTTGGATTTTGCTTCTTAATCCGCCTTCAAAGGAGCGTAATTGTGCACGTGCTTCTTTGTTGGTTTCTACTTCGCGTCTAAGGCTCGCTAGATCTTGATGTTTTTTTGCGGAAGCGACTTCATCGGCTTTTACATCAAGAATTTTTTTTAAGATATCGGACATGAAAATTACGCCTAATTATTTAGTTATGCTTTGTGTGAATTGCACAAACTGATCAAGTTTGCTGCGTGCAGCACCTGATGCGACGACTTCTTGCGCCATTGTGATGCCGTTTGCAATCGATGAAGCAATGCCTGATGCGTAGAGTGCTGTGCCAGAATTTAAAATTACGATGTCTCGTGCAGGACCAGTTTTGTTGGTGAGCGCTTCTAGTATTTTTTCTTTAGATTCAGCGACATTGTTCACTTTGAGATTGCGGCTTGCGACCATTTGCAAACCAAAATCTTCTGGGTGTATATCGTACTCATGAATTTCATCATTGACTAATTCGCCCACCATGGTGGATGCGCCAAGTGAAACTTCATCCATGTTGTCACGCGCCCAAACCACGACCGCATGTTTAGCGCCTAATTTTTGTAAGACGCGTGCTTGTATGCCTACTAGATCAGGATGAAACACGCCCATCATAATATTTGGTGCACTAGCAGGATTGGTTAATGGACCCAAGATATTAAAAATAGTGCGTACGCCTAATTCTTTACGAACAGGAGCAGCATGTTTCATAGCTGCGTGATGGTTGGGTGCAAACATAAAGCCTATGCCGGTTGCTTGTATAGATTGCGCTACTTGATCGGGTTGGAGATTGATGTTGACGCCTAATGCTTCCAATGCATCTGCACTACCAGATGAAGAGGACACGCTACGACCGCCATGTTTAGCGACACGTGCACCAGCTGCTGCGGCTACAAACATAGAAGCAGTAGAGATGTTAAAGGTGTTAGCGCCATCACCGCCTGTGCCAACAATGTCTAATAAGTTGTCACTGTTTTCTACGTTTACCTTAGCAGCAAATTCACGCATGACTTGAGCTGCTGCTGCGATTTCACCAACGGATTCTTTTTTTACACGCAGACCCATAGTCAGGGCAGCGATCATAACTGGAGACATTTCTCCACCCATGATTTGTCGAAATAAATCTAGCATTTCATCATGGAAGATTTCACGATTTTCAATGCAGCGCAGTAGTGCTTGTTGAGGTGTGAGAGTCATAGCGCGGAGTTATGTTTCTAGAAAATTTTTCAATAAGGCGTGACCATGCTCTGACAGTATTGATTCAGGATGAAATTGCACGCCTTCGATAGCAAACTCTTTATGTCGTACTGCCATGATTTCACTATCCTCAGTCCATGCTGTGACTTCTAAACAATCAGGTAATGAAGCGCGTTCAATTGCCAGTGAATGATAACGAATAACAGTGTAAGGATTAGGGATGTTTTTAAATACACCTAGTCCAGTGTGTTGGATGACAGAGGTTTTGCCATGCATTACTTGCTGTGCTCGAATAATTTTTCCACCAAATGCAGCGCCTATACTTTGATGTCCTAAACAAACACCTAATATAGGTAATTTTCCTGCAAAGTTTTTTAGCAAGGGCACAGAGACACCTGCTTCATTTGGTGTACATGGGCCTGGCGAGATACAAATGCGATCTGGTTTTAGTGCAGCGATTTTTTCTAGTGTGATTTCGTCATTGCGATAGGTGTGTACGTCTTCACCGAGCTCGCCAAAGTATTGTACTAAGTTGTAAGTGAAGGAGTCGTAGTTGTCGATCATGAGTAGCATGTCAGATCTCCCCGTCCAAACCATCTTGCACTTGTTCTGCCGCTCTTAATACAGCACGCGCTTTATTTTCAGTTTCTTGCCATTCCATTTCAGGTACGGAATCAGCAACGATGCCAGCAGCAGCTTGCGCGTACAGCATGCCGTCTTTGATGACGCCTGTGCGTATCGCAATTGCTAAATCCATTTCGCCACCAAAGGATAAATAACCGCAAGCGCCACCGTAGATGCCACGTTTAATAGGTTCTAAGGTATCAATGATTTCCATCGCACGTACTTTAGGTGCGCCGGATAGTGTGCCAGCAGGGAAGGTCGCGCGTAATACATCAAGGTTAGACATATTCGGTTTGAGTGTGCCTTCTACATTTGAGACGATGTGCTGTACATGAGAATATTTTTCAATCACAAATTTATCGGTGACTTTGACGCTACCAATTTCAGCTATGCGGCCAATGTCATTGCGTGCTAAATCAATCAACATCACATGTTCAGCAATTTCTTTAGGGTCAGCGAGTAATTCTGTGGCAAGTTGAATATCGTGTTCAGCAGTGCTGCCACGAGGACGTGTCCCTGCTAATGGGCGTATGGTGACTTTCTTGCCACCGTCTTTCACACTTTCATTGCGCACTAAAATTTCTGGTGAACTACCTACGATTTGCATATCACCGAAATTATAAAAATACATATACGGTGATGGATTAAGTGATCGTAATGCGCGGTAGAGTGATAAAGGAGAATCAACATAAGGCTTGCGTATGCGTTGACCTATTTGTACTTGCATTAAGTCACCCGCCATGATCAGTTCTTTGGCTTTAAGTACTGCAGCGAGATAGTCTGCTTTATCAAAATCGCGTATGGCTTCGGTTCTGACTGAACTCGAGGTGACAGGTGCATCGACTGCGCGACGCAACATGGTACGTAAATCTTTTAATCGTTGACGTGCTTTTGCATACGCTTCTGGTTGCTGGGTATTGGCATACACAATGAGATAGAGCTTGCCAGAGAGATTGTCGATAACAGCGAGTTCTTCCGTTAACAAAAGCTGTATATCTGGAAGTTGTAAATCATCTTTAGGTGCACTGTTTGCTAAGCGCGGTTCTATAGAGCGTACTGCATCGTAACCAAAGTAACCTGCAAGGCCACCACAAAAACGCGGTAGCCCTGGTGTAAGGGCGACTTTGTAGCGCGCTTGAAATTCAGCGATAAAATCGAGTGGATTACCGTTGTGTTTTTCTATGATCTTACCGTGCTCGACGACTTCAATGCGATTGCCATAGCTACGCAGCAGTGTAGTGGCAGGCAGACCAATAAAAGAATAGCGACCAAATCGCTCGCCGCCCACAACCGATTCCAGCAAAAATGTATTTTTGCCAGCTTCTTGCGTTTGAGCGAGTTTAAGGTAAAGGGTAAGCGGTGTTTCCAGATCCGCAAATGCTTCTGCTAAGAGTGGAATGCGGTTATAGCCTTCTGCGGCTAGCGATTTGAATTCAAGTTCTGTCATGTTCCTCTCCGGGCCGCTATTGTAAATGAGCGGCGTGAGACTTTAAAAAACCTGCGGGGATGTTAAAAAAAGTTAACCCACAGACTGCGCAATATCAATCTCAGTGCGTCAGCCAGCGTCGCCATAGCCAGGCCTCAAAGGCACCTGGCGCAAGCAGCTTAGGTTTTTTAGTGAGGAACATGATGTTGAGAGTCAGACGGCAAGTCGATTGGCCGCAATAAATAACGAATCGACTATACCATCGGAATCAATCGACTGTACAGGCTGGCCGTGGTTATAGCCGTAAGGTACGGCAAAAACTTTACATCCTGCAGCGCGGGCTGCTTGCGCATCATTCGAGGAATCGCCTATCGCTAAGACTTGAGCGGGATTTAATGAAAAATCACTACACACCGTGAGCATGGGCAGTGGATCTGGTTTTTTTCTGGAGAAGGAATCGCCACCATAGATCACTTCGAAATAATCATGGAGACCAGTTTTTTCTAACAAGGTGACAGCAAAGCGGTGCGGTTTGTTAGTTACGCATGCTAAGCGCAAACCCATTTCACGCATTTTATTTAAACCTTCAACCACACCGCCATAGACATGACTGTGTTTACCATTGACGGTGAAGTAATGATGCTGATAGCGTTCTAACGCTAGATCAAAATGTTTTTTAGCAGTTTGTTCGTCTAAACCAACATGCAATATGTTTTGAATTAAGTGTTCCGAGCCTTTGCCAACAAACTCAATCACAGTCTCAATCGATAGCGGCGCCAAGTTAAATTCTTCACGCATGAGATTTATCGCTGCCTGAAAATCAGGTGCGGTATGCACCATGGTGCCATCAAGATCAATGATGACACCACGAATGTTGGTAAGTTGGGTTGAGTTTGTTAGCGTCATGCTGATGCAAGTTGTGTGCGCATTGCATCTATGACTGCTTTGTAATCAGGTTTGCCGAAAATTGCGGATCCTGAGACAAAGGTATCTGCACCTGCTTTTGCAACTGCAGCGATATTGTCTACTTTTACACCACCATCTACTTCTAGCATGATGTCGAAGCCAGAGGCATCAATCATTTTTCTCACAGCTGCTATTTTTTTCAATGCTTCAGGAATAAAAGACTGACCGCCAAATCCCGGGTTGACTGACATGATGAGTATTAAATCGAGCTTATCCATCACGTGCTCTAAATAATGGAGCGGTGTTGCGGGGTTAAACACTAAACCTGCTTTACAGCCTTGATCACGAATCAGTTGCAGTGTGCGATCGATGTGTTCGGATGCTTCAGGATGAAAACTGATGATGTTTGCGCCTGCTTTTGCAAAATCTGGGATGATGCGGTCGACTGGTTTGACCATGAGATGAACGTCGATAGGCACTTGAACATGGGGACGAATCGCCTCACACACGAGAGGACCAATTGTCAGATTGGGAACATAGTGGTTGTCCATAACGTCAAAGTGGATGATGTCAGCGCCTGCTTCGACCACGTTTCTGACTTCTTCTCCCAGTCTGGCAAAGTCTGCCGATAAGATACTGGGTGCGATTCGATAGTTTGTCATACTAGTGGTCTCCTGTTTTCTGATCGATAATTTTACCTTGACTGGTGATAAGTCTCTGTTGTTGTCTAGACTGCGCACATGAGAAGTCTAGTTAACGTTATCATCTACTTATGTATTTTTATCTGTGTCGACAGGGTTTGTGAATAGATTTAATTATTCCAAATTAATTTTCAATATAAAAAATTAAAATTAGGATCTGAAACACATGGCGGCTTATGAATTAACGGTAACGGTTCACACGCAGTATCTAGAAGATCAGTCTGATCCGGATAATGCGCGATTTGTGTTCGCTTACTCAGTCACCATGAAAAATACAGGCACCGTTGCCGCACAAGTGATATCGCGTCATTGGGTGATCACGGATGCTAATGATCATGTTGAAGAAGTGCGAGGCTTGGGTGTAGTGGGTTATCAGCCTCTACTGCAGCCGGGTGAGCAATTCGAATATACCAGTGGTACCTCGCTTGTTACGCCACAGGGTACGATGCATGGAGAATATTTTTGCGTCGCAGAAGATGGTGAGCAATTCGAGGCAAAAATTCCAGAGTTTGTGTTGTCACTTCCTCGCACATTGCATTAATCTTTATCTTTTGTTTCGTCCTCTTGACCTGAAAACATAGTCCACCAAACAATAAAAATAAGTGCCGATAATGCTAGTCCTGCTTCCAAAAATAGTAACCACATCGCAACCACCTTTTTCAATGAAACGCTTTAGTTTAACTGTTTTAAGTGCTGCGCTTTTACTATTCATGGTGGCGTGTTCAGTTACTCCTGTTAAAAAATCTTTACCAGTCGAAAAAAAAGCAGAGGCTAAAGTCGAATCTAAGGTCGAAACTAAAACAGAACCTAAAATCGAAACCAAAGCAGAGACATTGCGCGTCGTGAGTTTTGCCGATTTAGTTGGATGGGCTGAGGATGATCTGAGGCAGGCTTGGCCTGCATTTATCGCTTCTTGTGATGTATTAAATAAGCGCGCAGTCTGGAAAGAAGTTTGTGCATCTGCTGTGATGGTGAATGCTGAAGATGCGACTGAAGTGAGAAATTTTTTTGAAGGTCAATTTATTCCGCATGTCGTGAATAATGCGGATGGAAGTATGAGTGGCACTGTTACGGGATATTACGAACCATTGCTGAGAGGTTCAAGAACGCGCAATGGGAAATATCAAATTCCTCTTCATCGTGTACCGGAAGATTTACTAACGATAGATTTGTCATCGCTATATCCAGAATTAAAAAATATGCGTTTGCGTGGTCGTGTAGTAGGTAACAAAGTGGTTCCCTATTTTTCTCGCGCTGAAATCACGGATAAAAATTCTTTGGCTGGTAAAGAATTGGTTTGGGTAGATAGCGCAGTGGAGGCGTTCTTTTTACAAATACAAGGTTCGGGTCGTGTCTATATGGAAGAAACGCAGGAAACAATTCGCGTGGCTTACGGTGATCAAAATGGTCATCCATATAAATCAATAGGACGTATTCTCGTTGAGCGCGGTGATTTAAAACTTGAACAAGCTTCTGCACAAGGTATAGCAGCATGGGCTGCAGCAAATCCATCGCGTGTACAAGAATTATTGAATGTGAATCCTAGCGTTGTTTTCTTTAAAGAAGAGAAGCTAACTGCTGCAAGCAAAGGACCGAAAGGAGCGTTGGGAGTGCCATTGACAGCACAGCGTTCGATAGCGATTGATCCGCAATTCATTCCACTTGGTGTGCCAGTCTTTTTATCTACTACTCAGCCCAACAGTGATGTGCCATTGAGAAGACTCATGCTTGCTCAAGATACTGGCGGTGCAATTCGTGGTGCAGTACGAGCAGATTTTTTCTGGGGTTTTGGTGCTGAGGCAGGAGAGCGCGCAGGAAAAATGAAGCAAGTAGGATCAATGTGGGTGTTACTACCTAAGGCACTGGCTAAAACACCAAATCGCAATGAGGCCAATAAACCTTAAGGCGTATTCTGTTGAGCGGTTCTTAGGTTACGCCGCCAACTTTGCGGTTGAACTTTTTGTAAGTTGATGTTTTCATCTTTATTAGTTTGCCTTCCAATTAATGCATTCATCAGCGGATGCGCTTGGGCTTTAATCCAAGTATCTAAAGCGAGATCTAGCGTCGTTGCATGTAGTTTCAGCCATTCAGGCAATAGATAGCTTCCTACTTTGCGTCCTAAGGCGTAATCACCCTGCATGATTTTTGTATGCGCTGAATGCAAAGAGAGTAAAACGCGGGCATGTTGTTCAAGATGATGATGCAAGCCTGGATAAACAGAGCTTTCCATTATTTTTTGTTCTTGTGCGAATGCGTGTTCAGTCTCATCAACAAGAATAAGAAACGCATCAATGACTGCAAAATTAGGCAAGCCTTGAATTTCTGCAGCAAGATGAAATAAGTTGCCATGTTTTTTATGGCAATAGGTTTCAAGGTTGCACATATTGCACTCCTTAACATTCAATTAGTGACTAGTTTGTAAAGAGTAGTCCTGATTCTATGATTATGAAGTGAGGCTTGAAGCTTGGTTGAGCGCCATCAAAAAAAGTATGAAAAATTTTAAAGTGAGAGTCACAGCGATCGCACGCTACAATCACAAACAGTAGATATATCAATAGGAGAAATGCATGAATTACGAAAATATTTTGGTCGAGACACAAGGCAAGGTTGGCATTATTCGATTGAATAGGCCTAAAGCCTTGAATGCACTTAATGATCACATCATGGATGAATTGGGACATGCTGCTTTAGCATTTGATGCAGATGACAATATTGCTTGCATAGTGCTAACTGGTAGTGAAAAAGCATTTGCAGCAGGCGCAGATATAGGTGCGATGGCTGAATACACTTATATGGATGTCTTTAAAGGTAATTACATTTCACGCAATTGGGAGCAGTTACGCAATGTACGTAAGCCTGTGATTGCTGCAGTTGCAGGTTATGCATTGGGTGGTGGCTGTGAGCTAGCGATGCTGTGCGATTTCATTATTGCAGCTGATAACGCAAAGTTTGGTCAACCTGAAATCAAATTAGGAATTATTCCGGGTGCAGGCGGTACGCAACGCTTACCCCGTGCTATCTCCAAAGCGAAAGCGATGGATATGTGTTTAACCTCACGCATGATGGATGCAGTCGAAGCAGAACGTTCTGGTTTGGTGTCGCGTGTGGTGCCGCTAGAAAAATTAATGGAAGAAGCACTTGCTGCTGCAAATACCATTGCAGCGATGTCATTGCCTGTTGTGATGATGATAAAAGAATCAGTCAATCGTGCATATGAAACGACATTAAGTGAAGGCGTGCAATATGAGCGTCGCTTATTTCATAGCACCTTCGCAACTGAGGATCAAAAAGAAGGTATGAAAGCTTTTACAGAGAAACGAGCACCAATTTTTAAAAATCAATAAAGAAAAAAGTTAATGTTAAATTATCAGATTGACATGTAAACGTTATTTTTCAATCTTTTAACGCTCGTATCTCTAGTAATGATGCGGTTTAAGCTTAATGAATGGTCGTATCGTTTGTTTTGTAAAAGAGAGTTGACTCGAAATTTTAACTGCTGCATAATATCTGGCTCTGCTGATGAATCGTGTGAATCAAAAATTTGTTGAAGAACAGATTGATCGGTGAAGAAAAAGAAGTGATGTGCTTGACGAGTAGTTCAAATCAACGCATAATTCCGCTTCTTTGCTGTTTGCGAACACGACGCTTCAAGAACAGTGGCTGAGGTTTAAAACCTCGCTAAATTAAGTAGGTTCTTTAAAAATTAACAACCGATAAGTGTGGGCGCTTAATGGAGTGCGACAAAAATGCTTAGGCATTTTTGGAAACTTTAAATTTATTAAGTGCTCACGAAGAAATATAGGAAGGTTCGCAAGAACATTCCTGTCAGTATTTTGAGTGAGCGACGGTTCTTCGGAACCTGCCAGA
>Ga0078894_10002714_pt1 | contig 13387 bp, 12 predicted proteins | sample LauGreSu1BDMLBSD_2_FD_67506 | JGI IMG/M metagenome (GOLD analysis project Ga0078894, IMG submission 67506) | Freshwater lake microbial communities from Lake Michigan, USA - Su13.BD.MLB.SD (version 4) (version 4) | ecosystem: Environmental > Aquatic > Freshwater > Lake | place: Lake Michigan...
GATGGCTGCGACGTTGCCGCTACCGCTGCCCCGGTTGACTCACTCTTCGATGCGCTCATTAAGGTTTCAGTACAATCGACAAATTTGTCGCCGAGTGGCCAGGTTGGGGGTGTTCGGCCTAGCGAGGTTCGTTTAGTAAAGCTGCCCTGCGAGCTCTTACGCACAAGTATCTGGCCGGTACTATCGATGAAGCGCAGCTCAGGCGGTGTGCCATGCTGCAGTTGCAGCCAGTAGCTCGGTGTCTCAGGCCCTTTATTAAAAATCGGAAGCCAGTAGTCACTCGTCTCGGCTTCAAGGAAAACTCCGGCTATGACCCCTGTGGGTGCATATTTCCGCATGATTGCAACGAGGGCACCAGCCGTTTTAATCTCGGTAAAGCGCTCAGACTCAATCCGGAGACCACAAGATTTCTGGTTGGCATCGGCAATTAGGAAGCCTTTGCGGAAGGCGCCGGCGTTATCCTGCCAATTAATTGATAGTGCAATGACAGGGCCGTGCGCCTCGAAACATTTACTGTATTTGCCAAATATAGCCATGTTTAGCGCCAAGTGGTTAGTTCAGCCACCGCTGCCGCCTCGTTGCTCGCTAGGCCATCACGGATCTGGTTCTTAATATTACCGAAAGCAAGCCCCTGAGTATCAGGAGCGACAACTATGGGCTCGCCGTAGCGCACAAGAATGCGCGCAAACGGTTTGGGGACCTTGAATTGATCCCAGCTACGAAGCACCCAATTGCGATCAGCGGTGGTCGTTAAGGGGACGATAGTGACCCCTGTGCGCCTGGCCAAGTCGACTATCCCGCCTTTGACGCGGCGCCTGGGTCCCCGCGGACCATCAACCGTAATGGCAGTAAACCAACCGTCCTCGGTCATTTGCACTAGTTGATCGCGAGCCTCAGGACCACCGCGGCTACTGGAACCCCTTACCGTATTGAAGCCGAATTTCGCCATCACACGCGTCACAATATCACCGTCGGCCGAGAGGCTGGCAAGTGGCGCAAACTTTTGGCCGCGGTGAGCAAGGATACTGGCAAAGAGCTGCTCGTGCCAAAGAGCCAGACAAAAGCTCCCGCCTGAATGCAGGCTCTCGGCTTTTATCCGGCGCTCTTGGCCCTCGAACCGTATGCGGTAGGTGAGCAGGAGAAGCCGCGCCACCAGAAATATTGCGACGCTGGCAAACCGAATTTTCCAGATCTTCTTTTGCTTGGCCGTTGCCGTGTTAGCGTTGTCCGTCATTGCTCGCTCTCCTCTCCCTCGTCGGGAATGGCGGCACCCTCGTCAACCGCTTCAACGTCTTCAAAGTCATCATCTTCTAGCTCAGGCGACTCAGCCTTTTCTGGCTCGGCCATAAGATCGGAAAATCCAACTAGGGGGCGGCCAAAGTCGCCGCGAGTGACGGCGTCGGTCCACTGGCTTTTCGTAATAAAACCCATGTTGCGCATCGTGTTGATGATGGCCAGAAAGCGCTTTTCACCGAACGGTGTGAGTGCCCGCTGTCGCAGCCCTCGCGACCAGGAGTTTGGGCTCGGTAGCACCAGGGCCAAATGCACCGATTGTTCGACGGTCAAGAGTTCGGGCTTGGTGCGGAAGTAATGCCAGGCGCCTTCTTTGACCCCGTAGACGCCGTCTCCAAACTCAATCAAGTTTAGATACCACTCAAGTATTTGATCCTTTGTTAGAATCTGCTCCATGATTACCGTGCCTACAGCCTCTCTTGCCTTGCGTGTGAGTGTCTTCTCGCGGCCGAGAAAGGACATCTTTACGACTTGCTGCGAAATGGTCGAGGCACCGCGAGCGTAGCGTTTGCGTTTCTTGTTTACTTCGTAGCTTTTGACCACCTGGTCGATGTCGATACCGTGGTGCTCGTAAAACCTCCCGTCCTCGGCGGCGATGACGGCGTGCAGGATGTGACGGGACATCCGCTGAAGTGGCGTCCAACCAGGCTGGTCGGGGCCGACCGTGGCTTTGCTAGCTCCCGCTTTACGGTCGTAACGCGTTACAATTACTGGTCCATTTAGTAGTTGGTAGACCGGCGGCAGGAACAACTTAAGCGCCAACAAAATGATGCCGATAATGGCAGCAAAAGAGTGTTTTCTTTGCCACCTTTGGCGGACCTTGCTAAGAAGAGAACGGCCCAAAGTGGCCGGTGGCTGCGGCTCGAGCGCCTGAAGTTGACTATCTGGTGGCAGGATAGGGTGGTTGGTTCCCTCTCCCTCTAGTTCGGTCATGCGAGGCCCCTTTCTCAGCCACCTATCGTGCCAAAACTGGAGCAAAAAGTTTAGGAGGTTTCAAGTGACCACCCCTGAAGGATTGAACGGGAGCGACGGAGCGGGCATGACAGCTACCCCGGTGAACATGGTAACTGCCAAGCAACTGCAGCGGGCCGTAGCAGATTTACAGGAGACCAAACCCGGTCCGGGTCTGGTTAAAGTGCTTTTATGTTGGGTCTTACTGGCGCTGGGCACATACGCCGCCATGACTGCGCAGTCGGTAGGCCTGTTTCTACTGGCAGGTCTGGCCTCTGGATTAGTGCTCGCTGTAATGATCATTACGACTCATGATGCGATTCACCACACACTCACTGGCTGGACCGCGTTTGATGAGATCGGGCCTCGCCTGATCTCATGGCCTGTCCTTTGGATGCACGGGATCTACAGTGAGGTCCACAAGATTCACCACAAGATGAACGGTGACGACTTTAATGATCCCGAACGCGTGCAGTGGACGGCCGAGGAGTACGAGCGCGCCTCTGCCCTAGGTAAGTTTTATGTCCGACACCAGTGGTTTCTCGACATCTTTGTCCTTGGCGGGTTTGCATTAATTATCAATACCCTCCGCGCTGGCCTCCGGTATGCCAAGGTCTCAAAGTCAATGCGCACCGCTGTTGTCACGGATTTGGTTGGCATCTTTGTCGTCAACGCTGTGATTTACGCCGTGGCATATAGGCAGGGAGCTACGCTCCGGTGGTTTCTTTTTTGGCTCATGATGGAGCGCTGCACTGGTGCCGTCATGCAGTGGCGAGCCCATATCGAACACTATGGGCTTTGGGGCAAGGGTCGTCACTATTTTGAAACGCAGACCTACAGTTGCCGCAATATAGTGACCAATGGCTTCACCAGTTGGTTTTTTAATCGGCTGAACTTTCACTCGGTGCATCATGCTTTTCCGCGTGTGCCATTCTATCAGTTGGAGACGGCGCACCGCCGCTTCCTGGAGCTTTACGGTTCCACAGGCATTGAACATCTGGTTGAAGAGCGTGGCTACCTGGCGACGTCGCTCCGACTTGCGACCAACCCCTGTGTCATAGGCCCAGCCGATGAACAGTCGGCTAGTCGCCGCCGTCGCATGATTGCCGTGGGCGGCTGACCTTGCCTCGGCGGTCAAGGCTCCGGTATAGTTAAAAAAATACCGATTAATTTCGCTCGATGAGGCTCGCGGTGAAGTCTAAGCTCTTGCTGATTCAGGCTCTAGTTGCGGTTACACTGGTTGCCTGCGTGGAATCGCAGTCGGAAGAGACGAAAAACACCGCTAAGAAGTCTGAGTCATCTGACAACCAGAAGAACCCCGCTTGGTGGCAGTCTAACAATATGGCCGCTGGCACGGCAAACGGCAGCGGCTCGGTAGCTGCTCCAGTGGCGGTCAGCGTGCCAAACTATGGGGGTGCCCCCTCCAATCTCAGTGCCCTGGTTGATGCTGTGGCGGCTCAAGTGCCACAGCAGCCGAAAAACTCCGACCTAGGCGTAGGAGCGCAGAGCTTTGGTCGAGGCGGTGGATTACTTGGCGGCGGTTTACTTTCTGGCTTTGGCAATCTCCTCATGGGCCTTCTCGGTATTCGGTAAACTCGCTAGGGGACACACGTGAGATTCAAAATTACGCTGCAAATCTTGCTCGGGATAGCGGTCACCCAATGTAAGCCCGCTGCGCCCCAGGGCTCAAGTGGTAAGACACTTAGTAACGTCGTGGCCAAGGACGGTACTCAAAGAGACCAGCTCTGTGGGTTCGCCTACGAGGGGCGGGGAGCTCTGCCGCCGAATATTATGACGATTCAGGACTCTATCGCGATCACTCCAGAGGGGGACTCGCCATTTCGGAGTGCAGTCATTGGAACACTGGCGGCCGTGCCCACGTCACTTTTAAAACTATACTTCACAATACTTCATGGCCAGATTGTCATAGGCGATGCTCAGTCGCAGTGCCGTAGTGCTCCCTTCGCGAATTCCGAGCGCCCACTTGTCGGTAATGCGGAGGCCACATCATGTTGGCTAAGTCCCTCGGGAAGTCAGCCCCTACGGATGGTGGTGATGGCAGATGTTACCAAGATTAGGTCAAGTCTACTCCGACTCTTTGCCTACTGGGAGGCCGAGTATTTCATTCCGGGACTGCGCGCCCCAAATGTGCCTGCCTACTTCAGTACTCCTGAGTGGAAGGCCTACGCGGATGCTTTCATCACTGAACGAGGCAAGATCGCAGCTTCGTTTCTTTTAGATCTGAAGACTATGCAGGGGATCGATGCGTCTAAACTAAATACATTTAGTTCGACGGATCCTAATGCCTTTGGCAATTTCATCTATGCCAATGCAGTTGACAGCTATTACTGTTCGTCAGTGACCCGCTCGGAGTTTATGAACCAGTTTAGGTCAACCTGGAACGCCTTCACGGATACGGGTAGCAAGTACGCCACAGCTAAAGAGCTTGGGGAACCAAGCTCCTGGTTCTAGGGGCTAGGCATCAAAGATCAGCACAGTTGAGACGACGTGCCCAAACTCGGCTGAGCGAGGATTCAAGGGACTCGTCAGATTCCAATCTTTGACTAAGTTCTGCTAAGAGATCGGCAGAGGCAGTGGCCGCATGCTGTGCATGAGGGACTAGGCAGTCCCAGTCGCGACGCTGAGAGTCAAACGTGCAGCGCAGGCTATCGGCACGCCACACTCGGTCGCGCGCGTCGACTTCGTGATGGTAGCAAGTTCCCTTTGCCTCCACCCGGTAGGTACAAAATGCGACAACTGTCTGACCCTCCGGTCCTACTCGTACCGTATGGGCAGGCGAGTAGCTGTCCTGCAGGATGTGAAGCGCGTGGCCAATCCAGTAGTGATAGCGGTAGCGATCTCCGCCTTGCAGATAGGAGACGGCGCGTCTTAGTGACTGCTCAATCGCTACCCTAACAGACTGACAAGTCTCGCCGTTGCTAGCCACACTGCCCATGGTGCGATTGCGTAAGGAATGTACGTGCTGCAAGTTATCGTCATTGTGCCAATCAGTTTTTGGACTCGCCCCATAAAATTGCCGCATCTCGAGAGTTGGGAAATCTGAATCAAAGTTACCTTTGACTAAAGGATGGAGAGTAATTGGTCCGTGAACGCCATATGGCACGGGCTCGTAACCTAAATCTGGTCGATTTTCTATACGCTCATTAGCCATGTCGACGGCAAAGCGTGTTATATCCTCGTGTCCGCGCAACGTCCCTGCACCAGTGTGCCAGAGTAGGTGCGAGGGATTCTGCTCGGTATTTACTCCGCATCCTACAGCTATCAGAGTCAGTAGCGAAAAGGCAAAAATAGCTACACACCGTCTCCCCAACATCCATCACCTCATTGGCCGTACGAAGGATATCTAAGCTACGAAGAAATATTTTTGAGCCTGTTAACCATACCCGCGCGAACGTGCATATGCCAAGCGACATATGGTGTGGCTCAATGTTACAATTTTTGCAGGACATTTAACGACATCAGTAAGTCAGTTCGGAGCGCGCGTGCGTTACCAATTGATAAGTCAAACGGTGGAATTTCAGGTGGCTGATGGTGCCTTCTTGCCGGCATTTTTCACCTATCCTGCGGGACTTGATAAAGCGCCAGCCATACTTTTTATATACGAAGCTCTAGGTATGAATGACGAGATGCGGCGGCTTGCAGTCAGCTTCGCCAGCGCAGGATATGCCGTCATGATGCCGGACCTACTTGCTCGTGGGTCATGGGCGATTTGCATTAGCCGCTTGATCGCTGATCTGAAAAGGGAGCGCGGCCAAGGCGTCGATGACTTACTTGCGGCACGCACTTGGCTTTGCGCTCAGCCTCAAGTAGATGGTAACCGACTCGCCACACTTGGGCTGTGTATGGGAGGAGGCTTCGCGTTGCTCCTGGCTAAAACTGGTTTATTTAAGGCCGCAGCACCATTTTATGGGCATGCGCCACGTCAGTTAAAGGGCAGCTGTCCAGTGGTGGCTAGCTACGGAGGTAGAGACGAGGCCTTTAGGCCTCACTTCGAGCATCTACTGACCGAGCTGACTACGAATCACATACCGCATGAAGCAAAATTATATCCCGAAGCTGGTCACAGCTTTATGAACCAAAGCACAGATAAGTTTATCAGCTGGCTTGGGGAAAAGCTGCTGATGCACGTTGGACACAATATCGAGGCTGAGCAGGATGCACGTCTACGCGTGCTCAAGTTTTTTGCGGAGCATGTCTGAGTTTTACTCAGGCAAACCGCTTGAGATTAGCGGGTGCAGCAGAGATCAGCGCAGAGCGGATTGAAGTAGTTGTAGTTATAGCGGTAATATCCCCAGCAGTAGCCGAAACATTCGTTTTCACAGCGGCTGTCGTAAGTAGGTTGCGCAAAGATTGATACGTTTGGGCAGCTCGCTAACTGGGAGAGTCCGCCGCTACACACCAAAAGGGAAAGGGCCAGTAATGAGGATTTCAAGTGACACCTATAAGTTTTATAAAAGCGTTACAATATGACAACGGGTCGCTAGTTAACTAAACATTGTAATGTTTTCAAGTAAAAAAATAGATCTCGCCAAAGGGCTTGGGTTTATGTGATAAATAGCTAAAATATATGGTTTTATTTTCGGCCAGAGATTTGGCGCTGTAGGACCAAGGCTAGCAATTAATAATGACGAATAACGCGGACAGCGAAGATTATCCTAGGCACGAAAGGATATTGCTCCGGGATCACTGGTGCCTCATAGCAATTCTGGTACTTGCAGTTAATGACCACTGGCTCAAGCACTCAAGTTATGCTGGGGTGGTTTCCGGTAAGATTTCGGATTTTGCCGGTGTTTATTACTTCCCATTTCTGCTGACAGATATCTGTTGGATGATCGGTCTAAGGTCGCTCGCTAAGTGGCGCGTCATGCAGCTAGCGTCGGTGATCACAGCTTTGATCATGTTAGGATTAAAGCTTTCGCCTGCAGTTAGGCTATTATACCTGAAATCTCTCGGCATACTTGGGATTCATGCTCATGTCGTTGACGATGCGACCGATCTAGTCAGCCTAGTGATGTTGCCGCTTGCACTAAAAAGATTCTGTACTTTGACGGGTGTTACATGCTCAAGAATGCCAGATTGATAGTATTGTTAGTTTTTGGCTCTCTTAGTCCTACGGTCCGTGCCAACGAAAGGGCGCAGACATCCAGTGAAGAATCAGCGAGCCGCAGCCAGCTGTTTAGAAGCATCATAGTCAGTCCCGACTATGCTATCTGTAACCGTGATCCCTGGCCCTCTGCAGATGATATGTACGATAGTTTGACTGATTTTTATTTGCGTAAGTCGCCTCTCGCTTCGCTCGCCTCACCTGGCGAACTTCACCGAACGGTGGGTCTGCGAACGATTTTACCGGTCAGCGACAGTCGGATATCGTTACTTGGCAGCATCGGTCGAACTTGGGTAGAAAAGCATGCCACCTACCAGGGTGGGACGATTTCGCTTAGAAAGTATGTGGTTCACGCTGGTATTGGCCTTAGGTACTGCACCACCGGCTGTGACGAATCGGGGCGTACTGAGAGATTTTCGACATTTGTCGAATGGTCTTATGGTTTGCCGTTCCTCTTCGGGCTAAGTCTCCAGTCACCGACTGGGAGAAAAGACTACGGCGAGAGCTTCGGCCTTTTTGACGAAAGTTGGTCGAAATTTGGCGGTGGTTTCCAGTATCGATTCGCCGGTTCTTGGAATGTTAGTGCGCTCATGACTTGGGCAGCGCGCGGTATCATTGGGGGGTCGCTCGGCATGGGCTATGAATTAGGTGGTGCTAAAAATGGGTAAATCCGCAGTGAAATTAAGTGATAAATTACTAATTATATTGGCATGCATTCTTAGTGTAGCCACCTCCACCTCCGGCGTGGCCATCCGTTTGGTGCCGGGTACTTACCAGGTTAATTCTGATTGTCTTGGTAGCGAGAAGTCTGGGCAGCTTCAAATCACTTATGCGGATCGCTTGATACTGAAAGACGGGACCAATTTTGGCTTTCCATCTAATAAAATCGACTACAAGACCGACGGGACCCCTTTCACCTTTCCTTCAGGTTTAGTTACGACTGAGAAAGGCGAGAATGTAAAAATTTATGTCTCAGATGACACTAGGACATGTCGAGGCTTAACCTGGGATAAAGACGACGGCTCAATGCTCTTTATCTGCGAAGAGAGCGGCACGGTCGTCTGTACGATATACCTTGAGAGGATTGGCCCTGATACTAGCACCAGCAGCAACACCAGCACCTAGGGCCCATCAAAGAATGGCTCAGGCAAGCAGCATATTCAGGTCTTCGACGCTAAGCGCTCCCAAGACACTGTCGTCGGCTGTGACGATAGCTTGGGCTAGGTCACGCTTTTTAGCTTGCAGGGCGAGGATTTTATCTTCGATGGTATCCCTAGCAATAAGTCTGTAGGCAAACACTGTTTTGGTTTGGCCGATACGATGGGCCCTCGCTACGGCCTGTGCCTCGGCAGCGGGGTTCCACCAGGGATCAAGAATAAAGCAGTAGTCTGCAGCTGTAAGGTTGAGGCCGACCCCGCCAGCTTTGAGACTGATAAGAAAGATGCCCGTAGCAGGATCTTGCTGAAAGCGAGCGACACGTTCCTCTCTATTGTTCGTATGGCCGTCCAGATATTCATAGGCAATGGCTTCTTGATCTAGTTTGTTCCTGACTATTGCTAGTAGCGAGGTGAACTGGCTAAACACGAGAGCTTTATGGCCGCTGTCGACGACCTCACGTAATTTCTCCATGAGTAGCTCGATCTTCCCACTGACGGTGCCTTCATGAGCGTTGTCAATGAGCCCGGGGTGGCATGCTGCCTGGCGAAGCCGGAGTAAGGCCTCTAAAACCTGGATCTTGGTGCGGTTAAGCCCTTGCTTCTTAACTTTGTCGGAGAGGCTTCGTCGGTAGTGAGTCAGTAGTTCATCGTAGAGTTGGCGCTGGCCGGGCTCGAGGTCGCAATAGATCGTTTGCTCGACTTTAGCCGGTAGATCCCTCAATACCTGCTCTTTAGTTCGTCGCAGTATAAATGGCTTTAGACCACGACCCACTGCTGCGGCAGCGGCCTTGCCCTCGTCACCAGTCATTTTGTTGATAGCGCTCAACATGGAGGTGCTAAGCATACCTGGGTTTAGAAACTCAAAGATGGCAGCTAATTCTCCCAAGTGATTTTCGACCGGGGTGCCCGAGAGAGCCAGGCGGTAGCGTGCTTTAAGTAGTCGTGCAGCCTTCGAGCTAAGTGAGCTCTTGTTCTTGATGGCCTGTGCCTCATCCAGGATCGCGTAATGAAATTCGATCTTACGCAATTTATCGATATCAAGACGCAGTAGGCCGTACGTCGTGACGATGATGTCGTAGCTGCCGATGGCGCCAAGTCGCCCATGGCGATCGGCGTTGGCGTAGTCAAGTACGCGTAGACCAGGACAAAAACGCTCGGCTTCGCGCATCCAGTTGTGTACTAAGCTGCGCGGGACCACGATAATAGATGGCCTCGCCGGCTGTGCATGCTTTTGCAGATGGGCAAGAACCTGGACCGTCTTACCGAGTCCCATATCATCAGCGAGGCAGCCATTGAAACCAGATTGGCGCAGGAATTCGAGCCAGCCCAATCCTTCTTCCTGGTACTTTCTTAAAGTGCCCCGGAACTCTTCTGGTCCCGCAACTGCTTCGTACGAAGTAGCCTCCTTAAGGCGGCGACGAAGAGTCTTGAACTTGGCGTCCATGTCTACTTCGGGTAGCTGATTAATAAGAGCGTCAAGTATCGCCCCTTGCGTAGATTTAAAGCGGATCGCGTCGTCGGTGATCGAGCCTAATTTAGCGAATGCGGTAAACTGTGCTAGCCACTCCTCCGGTAGTAGTCCCAGGCTTCCGTCACCAAGTTTGACAAAGCGCTCACCACTTTGCAGGGTCTCGAGGAGTCGCGGGAGAGCAACCTCTTCACTGCCGAACTTAGCCTTTGCATCTAAGTCAAACCAATTGACTCCGGATGAAACCACAGCCTTGAATTCGCTGGCGCGGTGCATGCGTCGCCCTTCGGCTTCTATATGCCACCCGGCGTCGGAGAGACTGGATACTAGCCCGGGTAGGCTGGCAACCGAGAGGCTAATATCGGCTCGGCTGCCACTCGTGAGAGGTAACTCGGTGATGTAGGGCTTTGCGAGTAGATCATCGACAAATCGTGTTTCCTCCCCTAGGCAGCGCTGGCGGAGCGTCTTCTCGGCTGAATCTAGCCAAGATGCTCGCTGCTCATGTCTCCCCACTAGCCGACCCGAGTAGTTGAAGCTGACTTGAGCGCCGAGGTATCCGGCTGCTGGGCTGTGCCTCGCACCTAAAATTGATAGTCGCGGTATCGGTGCCTCGAAGACCGATTGCCAGTCGCTTCCCGTGGCTAGTTGAATCATCGGGGCTTCGGTAAGATTGCCGTAAGCTTCGAAAAACCGGTCCAACTCTTTAGCTGGAATAAATATAGGCCCATGTGTCTTAAGTCGTTTTGCCCAAAACCAGTCGCTTGCGGATAGAGCCGTGAGCTCAGTGATCTCACCACTCCGAACTACAAGATTGCGATCAAGTATATGCTTAATCGAATCTAGAGAGAGCTGCTGAGTCCCAATAAAAAATTCGCCGTTGATCTGCCAATTCCCTCGATTTTCCGACGACTCAGTCACCCGGAGGCCGAAGGTCCAGCTGCCATCTCTCCGGTAAGTTATGGGAGCGGTGTCGAGGTCATCAGCATCAGACGCCTCAAGATAAAGTCGTCCCGTGCTTGAGAGCTGAGTCAGTAAAACTTCCTGCAGCTCCAGAGGTACCTTGAACGAGTCTTTGCCTGCAGGGCTACTCGTATACCTGCGCCCGTAACGACTATAGTAGTCACCATCGGCGTAGTCTCCGTCCTCGGCAGAGTCAGCCTTGAGCAGCAGTCTTGCGATCTCAACATCCAATTTTGAGGAGAGCTGTCTCGCGGTCACGGTGTTTAGTCGAAGTGGTTTAGCCTTTGACCATGTCCCATTGACGCGCATCTTGCGTTCAGAAATTCTCACCTGCCAGGAGCCAGATTGGACTCCGGTGCCAGGAGTGATGAGGTAGATTAGCTGCGAGATTTTAGGAGCACTGTCGGCATTTGGCTTCTGCATAAAGCGACGACTATGGATCTGATTGTCGCGCTTCGCTCCCTCAAGCAACTTCTGCCAAGAGCTCGCAGGTAATTCATGCGAAGTTTGTGTCGCTCCTCGGATATCCTCTAGTGAAGTATCAGCGAGGTCACTTTCAATGACGTCGTTGTCAGTAATTAGGTTGCTGTCTGCGACGACATCGCCGTCTTTATAACAGTCTTCGTCATCACTCGGGAACTCTGTGGTTACAGTTAGTGGAGCGTCGAGATTGCGGATTTCATCACACCACTCCCTACGGTCAGCCACCCTCACGGCAACCCAAATATGTGGGCAAAGTTTAGACTTGGAACGTCCAAGACAGCTACAGTAGGCGTGAATGTGATCACCGTACGGAAGCTCCTCACATAGGAGCAACTGAGTGTAAATGTTCTCTGAGCCAGAGAACTCTACGGTCAGTGACTCCTCGTCTAGGTTGACTTCATAGTGACCACCGGCAGTCGCAACTAGTTGGTCGCCGAGAGATACTGCGGACGACTGGAACTGGCTACGGACGCGATCGGCTAACAACGACGGTTCTCCTGCTTGATGAGCCCGTAGCATAAGCTGCTTAGGCCCTGCATTCCACAAAATGTGGGTGATCAGCCACATTTGGGACTATCCAAACGTGATTCGTCGACTATCAATCCACTGAAATCTGGGCTATTAATGTAAATGTGTGTCCAGAATAAGGCTTAGACTGGGGCCTGCTCGATCTGACGGCTAGCTGTTTGGTCGACGAAATACAGCAAGGTCAAAGGGAGGCGAGACGGTGCGACTGATTGCGTTGGGACTGATGATTTCGCAGATTACTGCATGCGCTACTTTATTCGGTAGTAAGGACCGGTCAGTGCGAGTGGTAACAGATCCGCCAGGTGCTCTGATCAAGCACGATGGGCAGGAAGTCGGTAAGTCTCCCGTATCCTTCACGGTGACGGACACCAGCGCGGCCAATCAAGTCACGGCAGATCTGCCCGGTTATGACGCTGCAGCAGACGTGGTCAAAACTTCGGTAGAACCCGTGACTTTTGTGAATATCGTATTTGCGCAGTTTGGTTTGATCGGCTTCGTTATAGACTGGGCATCTGGTAGCCTTTTCGGCGTGCAGTCCCACGATTTGAACCTAAAGCTAGCCAAGAAATCCAGTTCGCCTGAAAGAGACTAGAGACTAGAGACCAGAGATTAGAGACTGGGTGGTCTAAATCAAGCGCCAGGACTTAAGTGTAGGTTCGAGGCCGGGGACTCTTTTTTGCTCAGTGTTTACTGAGGCTTCGGCTGGATTCTTTAAGCCACTGAAATAACGGCTTATTTTGCCTCGCCAAATTGGCTAACGGGAGGCCAATATTGGCCTAGAATGGTGATGGTTAACTGGCCGAAATCATAAGCCTTAAAAAGAAAACCTTAAGTATTTACCGCCTCTCGACGATGGCACCTAGGAAGAAGGACTGTGGATAGTCCTCCGGGCCAGAAGAGTCGTCTTATGGGCAGTTTGCAACCAAATCATTGCTGTCAAAGTGAGAGCGCATCGCGCCTCGGCGCCGTGACTTCTCGCGGTAGCAATGCGCCCATCGGACGGAGCTCAGTAAGATCAGTGGCCATCGCGGCGACTCTCTTCCTTCTCCTTCTCTTGATCGAAACGCTAGCCCAAGCAGCCGATGGCTTCCCCCTCAGCTACTCAGGACGCTTAACGCAGAGCTCTGGGGCGCCGGTTGAGGGTCCTTTAGATATCGAGCTTAGATTCTACGCGACGGAGACAGAGGGTAGTCCACTGGTAGACGTGTATCCGTTTACCAGTGTTTCGCTGACGAACGGAATATTTTCTCTGAATGTGCAGCTCACGACTAAGGATGCGCAGACCATTCTCGGTAACGGCAGCGAACCAGTCTACGCCGAAGTCACTGCGGCTGGCCGCGTTTATCCGCGGCAGCGCTTTAGCGTCGTGCCGTTTGCTCTCAGAGTGCCAGTTGATAATAGCTCGCTCGTCTACGATACGGC
>Ga0078894_10002716_pt1 | contig 13385 bp, 10 predicted proteins | sample LauGreSu1BDMLBSD_2_FD_67506 | JGI IMG/M metagenome (GOLD analysis project Ga0078894, IMG submission 67506) | Freshwater lake microbial communities from Lake Michigan, USA - Su13.BD.MLB.SD (version 4) (version 4) | ecosystem: Environmental > Aquatic > Freshwater > Lake | place: Lake Michigan...
TCTGCTCCCAAATCATTTGTAAATGATGCTTCGTTAGTAACTTCTGCTTCATCAACGCCTAATTTGTCAACGATGATTTTTTTAACTCTTGATGCGATGTCTGACATTGTAAATAGTTTTGTTTACGGCGCAAAAATATACTTTTTGTTAAAATACCCATATTTTATTTACTATTTTGTTTGCACATTTTAGGCATAGGCTTTGAATTTGGCCTTTTTTGCCTTCAATTTGGCCATTTACACATGAAAATAGGCTAAATGAGCTTGGACATTAGCACCAATAGAACCGAACAACCAATTGTAATTTTAATTGCTTTTACCTGATGATTACTTGTCTTTTAAAATCCCGCGGATAATATGCTGGTCTTCCATGGGTAGGTCTAGCTTGGAAACTAGAAAAAAGCTTTTAGGGCTAAAATAAAAATGGAAGAAATAAGGGCTTTCAAAATAATAGGTAACTGAATCCCAGGACCAACTTGCTTCTCCTAACTTACTTAACAACCTCGCCTCCTGTTGATTGTAATCAAACTCCCAGTCCTCTTTAAATAGAGTTGTTTTTTTATAAAACATATTGGGTAAAATAAACCAAAAGAACCCCATTAATAGAATCCATAAAATGGAACCTAATAAAAAAGGTTCGGGGCGGATTTTTTTCATGAACAATAATACGGCAGTAATAATCGCATATATATTCACAAGGATCATTAAGGATTTGATTTCCTTTTGCTTGATAAAATGATAGCGAAGGGCTTGTAAAACTTCGGATTTTTTATAGGAAATAGTATGCGACATTTACTTTAATTAGGCTAATTGGGTACAAAGATACGTTCCGCAAAGGTTTGCATTCATTTTTTTACTCAATAAATGAAAAAATGAGGGACTCAAAGGACCCTAGAAAAATACAAAATAGCTATATTTAGCAACGCTTTGCTTCATTAAATAACGCCATTATGAGTTTTAAACCCAGATTGAGTTTTTCTCAAATCATTAATATGAATGTGGGATTTTTTGGTATCCAATATAGTTTTGGATTACAACAGTCCGCAGTGAACCCAATTTATGATATGCTTGGGGCAAGTCCCGATCAGATTCCATTGTTAAACTTGGCCGGCCCCATGACCGGATTGTTAATTCAACCCATTATTGGTGCCATGAGTGACAAAACCTGGTCTCCTCGATATGGACGTCGCAAGCCTTACTTTATGATTGGGGCTATTTTGTGTAGCTTATGTTTGTTTTTATTTCCATTCAGTAGTGCTTTGTGGATGGCTGTTGGTTTATTATGGGTGTTAGATGCAGCCAACAATACAGCCATGGAACCTTATCGTGCATTTATTGCAGACAAACTTCCCAGCAATCAACATGCCACTGGATTTTTAACACAAAGTTTTTTTACTGGATTGGGTATTACACTTGCTAATCTTTCTATTTTCTATTTTCAAGACAAAATCAAAGGAGAATTTGGCAAACTACCTATATGGGTATATGCTTCTTTCTTTTTAGGTACCATTTGCTCCATCGCTTCTGTGAGCTGGTCTGTTTACAAGACTCCTGAAATTCCTCCCACCGAGGAAGAGTTGGCTGCATTAAAAAAAGAGCCGCTAAAAATATTTACGCCATTTATTGAAATTGCAAGTGCCATTAAAAGTATGCCTAAGGTTATGTGGCAACTAGGTTTAGTATATATGTTTCAATGGTATGCCTTGTTTTGTTATTGGCAAAACGCTTCCAAAAGCATTGCCTTTTCGGTATGGAATACAAGTACCTATGAACACAACCCCCTTTATGAAAAAGCAGTAGCATGGACTGGGTTAGTAAATGGCTGGTATAATATTGTAACTTTCTTGTCTGCTTTTGGTTTGCTATGGCTTGCTAAAAAAATAAGTCCAAAATTAATTCATGTGATTTGTTTGATGATGGCTGGTGTCGGCTTATTGGTATTCCCGCATATTACAGATAAAAATTTATTATTTATTCCGATGACTGGCTTTGGTATTGCCTGGGCAAGTATGATGGGTATCCCTTATTTATTAGTAGTGCATAAAATTCCCAAAGCACGTTATGGAGTATACATGGGCATCATTAATATGATGATTGTAATACCTATGTTAATCCAAACCACCACTTTTGGATATATCTTAAAACATTTCTTAAACAATGACCCAGGAAAGGCAATTAGTTTTGGTGGAATATTTTTATTGATTGCCGCAGTTTTGACTTTGTTTATTCAAAGTGAAAATGCATCAAAAGAAACAATTGAAGAAATGCCGATGGGCGCAGGGCATTAATTTAAAACAACACTGTTATGAAAGTATTATGTATAGGGGAAGCATTGATTGATATGATTTGTACCGATAGAGGCTCCAGTTTGTCCAATGGCCAAAATTTTTTAAAAAAAGCAGGGGGTGCACCAGCCAATGTTGCTGCTGCTATTGCCGCATTAGGGGCTGAAGTGGATATGGCTGCCAAGGTTGGAAAGGACCCTTTTGGACAACACTTGATTGACTTGTTAAATGAAATGGGGGTAAACACAAATTGGGTTATTCAGGATGAAAATAATTTTACCACTTTCGCTTTTGTTTCCTTAATGGAGGATGGAGAAAGAGATTTTTATTTTAATAGAGGGGCTGACGGTCAATTAAGTTCGGCCGATTTAGCTACACTCCAATTAAACGAATATAGTATTGTACATTTCGGATCCGCTACTGGTTTTTTACAAGGTCCTTTACAAAACGCCTACACTGAATTATTGGCAAAGGCGAAAGCAAACAATGCTATTATTAGTTTTGACCCCAACTATCGTCATTTGTTATTTCAACATAATACGCAAAGTTTTATCGATCAGTGTTGGCCTTTTATCGAACAATGTCATTTTTTTAAATTAAGTGATGAAGAAGCAATGTTAATTACTGGTTGCGATACAGTTGAACATGCAGCTGCTGCATTAAGAAAAAAAAGCAAGGCCATATTTGCCATTACCTTGGGCAAAGAAGGCACTTTGTTGTCTATTGAGGATCACTTGGAACTAATTGAAAGTATCGCCATTACTCCAGTAGATGCAACTGGCGCAGGAGATGCCTTTGTAGGTGCGGTATTGTTTCAATTAATCGATTTCAACCCAGCTCAATTGGCTTCCATTGGTATAGCAGATTGGAAAAGAATAATATCCAATGCCAATAAAGCAGGCGCGCGTACCTGTGAATATATGGGTGCGATGGAAGCCTTTAAGCATTTAAACAATACCATTTTTAATTAAAATACTTTTTGCAAAGTGAACTTAACTGCCTTACAGGCTTTTGGAAAAGAAATGCTCCAAGCCAATAATATAGACACCGAGAAAAAGGACAAGGCTTTCGCCCAAAGATTTTCACAACATTTAGACAGTATTGAATTACTATACAATTCAATTTATGGAGGTCATCATCATCGCAATGAAAGCTTTAATGCATTGCTTACATCCATAATTCGCAATTACCAACAAAGACCAACCTCCTTTTTTCAAAAAGATGCTGCTAAACAAAAGGAGGGCAATTGGTACCTGAGTAATAAAATAACGGGCATGAGTTTATATGTGGACCGTTTTGCAGGAAACTTAAAAGGACTCACAGAAAAATTAAACTATTTTAATGAATTGGGGGTTAACTTTTTACATTTAATGCCTGTTTTCGAAAGTCCTGCAGGTGAAAGCGATGGCGGATACGCAGTATCCAATTTTAGAAAAGTAGATGATCGATTTGGCAGCAATGAAGATTTGAATACGCTTATTAAAAAAATGAATTCCCAAAACATGTACCTTATGCTGGACATTGTTTTGAACCATACTTCTCACCATCATGAATGGGCACAAAAAGCAAAAGCAGGAGACCCTTTCTATCAGGATTTCTTTTATTTTTACGACAACAGGGATATTCCTAATCAATTAGACCAAACAATGCCAGAGATTTTTCCCGAGTCCTCTCCAGGCAGTTTTACTTATATACCAGAGTGCAATAAATGGGTAATGACCGTTTTTCACCATTACCAATGGGACCTAAATTATAGCAACCCTCATGTATTGGTTGCAATGCTAGATACTGTTTTGCACTATGCTAATTTAGGGGTTGATATTTTACGCATTGATGCGCCCGCCTTTATTTGGAAACAACTAGGGACAACCTGCCAAAATCTTCCACAAGCCCACACTTTATTGCGTTTAATAAAACAATGTGTACAAGTGGCAAGTCCTGGAATGGCGTTGTTGGGAGAAGCCATTGTTGCCCCCGAAGAAATTATAAAATATTTTGGCACAGATCAATATATCGCCAAAGAATGTGACGTTGCCTACAATGCTACTCAAATGGCATTACAATGGGATGCTTTAGCTACCGGCGATACCAGGGTGATGCTTTCGGCACAACATCCAATTATGCAAAAACCTTATGGTTGTACTTGGATTTCTTATACACGTTGTCATGATGATATTGGCCTTGGCTATGACGATTATATGATAGAACGAGCGGGCTTTAATCCATACCAACACCGAACTTATTTAAAAAATTACTTTGCAGGTTGGCAGGAAGGTTCCGTTGCAGCTGGTGCTTTATTTTCAGTAAATCCTAAAACCGGGGATGCTCGTATCAGTGGATCCTTGGCTTCCTTATGCGGATTAGAAAAAGCAGTTGAATGGAACAATGCAGCGGAAATAGAAAATGCATTGAGAAAAATTATTTTAATGCAAGCGCACAGCATGTTTATGGGTGGTATCCCCATGTTGTTTTATGGGGATGAATTGGCCTATACCAATGACTACAGTTATTTACAAGATCCAGGTAAAAGTTACGACAATAGATGGATGCACCGTCCAGTCATGCACTGGGAACGCAATGAAAAACGAAAAGACCAAAAAACTTTCGAGTACCGCATATTTAATGAAACAAAAAAAATGATTTCTATTCGAAATCAATTGGAAGTGATTAGTGATACCAAAAATGTAACTTGGATGACACCCCATAATATTCATGTTGCAGGCTTTATTCGATCAAGTGATACTAAAAAATTGTATTGCTTATTCAATTATAAAAATACAGCTTCCTTTGTCACTTGGTATGCTTTTAAAGAGCATGGGGAAAGACCATCCGTATTGCACGACCATTGGTCTGGAAATGATTATCCAGTAGGCAATGACAATGAATACTTTGTACTCCCTCCGTATAGTTTTGCGTTATTAGAAGCTGGTAAGTTATAATTTTGTATTAATCAATCCAGCTTAACTATACTCATGAAGCAATCTATTTTATTCATATCCACTTTATTAATGGTATTAAGTGCAAATGCACAAACAAGAGGAACTCATTCGGGTGCCACCGGTGTTGGAGGTAATTTTGAAATTCAAAATAATGATGGCAAAATGATTCCAATTGGCGCCAAAGAGGATACCAAGGGGAGCCCTTTGCTTTTTGAGCATTGGGTAAAGGGTACTGTAATATTGAAAAATGGGGTCCAGTTTAAGGATACAGCTTTAAACTATTCTTTGTTTGAGGATAAACTTTATTTCAAAAGATTAAATCAATTTTATATAGTACAAGGGGCAATCTCTGAATTTTATTTAGCCAATGTAAATGAACCAACCGATTCCAGTCTGCTTCATTTTGTGGGTGGATATCCCCCAACCAAAATCACCAATGGAACGCATTTTTTTCAAGTTTTGGCCGACGGGCGTCGTTATCAATTGTTAAAATGGGCACGTAAAAAAATAAGAGAGACGTATACCTATGGTGGCCCTACCGAAACTGCCTATGTCCAACAAGAAGCCTATTGTATATTTGAAAAAAACAGTCGTACAATGTTTGAGGTAAGTAACAAACCTAATGTAACCGCCATAAAAAATACGCTTTCCATTGATGAATCAATATGGAAAGCGTATTTACATGATCAGCTTAGCATTAAAAAAACCGAAGCTGGGATGATTGACTTTATTAATTATATAAATAAATCATTGACTGATTAAATCTAAAATTTATACCCTACTCCAATATTGATACTGTAGTCAGCAAAAGCGGCATCTCCTCTGGCAAACACTCCTGTATCTTTTGATCTTAAAATATCTGGGTAGCTTTGAGGACGTTCTCTTCTTAGCGCAATTGGGGCATATAAATAAAAATTATATTTCTTATAAGCATAATTCGCACCTGGCTCAATTGCCAATACATTACCTGGTCTTCTAAATCCTGTATTGTCTCCAATTAAATCTGAAGCTGGAATACATTCATATCTAGCTCCCATAGATAAGGTAAATGCATTTTTAGTCCAGTTTGTCCCTGCTCTTAATAAATATTGATCTGGCACACTCATTACATCTGAAGTATATTTAATTGCCGCAGCAGTTGGTGTTCCTCCTCTTGCTGTGCTTACTCCATTATTTCCTCTTGGATTAATTAAATAATAAGCATTGCCATATAAGCTCCAGGAGTTATTAATAGTTCTAAACCCATTTAATTCTAGACTCACGCCCAAACCTCCATCACCAAGTTGTATGGATTGATCTACCGGACCCACCCTTGTGGTAGTTAAGGTATTATGAAAAACATCAGTCACCTTATAATTACCTGTTGGCAATTTAAGACCAAGGCCTCCTAATAAATTTCCTTTATTACCAGCCTTAGGTGCAATTAACCATTTGTATGCAGTAATACGAATATCTCCAATACCCTGTGAAGAAGTAGCGAATCGAGGACTTCCTTTTACATTGCTTACGTGTTCGTATAGTGAAGTTCGTTCGTTGGATATTAAGGGTAAATTAATCCCAATGCTCCATTCATTGTTGATTTGCCTAACTAAGGAAATGTCCATCGTACGACTATAATTTCGAACATCAGTCTCATCTGCTACTCTTTGAGTAACCTCATCCGTGCCGTTAAAATGTTTGTAAGATTTAAAATAACGCCCACTAATATTTAAATCCCATTTAGGGGTTTCCATTTTTTTTGTACTATCTGCCATCATATCATGCATGCCATTATGCATTGCATGCTCCATTGTGTTTAATCCGCCTACCGTTCTAATGGCTACGCAACCTTGCGAGTGGGCATTACTATATAAAGCCACTAAGAAAAGTATTGATAAAATATATTTTTTCATTTTGAGTTTTGGTTTTTGAGTTAGTGTTAATAAACAATGTGTGGTTGTTTTATTAAACTCTTTGAGTTCTACTTTTTCATTTTTAGATGATCCACAATCCAATTGCCTACTTTTTTCCCTTGCTCCGTGCTTACGATACAAGAATTGTGAAAATGTAAGCCACCGTAAAATCTTGCCCAATTATTTTCCTCGGCAGCAGCCCTAAATGATTTAAAGCTTCTGTTTTCAATACCGAATTCTAATTCGGTAGAATCGGTATAAGCGAAATTATCACCAAAGACACTTGTTAAAGCTTCAGCAGCAGCCGATGAAATAGTAGAATGTCCACAGGTATATTCAGGAAAGGCCGGGGTTTGTAATAAAGGCTTCCAGTTCATGTCAAAGTACTTATTAATTACTGTTTCTGGACGAACGGTATTGTATTCATATTTAGCATCCCAGGTATGTATGAATGCATCGAAAAGCGCAATGGCTGTTTTTGCATAGGCATATGTAGCGGTTTCAAAATCAGCTTTTGCTGTTTTATTCGCAATACCCACAATACCCATCCAGTGACCTGGAGGGGAGAATTTTTTAGAACTAAACATGATATGCCCGCTTACATTTACTTTAAATGGATTGTCATCCCAGAAATTAGCAATATGCTTTTGCTCCTCTGTTAAACTATCCACTGCATTTTTAACCATCATTACATTTTTGTAATACTCACTGTTTTTATCGGTTACATTAAAAGCAGGTGGTGCTTTAGGACGAAACTGACTTGCACTGTCCAACACCATGGTTCTAATTTCCTTCCAATGTGGTTCAGCTGCCTGTGCATACATTGGTGGAGTAGGTACCCATCTTCCCGGCTCGTCTTTTACAGTATATTTTTCCGCACTTCTTGTTTGTGCATAATTGTCCTTTTTGCTCCATGCAATAATCGCTGCTCCCACTTTTTTTGCATAGTCCTCTGAAGTTTCAATCATCTTGGAAGACATTCCACTTGATTGCACCAACTTGTGTAAGCTATCGGTATATTCTTTCATGCTGCCTTCTGGGAAAGTAACAGCCTCACCCACCATACAATACGCTACTAAAGACGCATATGGGAAATCGATATTGGCTGTATCCGTTGGTTTTGGCATTTCAGTTAAGCCCTTTAATTGGCCTGCTAAACTTTGATATTTAGCTGGATTTCCTGCAGCGGTTACTTCATACCCTGCAATTGCTGCATAGGCATAATTTCGAGATGCAATAATGGGACTAAAATTATTGCCCATCACTACTTGATTCAATTCGTGAACTGTATGGGCATACAAATCGGGATTATGTGTAATTTGTTTGTAATCGCCTTTGCTATTACACGAGAACAACCCAATTGCAACAAGTGCAATTAATAAAAATCTTTTCATTTACAATGATTGAAATTTGTGAGAACCCAATAAAAGCAGCAAGCTTAATAATTAGGCGCAAAAAATAAAAATATCCTGCCAATACCATTGGCAGGATTGCTTAATAAACTAAGCAATATTTTTTGGCGGAGGCGTTTGTATCGGTAAACAAACGCTTAATAAACGCTCATCAAAATGGATACCAATTACCATTTTACGAGGAATGAATTTATTCAATGACCAACGATTGTCCTGGTCAATATAATCAAAGCTTAAAAGCTTTACAGAACTCTTATTTACTGGAACTGATTTTTTATCCGTTAGTTTTTGTTCAAAATCTGCAGCCAACTGATCAAAACTTTCTTTTGCATTTTTTATATGCTTTCTGTCTTGGTTGGGTAATACCCTAATTTCAACACTATCATTATACACCCTTCTTTCAACATACTGGTAAACGATGCCATCAATTTCCATCTCTCCCTCTACTTTTTCAAATCTGGGATCATTGGAATAATAAGGCAGGTGTATGGGTGTTTTTATGGAAACCAACGCGGATGCGTCGTAATTGTTTTGTTCAATCAACGCTGCCAAATGCGCTTGCGCTTTGTGGTCAAAATAATTAGACACAATGCGGTAACCAAAACCGTTAAACAGCAATATGCCCACTAATAATATGGCGACTAGCTTTTTCAATCTGTCATAAAAATACAAAAAATTATTGTATGTTGTATGTTTTACCCTGCACCCCCGTAATGGTTAGTTTTTTCCATGTTTTGGGCAATTTTGTAGGCAATTGTACAATTCCTTTTTCAGTAATGTCTAGGCCGCCAAAACCCATTAATAAGGACTGAACAATACCCCCAGCTCCGGTCGAAAAATAGGGATTGGTACCCCCCTTTGTTTCTGCTATGACCCTGAATGGGGGGTTTAAATTTGGCATATAGGATTCATTAAAAAATTGATGGGCTTTTTCAGTTTCACCAAGTCTTGCATACAATAAAGCAAAAATTGCTTGGGTCATTGCTGGAGTTCCTTGATTGGGCACTCTTTTTGAATAATAATCTAGGTCTTTTTTTACCTGCCCTTTATCGGTAATTGTTTTTAAAGGGTACGCCAATAAATTAACGTCTGCTTGCTTGATGCCCTCACCCTGATAGCTGGCATGTTCTCTCGTGACACCCGCTGCCTCCCCTTTGGTGTCTGGCATGGTTAAAATTGGAATATTATTAGCAACATATTCCCAATCAGGATTAACCTTCAAGCCCAATAAATTTGCTGCCTTGGTAGCAGCTTGCAAATTTGCAATGGCAGCTGCATTTGTGAATGCATTATTATCGACATTTTCAGCCCATTCATCAGCGGCCACCACATTGTTTATTTCAAAATGTCCCGGGCTTTTTCTTTCTACTCTTGAAGTCCAAAAATCAGCAGTCTCTTTTATTAAAGGCCAACCGGTTGATAGTAACCACTCTTTATCTTGCGTAACACAATAATAATTCCATGCTGCAAAACCCACGTCAGCGGTAATATGATGTTCAAATGGACCACTTAAAGCCCATACTGGTGTTTCTTCCACACCGGTTCCAGCACTCTCCCATGGAAACATGGCCCCTTTATAGCCATGGTTAAAAGCATTGCGCCTTGCTGCTTCAAGACGATTAAAGCGGTATTGAATCATGGACTTGGCCATTTCAGGTTGAAGGGTTAATAATGCAGGATACATCCAAAGTTCAGTATCCCAAAATACATGCCCATTATACCCTAGGCCTGACAAGCCCATTGGAGATGGACTCAAATTAGATTCAGCACGTACAAATGAATACAAGTGATACAGCATGCTATGAACATCCTGCTGCGCTTGCTCGTCCCCCTCAATTTGAATATCACTTTTCCATAAATCCGCCCAAGCCCCTTGGTGACGTGCAACTAAACGATCGCGCCCTTCTAATTTTGCAAAAATGGTTAAACGCTCTGCTTCATTTAATGGATCTTCGTGATGTGCTGATGTAATTGAACTGCCTGCAATTGAAAAACGATAGGTACTACCCGCTTTTATTTTTTTTCCAAACTTCATTAAGTGCATATTATTGTCCCACATTTCGTGAATCACTCTGGGTTCTGTGCCGTGGTTTTCAGAAAATAAAAAAGTATTGGATGCACTCATTAATAATTTTCCAGTAGGACTTTTTGCCGATGAGGTAAGTAGGCTAATCACCACATGAGGGCGATCAATTTCATTATAATAATTTTGTACTTCTTTTAATGCATCCGGCGCTTCCATCACGCTTGCAGCGCCCAAATCAATGTCTTTTTTAGCGGTAATTTCCACATCCATCAATACCGTGAAAGGCAATTGTCTTAAAGCATAATAAGTATAAGTCACTGTTGCTTTATCGCCCATATCGAAACTTGCGGTAAAACTTGCATTTTTCATATCCAAACGCTGAACAAAATTTTGCGTATTGTTTTCATTTACTTGTTCGCCATTGATACTTACTTGCATGTTAAGCAAATTAAAACTGCGCAAAAAATTACTTACCCTTCCTCTACCATACAAATCATATGCACCTGCCAATACAACCTCTTTTACTTTGAATGGCACTTGTGATGAAACAATTCCAATCATTCCATTGGCTACCGTCACCCCATAATAGTTTTTAGTATCCCAATTTTTTGCTTCGAGCTGCCAAGGATTTATTTTTTGTGCAACCGTAGCAAATGCGATGAATAGAAATGAGGACAGAAAAATTTTTTTCATGTTGTTGTATTGGTAAATTAATATTAGATAGCCCGTTTATTTTACACGCTTATTAAGCTGTATTACTTTCAAGCTATCGGTATTCATTGCTAAAATGAAATTTTGTTGATTCCCGATATGAATGGGCTTTATTTTTCTTACTTGCCCTTTTACCACCAAGCCATTAAAAGGCATTGCATCAAACTGCCCTTTTCCTTTATTTAATAATAAAGTGCCATAGTCAGCATCATACCTTCCCATTTGCACATTGTTTTCATAAAAATTTCCCATCATTAAAACATCCGGAAGCTGATCCCCATTGGCATCACAAGTAATAGCTGTATTGTAAGAAGTAATTTGCGCCTCCCAAGGTAAAGTGTTGGCTACAAAATTACCTTTTCCATCATTAACAAAAACCGTATTGGCAAAATGATAGGCTTCATATTTTGTAGAAGCATTTAACTTTGTACTCGAAAAAATAGCTTCCAAGTTTGCTTTTGCAAAATCTTCGGCATATAAAAATTTCTTTTTAATAAGCGGTATCTGTCTTTGAATTTCATCTTTATTGGCAAATGGAATTTCTTTTCCTTGCAAATAATAACTTACTATTTGTTCATAGCTACCATTATCATCAAAATCGTTGTAATACATTCTAATGGGCTCTTTGCTAGTTGATTTTAGTCTTGTATTCAACCCCAAGTTGCCAGCAATTAAATCCAAGTCTCCATCTCCATCAATATCCAATGGGGTTGTAAAGTTCCACCAACCTTTTAAATCTGTCAAAGTCGCTTTTGACCAAACCCCCTGTTTTGGATAAACAATATCAATCCCACCCCATTGATGAGAAAGTATAATTTCTTGTAAACCATCCTTATTGACATCCGCAAGTGTAGCGTTGGCAATCATTCCAATTTTAGTCAAAAAGGGTGCCAGCTTCTCCGTTGCATCTTTAAAATGCCCATCTCCTGTATTCAACAATACATAGGAATCCGCAGGCATTCCATATTGCGCAGCAACCGTTTTGGAAGTAATAAATAAATCGGGAAATCCGTCCTTATTGAAATCGCTTGTGAGGATGGACGAGGTTTGATTAAATACCGGTATCGCATTTTCAAGTTTAGCTAAATTGCCCAATCCGTCATTTAAATAAACCCTTGATTGCATATAAATGTCTTTCCCAAAATATTCATTTCCACCTGAACCCACCACCAAGTCCAAATGACCATCCTTATTTAAATCTGACCATACTGCATCTACGTCTTCATAATTACTGTCAAGTAAAAGAGCTGGCTGCATTATTCTTTTAAACTTGCTATTTTTTTCTTGTACATAAACTGCATTTTTCCCTCCTCTGGCTGCGCCAATAAAAAAATCTTCCAACCCATCATGATTGATATCCGCGGTTGCGAGCGCCGGCCCCGCTGTTGAATTCATCTGCGGAATCAATTGCTCTCTATTAAATTCTTGAAAGACATTTTCTTGGTGTTTGTATGCAATGCCAGTAGAAGAGGTTACATCCGTCATGGCATATCCTTGTGCTTTCCAATATTGGTTCAACAAGTCATAATTAAATGTGGGCAGCCCTTTTTGATATGTAAATTCAACAGTTTGGTTTATTTTATTTTCGATGTTTATTTTCTGGTAAGTATTATCGGGCCAAATTATCAACGCCGAGTCCACCTTTGTTTGTTTTAAACCAACAAGCAAAGGCACTTCCATACTAGATAAAAAACCTTTTACAGCATACTTCTCATAGGTCCTAACTTCATTGGGGGCATATACAATTAGTTTAGCGCCTAATGCATGAACATTATTTTGAGGTCCTTTTAAATCAATGGATACAAATTTATTGGTCGTGTCCTTATTGGCTTTATTTTCATAGATAAAGGACTTGTCATTTACATTGTTTACTACTAAATCCAAGTCACCGTCATTGTCAAAGTCGGCATAGGCAGCCCCATTTGAATAAGAATTAGGGTTATGCAGAATGTTTTTTTCTTGGTCCGAAAAAGACATTCCTCCTTTGTTTAAGAAAAATTGATTGGGGATTTTTATTTCTGGAAATTTATCAATCAAGGCCATATCCTTGTCGCCCATTTTATGGTCTCTGATTTTTTCTTGAATTTCTTGATTGGATACATAGTTCACATAATCCATATC
>Ga0078894_10002717_pt1 | contig 13384 bp, 10 predicted proteins | sample LauGreSu1BDMLBSD_2_FD_67506 | JGI IMG/M metagenome (GOLD analysis project Ga0078894, IMG submission 67506) | Freshwater lake microbial communities from Lake Michigan, USA - Su13.BD.MLB.SD (version 4) (version 4) | ecosystem: Environmental > Aquatic > Freshwater > Lake | place: Lake Michigan...
TGGTCCTTGGTTCGAATCCAAGCAGGCCCATTACCTCCCGCCGACCTCAAAGAAAAAATCCGAAATTGACAGATGGCGTTGTCCGCTCCAAAGGGCGGCTATAACGTCATCTGTATGCCCACTGCAGTCGACACCACTCACGTACTAATGGATCGCACGCTGATCGTGTATCGGCGTGAGCGCAGTGCTGTGTGGCAGTGTCGCTACCAGGTCAATCGTAAATGGCAGCGTGAGTCGACGGGTGAACATGATCTGCCCAAGGCGATCGAGAAGGCTAAGAAGATCTACATCACCGCTGAGATCCGCCATAGCCAGGGACTGCCTGTGCTGACACGGCGTGTAAAGCATGTCGCGGCGCTCGCCATCAAGCGCATGGAAGACGAGATCGCGATCGGTCAAGGCAAGGTCTCGTATAACACCTACATCCGCATCATCAACGACTTCATCTTGCCGTCGATCGGCAGACGAGAGATCGGCAGTATCACCCCCGCCGTCATTGATGAACTCGACAAAGAGCGAGTTCGGATCATGGGTAAGGTGCCGACCAAGAGCACCATGCTGAAACATAACGCGGCGCTCAATCGCATCTTCGATGAGGCCGTAATTCAGGGGTTTCTCAAACAGGACGATCGCCCTGTGTTGATTTCGAAGGGTAAGCAGAGCGATATACGTCCCAGCTTCGACGTCGAAGAGATTAGCGCCGTCATCGGGAACTTCGATGCGTGGATCGATCGTGCTCGCAATGACGAGAGCCGTGAGCGTCGGTTGGTCTTGAAGGACTATGTTCACTTCATATTGGACACGGGGGTGCGCCCAGGCAAAGAACCGCTCGGTGTCCACTATAGCCCGTCGATTCGCTCCTGCCAGCCATTCAGTAAGGGATGCGCGCCCGGCGGCACCGACAAGCCAAGTTGGCGGATCATCGCCCAAGCCAAACAGAGGTTGGTCGAGATCACCGGTATGTTGAGCTCATCACCCAATACTCGAATGGCGGGCAGGCTCGGCATGCCGGTGCCGGTGAAGAGCAGACAGTCCGCGCGCGCAAGATCCAGTGAGCGCGTCCCGGCGAGCGCATCGCGATGGCTGAGCTCGTAGATCGTGCGCGTATCACTGGTTCGCGTGGTAACGCGTAACTTGGCAACGATTTCGAAGCCCGCCTCGGCGAGGTAACGTCCTCCCGCCTCGACCACGAACGGCGGATACGGAGCGAGCACGGCGAGGCGCTGCGCACCAAGCGCACGCAGCGCGGCAAGAATGGCTTGGCCGCCGGTAATGATGGGCGCGCCGAACTCGGCGGCGAACTGCGCCACGAGTTCGTTTTCGCGTGCCTCGCCGACGAGATAGGACGACGCCGTGCAGGCAAAGCCGATGATGTCCGGGCGCAGCGTGTCGTAGGTTTCGAGCGTCTTGGGTAGATTCTCGAGGTAGCCGACGAAGCGTCGATGCTGATCGGCCTCTCGGCTGGCGAGCCGACAGGCAAGCAAGCTCGTCCCGCGGGGCATGAGTGCTGAAAATTCGGCTTCGACCGTGGGGTTGGCCTGCGGCACGGCAATACCGATTCGCCCCATCGAGCCGTAGTCGCGATGCGGATGCAGCGGCGCGTTCATGGCGCAGTAATCACTCCCTCACGGCCGAGACGCGCCATGGTCGCGCGCATGATTTCGGCGATGCGCGACTTCGCCGCCATCGGCTCATCGACGAAGCTGTTCGGCGGATAAAAATGGGCCTGTTCGTAGACCCGCATGTACATCTCGGTGCGCTGTCGCGCGATCCGGTTGAGCGGGCCGACCTGCTGCCGCACCTGCCGCAAGCCCTGCACGTCGATGTTCGCGCTGGTGCGCAGGGACTCGCCCGGACCACCACTGTCGGCGAGCACGAGACCGTTGTAGTCGATGATCTTGGAGTGTCCCATGTTGTTGGCACTCGGTGGCGAACCCACCATCCCGCCGGAATTCGCCGAGATCAGATAGACCATGTTCTCCGAAGCGCGGGTTTTCTTGGCAGACTCCCAACCGATGAAATCATTGGCGCCATGATCACTGGTCGGATGCAGAATGACTTCGGCGCCGCGGAACATCAACACCCGGCAGGCTTCCGGATACATGATCTCGCCGCAAGGAATCATGCCGATGTTGCCAAGCTCGGTTCGCGCCACCGGAAAGGCACCCTCGATTCCGTAGCGCTCGAAGTATCGGTCCATGAAATCGTGCGGGGATGGCGAGTGCACCGTATTGACCCGCTTGTATTTAAGAACGATGTTGCCCGATGGGTCGATCAGGAAGCAGCAATTGAAATATCGTCCTGGCCATTCCGGGTCGAACTCGTAGGCGTTGGCGCCGATAAAGATGCGGTATTGCTGCGCTATTTTTTGCAGGCGCTCGGTTTCGGGGCCGGGGATCTGGATGCAGGCTTTGTCGATCCATTGCGCGGCACTCTCCCCCATCGGAAAACCGGTCAACGCAAACTCCGGAAACAGCACGAGCTGCCGCGGCCCCTCGCCTGCCCGACCCACCGCTGCCTTGATGAACGATTCCCAGCGATCAAGGCTGCGATGCATGATCACGCGCGCGTCCTCGCGCGTCGACACATCGTTGACGACGTGGTTGAGGGTTTGGATGCAGGTGGCAATCCACGGTTGGATGGGCATGACTCTCTCCTAATCTAAAGGCTGGATTCTTTGGTCACTAGATACGCGGCACGGCGGCGAGCAACTCGCGGGTATACGCATGGCAAGGGTGATCGAGCACCTCGCCGGCAGGGCCACTTTCGACGATGCATCCCCGCCGCATCACCGCGATGCGATCGGCGATCTGCCGAACCACAGCAAAGTCGTGCGAGACGAACAGGTACGCCAGGCGCTCGCGGCGCTGCAAATCGAGCAGCAGATCGATGATCTGCGCCTGAATCGACACATCGAGTGCCGAGGTCGGTTCATCGAGCAAAACCAGTTTCGGGCCGACGCTGAGCGCCCGGGCGATGGCCAGTCGTTGACGCTGCCCACCCGAGAACTCGCGGGGCAGGCGGTCGATGGCAGCGGGCTCCAAGCCGACCTTGTCGAATAGCGCGACGGTCAGCTCGCGGCACGCACGCCGCGACAGTCGCGCCTGCACCGCGGCTGGCTCGCTGACGATGCGCCACGCGGGCCACTGCGGGTTGAGCGAACCGAGCGGATCCTGAAAAACCATCTGCACGAAGCCGGGCGCGGGACGTCCCGCATGACCTGCGAAGCGCAGCACACCCTCGCTCGGTACAAGACCGGCAATCGCTGCCAGCAGCGAAGATTTGCCACAACCGGACTCACCCACCAGCGCCAAGGTCTCGCCTGTACGCAACTCGAGCGAAACATCCTCGACCGCCGTAAGCTGCGACGCCGGGTGGCTGCGCCTGCGGCCGGTTCGATAATGCCGCACCGACAACGACTCTACCTCGAGCACGCACCCGCTCGTGTTTGTGGTCACCTCGCGCGCCGGCCGTAGCGCCGGGAGTGAGGCCAGCAAAGATTGCGTGTAGGGATGGCGGGGATTCTCGATCACCTCGCGACTGCTGCCGCTCTCGACCACTCGGCCACGATGCATGACGTAGACGCGATCGCAGCTCTGACGTACCACTGCGAGATCGTGGCTGATCATGAGACAGGCAATGCCACGATCACGAACCAGCGCTTTGAGCAGTTCGAGAATCTGTGCCTGCACCGTGACATCGAGCGCGGTGGTTGCCTCATCGGCAATCAGTAGCGCGGGCTCGCTAGAAAACGCCATGGCGATCAGCACGCGCTGCCGCATGCCGCCCGAGAGCTGGTGCGGATAAGAGTCGAAGACCCGCTCCGGATCGACGATCCGCACGTCACGCAACAGCTCGTGGGCGCGTTCACGCGCAGCTGCACCGACCAGGCCAGCGTGCCGCTCGATGACTTCGCACAGTTGGCTGCCGATGGAGCGTACCGGGTTGAGCGCGGTCATCGGCTCCTGAAATACGATCGCCACACGCGCACCGCGCAGGCGCTCAAGTTCGATCCCGGTGGCGCCGATGAGCTCACGCTCCTGCAGTCGAATACTGCTGCCATCGACGATGCGCATCTGCGCACCCGGCAGCAACTGCAGCACCGACAGCGCCGTCAACGATTTTCCGGAACCGGATTCGCCGACGATACCGACCGTCTCGCCCGCCGCCACTTCGAGCGAGACGTCGTCGAGCAACACGCGGTTGTCCGAGCCCATGTCGAGGCTCAACGAGCGAATTTGCAATGCAGCGCTCATCGGTCGCCCGCGCGTCGCCCGCGCCGCGCGTGGATGCCGAGTCCGTCACCGAACAAGTTGGCTGCGATTACCGTGAGAATGATCGCGCTCGCCGGTACGAGCAGGAGTCGCGGTTCGATGAGCACGTATTGCCGACTCTCAGCCAACATATTCCCCCAAGTGGGGACGCCAAGTGGCGCGCCGATACCAAGGAATGACAGCGCGCTCTCGGCAATCAACAAAGCGGCAAAATGCAACGCGAACACCGATACGAGACTCGCTCTCAATCCCGGCACGATGTGACCAAGCATGATACGGACTCGACCAACGCCGGCAATATTTGCGGCCTTGACGTAATCGCGCGTGTAGAGACTCGACGCCTCGGCATGAGTGACCCGCATGAAAATCGGCCATGACAACAATCCCAGAGTGAGCACCAGCGGCACGAAGCCTTGGCCCACCAGGACCACCACTACGATCGCAGCGATCAAAGATGGAAACGCCTGCAATGCATCGGTGACTTGCCGCGCAAAGTTGCGCAGCGTGCCTTCGCGCTCTGCCGCCGCGAGACCCAGGGCCGTACCGATCAAAAGGTTGATGATGTTGGCCGCGAAGGCGCAGGCCATCGACCATTGCAAACCGGCCACGACCCGACTCCAAACGTCCCGCCCCATGTGATCGGTGCCAAGCCAATGCCCGCCTTCACCGATACCCAGAAATCTTCGCGTCAGGTCGCTCTTGACCGGATCGTGTGTCTGCACGAGATCACCGAACACCGCGAGCAACAGCAAGACCACGAAGACACTGCCGCCGATGGCGAGCTCCGGAATCCGCGCACCTTGGCGCAACGCCTCGAGGGCACGCTGGCCACCGCCCGGATGCAAGATGGCGGATTTCATGAGCGCTCGCGCAAGCGCGGATCAAGCCGCTTAAAGAGCAGATCGGTGGAGGCATTCACCGCAAACACCAGCAAGGCAATGACGAACACCTCGGCCTGCACCACCGGAAAGTCAAAGGTCGAGACCGACTCGAGCAACAGCGAGCCAAGTCCCGGCCAGCCATAGATGCTCTCGATCACCGCGCTACCACTCAGCAGCCCGGCGAACTGCACGCCCGCCAGCGCCGCGCCACCGAGCAACGCGTTCGGCAACGCATGCCGCCAGAGGATCACGCTGAACGACGCACCAAATGCCCGTGCCGTACGCACGTAATCCTCATGCATGGCTTCGACCACGTTGGCGGCGATCACGCGCGTCAGACTGGGGGCGGAGAACATGGCGAGTGACATGGTAGGTAGTACCCAGGTTCGCCAATCTCCGGCGTCGTAGCCGACCGAGGGTAGCCAGAGCAACTCGACTGCAAAGAGTTGGATCATGAGCAGTGCGAGGACGAATCCCGGCGAGCCTTGCAGCACGAACACGACGCCCGACACTGCGCGTCGCAGCGGTGCGTTGGGGCGCGCGCCCAACCAGGCGCCGAGCGGAATGGCCACCGCGACACTAAGCACCATCGCCATCAGTGCCAGCTGCAGTGTGTGCGGTAAGCGATCGAGTACCAACGCCATCGCCGGGTCACCGGTGGTGATCGACACGCCGAAATCAAGTTGCGCGAGCCCGCCGAGATAGACGACGAACTGGCGCCACAGCGGCTGATCGAGACCGTACTGCTCGCGTACCGCGGTGATCTGCTCGGGTGTGGCATTCATTCCGGCGATGACGTAGGCAGGGTCGCCAGCCGCCCGCAACAGAAAAAACAAAGCATAGCCGACCACCAGCACGAGCACGACGAGCTTGCGCACCTGAGCAAACACGTCGCTCATGGCGCAGGCTCCGTGAGCGGCGCGAGACGGCTGATCTGCTCGAGGTGCAAGCGATCCTGCACGGGAGCATACCCCTGCAGGTCAACCCGAATCGCATCAAAGTCGGGACGCTGCCAAAGAAAAAGCCCCGGAGGGTGCTCACGCTCGTAAGCGGCGATCGCCGCGTAGTGCCGCCGACGCGTTGTCTCATCGCCGGCATTCATCGCCTCGAGCAACAACGGCGTAAGCTGCGGATCGCAATGAAAGGGTCGTCGCGCCTCCGCCGCCTGCAAACAGGATCGATGGCGGAAATCCATCAACGGGTCGGTGCCTCGGGTGTTCCAGCTGAACATGTCAGCGCCGATGTTGCCCGAAAACACTTCCTGCAGCAGACGCGTCGGCGGCCGGCTGCGGGTCTCGAGTCGCACGCCGATGGTGGCAAGATCAGCCGCGATCTGCTGGTAGTACAGCGTGTCGCCCGCCACCTCGCCGGTGGTTACCACCATGGTCAAGGCAAAACCCTGCGGGTACCCCGCCTCGGCGAGCAAGCGACGCGCAGCCGGACGGTCGAACGGCAAAACTTCAAGCGAGGGATCAAAACCGAAACTCCCCGGCGTCGCCAGCTGACTTGTCGGGCGAGTCGCATCACCCAAGAGGTACTCGGTCAGCAGCTGTCGATCAACGGCCATGTTCAAGGCGCGCCGAACGCGCGGATCCGCGAGCGGCGTACCCGGATTGTCGATGGTCCGATAACCCAAAAAATCGACTTGCGAGGTGAGCCGCGGAACCAAGCGACCACGTGCACGCTCGGCGGCCTCTCGATCATCGAACGACAAAACGAGCGCCATATCGACCGCACCAGAAATGAAAGCCTGCAAACGCGCCGTCTTATCGGGGATCATCAAAAGTTCGACGAGCGGAATTTTCGGCTTGCGCCAAGCTTGCGGGTTTTCGCGTAACAACAACCGGCCATCGCCTCGCGCGGCGACCATGTAGGGACCCGTACCGAGCGCGTCGCGAGCCCCGGCTGGCAGCTTCAGCGAATTCCAGTGACGAGGTGCGGGGATGCGCCAGACGCTCACGTGCAGGGGCAGCAGCGCATCGGGCTCGTTGAGCACCACGCGCGCGCGCTGCGCATTGATGACCTCAACCCGCTCGATCTGCACCAGCATGCTGCCGATCGTCTCGCCACGACCGCGCTTGCTTGCCATGTGTTGCGCTGATTCGACCAGCGCCTGTGCATCAAAGAGTTCGCCGTTGCTGAAGCGCACCCCTGCGCGCAAATCGAATTCCCACTCACGCGGACCGATCTGACGCCACGCCGTGGCAAGTCCCGGTGCCGGATTACCGTCGGCATCGACGGTGGTCACCGTATCGAAAATCGCCTGCAACGCGAGCGTCGTCGGGACGGTGACTCCCTGATAGGGGTTGCCGATCGCCGGCGGAATGTTGGGCACGGCGATGCGCAACCCCGGTCGCTCGCGGGCGTCATCGCCGCTGCAGCCGGTGAGCAGCAGACCGAGGAACAGCATGCCGACGGGTAGCAGCCGGACGGGTAACAGCAGGACGCGCGGCAAGACAGCAAGCTTCGTGAGTGCCGATCTCACGACAAGTCAGCGCCCCTTGCCGCGTATCCGCTCAACGAGCGCGGCGACATCAGCGGGAAGTTGCTCGCCCCGCCACGCCACGTGACCATCCGGACGTACGAGCACCAGCCGGCGAGCGTAGAGCGATGCAATCGCCGTATCCTCAAGGTCGATGAGGCTCAGCGGCATCCCCACCGCGCGCGCTGCGTCCAACAAGCGCTCGTCGTCGTTACCCCTCGAAGCCTGTGCAGCGGCGAAGCGAAGCAGCACGAAATCGCGCCCGAAGAGATCGAGCGTCGAGCGACCATCTTGCATCCAAGCGTGCGGTGCGCGCATGCCCGGCCAGCTCGAGGGCACGAGTTGGCTCGGGTCATCCGGCGGCTCTGGCGTGCCATCGGCAATGATAATCGGCGAGTCGATGTAGCGGTGGCCGAGGTGAGTTCCCGCACTATTGAACTGTCGCGCCAGCCACTTGATCTTGCGCGACAGCAGCAGGCGCGCCTGCTGCGCGGCGAGCGTATCGTCGTGAATATCTTCGGGAGTCTCGTCCATGACCATGTCGATCTTGTCCGAGTTGGTTGCCGAAATGAGGCTGTTGCGCACGGCGACCGGCTTACGCTCGATTTCATAGGTATCGAGCAGGCTATCGTCCGCCCAGCCCTTGAAGACTGCATCGAGTTTCCAGGCGAGATCGCAAGCATCACCGATCCCGGTGTTCATGCCGACACCACCCGTCGGCGCGAACAGGTGCGCCGCGTCCCCCGCTAAAAACACCCTACCCGCCCGCCAACTACGCGCAACCGACTGGTGATGATGCCAGTGCGTGGTTTGCAGCAACTCGAAATCGAAGGGCTTGCCAACGGCGCGATAGAGGATTTCGGCGGCATCCGGCGTCTCACTGGCGCGGGTCGGATCAAGGAAATAATATTGGTAGTTCCACAGCTCGACGCCGTCGATGGCAGTAAATACGCCGAAACTCCCCGGGCTGAAAACAAAATAGAGATTCGCCATGCCAAGGCCGTGCACTTCAAGGAATTGTCGGCTACGGAAGAAAAAGCTGACATTTGAGCGCATACGCCCACGACCGTTGCGACGTATGCCGAGCTGCCGCCGAATGGCGCTGCCACCCCCATCGCAGGCAACCAGATAATCGGCGTGCACTTGCTCGCTGCGGCCAGTGGCCAACTCCACGATGCGCGCGCGCACATGATCAGCGTGCTGCTCGAAACTTTCGAACCGCCAGCCATGACGCATATCGAGTGCGGGTAACGATTCTGCATGCTGGCGCAGCACAGGCTCTAGCGCCTGCTGACCGATCTGCGTTTTTGAGTACGGTGACCAGCCGAGTTCGCGAAAGCGCTGCAGAGCGTCCGGATCGCGGTAACGGCCTTCGTTGATCGACGGCGAGCGGAATCTGTGCAGCTCCTGCCCTGCGAGACGCGTGGTGAAGATGATGTAGTACGGATGATCGTTCGGTACGGCAGAGGCAAAGATCGCCTCGTCGAGTCCCCAGCGACGGAAAAGCTCCATCGAGCGGGAGCCAAGCAGCGTGGCTTTCGGATGCTCACTCGCGGTGTCGCGCTCTTCGACGAGTAGCGCAGACTGTCCGCGATGGGCAAGATCGATCCCCAACGTGAGTCCGACCGGACCGCCGCCGACAATAAGAACCGGCGTTCGAATCATGGATTACTCCGCATGCGATTGGCCGGCACATCCAGCGTCCGCCGATCGATGAACCGACCATCCTTGAAAACTGCTGCGATCTGCTGATACGCAGCGATATCGCGACTCGGATCTGCATCGAGCAGCAGCATGTCGGCCAGTTTGCCCGGCTCGAGCGAGCCAAGCTCACGCTCGAGGCCAAGGTAGATCGCTCCATTGAGCGTCGCGATACGCAACAAATCGCTTACCGGAATGCCAGCTTCGTGCAGCAGCGCGAGTTCCATGTGCACCGAGGCGCCGAAAGTACGATCGGTGCCGAGTGCGACCGTCACACCGGATTCGTGCATGCGGCGGACTGTAGCGAACATTTGCGGCAACATCGTCTGAAAACGAGCCGACATACCCGAGTTGATATAGCGCTGTCGCTCGGCGCCGGCTTGCTCGGCGAGCTGCTCGGGTTCGACCGTAGCCCTGAAGAGCGCGGCCTCGAGAAACTCCGGCTGATCAGCCACGCGTGCGATGTGCGTGAGCACTGCGAGTGTGCTCGACACCGGGACCCGGCTCTCGCGCAGCAACGCGACGGTATCGTCGTTCACAGCCGCGCGCACCGTGTGTGAAAAAGCTTCGATCCCCGCCTCAAGCGACTTGCGTGCGCCTAGGCCATCGACCACATGCACGGTGGTGCGGATGCCGGATTCCTTGGCGAGACGCACCACGGCGGCGTAAACGTCGTCGGCCAAAACCGGCGCCTTCGGCGCGCCAAAGGTGCCGAGCTCATCGTACAGAAACTTCTGGATATCGGGCCTACGGGCAAAATGTGCCACGAGCGTCTGCCTATCGGCCGCGAGGTCACCCACCTTGATTGAAAACGCGTTGTCGCCATAGCCTTTGGGCACGGTGATATTCGCACCCGTGGCAAAGATACGCGGCGACACCAGCGCCCCCGAGCGCTCCTCTGCGCGCAAGCCGAAGATGAAATCTGCGGCATTGCCTTGGTCGACGACCGAAGTCACTCCGCTGTAGAGGTAACCGTGCAGCGTGCGCACCGCGAGCTCGCGATCGATGCGTACACCGCCCTCGGCAAGGGGTATCCGGCCACCTTGCAAGTGGATGTGCGTATCGATGAGTCCCGGGATCAAATATTTTCCGCGTCCATCAACGACCGTCGCTCCAGGGAGGCGCGGCGCCCGCTCGTGCACGGCAAGTACGCGACCATTCCTGACTTGCACGGACACGCCGACTCGCGCCGGCGCGCCCGTACCGTCCAGCAAGGTCACATCGCGCACGAGCAGATCAGCGGCGTCGGCACTGCCGACGCCGCCCGCTAGGCCGACCGCCATCAGCGCCATCGTGATGCCGACTGCTGCGCGTGCGCTGCGTCTCTTAAAACTCATACGCGATACGCACACCGAAAGTCCGCAAGCGCGGCAGCACCGCAAAGGCCGTTGGCTGCGATACCGAGGCGGGTCCCACGCGGAAGTTCGAAGCCGAGCCACGCACTGCCGAAGCCCAGGCTTTATCGTTGGTGAGGTTCTCGCCGTAGACCTCGAGGCGCAGCGTTTCAAGTTCGACACCGAGCCGCAAATTGAGCCGCGTCTTCGGATCGATCCAGCTCTGATTGATTTCATCGACGTAGATGCGCCCCGTGTGAGTCGCCTCGCCGCGAATGAACCACTCGCCGGAGCGGCCGAAGGCGCTCACCTCATCGCGGTAAGTGCTGTTGGCACTCACCTGCGTTCCCGGGAATCCGACCGGCGTCTTGCCCGTGGCATCGTCACGACCCGTCGGCACCAAGGTCAACGGCGTGAACAAACGGCCGTATTTGGCGCGTACGCGATCAGCCCGGAACGACGCGTCCCAGTTGGCCGTCAGCTGCACGTCGACTTCCAGCTCGAGACCGTAGATCTCCGCCTCCGAGGGGATCACGGCAGGAGCGAAGGCGCCCGGCAACCCCGGACCACAAAGATTACTCGGGCACGGAGTGTTGACCGTGTTCTTCAAGTTCTGCCAATCCATGTAGAACGCGGTTGCGGCGTAACGAACACGCGACATGACCTGCTTGAGGCCGATCTCGTAACTGTCGACTTTCTCGACTGGAACATCAAAGGCATAGCCCGGGATCGCAGCGATGGTCGACTGCAAGGCCGGCGACAACAAGGTGAAGTTGGAGTTAGTGGTGCCGCGCGTGGCACCGCGCGACCAAGACACGTAACTCGTCAGATCCTCGGTCGGCTTGTACGTGGCGATCGCGCGCGGCAAAAAGTTCTTGTATGTCGATGAGGTCGCGGTCGACAAGCCCAGTGAGGTGGTCGCCTCGTCGACCTGATATCGACCCTCGAAGTCGACGCCGAATTCAGGCGTGACGTCGTAATGCAAGGCAAAGAATCCCGACTTGTAGCGCACCTCGCCTTGGCCGCTGTACACCGCTGGCGGGGTGTAGCTGACCCGGTTGGTGGCATCGAGCACCGAAATCAGTGCGCCAGTGCCGCTCAGACCACCGACCGAACGCTGCTCGAAATGATTCGCCCCAAAGAGCCACGTGAAGCGGCCCGGCGCCGAACTCACCCGAAAATCGACGCTGCGATCCGTGAGAATGTTGGTCGACACCACATATTGATTGCCGTTGTCATCGGTGCTGGCGTTGGCGGAGGTCGCCGCCATGCGGCTGTCCGCGGCCGTCAAATTGAGAGTCGCCCCGCCCGCAAATGCGTATTCGCCCTCGACCGACGTCCGCTGAAAAATACCGGCTAGACCGGCCTCATCCAGATTCGGCGTGTCGTTGATGTACGGCAAGGCGCGAGTCAGCAGCGGATTGGTCAGATTGTTGCTGAGCACGTCGCGCACGATGTTCGGTGAGTTCGACTTGGCAAACGCCGGCGGAACCAACGAGGTGGCGGCACTCGCTGCACCGGGCTCGAGCTTGTCATAGTCCGGCAAAGCACCGCACCAGAAGGGTCGCGTACCTGGCGTGCAACGACCGGGTGCGGTCAGCAACTCGGGTCGACTCGGATTCAGGTTGACGGTGGCGTTGCGCGAATCGTCCAGATTCACCTCGCTGTGACGGACGCGCAGCCGCGCACCCTCGAACGGCTTCCAGACGATCTGCGCGTTGAGCACCGCGGTCTCCTCGCGACCCAGCTCACCGCCATCGGTGGCGCGGAAATGCGCGCCCTTGGTTGAGGCGATGCCGCTCAGGCGAAAACTCCACGCATCACCGAGCGGTCCTTCGAGACTCGCGCTGTAGTTCCGCGAGCCGCGGGTCTCGACGCCGAGCGACGCCTTGCCCGTCAGTTCGTCACCCGGTTCGCGGGTAATGAAATTGATCGCTCCCGAGAAGGTGCTGCGACCAAACAGCGCACTCTGTGGCCCCTTGATCACCTCGACGCGCTCGATGTCATCGAAGGTCAGCGATTGCGCGCCACCGAAGAGGTAGACGCCGTCGACGAACACGCCACCCAGTTGTTCGAGGGGATCATTGCGCGGAATGGTCATGCCGCGGAAGCGCAAGGCCGGCGTCACCCGAGATGAACTGAAGGTCACCTGCGGCGTGTAGAAAAATCCCGGTGCGACCTGCGCGAGATCCGAAATATCCCGCAGATTCGCGTTGCGGATCTCGTTGGCGCCGAGTGAGGTGATCGACAGTGGCGCATCGTAGAGGCTCTCCTCGCGCGATCGCGCAGTAACGAGGACCTCTTCGAGCAGACCCTCTCTTGCCGACTCGGCGTTGGCCTGTTCGGTGGCCTGCGGCGCTGCCATGCCGCCGACTGAACACAACGATGCGACGATGGCGCACACGGACACGCGCAACGCGCGGGATGAGTCCCGACCAATCTTCATCTCTTGACCTCCTCGACGGTATTGATGAGTCTGCAGCGTGGCGCCGCAGCCTGCGATATTTTACCCGCCGTTTGCAGCGCTGGCCACAACGAGCTGCAGCGCTGTCCGAAATCAACCGGAGAAGATTGTGCCGATTGCGATCGCCTTGGAGTTGACCCGCTTTCGTGGACACCTCACCGTTGGAGTTGGAGGGATACACGATGGCAGACAAAGCGATCCGGTATACGCCGGAGTTCAAGCGACAGATGGTCGGGCTGGTGAGATCC
>Ga0078894_10002718_pt1 | contig 13383 bp, 12 predicted proteins | sample LauGreSu1BDMLBSD_2_FD_67506 | JGI IMG/M metagenome (GOLD analysis project Ga0078894, IMG submission 67506) | Freshwater lake microbial communities from Lake Michigan, USA - Su13.BD.MLB.SD (version 4) (version 4) | ecosystem: Environmental > Aquatic > Freshwater > Lake | place: Lake Michigan...
AAGCCTCGCATTGTAGCAAAAAAAATGCAGCTTTTCGAGGGCTCTAGGCTTTTGTTGGCACAGGGTTGTTGAAGCGTGGTTTCACTGTGAAAACATACCTCGGAGGATCGATTTGCATTGATCATTTTGCAAGCTAAACACAACTCAAATAGAACCAAGCCGAACGTCCAGATTCTTGACGCTTAGGGTGCTCTGGCCGGTATCAGACCGTCCAGACTCTGGACGCTTGGTTTGCTCTGGACGGTACGGGTGCTCTGGACGCTTGCGCTGCTCTGGACGGGTAGGGGGTGTCCAGAGTAAATGCAAGTGTGAAGGTATAGATTGGTTCGACTTCAGGTGGGCCCACCACTTTAAAAGCCACTGATTTCTGTCAGTGGCTTTTTTCACATGGCCGCTCGATAACTTTTAGGGAAACTGAACGAACTGACAAGTTATTGATTATGTGCTCTTGACTTAATTCACGATATGGTTAACTATGTGAGGTATGAGTGTTCAAAAACCTTCACAAATCCCCAAGACGCGAGACGCTGAAAGGTCTCGCTCAGTCATCCTGAAAGCAGCGTCAGAAGAGTTCTCTCTATTCGGTCTGGGTGGCGCACGAATTGACCGAATTGCGGAGCGCTCAGGTCTCAATAAAAGGTTAATTTACTATTATTTTTCTGATAAGGATCAGTTGTTTCAAGCGGTGCTTGAAGCGGCCTATGGAAAAATCAGAGAAAGCGAAAAAGACCTTAACTTAGAGGCACTAAAACCTGCGGCAGCAATCAGAAAATTGGTTGAATTTACGTGGAACTATTATTTAGAAAATCCTGAGTTCTTAACGATATTGAACAGTGCAAACCTTCATAAAGGACGTCACATCCAAGAATCTAATCATGCCAGAGCATTGAACTCGCCATTGATTGAATTGTTGGGTGAAATTCTTGAAAAAGGCCGAATTTCAGGAGAGTTCAGAGGGGGTATCGATCCGGTTCAGTTGTACATCTCAATTGCAGGACTCTCTTATTTTTACCTTTCAAATAACTCAACCTTATCTATTATTTTTGGCAAAGGTTTGATGAACCCAAAAGCTAAAAGTGAAAGGCTTTCACACATGTGCGAGGTGATCTTAGGGTATGTCCTTAGGAACTAAAGCTTCTTAAATATTGACTTTGTGTCGACAACTCATATAGTTCACCAAATGGTTAATTAGTTTCTCGTTTATCGCACCAATTCAAGGAGAGTTAAGCATGGTCGCAGACAGTGAAAACGTAATCAATTTGAGTGACTCAGCGAAATTCATGTATCACCAGGTTGGACATCTGACTGTTCCAGGTGTTTTTGATGCAGAACAAATGAATGAGTTGGTGAGAGATATCGAGCAATGGGGTGAAGAATTTCTAGATGAGCTGCCAAGTGAAAAACGCAGTTGGTACATTGATGGCGGCATTAAGGGTAAAACCGTTTTACGTAAACTGGACAACCCGCATGCGCACCGTGCCAAAGTATTGAGCATTGCAAAAAACCCTAGACTTGTTGGATTGGTTGAGTCCTTGGTTGGAAAGGGTGTCTCCGTTTACTTTAGCCAAATATTTTTTAAGGGCCCAGAAGGCGGAGGGCCCAAGCCAGCGCATCAAGATAATTTTTATTTTGGTCCTACAGATATCAAGGGTGTGATCACTGCTTGGATTGCATTGGACGATTCGACTTTAGAGAATGGGTGTTTATATTTCGGTGATGGAACAAATCTGGGTCCTGTTTACCAACATATAGCACCTAAAGATGAGCCCTACAACTTGCAGTTGCCATCTGAAATTTTAAATTTGCAACCAATGTCTCCTGCGCCAGTCCCAAAGGGTGGAGTGTCGTTTCACCATGGCAACACATTTCATCAAAGTAGTAGCAACTTATCGACCAAGTGGCGAAGAGCATGTGCGTTGCATTTCGTGCGCAACGATGTTGAATTTGCGAATCCAGCCTTGCCATACGACCATGGGTTGAAAAGAATAATTACAAGCTGATGACTATGAATAAAATCTTGAATTCAGGTTGGGTAAGACCTTTTTTATTAATTGTTGTGATGTTAATTTTGTGGGACTTGGCCATCCGTTTTTTTAATGTACCTGCTTATCTTGTTCCAACGCCATTCAGCGTTGTAGAGCAGTTATGGAAAGAATGGCCCATGTTGTTGAAAGAGGTTGGCCCCACAACTTGGGCAACTTTGGGTGGCTTTGCTCTATCAGTTTTAGTTGGCGTACCTATTGCAATGTTGATTGCCTATTCAAAGCTGGTTGAGAGTTATGTTTATCCTTTGTTAGTTTTCTCTCAATCTGTGCCGAAAATTGCCGTTGCGCCGTTATTTGTGGTCTGGTTTGGCTTTGGAATTATTCCCAAAATCATTGTCGCGTTTTTACTTGGTTTTTTTCCTGTTGTTGTTTCAACGGTGATGGGTTTTAAATCAGTTGAACAAGACATGATTGATCTCGCTAGATCAATGGGCAGTACAAGACTACAAATGTTTTTCAAAATCAATTTGCCTCAGGCCCTTCCAGCAATTTTTTCTGGCATGAAAGTGTCAGTTACTTTGGCAGTTGTTGGCGCCGTGGTTGGTGAATTTGTTGGATCTAATTCTGGAATTGGTTATGTTTTGCAAAAAGCAAATGGTAACTTTGATCTTCCATTGATGTTTGCGGCTCTGGTGGTTTTGTCAATGATGGGTGTAATTTTATTTGCACTCATTGATTTTTTAGAGAGTTTAATGATCCCATGGCATGCATCTCAAAGAAATGATCATTTAGTTAGTTCGTAATGTTTCGATTTCACTCACCTTTCAACTCAACTTAGGAGACTTTTTATGAAAAGAAGAAATCTAGCCCTGACAACTCTCAGTGCAGTTGCGCTTTCGCTTCTGAGCTGTGTGGCAAATGCACAGCCTAAAGAGAAAGTATCGCTGATGCTCAACTGGTATTTGTACAGCGAACACGCGCCATTCTTTTTGGGTAAAGAGAAGGGGTTTTTCGATGCCGAAGGAATTGATTTAGACATTCAAGAAGGACGAGGTTCAGGTCCCACGATTCAAGCAGTTGCTGCAAAGTCAGTACCATTTGGATACGCCGACGTCAGCACAATGATCAAGGTGGCCTCAAAAGGCGCACCCGTTAAAGCAGTCGGTGTAGCACTTCAAAAGAGTCCTATGTCGGTAATGGGTCTTTCAGAAAGAAACATTAAAAAGCCAGAAGACATTAAGGGCAAGATTGTTGCTATGACGCCGGGTGACTCGATGTCTCAAATATGGCCTCTTTTTCTAAAGAAGACAGGATTGAAAGAGGGAGATTACAAAGTTGTTTCAGGTGATGGTCAGACAAAGCTAAATGCTGTGATCAATGGTCAAGCCGATTTACTGCTTGGTTATCTCATGGACCAAAACATCAAAATTCAAGATGCGACTAAAAAACCTGTCACTGTGATTCCATTTGCAGATTACGGCATCAACATGGTGGTCTCTGGAATCATTGCGCACAAAGACATGCTCAAAGAAAAACCAGATTTAGTGAAGAAATTCATGCGCGCGGCAACACGATCGTTTGAAGAAGCAACAAAAAATCCTGAAGCAGCAGTTGATGCGATGTTAAAAGCAAATGCAAAAGCAGGTCAAAGAGACTCCTTAATTGTTGGCTTAAAACTAACGACGCCTCTTTACCACACACCTGAAACGGCGAAATTGCGTCCTTTCCGTGTTTCACCAAAAGACATGAACGACTCTTTTGCCTTGTTACTCGAATATGGTGGTTTGGAAAAGTCTGCTGGCAAAGCCGATGATTACTACACCAACGAATTCTTGCCTTAAGTTGCAGCAATCAACAGACTGCTTTGCAGTCTGTTGAACTGACTGAATTGAATAAATTTGATTTTTTAAGTTAATTAATGAATTACAAAATTGACACCGTGAACTCACGAAAATTAATTGAATTAGAAAATGTTACAAAAATTTACCAAACTAATGACGGGCCAGTTGAGTCTTTAAAGCCCCTCTCATTTCATATCAATGAAGGTGAGTTTGTATCGGTTGTTGGACCTTCAGGCTGTGGAAAGAGCACTTTACTTAAATTGGTAGCTGGGCTATTGCCCATTAGCGGTGGTAATTTAAAACTTGCTGGTAAAAACATCGATGGCCCACAAAAAAATGTTGGAATCGTTTTTCAAAGCGCAGTGCTCCTTGCTTGGCGTAACGTTTTAGATAATATTCTTTTACAAGCTGAAATTCGCCATATGCCAATGGAGCCATCGAAGGCTAGAGCGCTGCAACTCATCAAAATGGCGGGATTGACAGGATTTGAGAAAAAATTTCCTTGGCAGTTGTCAGGTGGCATGCAACAGCGTGCCTCTATTTGCAGAGCACTACTTCATGACCCAGAAGTATTGCTAATGGACGAGCCTTTTGGCGCGCTAGATGCGATGACCAGAGAAAAAATGAACATGGAGTTGCAGCGTATTTGGCTCGAATCAAAGAAAACTGTATTGCTTATAACACACAGTATTCCGGAGGCTGTTTTCTTGTCGGATCGAGTCATTGTGATGAGTGAAAGACCCGGAAAAATTGATGCAATTTACGACATTAAATTGAAGCGGACCTTGGACTCACCTCGCTCCTTGGATGTCATGTCCTCGATGGAGTTTGTTCAATACGCTAAACAGATTAGGGCACATTTTTATTCTCAAGGATCATTGGATCATTAAGACTCGATTGGTTTTATGAATTCGCAATTTCCCCTGTTCAAGCTGATCGATGTAGAAATATATGAGCGACCTGTTTTATTGCGCTTGCCTTTTAGATTTGGCGTAGTCACACTAACCCAGTGCCCGCAAGCTTTTGTTCGCGTAAGAATAGAGACGGTTAAAGGTAAAGTTTTTGAAGGTGTCTCAGCGGAAATGATGGCCCCAAAATGGTTTGATAAAAACCTTGTCTTGACAAACGAAGATAACTTTAACCAATTAAGACATGTATTGCTTCTAGCTCGCGATGCATATCTCGCGAATAGTACTTTAAGTACAGCATTTGATTTCTTTGCCGCAAACTACGCTGATCTTCAGCTGCAGTCCGCAAAGTTTGGCTATAACGCACTGCTTGCCAATTATGGCCCTGCGCTAATTGATCGAGCCATCCTGGATGCGCTATGCATTTCAGAACAATGCTCTGTTTACGAGGTAATTCGTCAAAATAAGGTTGGGATTGAAAGTGAATCTCAACCATTTGTCACAAATTTTTCAAATTTACATATTGAAAATTTTTTGGCTGAATTAAAGCCTTCAAGTTTCATCGCAGCGCGGCATACCATTGGAATGGTTGATCCAATTACCCGAAGCGATATCAAAGTATCAGTCAATGACGGCTTACCTGAATCTTTAGACCAAGTGGTTGAAAAATATGGACATACATTTTTCAAGCTGAAAGTAGGCGGAAATTTGCGCGAAGATTTAGAGCGTTTGAAAGCAATTGCTTCCGTTTTAGATCTATCAAAGGATCCTTACTTTGCATCCCTTGATGGCAACGAGCAATATGAAAATGTCAATCAAATTGCTGAATTGGTTTCCCATATGCGTGAAACGCCAGAACTAAATCGGTTGACTTCCTCCATTCTCTTCATTGAACAGCCAATTAATCGTCAATCTGCTTTGTCGGCCGATGTTCGTTCTAGCAAACTTAATTTGCCTGTCATCATTGATGAGTCTGACGATTCACTTGACAGTTTCTTGTTGGCCAAAAACTGTGGGTACGCTGGCATTTCTAGCAAAAGTTGTAAGGGAATTTACAAGTCAATCCTAAATGGTGCTAGATGTCGTCGTTGGAATGAAGCAGGAAATGCGTTCAATTATTTCATGACTGGTGAGGACCTGACAACTCAAGCCGGTATTTCAGTTCAACAAGATCTGGCGCTTGTGAACTTACTTGGCATTCAACACGTCGAAAGAAATGGTCATCACTATGTGAATGGCATGGCTGCTTTGTCTGAATCAGAGCAAGCTGCTTTTTTGCATGCTCATTCAGGCCTCTATGAGAAATCGCATGGTGCAGTTCGCTTAAAAATACTGAACGGCAAAATTGACTTGAGATCACTTGACTGCGCTGGATTTGCGACAAATGCAAAACCCGAATTTAAGTCTATGCAAGTACTTAATTTTCAATCATTCGACTGAAAGGCATCGAAGAAATATGACAACACAAAGACTTGGCATCATCATGCACGGCGTCACTGGGCGCATGGGTATGAATCAACACTTGATTCGTTCTATCGTAGCCATTCGCAATCAAGGGGGTGTCACCCTGTCAAATGGCACCAAGGTGATGCCCGATCCCATTTTGATTGGCCGCAATTCTGAAAAAATTGAAGCCTTGGCTAAAGCCAATGGCATCACGCGTTTCGGCACAGACCTCGAAAAAGCGCTGGCCAACAAAGACGACACCGTTTTCTTCGATGCTGGTACAACCCAAATGCGCCCCACCTTGCTGGCCAAAGCCATTCAAGCGGGCAAGCATGTGTATTGTGAAAAACCCATCGCCACCAATCTGAACGAAGCCGTAGAAATTGCGCGCCTCGCAGAAAAGTCGGGCGTGAAGCATGGCGCTGTTCAAGACAAGTTGTTCTTGCCTGGCCTGCGCAAACTCGACATGCTCAGAAAAGCAGGTTTTTTTGGCAAGATGCTCAGTGTTCGAATTGAGTTTGGCTACTGGGTGTTTGAGGGCGACTTGCAGCCTATTCAGCGACCCAGTTGGAACTACCGCAAAGAGGACGGTGGTGGCATTATTCTCGACATGGTGTGTCATTGGCGTTATGTACTCGACAACCTGTTTGGTGAAGTTCAATCGGTGTCTTGCTTAGGTGCCACACACATTCCCACGCGATGGGACGAGGCCAACAAGCCCTACGAATGTACAGCCGATGACGCAGCCTATGCCACCTTTCAGCTTAAAGGCCATCAAGGCGAGCGTGTGGTGGCACAAGTGAACAGTTCATGGACCACACGTGTAAATCGTGAAGATTTGGTCACCTTCCATGTGGATGGTACGCATGGCTCGGCGGTTGCAGGACTACAAGCTTGCAAGGCGCAAAGCAGAGTCAGTACGCCACGCCCTGTTTGGAATCCTGACGTGAAGCAAACCATGACGTTCACAGACCAGTGGCAAGAGGTGCCCGATACGCAGTTCTACGACAATGGTTTCAAAATTCAGTGGGAACACTTTATTCGGCACATTGTAGAAAACGAACCGTATCGCTGGACTTTGCCCGAAGGTGCCAAGGGTGTTCAGTTGGTGGAGGCGGCCTTGCAGTCTTGGCAAGAGCGTCGTTGGGTTGACGTAGCGCCCCTCAAAATTTAAGGCGCAGCATGACTCAACGCATTCAATTACCCAACGCGTATGGCCAACTGGAGGCGTATGCCCTGGTGGGCACTGCACCCGTTAAACCCAAGTTGGGTGTGAAGTTCAATCGAATTGCTTATTCAGCAGCTCACGTGGTGTCCAATCCTTTGGTGCCACACGAGCCGTGGTTAGATTGCGCCGTTGACTGGGATTCCACCATTGCCTACAGGAAAAATCTGTGGAAATTGGGCCTGGGTGTGGCAGAAGCCATGGACACAGCACAGCGAGGCATGGGCTTGGATTGGCCCACATCGCTCACGCTTATTGAACGTTCTATTGACGCATCTAAAGATGTGCCCGGCGCATTTCTGGCTTCCGGATGTGGCACTGATCATTTAAATTTAGAAAGCGTAACCACTGTAGACGAGGTGATTGCTGCATATGAATTTCAAATGGAAGCCATTGAAAAGTTAGGCGGCAAGCTCATCATCATGGCTAGCCGTGCCTTGGCCAGAGTGGCTAAATCGCCTGCCGATTACGAGCGCGTTTACGACAGAATTTTGAGTCAAGCCAAACAGCCCGTTCTGCTGCATTGGCTCGGCGATATGTTTGACCCGGCCTTGACTGGATATTGGGGCAATAAAGACACTGACAAGGCCATGGATACGGCTCTGGGCATCATTCAAGCGCATGCCGACAAAGTGGATGGCATCAAAATATCTTTGCTAGATAAAGACAAAGAAATTCAGATGCGTCGGCGCTTACCCGCCAGTGTTCGCATGTACACCGGTGATGATTTCAACTACGCCGAATTGATTGCGGGCGATAGCAAGGGTGAACACTTGGTTCATGGCCAAAGCGATGCTCTATTGGGAATTTTTGATGCCATTGCACCTGCAGCCAGTGCTGCCTTGGGCGAGTTGGCTCAAGGCAATTTAGAAAAGTTTCACGCTATCTTGGGGCCCACCGTGCCTTTGTCGCGCCATATTTTCAAAGCGCCAACACGCTTTTATAAGACTGGTGTGGTCTTCATGGCCTGGCTCAATGGCCACCAAAAACATTTCACGATGGTGGGCGGGCAACAGAGCACCCGTTCTGTGATTCATTTGGCTGAACTGTTTAAATTGGCCGATGCCGCCAATTTGTTGGAGCAGCCTGATTTGGCCGTGCACCGCCTGAAAACAATGCTGGCAATGCACGGTATTGAATAAAAATAAATCATGCGAGATTTCAAACAGAACCATGATTGGCTGTCTATCAACACCGCAACAGTCAGAAAAAGCCGAGGCCAAGATCTGCCATTGACAGACATCATTGAGGCCTGTGTGCGCCGAGACATCCAAGCCATTTCACCATGGCGTGATCAGGTTGCTGCTGTTGGATTAGACACCGTTTCCAAGTTGGTCAAAACACATGGCTTGAAACTGTCAGGCTATTGCCGCGGCGGTATGTTTCCTGCTGCCACTGCAGCGGGCATACAAGCTGCAGATGCCGACAACCGCCAGGCAGTTGATGAAGCCTGCGAACTTAATGCACCTTGTTTGGTGCTGGTGGTAGGGGGCTTACCTGGCGCATTGTCCGGACAAGCTACTCATAAAAACATACATCAATCACGCAATCAGGTATTTGAGGGCATTGAAAAATTATTGGCCTATGCCAAGTCGTGCAACATGCCCTTGGCCATTGAGCCGCTGCATCCCATGTATGCCGCAGACCGTGCGTGCATAAATACTCTAGAGCAAGCCTTGGATGTGTGCGACAAACTAGACCCTGCAAATTCTGGCGCTTTGGGTGTGGCTTTAGACGTGTACCACGTGTGGTGGGACCCCAAACTTCAACAGCAAATTGAACGCGCTGGCCAAAAACGATTGTTGGCCTTCCATGTCTGTGATTGGCTCACGCCCACACGAGATTTGCTCAACGACCGCGGCATGATGGGCGACGGGGTTATCGATATTCCAAAAATCCGGGGCTGGGTTGAGGCACAAGGCTTTAATGGCTTTAGTGAGGTGGAGATCTTTTCTACAGAGAATTGGTGGCAAAGAGACCATTCTGAGGTGCTTGAGACCTGCATTGCAAGGCATCGGAGATCTGTTTAAGTTACTTACAGCGGCGCCCAAGGGCCTTTAGCCCAGTTGGTTAGAGTAGAGGACTCATATTTTTCAAATGTGCCTTACAGGTGGAAACTGTGTAAGGGATTGTGTCAAAGTCGGTGAAAGCTAAGTGCAGTGATGCTAAACATAACGAAGGCTTAGTATGAAAAACAAACCGTATGAATTTGTTCGATTTTCGAACCTAAATGGCATCCCATGTCCTTGTGGGACAGCTCGACGGGCCTTTTCAGAAACGGAAGATTTTCCGGGAACCATTCACGTGACCGAAATATCCACTGACTCTCGCGTCCATTACCATCAAAAATTGACTGAAACATACTATTTTCTGGAGTGCAACTTGGGGGCCAAGATGCAGCTAAATGATGAGTTAATCGATGTTCAGTCAGGTGATTGCATTTTAATCAGACCAGGCACCCGACACAGGGCTATTGGGCAGATGAAGGTATTGATCGTCGTATTTCCAAAGTTTGACGTGTCAGATGAATGGTTTGATTGAACTGATTGTCCGACTTCAACGTGTGTTAAATAAAAGTGGGCCCGGTTCGACTCCGTGTCCGGGAACATAGTGTCCAGAGTCTGGACGCTTTTGCGCGGTGTTGAATCAACTTGTACGTCAGTGAGCGGCAGATCAGATAGATTGGTCCTCCGGAAAAATGGTAAGTTTTTTTACGAGGGTTTTTACGCAAACTGTCGATTTATCAAAGGTGCATACTGGCCGTAGGTTGATTGGATGCCTATCCCTTCTTAGATGTTTTTCCGCTTTACACCTGCAACACAAGGTATTGAATGAGACAAACCTCAAGGCGACAACAGCACTGAATATCAAACAGAAATAAGCCCAAATGGAAACCACTCGTAACCCAGAAGCACTTAAGAGCTGCTTGGCCTCAGGGATGCTCTCTTTTCCTCTAACCGATTTCGACGCCGCTGGAGAATTCGACTCCACTTCATTTGCTAATCGCATCGAGTGGCTCGGTGGCTATGGCGCGAAGGCACTTTTCGCCGCTGGCGGTGCGGGTGAATTCTTCTCGCTCACAGCCCCTGAATATTGCGCTGTGGTGGCTCAGGCCGTGGCTAGCTCCCGCAACGCTGTGCCGATCATTGCCGCTACTGGTTATGGAACCAAGATGGCCATAGCCCTGGCCAGTGAGGCGCAGCATCTTGGCGCTGACGGTCTTCTACTGCTTCCTCCTTACCTAACGGAGTCCTCCCAGCAAGGCCTGAAGGACCACATCACTGCGGTTTGCCGTTCGACTCGACTTGGCGTGGTCGTCTATAACCGTGCCAATATGCGCCTCAAAGCGGAAACGCTGCAGCAGATCGCAGACGATTGCCCAAACCTAATCGGATTTAAGGACGGTGTTGGTGACATCGAAGAGATTCTCAAAATCAAGGCCCTGCTTGGCGACCGTTTGGCTTATATCAACGGGATGCCAACCGCCGAGATCTTCGCCGGTGCCTTCGGTGGAATGGGCATTTCAGTTTATTCCTCAGCGATCTTCAATTTCATCCCCCGAAGTGCAATGGACTTCAATCGGGCGATCTTGGCCGATGATCACGCTGCAGTTCAACAGTTCACTCGTGACTTCCTCGTACCTTATGGACTGCTTCGCTCGCGCCAGCCTGGCTACGCTGTAAGCATGATCAAGGCAGGGGCGCATATCGTCGGACGCAGCGCCGGCCGTGTACGCCCGCCGCTGTCGGATGTAACGCCATTCGAGTATGCCGAATTGGCAACCCTAATTGAACGGCTCGGCCCGCAGGATTAAGTTTCCCTTGGGATAGTTGATAGAAAAGATTGTTGGGGCAACATTCAAAAAATTGTTAGCGTTGCATGGTCTCTGCTAAATTCAGTTATCAGTCCAGCCTTCTACTAGTTGTTGCCCGAGGGTTTGCCCCTTTGTCAATGATTGACTGGTGATTCAAAATCTGCCATCTACTTCGCTTAACCACTTAACTAGGACGTCTTATGTTCAAACTTATCGCTTGCGGCATGACCGCACTTTGGCTCGTTATGGCAATGCCTGCTATGGCCCAAAGCGGCGCGGGCGCCTATCCCAGCAAGCCTATAAAAATCATAGTTCCTTTTCCTGCGGGTGGAACATCGGACGTTCTTGCTAGGTTGTTAGGTCAAAAAATGACCGAAGCATGGGGTCAGTCGGTTGTGGTTGAAAATCGTCCCGGCGCTAGCGGTAATCTTGGTGCCGATGCAGGCGCAAAGTCTGCTCCAGATGGTTACACATTGGTGTTGATGGATGTAGGCAACCTGGTTATCAGTCCTGCACTTTACAAACTTCCATTTAACGTATTGACCGACTTTGCTCCAGTGGCCATGGTTGGCTACTCCCCCCACCTGTTGCTGGTCAGCACCAAAATTCCTGCAAACAGTACCAGTGAATTGGTGGCTTATGCCAAAGCTCAAAACGGCAAAGTCAATTTTGCTGCGGCTGCTGGCATGGGAAGTGCAGTCCACATAGCAGGAGTTGTTTTTGCACAGCGCAGCGGCATTCAATGGGGTTATGTACCTTACAAAGGCGGTGCGCAAGCCATGACTGACTTGATTGGCGGGCAAGTTGATGTAGCCTTCAATGGCATGGTGGCCAGCTACCCGCATGTCAAATCAGGCAAGATAAAGTTACTGGCGGTCTCCAGTGCCAAGCGCAACTCGCAGTTGGGCGACACCCCCACGGTTGGTGAAACTCTGCCCGGCTTCCTGACCGGTAGCTGGCAAGGTTTGTTGGCTCCAGCTGGTACGCCCAAGGCCATTGTGGATAAGCTCAATGCTGAAGTGGCGCGAATTGTGGCACTGCCAGATATCAAGGAGCGGTTGGTCGTTTTGGGGGCTGAGCCAAACAATATGTCGCCTGAACAATTCGGCAGCTGGCTGAAAGCTGAAATTCCCGCTATGGCCAAAATCGTCAAGGATGAAAAAATTACAGTCGATTGATTAGACGTCTGTGTAAGCCACCACACAGAAACTTAATTGCAAGTTTTTCATTCCCCTAATTTTGTAGACACTCTTCACAAGCTACGGCAATTTCACGTCTCTTTAACTCGAGGGGACTGAGTTGCCTTCGATACCGACTCGCTCTGGGCAGGTAAGGGGTGTCCAGAGTCTGGACGCTATCTGATGCGTAATCAGTGAGATTATTAACTGGAATTGCAGGTCACTGTTAGCAAGACTTTAGGTAAGTAAACGCTTTAATCTATCGTCAGCCCATTAGTTTTAATGAGTTCTGCGAATTTCTGAGTCTCATCCTGAATGAATTTGCGAAATGCCTCGGGGCTTGTTGGCTTGGGCGAGAACTCCTGAGTTGCAAGCTTCAGCTTCACATTGGGTGAATCCAAGACGCTCAAGACTTCTTTGTTTATGAAACTCACAACATTGGCGGGAGTTCCTGCTGGTGCCAACAGACCTAGCCACGTAAGTGCTTCAAAGCCAGGAATTCCAGACTCAGACAGTGTTGGCAAATCTGGTCTTAGTTTTGACCTTGTTTGACTTGTCACAGCCAGTGCTTTTGCTTGGCCATTGTTCGAAATTGCAAATGCTGTAGCAGCATTGTCAAATTGCATGTCAATTTGATTGCCTGCAAGATCAGCAAGCGACTGACTGCTACCTTTGTAGGGCACATGAACAGCTTTACCGTTGATGCGATTCAGCATCATGAGTGTTGTCAAATGCTGAGACGTTCCCATGCCACTGGTGCCATAAGAAACCGCATCAGGTTTCGATTTGATAATGCCAATCAATTCTTGAACATTTTTTGCCCCCGATTTGTTACTTGCTAACAGAACCAGTGGTGTGTCTGCAAGTTGTGTAATCGGCGCGAAATCTTTGTCAACGTTGTAGCTTAATTTTTTAATCAGATTAGGGTTAACTGACAAAGCAGTTTGCGTTCCCAAAAGCAATGTGTAGCCATCTGCTTTGGCGCG
>Ga0078894_10002719_pt1 | contig 13381 bp, 10 predicted proteins | sample LauGreSu1BDMLBSD_2_FD_67506 | JGI IMG/M metagenome (GOLD analysis project Ga0078894, IMG submission 67506) | Freshwater lake microbial communities from Lake Michigan, USA - Su13.BD.MLB.SD (version 4) (version 4) | ecosystem: Environmental > Aquatic > Freshwater > Lake | place: Lake Michigan...
TTCGTAAGCAGACTCATCATAAGCGGTGTTACACCATTCAGCAACGTTACCAGCCATGTTGTACAATCCCCAACCGTTCGGAGAATAAGACCCAATTGGAACAGTATGAACACCGTTATCATCTGGATAGTCACCACGCATTGGCTTAAAGTTAGCTAAAGGACAACCTAAGTAATTTCTTACATAAGGACCACCCCATGGATATTCTTCATTCGCTAATCCACCGCGAGAAGCATATTCCCATTCAGCTTCTGAAGGCAATCTGAATCTTTGAACGAAAGTTTCTCCATTTTGCTGTTTCCACTCATTTAAGATTTGAGTTCTCCATGCGCAGAAAGCTTGACATTGACCCCAAGTTACACCTACTACAGGATAGTCGTCGTAAGCTGGGTGCCAGAAATAAGTTTCAGTTAAATGTGTATTGTTCGAGTATGTGAAATCATGCGCCCAAACCAAAGTATCTGGATAAACATTGATTTCCTCTTCAATGATAAACTGAGATCTGTTATCATTTACCTTGATGTCGTGCAATTGATTTAAGCTGTTTGGCTGATTCAACGCAGTGGTACGATTTCCCGCTTTCTTTGCAGCACCTTGAAAATCAATCCACCAGTATCTGTACATCAACTTCTTGGTATCTAACTCCCAACGATCGTAGAACTTATTAGTTCCTGTGTAATAGAATCCGTCTCCATCAGCAGCAACGATGTCGAAAACTTCATCGTTCTCCATGTCGATTTCAGTTTCCCAATCTAGCTTGTACTCCTTATTAATGTAGCGAGACATTTCACGACCGTCTTCACGTTCAGCGATTTTAAATCCTTCGATATCGTTTTCAGCAAGCTTGTCTCTCATCAGAGAGTCGCGCACCCAATAAACGAATTGGCGATATTCATTGTTAGAGATTTCATGCTGATCCATGTAGAATGCAGAAACAGTAACCGTTTTAGATTTAACTGTCATTCCGCCCACAAGGTCGCGGTCATTGTTACCCATGGTAAAGGAACCGAAATGAATATAATTCATACCGTAAGGATTCACTTGAACCCATTCCTCGCGAGGGTAAACACCTACTAGTTCTCCAGCTGGTCCAGGATAACATCCTACAAGCAACGAAGACACTAATGCGAAAAACAAAATTGATTTTTTCATGACTTCCTAAATTAATGAGTTAAACTCTGTTGGGTTAAGTCTAACGTATATATAACTGCGTTGGGTTTCATTTTATTGTTACAACAATCGAGGATCACCCGAAATTCTGCGAATTGGAGTTTTTCCTAGATTAAATTCATATGTTACAAAGAACTCGTGTGATCCCGCACTATAGTCTTTAATTGTACTAAGCGTAACATCATATGAGTATCCCATTTTAATTCCGTGTGTGTATGTGTAACGACCTTGTTGCTGGGTAGCCAAAGCCATTTGCATACCTGCCATTGGAGCAATTGCATCTCCCGGACGGAATGCCAAACCTCCCCACAATAAGTTGTTCCACAAGACATTTGCATTTACGTCAATTGCAGGAGAAGCGTTCATATCAGACTTCACTAAAAGGTTTGAACGAACAACCAAACCATTATTCAAATCATAGTTGTATCCTCCCATGAGGTAAAAATGACGTGCAGTTGCAAAACCCAAATTGGCTAAATCCGTTGCTGGTAAATGCGTTGCACTTATACCTGCGTAAAACTTGTCTTTTTGATAAAACATTAAACCAACATTCGCGTCAAAACCACCCTGAGAAAGACCAGTTGTCGGAATATTTGGATCTGTAGGATCAATTGCAACCCAGTTGGTACCTAATGTCTTTGAAACCATTCCCACTTGAAATCCTGCAGAAAGGATATTGTTTCCAATTGGTAAATGGTAAGATCCTGATAGTCTTAAGAATTTATTTTGCTCCTGACCTAAAACTTCAGTCATAGCGGACAAACCTAGACCAACTGTTCTTCCGGCAGCCTTAACGTATCCGTTGTAATTGAATAAATATGTTTTAGGGTCACGGTCAAATCCATCCCACTGGTCACGATGAAATGCTTGGATTTGATGCATGTTATCAATTCCCGCCGCAGCTGGATTGAAAGAAATCTTATCAAACATCCACATTGAAAATTGAGGATCTTGCTGAGCATTTACAGCACTTGTAAGAGAAAACGCTAGGAGAAGAAAATACAGTTTTTTCATCGTTTGTTTCTTTCGTTTAACACTGAAAAACCCCAAAGCGGGATGTAACAGAGTTTGCTAAAATAGAAAATCTATTTAAAAAAACAAAAAAAACAACCGAAATTCAATGTTCACTAAAAGATAAACCACTAAGGCCCTATGATTTTCAGCACGATAGAGTCAAAAAAGAGAGCCGCTTATTCTTGGAAGCCTAAATGATTGCTAAACGAGTTTTTGGAAAGTTCTCCACCATCGGTCTGGCATCTCCTGCTGTGAAGCCATTATATAATCCGAATATGTGCAGGGCACCACGTGATTCCTCTCTTGCTTCTCGCCTGACCCCGCCGGATAAGCCACTTCCAACCACCAACGATTAGTAAGAGGACTTTTATAGAACACCAACTCATCTCCTGAATCGGTTAGCAACACAATAAACTTTTCGTATTCTGAAAGTGATGCAACTGGATAATCACCTCTTCGTGCATGGTAACCGTCAATGAAACACCAAATCAGCTGAGCCATAAGCTTAGCCGACTGCCCGTTGTCATCTAAAGAAGGGTTGAATTCATAAAAACCAATACATGTCAATTTTTCGCTCATTCCAGCATACTTACACAATTGAGCGGCCTCATGTCCGAAAAAACCGTTGGGACCACTCTTTTTGGTCGACATAAATTCCGAATATCGGATTGAACTCAAATCAAAACTGAGTAAATCAGCATTGCGTATTACAGGCTCTGCAATGGCAATATCCTGCTGAATTTCACCTAACCTTACCGCATCGAAATACATCTTGGCCGTCAAATCAAGAAGTGCTTTGTCGGTTAAATATCGCTGATGCCCGAGATTAGAAAAATTAAATAAGTAATTCGGGCGATGCAGAATTATTCGATTCAAATATCCATCAGCGCTCGAGTCATCTGGACTAGATCCAAAATCTAATTTTGAATCGATGGTAACCAAATTTACCGTTTGTTCCATGGCCTCATATGCCTTGTAAGTGGCGTAAGTCAGGTCTTGTGTTCCACCTATGACAATTGGTACAATATTCAACTTCATACAAGCCGTGCAGACTTCAGACAAAGCGTAATAAGTGTCCTCAGGCGTCTCACCGGGAAGAATATTTCCTAAATCAACAATTTTTGAATAATCGTCGCAAGACAACAATTTATAGAGCTCTCTTCGAACATCGTCCGGGGCATTGGCCGCCCCCGAATTGTCCTCAGAATTTCGATCTTCACAGACACCAACAATTGCTATTTGCCTCTCATTCAAATCGTTTTCATCATCGAAATAAAAACGCGTTTGAGCACCTAGGGTGTTGTTCGCAAAGAAGCGATTCGAGCTATCGTGAAAAATACTCGGTGAGAGAAATACTGACAAATCCATGAGTACGAAACTACATGGATGAGTCAATCATTTTCCTTCCACTAAAAAATCATTTCAACAAAGGAATGTGATGATTCACATTTTACTTCTTCGGTGATTTTTTTGCAGCGGCTTTCTTGGCAGGTGCTTTCTTAGCTGCCGCTTTTTTCGCAGGAGCCTTTTTCGCTGGTGCTTTTTTCGGCGCAGGCTTTCTAGAAGCAGCCTTTTTCGTTGCTTGCTCCATCTGTTCCTCCATAATCTGCTGTGCATTAGCCCAAGAAATATCTTCAGCCTTCGCGCCTTTTGGAAGTTTGAAATTCAAGTTTCCTGATTTCAAATATGCCCCGAAGCGTCCATTAATGATTTGAACATTCTCGTCTTCAGTGAACGTTTTAAGAAGGTTTGCATTCACGCCATTGATTTTATCTTCAACGAGTTTGACTGCTCTTTCCAAATCAATGGTGAATGGATCATCGCCTTCCTTCACACGAAGTGAAGCGTAGGTAGATTTATATTTCACATACGGACCGAAACGACCAATTCCCACAACAATTTTTTCTCCGTTCCATTCACCTAGGTTACGTGGCATTTTGAATAAATCCAATGCTTCTTCCAAGGTTATGGTGTTGATACTTTGGTTTGGACGAAGCGAAGCGAATTTCTTCTCTTCTTCCTCAGCAGTTCCCAATTGAATCATTGGACCGAATCTTCCAATACGTGCAATGATTGGTTTTCCTGTAGCTGGATCGTCGCCTAAAAAACGCTCACCGGAAGCACGGGCGGCTTCGTTCATTGTCTTATTTACGTTCTCATGGAATGGATTGTAGAATGTGCGAAGCATTTTCTTCCAATCTAAATTTCCCTCAGCAATGATATCGAACTCTTCTTCGACATTTGCTGTAAAGGCATAGTCAAGAATCGACTTGAAATTTTCCACCAAGAAATCATTTACCACTCGCCCAATATCTGTTGGGAACAACTTCGCTCTTTCAGCTCCAGTATTCTCTGTTTTGGTCTCTGACGTAATGTTTTTATTCGCTAACGTGTAGACTGCGTAAGATCGAGGTTTACCTTCTAAATCTTGTTTCACAACATAGGTTCGAGCCTGAATTGTGCTGATCGTAGATGCATAGGTCGAAGGTCTTCCAATACCTAACTCTTCCATTTTCTTCACCAAACTTGCCTCGCTGTAGCGTGCAGGTTTCTGTGTGAATTTTTCTTGCGCCACCATGTTTCTCAAATCGAGAATCTGCCCCTCATGCAATGGAGGAAGAACGCCACTTTCGTCAGACTCTTCGTCGTCTGTGCCTTCAGCATACACCTTCAGGAAACCGTGGAATTTCACAACTTGACCCTTCGCAACTAGTGTTTCGGTTCGGGTTGAAATGTTCACATGTGCAGTAGTGTTTTCCAATTTCGCATCGGCCATCTGACTTGCCAATGTTCTCTTCCAAATTAAGTCGTAAAGCCTTTTCTCATTCGCGTCACCGTCTATGGATTTTACCGCCATGTCGGTTGGACGAATAGCTTCGTGTGCTTCTTGCGCACCTTTCTTCGATTTATAAACTCTAGGAAAAGCATACTCTTCACCGAAACTAGAAATAATCTCCTTATTCGCTGCATCCCTTGCGAAATCTGACAAGTTCATGCTGTCAGTTCTCATGTAGGTTATCTTTCCGCTTTCATATAATTTCTGTGCAACAGTCATAGTTGCCTTCACAGACATACCCAACTTTCTACCTGCTTCTTGCTGAAGGGTTGAAGTTGTAAATGGCGCCGCCGGCGTTCTTGTTCCTGGCTTCGTTTCCAATGAGGAAATCGCAAACTCTGCATTTTTACAATCTTCTAAAAATGCTTGAGCAGCTGTTCCGTCAGAAATTTTTCCATTTAAATCTGCTTTTAATACTGCATCAGTCAAATCGAACATGGCACGGATTCCGAAATAGGCAGATGCATTGAAGGCTTCTACCTCACGCTCTCTTTCCACAATTAATCTAACGGCAACGCTTTGCACACGGCCAGCGCTCAAAGAAGGTCCAACCTTTCTCCACAAGACTGGCGAAAGTTCAAAACCCACTATTCTATCTAAAATTCTTCTTGCTTGTTGAGCATTTACCAAGTCCATGTCTATGGTTCTTGGCTTTTCCATTGCCGCTAAGATTGCTTTCTTCGTAATCTCAGAAAATACAATACGCTTTGTTTTGCTTTCATCAATCTTCATTGCTTCCAACAAATGCCAAGAAATTGCTTCTCCCTCGCGGTCCTCATCCGTCGCTAACCAAACAAACTTATCATCTTTAATTGCGTCTTTCGCTAATTTCTTCAATTCACTAACCACCTTCTCCGAGTCAGGGTAAACTTCGTAAGTCACATCGAAATTTCCGTCAGCACTCACCGCAAAATTATTCTTTGGCAAATCACGAACGTGCCCTATACTCGCCTTAACGATGTAGTCACTTCCCAAATAACCTTCGATTGTTTTCGCCTTTGCAGGGGACTCTACTATAACAAGATTTTTAGCCATATTTTGTTTTTGAATTGCGGCAAAGGTATATGCATTTATTCGTTAGTCTCCAAATTGGTTATGCGATTATATATGCTATTTCTATAGAAATAGATTATTTTTGCACACTAATCAAAACAGCCAGACACTGTGGAAGAAAAACAAATTGACGAGACAAGACAGGGCGAATTTTTTGAAATTTCGACTCCCATAAATCAGAATGGCGCGCAAAAAAAACTGTTGCTCGAGAGTTACGGTTGCCAAATGAATTTTGCAGATTCTGAAATTGTAGCCTCTATTATGGCGCAAGAAGGATTCACCACAACACGCGATGTTGAAGAAGCAGATCTTGTGCTCCTAAACACTTGCGCCATTCGCGACAACGCAGAACAGCGCATTCGCGGAAGACTTGAATTTTTGAATTCAGTAAAGAAACGCAAACCTGAAATGGTTGTTGGCGTACTTGGCTGTATGGCCGAGCGTTTGCGAGAAAAACTCATGGAAGAAGAGAAACTCGTGGACATGGTGGTAGGTCCAGATGCCTACCGCGATTTACCTCGACTCGTTTCTCAGGTTGAACACGGAAGCAAAGCCATAAACGTTTTGCTTAGCCGTGAAGAAACGTACGCCGAAATTACCCCTGTTCGTTTAGACAGTAACGGTGTAACTGCGTTTATCTCAATTATGCGCGGATGCGACAACATGTGTTCCTTTTGTGTAGTTCCATTTACACGCGGAAGAGAACGTAGCCGCGATCCTAAAACCATTGTTGAAGAAGCAACAGATCTTTTCAATCGCGGCTATCGAGAGGTTACCCTTCTCGGTCAAAACGTAGATAGTTACAAATGGAACATCACAGCAAAAGGTGAAATCGTTGATCCAAATGAACCAACCGTAAATTTCGCTCAACTTCTTGCGGCTGTTGCAGAAGTTAGTCCAAGCCTGCGCGTTCGATTCTCTACCAGTCATCCGAAAGACATGACCGATGAAGTGCTTATCACCATGGCGAAATACGAAAACATCTGCGACTACATACACTTGCCTGTTCAAAGTGGAAACACAGATGTGTTGAAGCGCATGAACCGCGGGTATTCTCGCGAATGGTACCTCGATCGCATTGCAGCTATTCGCAAGTACATGCCTGAATGTGCAATTAGCACAGACGTGATTGCAGGCTTCTGCGATGAAACAGATTCTGAGCATGCAGATACGCTTTCGCTCATGGCTGAAGTGAAATACGACATGGCCTACATGTTCAAATATTCTGAAAGACCTCGAACCCTGGCCGAGAGAAAATTCGAAGACAATGTCTCGGAAGAAGTGAAAAGTAAACGCCTGAACGAAATAATAGACATGCACATGTCTTGTGTAGCAGAAAGAACAGCCGCACACGTAGGCAAGCGACATAAAGTCTTAGTTGAGGGCATTTCTAAAAAATCGCAAGAACACTTTTACGGACGCAATACGCAGAACGTCGTGGTCGTTTTTCCTAAAAAAGAAGCGAAAATTGGTCAATATGTGTGGGTAAATGCAATTTCTTCTACCGCAGTGACCTTAATCGGAGAAATCGAGACTTACATCGATTAATTTTTTAGGGTGACAGAATGTCACCTTGCGCTACCTTTGTTTAGTTCTTGACTAAACGGCAATTATGGAAATTCAATCAGTAAAAACACGCTATGGAATTATTGGCAATGCCCCTGCGCTAAATCGCGCATTGGATATTGCTATGCAGGTTGCCGCTACAAACATGTCTGTTTTAATTACAGGTGAAAGTGGTGTGGGGAAGGAAAGCATTCCGAAGATTATTCATCATTTAAGCTCAAGGAAACACGGACCTTATATCGCTGTGAACTGTGGAGCAATTCCGGAAGGGACAATCGACAGCGAATTATTCGGTCATGAAAAAGGCTCTTTTACTGGAGCCCATGAAAGCCGTAAAGGATATTTCGAAGAAGCCAATGAGGGGACTATATTTTTAGATGAAGTTGCTGAACTTCCTTTAGGAACGCAGGTGCGTCTGCTTCGCGTTTTGGAAACGGGTGAATTCATTCGTGTGGGTTCTTCCAAAGTTCAAAAAACCAATGTACGCGTGGTTGCTGCAACCAATGTGAATTTCGCGCAAGCCATTCAAAACGGAAAATTTCGTGACGATCTCTATTACCGTTTGAATCAGGTGCCCATCTTCATGCCTTCGTTGCGTGAAAGAGGCGCTGACATTGAGTTGTTGTTCAAAAAGTTCGCAACTGATTTTGCAGAGCGCTATCGCATTCCTGTTCTACAATTAACAGATTCTGGAGCCAATGCGTTAAGAGAATATCGCTGGCCGGGGAATATTCGCCAACTTAAAAACATTACTGAGCAGATTAGTATTCTAGAGACAGACCGCATTGTTTCGCCCGAGTTGCTGATTCGCTATTTACCGCAAGACATGGCTACGAACAAACCTGTTTACATGGGTGGAAATTCGGGCAATGACTTCAGCGAACGTGAGATTTTATATAAGGTCTTGTTCGACATGCGGAATGACCTCACCGATTTGAAAAAGCTAGTCTTGGGGATGATTCAAGGGGGAAGCAACTTCGTAAACTCGGATGAAAACGCGGCGCTTTTTCAAAAAGTTTTTCAAGCGGAAGAACATGAAAATTCAGATTTACCTGTTCGCGTCAATGCTCCAAGTAATATCATACATTTGGGAAGCGGAAGCAGCACGGATGAAGAGGAAGTTGAAGAATCACTTTCATTGAGTCAAACAGAAAAGGACTTAATTAAAAAGGCTCTTCAAAAACACAGAAACCGACGCAAATATGCCGCACAAGAACTTGGAATTTCAGAGCGCACCTTGTACAGAAAAATTAAGGAATACGATTTAGGAAAATGAAATTTAAACTCTTCGGATTACTGCTTGTAGTGCTTCTTTTCACTTCGTGTGAAATAAGATACTCCTTTAGTGGCGGGCAATTCAGCGGAGCAAAAACTTTTTCGGTTTCCTATTTAAAGCCTCAAACCGCTTTGGCTTCTCCAACTTACTCGCAACGATTAACGGAAGAACTAAAGGATGTCATGCTTTCTCAAAGTCCGCTTTCATTAAGTGAGACGAACGGTGATTTACAGTTTGAAGGAAGCGTAACAAATTATGTTGTGGCACCCATGGCCATTCAGAGCAATGAAACCGCTTCATTGACTCGCCTTTCCATTACTGTAAAAATAAAATACACGAATACACTCGAGCCAGATTTGAATTTCGAGAAATCATTCACGAAATTCGCGGACTTCTCTGCAACGGAAAGTTTGTTTGCGGTTCAGGAAGATTTATGGAAGCAGATCAACGATCAGCTTGCGCAAGAAATTTATAACGCTAGTGTAGGAAATTGGTAATGAAAAACACACCCTTCAATGAGCTTCTGAAGTCGCCACATTTGCTGGCTTCTATGCCTATTGAAGAATTGGAAGACATTACTAAAAACTATCCTTGGTTCAGTTTAGCTCATTCGTATTTAGCGAAAGCATATCAGGAAAATAAAAGTCACAAGACTTCCGGACAAATAGCATTAGCCTCTACCCTTCATTCCAATAGAAAATGGCTGTATGGTTTTTTGAAGGAGCCTATCCTTAAGAAGCAATCTCAGACTGAAATTGCCGATACCCTTCCAACCGAAATTATTCCGGAAATCGTTGTCGAAGTTGCGCCAAGCAAAGTGCCTAGTTCCAGTTCTCTGGCTGAATTAGCTGCATCGATGATGGATGAAGAACCTGAGGGAAGAGAAGCTAAGAGAGGGGAAGAATTAGAAGTAAGAGAGGATAAGAGAGGGGAAGAAATAGAGGTAAGAGAAGATAAGAGAGGGGAAGAACAAGAAGTAAGAGAAGATAAGAGAGGGGAAGAACAAGAAGTAAGAGAAGATAAGAGAGGGGAAGAAATAGAGGTAAGAGAAGATAAGAGAGGGGAAGAAATAGAGGGAAGACAAGATGAAGAAGAAGTAACTGATTTAGATTTTTTAGATAAGTCAATTTTAGCAACTGCCGTTGCGAGTTCTATTTTCCTTGAGGTGAGTGAACCCGAAGAGGAGGAGGAAAAAGATGCCGAGCAAGATTCCGTGAAAGATGTTGAGCAAGGTTCTTTCGAGAATGGAGAGAACGAGGCTTTGTTCACTTGGCTGAGGAGTGTGAGTGATGCAGACGAAAAAGATGAGGTAAAAGAAGAGTTAAGAGAGGATAAGAGATGGGAAGATGAGGGAAGAAATTCTAATGAATCTGTGCAGCCTTCGATAGACTTGATAGAAAAATTCATTGCCACAGAGCCGCGCATTACTCCTGGTAAAGTGGAGCAATATACCGGCGTAAGTTTCGCGAAGGAAAGTTTAGAAGAAAACTTTGATTGGGTAACCGAGACTATGGCTAAACTCTATGCTGCGCAAGGAAAAATAGATCGTGCAAGAAAGGCCTACAAACGATTGATCGAACTTCATCCAGAGAAAAAAATACATTTCGAAAATCAATTGAAAGCCTTGAACCAAAGAAAATAAAGGATGTTCCTTTGTAACTCCTTTAATTCGTGTATCTTTGTGGACCTCAAATTTTAATAGATCATGGAATTTATCGTAACCGTTTTAATTGTCATCGCAGCACTATTGCTTGGATTAGTAGTATTAATTCAGAACCCTAAAGGCGGTGGATTGTCATCTGGCTTCGCTGGAAGTGCTCAAATTGGTGGAGTTAAGCGCACAGCAGACTTCTTAGAAAAAGCAACTTGGTATTTAGGCATTGCGCTTTTTGTACTTTGCTTAGCTTCTACAAGCCTTTCAACTTCTGCTCGTCCTGCAACAGAAGAAGAACAACAAACTGAACAAGCTGAAGGTGGCCAACAACAAGGTGGTGACCAGCAACAAGGACAATAATTGTCACAATAGCATTTTAAGAATGTCAGTAATTCAAACTACTGACATTTTTTTTGCCCTTTACTGACGAAAGTTCACACATTAGAATCAAATTCCCGCTTGGCACAAATAGTGACTTCGACGGGAACAAACATAAAAACAAACAAACATGTCAAATAACGTTAGACCATTAGGAGATCGCGTTTTGGTAGAGCCAGCTGCTGCTGAAACCACTACTCTTTCAGGAATCATTATCCCTGAAACAGCGAAAGAAAAACCACAAAGAGGAACTGTAATCGCTGTTGGACCTGGAAAAAAAGATGAGCCAACAACGGTTCAACCAGGAGACACTATTTTATACGGCAAGTATGCTGGAACAGAGATTAGCGTAGACGGAAAAGATCTTTTGATCATGCGCGAGTCGGACATTTTTGCAATAGTTTAATTATTAAATTTTAGAAAATCATGGCAAAAGAAATCACATTCGACACCGTAGCGAGAGAGAAACTTAAAGCAGGTGTAGATGCATTGGCGAATGCAGTAAAAGTTACTTTAGGTCCTAAAGGACGTAACGTAGTTATTGATAAAAAATTCGGTGCACCACACATTACAAAAGATGGTGTTACTGTTGCGAAAGAAATTGAATTGGCTGACCCTATTGAAAACATGGGTGCTCAGATGCTTAAAGAAGTTGCAAGCAAGACAGCTGATCAAGCTGGAGATGGAACAACCACAGCAACTGTATTGGCTCAAGCAATGGTTGGAGCTGGTCTTAAGAACGTTGCTTCTGGTGCTAATCCAATGGATTTAAAACGTGGAATGGATAAAGCTGTGAAGGCTGTTGTTGCAGAATTGCGCAGCATTTCTAGAGAAGTTGGTTCTGACTATGAAAAGATTAAGCAAGTTGCTACTATCTCAGCCAACAACGACGAGGCGGTGGGTTCTTTGATTGCAGATGCAATGAAGAAAGTAGGAACTGAAGGGGTTATTACAGTAGAAGAAGCAAAAGGAACTGAAACAGATGTTAAAACTGTTGAAGGCATGCAATTCGATCGCGGATACCTTTCTCCTTACTTCGTAACGAACACAGAGAACATGGAAGCTGAATTAGAGAACGCTTTCATTCTTATCTACGATAAGAAAATCTCTAGCATGAAGGAATTACTTCCAGTATTGGAAAAAACTGCTCAATCAGGAAAACCACTTTTGATTATTGCTGAAGATGTAGACGGAGAAGCTCTTGCAACGCTTGTAGTAAACAAGATTCGCGGTGCTTTACGTGTTGCTGCTGTTAAAGCTCCTGGATTTGGAGATCGCAGAAAAGCAATGTTGCAAGACATTGCAGTTCTTACCGGTGGAACCGTTATCAGTGAGGAGACTGGATTGAAATTGGACAACGCTACTCTAGAAGACTTAGGTCGTGCTGAGAAGATTTCAATTGACAAAGACAATACAACCATCGTTAACGGTGCTGGTATGAAAGAAAACATTCAAGCGCGTGTTGCTGAAATCAAATCACAAATTGAAAAAACAACTTCAGATTACGACCGCGAAAAATTGCAAGAGCGTCTAGCTAAATTGGCTGGTGGTGTTGCTGTTCTTTATGTAGGTGCTGCGACTGAAGTTGAAATGAAAGAGAAGAAAGACCGTGTAGACGATGCGTTACACGCTACTCGCGCTGCTGTTGAAGAAGGAATTGTACCAGGCGGTGGAGTTGCTTTAATTCGCGCAAGCGCTGCTCTAGATAACCTTACAGGATTGAACGAAGATGAGACAACTGGAATTCAAATTGTTCGCAGAGCAATTGAAGAACCTCTTCGTCAGATTGTTGCTAACGCCGGCGGTGAAGGTGCAGTTGTGATTCAAAAGATTCGCGAAGGAAAAGGTGATTTCGGATACAACGCTCGCAACGAACAATACGAAGATTTGTTTGCTGCTGGTGTAATCGACCCGACTAAAGTATCTCGTGTAGCATTAGAAAACGCTTCGTCAATCGCAGGAATGTTGTTGACTACAGAGTGCGTTATTTCTGATATTAAAGAAGACAATCCAATGCCTCAAATGCCAGGCGGTGGAATGGGTGGAATGATGTAATTCCAAACATAGACCAACAAAAAAGGCGACCAATGGTCGCCTTTTTTTATTTCAACATAAAAAATTATGGAGTGAATTCCGTTGCTCCTTCTAAGATGTAATTCATTTGATACACATCATCTGCATTCAAGGATAATTTTCCTTTAAAGGTGAGGCGTTCATCTGTTTTATAGTTTCGGTGTTTTCCTGCAAAACGCAAGTCGACAACAGACTCAGGACCTCCGCCTCCGCAGAAAAAGCAGTTTGCATAGGGGTATTTGGATACTACATAGAAACCCGCATCGTAGTCAACAGGAATTAAATATCCAGTGATATAAACCTCTCTTCCAGCAACAGCCTTAACCGAAGCACCAAACGTTGGCTTCCAGTAATAAGCATC
>Ga0078894_10002720_pt1 | contig 13380 bp, 9 predicted proteins | sample LauGreSu1BDMLBSD_2_FD_67506 | JGI IMG/M metagenome (GOLD analysis project Ga0078894, IMG submission 67506) | Freshwater lake microbial communities from Lake Michigan, USA - Su13.BD.MLB.SD (version 4) (version 4) | ecosystem: Environmental > Aquatic > Freshwater > Lake | place: Lake Michigan, USA...
TACATTGTAGCTATTTTCATCATTGCTTTGGTTATTTGGGAATTAAGAAAAGCCTATATTGCTAACAAAAATAGATTCTATATATTCTTAACAACCAGTATAGCTATCACTATAATATTGATAATTAAAATTGCTCCATTTCTTATTCAAAGAAAAGAACGATTTAATAAAAAAGCCATAGGAAATACAGCTTTGGATTATATCGATTTTAATAACAATTTCTTTGAAAATCTTATTGTTTTCTTTAAATCACTTTTTACGTTATTTTTTTATATTCCCAATATTAATAATTTTTCCTTTTTACATTTATTCTTAATTCTTAGCAATCTTTTTTTCATTTTGTGGCTAATTTATTTTATTAAAAACAAACAAATCAAAAATATCAACATTGCATTTTTTACATTTTTACCCTCAATTATCGGTTTATTATTAATAATTTTAATCGTACCAAATTATGGTTCTATTGTAAGATATCGTTCCGTTTTTATCATTTTGATTTATTTGGGAATAGTTTTCAACACAAAACATGTCAATATTTTTTCTATATATAATTTTTATACCCAATTTATTAAAAAACATTTATTTTTGCATCACAAAAAATAAAATATCATGCAAAATGTACGTTTTGATTTAATGAATGAAACAATTAATAGAAAAAAAATTGATGTAGATCCTATTTCAAACAAAGTTTCAGACTATTTTGGCGAAAATGTTTTTTCAGAGAAAGTTTTGGAAAAATATGTTTCGTATTCTATTTTCAACAAATTAAAAAATTGTATTGAACATAATGAGAAAATTGACCGAGAAGTAGCGGCACAAGTAGCTCAAGGTATGAAGCAATGGGCCATTGAAAAAGGTGTAAAATCTTATACACACTGGTTTCAACCTCTTACAGGTCTTACTGCCGAAAAACACGATTCATTTTTTATGCCAGATAATGATGGTAATGCCATTGAATATTTTGGTGCAAGCAACCTAATTCAACAAGAACCTGATGCATCTAGCTTTCCAAACGGAGGAATTCGTCAGACTTTTGAGGCGAGAGGATATACTGCTTGGGATCCTACATCTCCAGCATTTATAATAGAAAACAAAAATGTTAAAACACTTTGTATTCCTACAATTTTTATAAGCTATACAGGTGAAACATTGGATTATAAAGCCCCCTTATTAAAATCAGTTCATGCACTTGAAAAAGCGGTTTTACCCGTTGTGAATTTATTTGATAAAAATGTAACGAAGATAGCGGCTACATTAGGTTGGGAGCAAGAATATTTCTTAATTGATGAAGCATTATACTATGCTCGTCCCGATTTAGTTCATACAGGACGAACGTTGCTAGGCGCTATTCCAGCCAAAGGACAGCAATTAGAAGATCACTATTTTGGAGCGATTCCAGAAAGAGTTTTGGACTATATGGTAGATTTGGAAAAAGAATGTCATAAATTGGGCATTCCAGTAAGAACAAGGCATAATGAAGTAGCCCCAAGCCAATTTGAATGTGCTCCTATGTTTGAAGAAGTAAATGTAGCAGTAGACCACAATCAATTATTGATGGACATAATGGATCGTGTAGCAAAAGCACATAAACTAAAAGTATTATTTCATGAAAAACCTTTTAAAGGAGTCAATGGAAGTGGAAAACACAACAATTGGAGTATGAGCACCAATACAGGAAAAAATTTATTATCTCCTGGCAAAACTCCAAAAAACAATTTATTATTTCTTACTACATTTATCAATGTAATTGCAGCTGCTGCTAATTACGCCGATTTGATACGTGCTAGCATTGCTTCAGCTAGCAATGACCATAGATTGGGCGCTAATGAAGCACCGCCTGCTATTATTTCAGTATTTATTGGTGATGCTCTAACAAAAGTATTAAAAGATATTGAAGAAAAAGTAAATGACGACAAACAAGATGAGTTGGTTACAGAAGATATCAAATTGAATATCCATAATAGTATTCCTGAAATCTTATTGGATAATACCGATAGAAATAGAACATCTCCTTTTGCATTTACAGGTAATAAATTTGAAATTAGAGCAGTTGGGTCATCTGCCAATTGTGCTCAAAACATGATTGTAATAAATACTATTGTAGCCAATCAATTCAAAAAATTCAAAAATGATGTAGATGATTTGATCAAAAATGAAGGCGAAAAGAAGGAAGCAGCCATCTTTAGAACACTGAGAAAGTATATTATTGAAAGCAAACATATTTTGTTTGAAGGCGATAATTATAGTGAAGAATGGGCACTAGAAGCGGCAAAAAGAGGATTGAACAACGTGAAAACAACACCCCACGCTCTTGATTTCTTTTTAGAGAAAAAGAACAAAGATGTGTTTATTGAAAATGGTGTTTTCTCCGACAGAGAAATTGAAGCACGTCAAGAAATTTTGAATCATAATTATTTATTAAAAGTTCAAATTGAAGGACGATTAATTGGTGAATTATGCGTAAATAATGTAATTCCGGCTGCAATCAAATATCAAAATCAAATTCTAGAGAATATTAAAAATTTAAAAGATTTAGGATTTGATAAAAATGACTACATCGCACAACAAGAGTTGGCTCAAAGTATCTCAAAACATATTTTTAATTTGAAGAAAAATGTAGATGCTATGATTGATGCTCGCAAAAAATGCAATGCAATAGAAGAGTCCTCTGAAAAAGCAAAAGCATATTGTGACAAAGTTTTACCATTCTTTGAAGAAATAAGATATCATGCTGATAAATTAGAGCAATTTGTAGACAATGCAATATGGACATTGCCTAAATATAGAGAATTGCTTTATATAAGATAATTTTAAATTATTAACAAATAAAAAAGGGCAACATTTCTAAATGTTGCCCTTTTTATTATATGTAGTTTAATGCTTTAAATCCTTACGATTATATCTATCTATTATTATATTTTTAAAATTTATAAAAAAAGCCGTAACGAATCATTACGGCTTTCATGAAAAAATCTAGGATACTACTTAAAAGCTCTTTCCATAATATCTTTTACTTCATCCATATGCTGTTTTTTATTTCCAGTAGCTGGAGAAGAAGATGTTTTTCTAGAAATTAACTTAAAAAACGCTTCACCTTTCATACGATATTGTCTATCGAGAAGATAGGTCCATGCACCCATATTGGCAGGTTCTTCTTGTACCCAACATTTTTCTGCATTTTTGTATTTATCAAAAGTAGCTTCCAATTGTTTAATTGGAATAGGATATAGTTGCTCCATCCTTACAATGGCAATATCATTTCTATTATCGGCTTCTTTTTTCGCCAATAATTCATAATAAATTTTTCCAGAACAATACAAGACTCTTTTAACTTCATTTGGTTTTGCGGCAGCATCATCTATCAATTCTTGGAATCCACCTTGCAATACTTCGCTTGCATCACTAACACATTTTGGATGACGCAATAATGATTTTGGCGACATTACTATCAATGGAATTCTAAAATTACGCGCCAATTGTCTTCTAATTGCATGGAAATAATTTGCTGGGGAAGTAATATTTACCACTTGAACATTAAATTCCGCACATTGCTGCAAGAATCTTTCCATTCTAGCACTACTATGCTCTGGACCTTGACCTTCATATCCATGAGGTAAAAGAAGTACCATACCCGAGCTCACTTTCCATTTTGTTTCGCTACTCATTAAGAACTGATCTATAATAATTTGTGCTCCATTATTAAAATCACCAAACTGAGCTTCCCAAATCACTAAATTATCAGGGCTGGCAATTGAATATCCAAATTCATATCCCAAAACACCATATTCAGATAATAAAGAATTGAACATGCGAATATTTCCTTGTTTTTCACTAAGATTGCTCAATCTATTGAACTCTGTATTTTTTTCTTGATCAAAAAGACACGCATGACGGTGAGAAAAAGTACCTCTTTTTACATCCTCTCCCGTAAAACGAATATCTTTACCTTCTAGCAACAATGAACCATAAGCCATCATCTCTCCAGCCTGCCAATCCAATTTGAGACCTTCTACCATATTTTTCTTCCAATCGGCCATTTGTTTTTCTACCTTTCTCAAAGGTGTAAATCCTTCAGGCACTTCAAATATCTTTGTAGAAATCAAATCATACGTATCTTTATCAATAGCGGTACTAGGACTTTTTTCAAAATCTTGGCTTCTTGCTTTCATCATTTTGTGCCATGCCTTTTCATGAGGACGATACACATATTCTTTTATTTCTTCTTTTACTACATTGAGCCTATCTTGAAGTTCATCGTACAATTCTTTGTCCAATTTTTTTACCATTTCTGCTTCCACAGCTCCTTTTGATGTCAAAAACTCAGCATATACATCACGAGGATTTTTCTTTTTACCAATTAAACTATACATCTCGGGTTGTGTATACTTTGGATCATCACTTTCGTTATGTCCATGTTTTCTGTAGCATACCATATCCACATAAATATCTTTCTCAAATTTCTGACGATATTCACTGGCCATTTCACATGCAAAAATTACATCTTCTACACTATCTCCATTCACATGAATTACTGGTGCATTTACCATATTGGCAATAGCCGTACTATAGTCGCTACTTCTCGCATCATCAAAATCGGTTGTAAATCCAATTTGATTATTAATGACAAAATGAATGGTTCCCTTATTTCTAAATCCTTTTAAGGTTTGCATTTGAACCACTTCTTGACCTATTCCCTGGCCTGCTACTGCTGCATCACCATGAATAATTATTGGCAATACATTTGCATAATCTTCATTATACAAAATATCAGATTTGGCACGGGCATATCCCAAAACCACTGGATTCACAGCTTCCAAATGTGATGGATTTGCCAATAAATTCAAATATACTTCGCCACTAGGTGTTTTGCGCATAGATTGATATCCTTTGTGATATTTCACATCGCTATCCCCTGCTACTTCATCGGCTTTTACTCCTTCAAATTCGGTGAAAATTTCCTCATAGGTTTTTTTCATAATATTCACCAAAACGTTCAAACGTCCACGGTGCGCCATGCCTATTACGACTTCTTTTACGCCTAAGCTAGCCGATTTATCAATAATACTCTCTATAGCAGGTATAGTACTTTCCCCTCCTTCAAGCGAGAAACGTTTTTCTCCAATAAATTTCTTGCCCAAAAACTCTTCAAAAACCACACCATGATTCAACGAACGCAAAAGCCCTTTTTGTTTTTCAATATCAAATGATTTTTGATTATAATCATTTTCTATCTTTGATTTCAGCCATACACGCTCTGCTTCATTTCGTACTTGATTGTATTCAAATCCTATTTTTGACGCATAGCAAATATTCAATTTATTTACAATTTCTTGCAACGTAGCATTATTCAATCCAATTTCAGATGAAATGGCAAATTTCTTATTCAAATCACTTTCTTTCAAACCAAAACGTGAAAAAGAAACATTTACACCTCTATCTTTTCTCTTTTTGATAGGATTGGTATCCGATATCAAATGAGCATAATCTCTATAATACTGAATCAAATGATACACCTTCAATTCATCCGAACTCATGGCTCCATTAGCGCTAGTTGCTTGTGGCTGATCTACTGCAAAATCAAACCCTTCGAAGAATTTTCTCAACTCAGGATCAATTGCATTAGGGTTGTTTTTAAAATCATGATACATGCCTTCAATAGCCGCAGGATGTGCATTGGATATAAATGATTGATATGAACTCATATAATGTTTCTATTATTTTTAATAAAAGTACGCAAATATCTTAAATTTTAAACGAACTCACTCGAAAAAATGCCTCAAAAATAAAATATGTAAAATAATATATTTAATCGATTGCATTAACTATATGTGATTTTTATAATTATACAATTCTAAAACAACTTGTCAACACTCTCTATAATTTTATCTGCTTTGGCTAGGACTTTTTCTCTTTTGACGTTTTCGGTATAGGCATAAAATAAAACATTAGGCAATGAATCTTTGACTTCTGCATCAGTCATTCCATCGCCTATCATTATTATTTCACCCTTAAGATTTAGAGAATTGACACATCTTGCTTTGCCTTCGAAATGTGCCAAAAATGAATCGGTATTTATACCTATTACATTTTGATTTTCATCCAAAAGAATTTGATTAGCAAAAACATGATTTCTTGCGATTCCCAAAAAATCTGAAACAGGAAATATCAATTCATTAAAGCCTCCCGAAACGATATAAATACGATTGGCATTCGCTTCAAAAGAAGTTTTGTGCATAAGTACAGATTTTGAAATTTTATCCAAAACCAGAAGCTTGAAAGTATCTAAATGCCTTTGATTCAATTTCAAGATAGCAAATCGCTGCGATAGCGCTTGAAAAAAATCTATCTCGCCATTCATTGCCAAATCGGTAATTCTAGCTATTTCAGCTGTTTTTTCAGTATCATTGGGATGTGCAATAGAAGCTAGTTCATCCAAAGACTCAGCTTGGATAAGTGTACTATCAAAATCAAAAATCAAAAAGGGCTTCGTCATACATTACAGACTCATATTGCTATACATGCAGCATAGCGTTTCAATGCCTTTGTAATAATTCCAAAGATGATAATGCTCATTGGGAGAATGAATGGCATCGCTATCCAATCCAAATCCAAGCAATACCGTATCTACACCCAATACTCGCTTAAACATAGATACAATAGGAATAGAACCTCCCGAACGAAGTGGAATAGGCGTTTTTCCGTAGGTCTCTACTATCGCTTTTTCGGCTACTTTGTAGGCAAAACTATCGGTAGGTGTTACCGCTGGCTCTCCTCCATGATGCGGTGTTACTTTTACTTTTACATTTTTAGGTGCGATTGACATGAAATAATCTTCAAATAATTTTTCAATTTCATGAAAATCTTGATGAGGCACTAAACGCATCGAAATTTTTGCAAATGCTTTTGATGGCAATACCGTTTTGGCTCCTTCACCTATATATCCACCCCAAATACCATTTACATCCAAAGTAGGTCTAATACTTACTCGTTCAAGAACATTGTATTCATTTTCGCCAAACACATCATCAATATTTAAGTGTTTTTTATAGGCTTCTATATCAAAAGGCGCTTGCGCCATAGCTTGACGTTCTTTTTGGCTTACTTCCTCTACTTTTTCATAAAATCCTGGAATTTGAATGGTTCCATTATCATCTTGAAGCTGTGAAATCATTTTGCAAAGTGTATTGATTGGATTGGCTACCGCTCCGCCATATACGCCCGAATGTAAATCTCTATTAGGTCCAGTTACTTCTACTTCCATATAACACAACCCTCTCAATCCTGTAGTGATAGAAGGATTTTCATTTGAAATCATAGAAGTATCCGAAATTACGATAAAATCACAATTCAATTTTTCTTTATAATCCAATGCAAACTGCTCCAAATGCGTACTTCCCACTTCTTCTTCTCCTTCAATAATTACTTTCACATTACAAGACAACTTCCTATCGGCAATTAATATCTCTAATGCTTTTAGGTGCATATAAAATTGCCCTTTGTCATCAGCAGCACCACGAGCGAATATTTTACCGTCTTTTATTACAGGTTCAAAAGGGGGAGAATGCCACAAATCTATAGGATCGGCAGGTTGAACATCATAGTGTCCGTATATCAATGCTGTAGGCAATGAAGCATCAATTATTTTCTCTCCATATACAATAGGAAATCCTTTTGTAGGAATAATTTCTACTGCATCTAAACCTGCTAGCATCATTTGATTTTTTACAAAATCGGCACAATCCAATACATAATTTTTATAATTAGGATCCGCAGAAATAGAGGGATATTTCAACAAATCAACCAATTCTTTTAAAAAAACTTCTTTTTTTGACGCTACAATTTCGTAATATTTAGACATAATTTATATTTATATCGCAAAGATAAAGTCTTTGATTTTAATATTTACAAGAATTAATCCAAATTTTATTTTAATTAAAATTATAATACATACGATTTTTCTCTTTCTTATTTTGAAATACGTAAATTATCTCTTGAAGAATTACGTTTTGAAAAAGTATGAAACGTTTCTTTAATTAGCAAATTGAAAAAAAATATAAAAAATTAAATTATTTTTAGCTTTTTGCGAACTATTTATAATAGAGTGTTGTTCCTTAATCATATAAATAAAAACATAAAAATTATGGCTTTCGAATTACCAAAATTAAATTACAGTTATACCGATCTTGAACCGCATATTGATGCAAAAACGATGGAAATTCATCATTCAAAACATCATCAAGCGTATGTAAACAATTTGAATGCAGCCATTGAAAATACAGATGCTGCGTCCATGCCTATCGAAGAAATTGTTAAAAATATTTCTAAATATTCACCTGCAGTTCGCAATAATGGTGGTGGACATTGGAATCATACTTTCTTTTGGAATGTAATGTCGCCAAACGGTGGTGGAAATCCTACAGGAGAATTGGCTAGAAAAATCGATGCGCAGTTTGGTAGCTTCGATGCGATGAAAGAAGAGTTCAATAAAGCCGCTACAACTCGATTTGGTTCGGGATGGGCTTGGTTATGTAAAAAAACAGATGGTAGCTTGTGTATTTGTAGTACACCCAATCAAGATAATCCGTTGATGGATATTGCAGAATGTAAAGGCACTCCAATTATTGGATTAGATGTATGGGAACACGCTTATTATCTGAATTATCAAAATAGAAGACCAGATTATATTTCAGCTTTCTGGAATGTAATAAATTGGGAAGCAGCTTCTCAAAATTATCAAAATGCTTAACTCAATTCGAATTAAAAATACAGATTGATTTATTTCATCTTAATAATTAAAAAAAAGCGGTAGCTCAAAAAAGCGCCGCTTTTTTTATGTCCATATATTTTTTTGAATTATATTTGTAACATGAATAGAAGCATCACAATCATATTTTTCCTTGCTATCATGGGTCAATTATGGTCTCAAAATCAATATTTCATTTGGTTCAACGATAAAGATATTTCCAAAACAAGATTATCTATTAGTCCAGCATCTATAGAGCGAAAACTAAAGTATAACATTAATATTGATATCAAAGATTATGCAATAGAATCATACAAAATAGAAACTTTAAGCAATTTTACAACACCATTATTGGTATCAAAATGGCTTAATGGCTCATTGATTGAATGTGATGAATCAAAATTAAAAGAAATAAAATTATTGCCTTTTGTTACGAAAATAGACTTAATAGCTAGAACCAAAAAACTTAAAAATAGTAGTAAAAAAACAAAATCGTCATTTTCCATATCCGAATACGGATCTAGTTTTGATCAAATTAAAATGCATCAAGGTGATACATTACACAATCTAGGATTTCATGGAGAAGACATGAAAATAGCTATTTTTGATGCGGGTTTCGATCGAATTGACAGTATAGCCAGTCTTAGGCATTTATTCAAAGAAAATAGAATTTTCCCTGTCAGGAATTTTGTATATAATACTGATTCTTTCTATAAATATGATAATCATGGTTCGTTGGTATTGGGATGCATGGGTTCATTTATAAAAGATACCCTAATAGGAACAGCCCCAAAAGCAAACTATTACCTTTTTATAACCGAAGCGAGTGGTTATGAAAGCAAAGTAGAAGAAATCAATTGGGCTAAGGCGGCAGAAATAGCTGATAGTATAGGAGTAGATATAATCAATTCATCGCTTGGATACACCGAATTTGATGACGCTAGTACCAATTATACATTGAATCAATTAGACGGTAAAACGGCTATATCAACTATTGCAGCACAAATAGCAAGTGACAAAGGGATATTAGTAGTAAATGCAGCCGGAAATTTAGGAAATAAATCATGGGGTAAAATATCATGTCCTTCAGATGCAAAAGGTGTTATCACTGTTGGCGGTATAGATAAAGCTGGAAATGTAACAGACTTTAGCTCTAGAGGCTACAATGCGCTTGACCAAATAAAACCCAATGTTTGTGCAGTAGCTAAACTAGCTACTTGCTTCTATGATGCAGGTAGATTTGCTATTTCCAATGGTACTTCTTTTGCATCGCCAATTATGGCAGGATTGATCTCTTGTTTTTGGCAAGCCAATAGAGCGGCATCACCCGATAAGATTAAAGATGCTATATATAGAAGTAGTCATCGTTTTACCAATCCTAATGAATCCTTTGGATATGGCATACCCAATTTTATAACTGCGCAAAAGATGATTCTAAAAAATGATTCTACAGAGAATATTTACCTTTATCCTAATCCTACAAAAGATGCTATAATCATAGAATTTAATCATTATCTTCAAGAAACCATAAAAGTAGAACTCTATAGTTTCAATGGACTCATTTCTAGCCAAACCGAAACACTCATTCAAGGAAACAATTTAATTAGAATAGACTTATCCAATTATGCAAGCGGTGCTTATTTTATAAAACTGAATTTTAGAGATCGAATTTTATATAAGAAATTGTTAAAAAATTAAGTAGGACTTAGTGTTTTACATTTGGGATTGGAACAGAATCCATATAAATAAAGGCTATGCGAATCTACCTTTACATTTAAAATTTCTTCCAATGATTTTTTAATTTGATACAAACGGGGATCGCAAAATTCGGTTATTTGCTTGCATTTTTTGCATATAAAATGGTCGTGCTGTTTGTGTCCATATGATTTTTCATACAAAGAAAGATTTTGACCAAAATTGTGTTTAATAACCAGCCCACACTCCAAAAATAACTCTAAAGAGTTGTATACTGTAGCTAAACTGATATTTCGTTCTTCTTTCTGAATTACTTTATACAATTTTTCTGCATCAAAATGGTCTTTTTGTTCGTAAATTTTTAAAATCAAATAATAGCGTTCACCGGTTTTTCGCATATTCTTATCCATCATAAAATCATTTAAGATTTTATATACTTCAGGAAATTTTGCAGCGAGTTTTCGAGCGTCCATCTCTAGGGTCTATATAGTTTATAATCGATTTTATCCTTTCCATTTTCTTGAATAATTAGAAAATAGATACCTGATTTTTGGTCATTCAAATCAATACGAGTATCATGAGAATTCCAGGTAAAATCTAAAACTTTTTGTCCCAAAGTATTATAAAGAAAAACTAATTTAGGTGTATAAGTTTTACAAGATATTTCAGCGATATTATTTCTGAACACCATTTCAATAGATGTATTAAAACTTGAAGTAATTCCAGAAACGGCTTTGCTTGATTTTCTATAATTAATTGAGGTATATGATTTCATGGTTGAATCCAAAGTTGCAGTAGCTACTTCAGGTTTTGAATTAGCTGCAAAAAAGATATGGGATTTCAGATTGGAAGGAATAGGTATAGGCGCTTGAGCTAATAGAAAGTTGGCTAAATCAATTTCAGGAATTGGCAATGAAAAAGCACCAAATTTAATTTTACCTTTTGGAAAAACCCCTATTTTAAAAATTAAATCTCTTAACACTCTTAAACAATTTATATTTGTTTCGGAAGGCGTAGCAATTTTACCAAAAGCATCTGCGGATAGATTGGAAGTAACAGTGAGCCTAATTTCTATAGAATCAATTGTAGCAGTGGCGCCATTGGGCAATTGACTACCTAAAAGGGTACTAATTAGAGAGTCTGGAATCAAGTTTCCTGGCAAATAAATACTCGCTTTATCTGTGGATGTATTTATGGGCATATTGTGATACAAAGGCGCCGTTAAATATTTTAGATTTCCTTTCATCACAAAACTCAATGGAAAAACTCCTGTATTAATAGATAGTCCTCTTACGAGCAAATCATTTTGTGTTTTTTCTAAATAAATTGTTCCTAATCCATTTCCTAAATCCGTTTTTATATTGGCATTTGGGAATGATGCATTATTTGATACCGATTCATATCGAATAGGTGTTTGAATAGTAGATGAGGCAGTTGTTAAATCAAAATTTTGATTACCTGGACCTAAAACTTGTGCACTATTGGTATTTGAAGATAATACAGTATCAATCTGTCCTGGAAAAGGTAATTGATAGTTTTCAAATCTAGTTTGACCAAAAACTACTGATACAGAAATAAAGAAAAGGACCAAAGTCATTATTTGTTTCATAACAAAAAAAATTTGGAACAAATATACTCGAATTAAATTTGAATCAAAACTTTTTTGATTTTATCTCTCAAGTTCGATGAGCCTTTTACCAGAGGGAGACGAACCGTATCCATACATAAATTTTGGAGGTTCATAGCTGCTTTAATTCCTACAGGATTTCCCTCTTCAAAAATCAAATCTATTATATCCAAAAGTTTTAATTGAGTTTCACGAGCTAGTTCAAACTCATTTTTCAAACAATGTTGAATCATTTTAGAAAACTCTTCGGGCAATAAATTTCCAATAACAGAAATACAACCCTGAACGCCAATAGCCATTTGAGATACAACCAAATTATCATCGCCACTTAATACAATAAATTCTTTTGGTTTATTTTTCATCAATTTCATGCATTGATCTATATTACCACTAGCTTCTTTTATCGCTACAATATTATCTACTTCTCTTGCCAATTTTAAGGTAGTTTCAGGAAGTATATTAGATGCAGTTCTTCCAGGAACATTATACAAAATAATTGGCAATGGACTTGATTTTGCAATTGTTTTATAATGTTGGAAAATACCTTCTTGGTTTGGCTTATTATAATAAGGACTCGCCGATAATATATAACTATAGCCTGTTAAATCATAAGTTTTCAAATCTTCACATATTTCATGTGTATTATTACCACCAAAACCAGCAACTAAAGTAATAGAACCTTTTGTAATCTCTGCTACAAATTTTAATATTTCTTGCTTTTCTTCCTTATTCAAAGTAGGTGTCTCACCTGTTGTACCTAAAACAACAAAATAATTAACCTTCCCTTTTATACACTTATTCACGATCTTGTTTAACGCTTCAAAATCTACTTTTCCCGACTTGTCAAATGGTGTAATTAAGGCCACACCTAAGCCAATTAAATCTTGATTCATTTATATAATTTTTACTTTGTTTTTACTTGTATTAGAAAATCAGTTAGTGCTTTTATTATATTTTTAGCATTCTTCTCTTTCTTGACACCCACCATTACATCAAATAAATCTACTTTATGATTTTCAAAGGTTCCAATTCTCAACTTGGCATTTGAATTGGCAAAAATAGCATTTAAGGGTGATTTAGAATCGCTATATATACCAAATAGTATATCTAAATTGTTTTTTGCAAATACAAAAGCCTGGTGTTTTGTAGGATATCCGTACCAATTCAAATTTTTGTTCGTCATTAAGAAAAATTCATCTTTTTTCTCATTAGAATTTATATATCCAAATATTTCTACTTCTTTGCCGGCGCCTCGCATTATATTTTTAAAATCGTGAATTACATTGATATCATTATAAGTCGTTGCATCAAATAC